>Ga0181535_10000896_pt1 | contig 41341 bp, 28 predicted proteins | sample PEATcosm2014_Bin_44_FD_119774 | JGI IMG/M metagenome (GOLD analysis project Ga0181535, IMG submission 119774) | Peatland microbial communities from MTU Mesocosm Facility, Houghton, MI, USA - PEATcosm2014_Bin17_30_metaG | ecosystem: Environmental > Terrestrial > Soil > Wetlands > Peat | place... | reverse complement strand
GTGGTCGTGATTGGCTACCGCATGAACGCATATCATTGCAAACATGTTGATTAGCAGCGCGGACCGGAACCACTTCTAATGGTATGAGGTGGCGTCAAGTAAATAGCCATATTCTGCAAAAGGCTCGAGGCGGCCGGTGGGCGGAGGTGGCCACCCACCCATTCCACGATGAAGCGCTGTGGAATGGATGGGCACCTGGCAGATGAATCCATTTGGGGGTCGAGTGACTTACATCACGTGATACGAACAAAATCTCAAATCATAATGGCAACTGACTAAGGTATTCCGTAAAACTATGAGAAAAGGCTTGTTCCGCGCTTAATTCCCGGCTCAAAAGGCTAAGGGTCCAGAGAGCGGATGCTTCCATCCAACGTAATTCTCATTGACTCCTCATAAATAAAAAACGACAAGATCAGAAACAGTTACTTTCTTGGTACACAGAGAACTGAGAAGTGTTCCAGGCCACGATTGCTGTCAATTGGCCACCGACGTGCTTATCATCCGGCAAAGGTTAATTCATGAGCACGGCACACTACGCAGCAAGTAACGGGCAGATTTCCAGTTACGTACCCGATAATGCGGTGCACTCCCATCGCCGGACCCGGCTTGGTGATTCACTCCCACGTGTTCTTCTGGCCGAAGACGATGAGGTAGCTCGTTTGCTCCTGGAGAGATGCCTGCAAGGCTTGGGATATCAGGTAGTTACAGCCAAAAATGGGACCGATGCATGGGAGATTTTACGGCAGGATGCACCGCCGGAGCTTGTGATCCTGGATTGGATGATGCCCGGAATCGATGGTATCGAACTGTGCCGCAGAGTGCGTGATGGGCTGTCGGATTTCTACCACTACGTGTTGCTGATCACAGGCAAAAGTCATAAGGAAAGTGCCGCACAGGCGTTGGACTCGGGAGCAGACAATTTCCTGACGAAGCCATTTGACCTAAGTGAGTTGCAGTCAAAGCTCAAGGTTGCCACTCGCATCCTCTCACTACAGGATCGCCTGATTCGGGCACGGGAAGAACTTCGGCATCAGGCAACAAAGGACGGTCTCACCGGTATTTGGAACAGGGTGGCATTCCTGGATTTGTTCCAGCAGGAACTCAGTCGTGCAGCCCGCTCAAAGGCCACGACGGGACTCTTATTAATTGACTTGGATCATTTCAAGCAAGTCAACGACACTCAAGGACACCTGGCCGGGGATCTCGTCTTGAAGGAAGTAGCGTGTCGTCTAAAGAACGCTCTCCGATCGTACGATTTTGTTGGACGTTTTGGTGGCGATGAGTTCCTGATCGCACTTCCAGACGTCAACAGAAATCATCTCTGCAAAATAGCTGAGAGGATTCGGTTGTCCGTAGCCAACGTAGCTGTTCATTGCGGGAACACCAAGATCGAGTTCAGCCTCAGCGTCGGCGCAATTGCGGTGATGCCAGGGGAGCTGTCCTCACTGGATGCGATTGCTGTGGCGGATGCCGCACTCTATCACGCAAAGAACTCAGGCCGAAATCGTACGGTGTACTGCCAGAGACCGTCGCAGGCTGTGCTTCCATCAGAAGATGCGCACCGGGCCATGCGTAGCAAATGTCAGGTTGGGTTTGTAAAGCAACGCGTATTGTCGACCACCGGGAAAGGCGCCGAGGATTTGCCAGAGTCGAGTGCTCGGTGGCTCATGTATCCCTACATGACAGAAGTTCGTGATGGACAGAGGGCAATAGCTTAAGCCGGGAGTGATGAACTATTTGCCAGTTCAAGAAGTCGGTTTGCGCGACTGCTGATCGCATTTAGTTCCGTAATGCCTTCGTAGAGGAGGGCTTGATTAATGCAAACAAGATCAATTGAATTGGAAGTACCAAACGGTCGCCGAGAGAGCAGGAATTGGGATCTCATCCAACTGGACGGTTTGCCGAATACGGAAGACCGCAAGCCCATCGCGAATTACTCTGCGGAGCGCGAAGGGTGGATGGAGTCGCGGCGGCATTCGGCATTTAATCAGACGAGGGAATCGTTTTTAGCGCTGGATGTTGTTGCCGGCGATTATTCGCAAGCGAGTTTCGCTAACTGGATACTGAGGCTCAAGTCTGGGTCCGGCGCCGGCCTGTGGATGGCGCCCTTTCGAGGAATCCCGGACATCGACGTGTCAGTCCCCCTGGATTTGATTTATCTGGACATGGATGGCCGGGTCATTGACCTGGTGGAGAGCTTTCCAGTTTGCCGTGTTTCCCCCTCGACTCCGCCTGCAGCCAGCGTCCTCGCGCTGCCTATGCACGCCATTCACTCTTCACAAACTAAACACGGCGATCAATTGATAGTTTGCGCTGCTGAAGACATGAGGCGACGCATGAGTCAGATTTCCGTTGTTGCTCCTCGTATTTACTCTTTCGACGGCACAGCGGCAGATCAACCTCTTCAGAAGGAAGAAACCAGATCAGGAGCCGGAACAAATCCGTCGGAATCCAACGATGACGCCGGCGATGTGGAACCCACCCAAAAACAGCAGACGCAAGAGGCAATGCCAATTAACCGAGGAATGCGGAAGATAACTTTGCGGATGAGTTGGGTGATGCGCTGGTTATTCCCAGATCCCTCGAGTCCTGTGGAAAAGAGGAGGGCACCGCGACAGCCTGCGACCGACCTGGTTGCTTCGTTTTGGACCGGTGGAGTTCCTGCGGTTCACAAGATTCGCGACATCAGTTTGTCTGGCTTATATGTGATTACCTCGGAGCGTTGGTACATTGGCACGGTTATTCGAATGACACTCACAAAGATAGAAGGCATGGGACGAGGAGCTGGTCCGTCCATTTGCGTCCGCGCCGCAGCCGCCCGGTGGGGCAATGACGGCGTTGGCCTTCAGTTTGTTTTGCAAGATAGACCCAAGAAGGGCCGAGGCCACGGTGAGACTGTTGAAGGGGCGGACAATGGGCAGTTTGAACAATTCCTGAACTCGCTCAGGAGCGCCAATCAATAGGACTCTCCGAGTATTCCCGTGCTGCATGCCAAAAGTGCTCTTGCGATCTTAGTGGTCGCTGTAGGACTCTCCATTCAGCAGGAGCCTTCCTGATGGAGCCGGGCACGTGCACCCTTCCCGCCCTCGCGGAGCTGGGACGGGGACCCCGATTTGTAGCGCGGTTAGAGGTGAGCCACCCGCCGGGCAGATAAAACAGTGCCCCCGCAGCGGATGTCTTTGTAGAATGGTGAGCAAGCTATGACCACGGTTCTAGACAAACAGGATTTTCTTCCTGGGATTTTGCGTGGGAAGGAGTTCGAGTGCAACTGCAAGGTTCTGCTTGCGTCGACACTCACCGGGGGGAAGGAACGCTTTGCAGTGAAGACCAGCCTGCGCATCGTCTCGTCTGAGGAATCTCCTCCAGACGGGATTTATTCCCTCACCGTGTATGGCCGAGTCTTCAAAGTCCGCCGCGTGGGCGGTCAATGGCCGACCCTACGGCTCTAGCACGCCCACCCAGTCCCCGAAGAACAGGAAACGGATAGGTTCAGTGGTCTCCCACCCTTCCGCAAAAGGCTGCGGAAGAATGGGGCCACCCATTTTTGTGGCGGAACGAGCATTCAGAAACTGAGGGGCGCGCCGCCCGGCGCTGAATAGGAGCGATCTCCCTATGAACAACCTGCTGAATAACGTGGTTCAACCGTGGTTCCTGATCATATTTGCAGTCGCGGGGTTTCTCTTCTTCCTGACAATAGGGAAAATGTCTAAAAGACCCTAGAAGTGGTTGCATATATACAACGACAAGATTGAGTTGGTGCCTACTCCAGGGCGTCGGGGAGGAGGGCGATGTTCTTTTCGCCGGCGGCTTTCTTTTCGTTGTAGGCTTTGACCCAGTCTTCCCAGTGCTTGCCGGCGGCGCGGTCTTTGCCGCTGAATTCGAGGCGGGCTATTTCGGCGTAACTGAGAGAACGCTTGTCTGGCGCGCTGGGAGTGAAGTATTGCACGAAGGAGTCGGCAAGGGTAGCGCCGGTGCGGCGATTGAAGATGTACGCCTCAATGCGCTCTCCATTCTTAAGAGTGAGCATCACGTCGCCTCGGTAGTCGAAGGCTTTCTCCAAGGCTTGGCGCAGGTCTTCGTCGCTGGCCAGCGTGGGCACCCAGCCTTCAAGTTTCTCGCGGTCGGTGGCGGGAGCCAGTTCAAGAGCTTCAACCTGCTCGCGGGTATATTTCAGCACCTCGGCGCTCATGCGTTGGTCTCCTCAAGGGTGTGGGCCGGACTGGCGATCTGGACGAGGGATGCGGGCGCATGTGTTCCCCACTCATTGAGCTGCTTGAGCGCGTGTGCGCTCTTGTAGCTGCTGAACGTTCCCTTGACCATGCCCCAGAAGCCACTGAGGGAGAGGAATCCGTCGAGGACCGCGGTCGGCTCGTACCCGCAACTGACCATGCAGTTGGCGCACTTGGGATTGCCGCTGCCGACCCCGTAGTCTTCCCACTGGGTGGTTTCAAGTAATTCCTTGAAGGTATCGACATACCCATCCTGAAGGAGATAGCAAGGCTTTTGCCAGCCGAATATGTTGTACGCCGGCGAACCCCACGGGGTGCAGTCGTAGCTGCGGTCGCCCATGAGGAACTCAAGGAACAATGGCGACATATTGAACTTCCACGCTTTTTTGCGGTTGGACAAAATGGCGCGGAAGAGCTTGCGCACACGGGCACGCCCCATGAAGTGATTCTGGTCAGGCGCCTTGTCGTAGCTGTAGCCGGGCGAGAGAACGATTCCCTCAACCCCGATGGCCATCATCTCGTCGAAATGCGCGCGCACGCTGTTGGGATCAGTGCCGTCAAAGAACGTGGAGTTGGGGGTGACACGGAAGCCGCGCTTGACGGCCTCCTTGATGCCCTCGACCGCGATGTCGTAGCCGCCCTCGCGGCATACAGCGAAGTCGTGATGCTCGCGCTGGCCGTCGAGATGAACGGAAAAGGTGAGGTATTTGGAAGGCGTGAACTCGTGCAGGCGCTTTTTCAGCTCCAGTGCATTGGTGCACATGTAGACATACTTCTTGCGCGCGACGAGGCCATTGACGATGTCTACGATCTGCGGATGGAGGAGCGGCTCGCCGCCGGGAATGGCCACCATGGGCGCACCGCACTCTTCGGCCGCGGCGAAACACTCCGCGGGGGTGAGCTGCTTTTTGAGGATGTGGGGTGGATATTGCACCTTGCCACAGCCGGCACAGGCCAGGTTGCAGCGGAAGAGCGGCTCAAGCATCAGCACCAGCGGATAGCGCTTTTGGCCCGTGAGCTTCTTCTTCCATACATAGGTGGCGACCGTCCACGCCTGGGAAATAGGAATAGCCATATTTTGATTTTCCCCCAGGGGCTGAAGCCCCGTTGCTTACTTTTCTTCTTCCGGGGCTAAAGCCCCTTGTATTTCTGCGCCGAAGTCAGGTGCCTAAAGGTCCCTGCTCCCTCCGGGTTTCTATGAGACACGTTCCATGGCGCGCTTGTAGGTGGTAAGCGCCAGCAGCGGAAAGTAATTCCGATACATGTCATAGGACAGGTAGAAAACTCTGGGGAAGCCAGTCCCGGTAATGATGTTCTGGCGCGTTGGTCCTTCGCCCATGGATTCGTCCCAACTGCCGTCGGACCTTTGCCGCGTAAGCAACCAGCGAACACCTTTGGCAATCGAATCGGATCGATCGTCGCCCGCGGCCAGCAGGGCAAGCATGGCCCACGCAGTTTGCGAGGGCGTGCTGGCGCCCACGCCGCGGGTGTTGGGGTCGTCGTAGCTGCCGCAGGTTTCGCCCCATCCACCGTCGGGATTCTGCACCATGCGAATCCACTCCGCTGCCTGCTGCACCTGTGGTTCGAGGTGATCGACGCCGATTGCCTCAAGCCCGCGCAGGACAAGGAATGTGCCGTAGATGTAATTGACACCCCAGCGTCCGAACCAGCTCCCGTCCGGCTCCTGCTCTTTGAAAATGAACTTGATAGCCTTGTCGACGCGCTTGTCGTCGCGGGTATAGCCGTAAGTGGCGAGCATCTCAAGAATTCTTCCCGTGATGTCGACCGTGGGCGGATCGAGCATGGCGTTGTGATCGGCAAAAGGGATGTACTGGAAGATCATCTTGGTGTTGTCTTTGTCGAAACTGCCCCAGCCGCCGTTGCGGCACTGCATGGCGAACTCCCACTCGATGGCGCGCTCGGCCACCTGATGCTGGTAACGCTCGCGCGGATTGTCTACCTTGTTGAGCGCGAGCAGCACCTGGGCGGTGTCGTCGGTGTCGGGATAAAACTCATTGTTGAACTCGAAGTACCAGCCACCGGGCTCAATCCTGGGGACCTTAACCGCCCAATCGCCCTTGTGGCGGACTTCCTTGGAGAGCAGCCAGTCGGCGGCTTTAATCATCTGGGGATCGTTGCGCGGCACGCCGGCTTCGCCTAGCGCAAACACAGCTTGTGCGGTGTCCCAGACAGGCGAAACGGCCGGCTGCATGCGGAAGGTAGGCTCCGGCATGCCCGCGGATGGCGGCTCCTCGATGCCCAGCTTCTCAAACGCGTCGCGGGCACGAATTACTTGCGGATCGTCTTCAGAGTAGCCCAGGCAGCGCAGGGCAAGAATGGCATTGAGCATGGCTGGGTAGATGGCTCCCAGGCCGTCAGTCATCTCGAGGCGCTCAAGGATCCATTTCTCTGCCCGTCGCAGGGCGATTGTACGCAGCGGGCGGATATGGACGGCCTCAGCAACGTGCATGATCCGATCCAAGATGATGAAGAAATTGCGCCACGAGAAGATCGAACTGCGATCCCTGCGCAGGCGGAGGACGGAGTTGGCGCGGCCACCCACAAACAACTCGTCGATGCTGTGCTCCGGGGGGATCTTTTTGAATGGCTTTTTGGCGTAAATGATGGCCAGGGGCACGAGAATGGACCGCGACCAGGAAGAGATTTCGTAGATGTTGAAGTAGAACCAGTTGGGGAAAAGGACAATCTCCGGGGGGATGGCAGGGACAGCGTCGTAGTCGTATTGACCCATGGAGCACAAGTACATTTTGGTAAAGGTATTGCACTCCACAACGCCGCCGTGCGCCAGGACCCACTCGCGGCAGCGGACGAGGCGTGGATCGTCCGCGCCGATGCCCATCAACTTGGCCGAGAAATAGCACTTGACGGAGAGAGAGATATTTCCCGGACCACCGGGATAGATGCTCCAGCTGCCGTCCTCGTTCTGATAGCGCATCATCTCAGTGCAAGCGCGCTCCAGGCGGCTCGGATCGCCTGTGTCCAACAGTATGTGGAGATAAATGTAGTCGGCCTCGAGCATTGAGTCGGCCTCGAGCTCGCCGCACCAGTAACCGTCAGGATGCTGCTGCGCGAGGAGGAAGTCGCGCGACTGGACAATGGCGGATTGCACATCCGCCAAGTCCGCATCCAGGCGCCCAAATCTAGGCGCAACAGAGTGCATGGAACCTTGTTTTAGGCTCATACGAATTAAGATGCCTCAGTTCCTCGTTAACAGCCTGTAACCACGGCACCAGCGATCCCAAGAAAAACGGGCTCGGCAGTGTGTCTCGACTACAGGATCAAAAAATTACCCACGGCGCGAATGCCGCGCCATGCTATGCCGGGAAGATACTCCAAATCAACCGATTGCGACAGGTGCGTCAGCGTACTGGCACCGCCGGTGAGCCTGCCGGCCCCCCAATGGCCTGGACAATCTCTGGCGGCAGCCCAAAGCGAACATTCTCCGGCATCACTTCAACTTCTTCGACGTTGGAAAAGCCATTCTGACTCAAATAATTGACAACGTCCTCGACCAGAATCTCAGGAGCTGATGCGCCAGCCGTGACCGCGACCGTGGATACGTCCTTGAGCCATGCGGGGTTGATGGCCTGGGAGTTATCGATGAGATACCCTATGGTGCCCAAATTTCGTGAGACTTCAACCAACCGGTTGGAGTTGGAACTGTTGGTAGAGCCGACGACCAACACCAGGTCGGCATTGTGAGCCACGTTGCGGACTGCGACCTGACGGTTCTCCGTGGCGTAGCAAATGTCCTGAGAATGAGGGCCAACTATGTTTGGAAACTTGACTTTGAGGGCGTGGATGATGTCGCGCGCCTCGTCGAGGCTTAGCGTGGTCTGGGTGAGATAGGCTACGCGGTCCGGGTCCGGAACCTGAAGCGCCTCAACCTCGGCGACATTGGAGACAACCTGTGTGACTTCAGGCGCTTCGCCCAGAGTGCCCTCGATTTCGTCGTGGTCGCGGTGGCCGATGAGGACCAGCGAATACCCCTGACGGGCGAATTTGACGGCCTCGATGTGGACCTTGGTCACGAGGGGGCAGGTGGCGTCAATCACCTTGAGGCCACGGCCCTTGCTCACTTCGCGAACTGCGGGAGAAACGCCGTGGGCTGAATAGATGACACGCTGGCCGTCGGGAACTTCTTCGATCTCATGGACAAAGATGGCACCCTTCTCAGCCAACTCATTCACAACATAACGGTTATGAACGATTTCGCGGCGCACGTAAATGGGCGCGCCGAAGGTTTCAAGGGCGATCTTTACGATGTCGATGGCGCGCACCACACCGGCACAAAAGCCGCGCGGCTTGAGCAGCAGCACCCTGTTTTGTGTGGGGGAAGTCCCGGCCGGAGAAGCGTTGGGGAAAGATTCAAGGACAGTTGTGGTCACACCAACAGTATACCAATGAGCAAACATTTTGCGGCGTTACTGTTGGGGTGCCTGCGGCCTGCGCGAGCCGGCGGGAATTGGGCCCCAGACCTCTGTGCGAGATCTGGGGCGCAATTAAAAAGCGATCAGGAAGCGACTTTCATGTCGAATTCCCGCGGTTCGCCGGCCATGTCCTGAAAAAGCGCCCGGTAGTGGATCATCGCCCGGCGCAAGTCCTCGGTGCTGGCTTTCCCATCTACTTGGCGAATTGCAACGTCATGGGCCGCACGGTAATCCTCGATAACTCGGGGGTGGTCCACGGAGATATCCGCCGCGCATTGGTCAAAGTCACTTACGGGATAGCCGAGTGTAGACATCACATCCCGCAGCAGTTGATCTGCTTCATTGACTGCAATGGCAGGGCCATCCACAAAGTGCGCCTGGACCTTGGTCCACAATGCGAAAAAACGCGCGCGATCGGGCGAAGTGAGTGGACGAAGGTGAAATGACAGCACTCGCTCTTCGCGCTTTTCCAGCTTGGCCTCCGCGTGTCGCCGCCCGTGGCCTTCTGTGACTACGCGCTCATATTCGCCTTGGCCGAACTGATCGCGGAGGCGACTGGTGCGGCGCTTCTGCAGAAGGTAAACGATTATGGCACCGACCACAACAACGACTACAGCTGTGGTAACGAAGATCTGCGTCGTGTCCAGCATCGCAATATTCATGGTGTATCTCCAAACTGTTGTGACCGAGGAACATGTACCTCTTACGCGATCGGTGAGCTCACCATCGTTGATTTGGATGCTGGACTCTGGCGCGTAGACATGACTGGTCAAACCGGCTCATATTGCCAGAATTATTGTGAAAACTGAGATAAGCGGAAGTGGGCGTCGAGCTTTCGAGCTCAGCGGCTGGCGGCGATCATCTGAGAGGCGTGCTGGAGGCTTGTTTCTGTGACCTTTGCGCCGGACAACATGCGAGCGACTTCGTGGGTGCGGGCGCGGTCGTCGAGGAGACGAATCTGCATCTTGGTGCGGCCATGGTCTTCGCGTTTTTCGACGACGAAGTGCTGGTCAGCAAAGGCGGCGATTTGAGGTAGGTGGGTGACGCAAAGAACCTGCTGACCGTGGCCAAGGGCTTTAAGCTTTTGACCGACCGCTTCAGCAGCGCGGCCACCGATGCCGATGTCGATTTCATCGAAGACCAAGGTGCGGGGCGTGGGCACTTTCTTTCTGGCTTTGGAAGAGGCCTCCTCGACAGCGACTTTGAGAGCGAGCATGACGCGGCTCATTTCGCCGCCGGAGGCGATTTCGTGGAGGGGTTTGAGGGGCTCGCCGGGGTTGGTGGCGATGCGGTATTCGACCATGTCCCAGCCGTGGGCGGTCCAGTGGGATTCCGGCTCTTCAGCGGAGACGGCGACTGCGAAGCGGACCCTCATGGCGAGAGAGTTAATCTGGGATTCGGCCAGCCGCTCGAGTTTGGCGGCGGCAGACTTGCGCTCAGTGGAGAGGGCGGAGGCGGTGGACCGATATGCCTTGGCAGCTTCATCGACAGCGGCACGAAGCAACTTCAGAATTTCATCGCGGTCTTCGACTTCGCTGAGCTTGGCGGCGACGTCCTGCGCAAAGGCGATGACTTCAGAGACAGTGTGGCCATATTTGCGCTTGAGGCGATCGATGAGGGCGAGGCGGTCTTCGATTTCGATGAGACGCTCGGGCGAGGCGTTGATCCGCTCAGCGTAGTCGCGGAGAGTGGAGCTGACATCGCCGACGACGGCGCGGGCGGACTCAAGCTGGCGGGCAGGCTCGGCGAAACCGTTGTCGTAGCGGGCCAGTTCCTCAACGTTGCGCAGGGCTGCGCGCAAGGCTCCCTCGGCGGAGACACCGCCCTCGTAGAGCTGCTCGAAGGCGCTCATGGCGGCGGTGTAGAGCTTTTCGGCATTGGAGAGAACGCGCTTTTCGGTTTCGAGAGCCTCGTCTTCGCCGGGCTCGAGTTGCGCGGCTTCGATCTCTTTCAACTGATAGCTCCAGAGATCGACCATGCGGAGGCGGTCCTGCTCGCCCTGGAGGAGGTCTTCAAGTTTGAGATGGGCGGCGCGCCAGCGGGCGTGGGCCTCGGCGACGGCATCGGTGGAAATGGATCCAAAACGATCGAGGAGGATACGCTGCTGGGCCTGGTCGAAGCTGGAAAGGGTCTCAGTCTGGGCGTGAACGAGGGCCAGCTCGGGGGCGAGCAGGCGGAGCACGGCGACGGTGCCCGGCTGGTTGTTAACGAAGACGCGGCCCTTACCGTTGGAGAGTATTTCGCGGCGAAGGATGATCTCGGCGCCTTCGGAGTCGATGCCGTTCTCTTCAAGAATGACGTCTGCGGCAGGGGTGGACTCAAAGACGCAGGCTACGACGGCCTTGTCGGCGCCGTGGCGAACCACTTCCGGCGAGGCTTTTCCGCCCATCAGCAGCGCCAGCGCGTCGACGAGGATAGACTTGCCGGCGCCGGTTTCGCCAGTGAGCAGATTGAGCCCCGGGCCGAAAACGGCGATGGCATGATCGATGACGGCGTAGTTTTCAGCGCGCAGTTCGACGAGCATTCGTTGAGCAAACCTCTTGAGTTCAGCTTCGAGTTGCCAGCTCTTAGCTCTTAGCTTTGTGGCTTCCCACCCTTTCGCAATGAGACTGCGAAAGGATGGGGCACCCCCCGCATCGGGTACCCACCGCTCCGCGTGGGCGGAGCCGGTCAAGATTATTGAGTTTCCCATCTTTTCGCCGGAGATTAAGCGAAAGGATGGGGCACAGTTTTTCTGGTCGCCCGCGCGCATCTAGTTCACCAGTAACGAAAAGCGCAGCGGGAATCCGAGCGCAGCATAGCACGAACGGAGGGGTTGACGGCCGGTGGGAAGAGGCAGGACGGCGCATGGGGGACCAGATCGATAACTTGGAAGGTCGCATCGCGTCTGATACCGTGAATACTGAGGTGAAACCCGATTCTTAACGCTGCATTCGTCCTTGCATTGCAGGCTGACAGTGGCGCCACCCCGGTGGGAGCAACGCTGGCCCAGGGGCCAAGCGCGCTGATGGACATCCTGAGTAACATTGGCCCGGTTGCGATGTTTGTGCTGGTGCTGTTGCTATTTGCCAGCCTTTATTCATGGACCGTGATTCTGGGCAAAATCGGCATATTTGGCAAGGCCACCAAAGAGAGCCGCAACTTTATCCGCGCATTTCGCAAGGCTTCGCGGTTGCAGGAGATCGCGGCCGTGGCGGAGCACTACAAATCAAGCCCGCTGGCGCAGGTTTTTGTGGAAGTGTACGAGACCTACAAGCGGCAGACAGGCGGCTCAGGCCCGCCGCGGAACCTTGTCCCCCTGGAGCGCTCGGCGCAAACCGCGGCCAGTGAGTCGATTACGGCCCTGGAACGCCGGATGACCTGGCTGGCGACGATTGCGGCCACCAGCCCGTTTGTGGGCTTGTTCGGCACGATCATGGGCGTGATGGATGCCTTTCACGGACTAGGCACCGCGGGAGCGGCAACGCTGCGCGCGGTGGCGCCGGGCATCAGCGAAGCACTGATTACGACCGCTGCCGGACTGTTTGTGGCGGTGCCCGCAGTGGTGGCCTATAACCAGCTCAATGGGCGGATCAGGGTGTTTGCCTCGGCGACCGACGACTTTTGCCGCGAACTGATGAACGCATTCGAGGAGATCCCGGCACGCGGATCGGCGCCGCGCAGTCCTGTGGCAGAAGAGCCCCAAGAGGTCGAGCGTGGCCTTTACAAGTAGCAACGGACAGACGCGTAGTTCGCTAGCGGATATCAATATCACGCCGGTGGTGGACGTGGTGCTGGTGCTGCTTGTGATCTTTATGATTACCGCCCCGGTGCTGCAGTCGGGCATTGATGTTTCAGTACCCAAAACGCGCACGGTGAAGGAGATTACCGAGCAGCGGGTGGTATTGACGATTGACCGCGACCAGCAGGTGTTTCTGGGCGATCAGCCGGTGAATGTGCACGACTTGCCGCAGCGGCTGCAGCAGCCAGGCGTGCCTGCGGCAAAGCGGGTGATTTACCTGCGTGCCGATGAGCGGGTGCCGTTTGGCGCCTTTGCGAGCGTGATGGACGCGGTGAAACAGGCAGGCATTACGAATATTTCCATCGTCACGCAGCCGGTGGATACCAAGGGGCTGGCGGGCGGGAAATGACGGCCGGTGAACCAGTGGTGAAGAAAGAACCCCAGGCAAAGCGATGAGCGGTGTGTTGGATGGCGGCGAGCAACTAGAGCAGGAACTGGCGCCAGAACCGGTGATGGCCCCGGCGACGGGGTCTGTCATGCTTCATCTTGGCCTGGCCGCAGCACTGGTGCTCTACGGCGTCCTTGGCGGCTTATTTCATCACAACATCTGGGGCGGCTCGGGGGCAGGCGGAGCGATCCAAGTGAGCATGGTTGCTGCACTGCCGTTGCCATCAAACCAACCGATCAACCAGAATGTGCTGTCTACCGAGACTCCCAGCCAGGCTCCGGCACCGCCGGAACCCAAGGCCAAGCAGGCGGTGGACGATACTGCGCTCGCCATTTCTGGAAAGCAGAAGAAGGCGGAGCACGAGAGCGCACCCAAGACTCCGGCGCGTCAGCCGCAACCGGTGCAGCAAAACCGAGCGCAGTATGGCGAGCAGGCGGGCTCATGGGCCCCACGGGCAGCGGCGCAAGGGTTTTCAAATGGCCAGACCACGGTGAGCGATGGCGACTTTGGCAGCATGTTTGGGTGGTACGTGGAAGGCATCAATCGCAAAATGGGCTCCAACGGATTCAGATCGATGGTGGACCCGCACACGCCAAGGGGTGCGAAAACCTATATTGACTTCAAGATTTACCGAGATGGCTCGGTTGGCGATGTGCGCATGGAAACTGCGAGTGGGAGTTCGACGCTGGATACCGCGTGTGTTCGCGCGGCGCAGCGCGTGGATACGTTTGGCCCCCTGCCCTCGCAATATCGAGGGACAACGCTGCTGGTTTCGTACTATTGCGAATACTAGGGCCGATTGAAGGACTGGAACGCACGGGCAGCATCCAAGTAAAATAGAGTTTTCGGGGCAGACTGCCCCGCGCTTGCCAGATGGCATCGTCTGGTGACAGAGCCAGATGCGCGCAGGGATTCCCAAAACCATCGAGGCTCCACCGAGGAAGGATTGCGCGCTGCATGAATCCTGGTTTCCGGCTTTTTCGCCCCGCGTTGCTGACTCTGGCAGTTCTTGCATCGATTCCCGCAGTGGCCCAGGACTGGGTTCACACCGGCTCCAACCTGGGCAACGCGCACATCCGAATTGCCGCCGCTGATTTCAAGCTTGTGGGCGTAGATCCGCAAACGCCGGCTCTAAAGGCGGTCTTCGACACCACGTTGTATAGCGACCTGTCGAACGCAGGGGTATTCGACCTGGTCTCAAAGAGCTTTGCGCCGCAGGCGGCGCCGGGCTCGCCACAGGAGATCAGTCTTCCGCAGTGGGCTGCCGACCCTTCAAACGCAGCCATGGTGGCGTTTGGCGCACTCTCAGCCACCAATGGGCGGCTGGTGGTGTATGGGTGGCTGGACGATACGCGCAACACGGCCAACCCGCAGGTGCTGGGCAAGCAGTACAACGAGGCGGCCAGCGAGGACATGGCCCGCACAGTGGCGCACCGCTTTGCCGACGAGATTATTCTTCGCCTGGGCGGCGGCGTAGACGGCATTGCGGAAACCAAGATTTACTTTGTGAGTTCACGGAGCGGGTCAAAAGAAATCTGGGTGATGGATTACGACGGGCAGAATCAGCACCCCATCACTCACCTTGGGAGTATTTCGATCTCGCCGCGCATTTCACCGGATAATTCACGGCTGGCATTTGCATCGCTGGGGCGCGAAGGCTGGGCGATCCGCATGTATTCGCTGGAGCTTGGCCGACCGGTGAGCTTCCCCGGGGGATCGGCGGGAGGCGCAAACCAGTCTCCGGCGTGGTCGGGTGACGGAACCAAACTCGCTTTCTCCTCCTCGCGATCGGGCGATCCCGAGATATGGGTGGCGAATGCGGACGGGAGCAACCTGCATAAGCTGACTTCGTTCCGCGGACCGGATGTTTCTCCGACGTGGAACCCGCGTACCAATGCGCAGATTGCGTGGGTAAGCGGGCGCACCGGACTGCCGCAGATCTACATCATGGACCAGGATGGCGCGAATATTCAGCGCATGACCGACGGCGGCTACGCCACCTCACCTTCGTGGTCTCCGAGCGGCCAGTTTCTGACCTTTAGCTGGAATCGCAAGTACGGACCAGGCGCACCGGGCGGGCAGGATATCTACTTGATGGACATCGCCAGCATGCGCTGGCTGCAACTGACCCACGAAGCAGGCACCAACGACTTCCCTTCCTGGTCTCCGGATGCGCGGCACATCGTGTTTGAGCGCCAGTCGGGCGGACACGCCGAGATCTGGACGATGCTCGCCGATGGCACAGAGCAGCATCAACTAACGCACACGGGCAACAACTTTATGCCCAACTGGAGCTGGAAGTGAGCCCGGAAAGTGCGCAAGCCGAATCCACCCCCGGGAGCGCCGTGCGAAGCTTCGCATATTTCTGCACTATCATTTTTATTGCTGTCGAGAGTGGCAGCGAACGGCGGCTGAACCGGGGAATACAATGGATGGGTCGCTTGGAATGCACTTTTTAATTTTCGGAAGGAGTTTTGAATTGAATCGATTTACTCGAAGCCTTGTTCCTGTGGTAATACTTGTCGCTTTAGTGTCCGTTGCCGGTTGCAAGAAGAAGCATCCGCCGCAACCCGCGGCCACAGCGCCAGCGGTAACCGCACCCACGCCCACAGCGCAACTTACCGCATCACCATCGGCTGTTTCTGCAGGCGACCAGGTTACGCTGAGCTGGCGGACGACGGACGCAACGAGCGTCTCGATCGATGGCATCGGTGACGTACCCACGTCCGGCGTGAAGGCCGTTACACCGTCCGCATCGACCACCTATCACCTGGTGGCGCGCGGGGACGGAGGCAGTGCGGACGCGACCGCACACGTGACCGTGAATGCTCCTCCGGCTGTCTCAGTGCCGTCCACGACCATGTCGGCGGAAGAGGAGTTCAAGGCCAACGTTCAGGACATCTTCTTCGACTACGACACATACGACGTTCGCAGCGATGCGCAGGCCACCTTGTCACGCGATGCTTCCTACCTGGCGAGTCACGCCGATTTGAAGATCGTAATTGGCGGCTACTGCGATGAGCGGGGCTCCAACGAGTACAACCTGGCGCTGGGCCAGAATCGCGCCGACGCCGCCAAGGCAGCACTGATTACCGCGGGCGTTGCGGCTGGCCGCATCCGCGTGATCAGCTATGGCAAGGAAAAGCCGTTCTGTTCCGAGTCAACCGAGGAGTGCTGGCAGCAGAATCGTCGCGCCGGCTTCTCGATGGATCGGTAGACGGTAGACGAGAGTGATTCCCAGGTTCCAGAATCGGGACCTGGGACACCCGGTGAGGTAAGACTTGGCGCATTCCCTGCTCCATTGCGGTGGGTTGAGGTATGCCTGTCTGCACTGGCCTGTAAAGGATTTGGGATCGCTTCAGTTCGATACAATTCGCGGCAATCCGTGCACTCCACCCGGGTTGCCGCACATTCACATCTGATGGGTGAACGATGAGGACAACTCGCACATTTCGCAACCAATTCTTTGCTGCGGCAGTGATTGCCGCACTTTTCGCCTTCGTGCCGGTGCGCGCGCACGCCGCTTCGAAGGAGATGATCGCGCTGCAAACGCAGGTACAGCAACTGCTGGACATGGTGCAGCGCATCCAGTCCACCCTGGACTCGCGCTTTGGCGTGCTGCAGAACCTGGCACAACAAACCGCGGACCAGGCCACGCAAATGAGCGCGACCGTGAACGCGCTGCAGCAAAAGATTAACAACCAGAACGATGCGCTGAGCGGAAAGCTAGACTCCAACTCCGGGCAGGTGCAGGCGCTCAACGATTCAGTGGACGAGCTGAAGTCGCGGATCGCCAAGCTGGAGAAGTCCATCACGGACCTGCAGGGCCAGTTACAGAACATCCAAAGTCCAGCGCCGGGTGGTGGTATGGCTCCGGCTGGAAGCGCACCTGTACCCGGTGCTCCGGAAGTCGGAAATGGCGCTCCACCCCCAACCGGGTCACAGACGCCTCCGCTGCAGGAGACTTTTCAGGCCGGAGTACGAGACTTTAATGCGGCCCGGTATCCAGTGGCTGCAGGCGAGTTTCAGGATGTAGTGCACTACTACCCGATGGACGACACGGCCGGCACCGCGCAGTTCTACCTGGGTGAGATTGCCTACCGCGAGAGGAATTTCGACGACGCGGTGAAGGCCTACAACGCGGTGCTGGAGGGCTTCAGCGGCAACGCCAAGGCGCCGGCGGCACAGCTTCACAAGGGGCTTGCACTTCTGCAACTGAACAGGAAGCAGGACGGGATTCACGAACTGCGATTGCTGATTCAACGCCATCCGCAGACACCGGAGGCAGCGCAGGCGCGGACCAAGCTGAACGGACTTGGGGTTAGAATCGCGGGGCGCTGAGGATTGAGTTGTTTGCTTTCCCAGGTCCCAGCCACCCCAGCGACGAAGACCTGTCGCCGGGGGCTCCGGCAATAAGCGGGACTTGGGGCATCCGGCCCCGACCGTCTGATTTTCGTGCTTTCCCACCCAGAGTCCTGTCAATGCCGACATCCGCAGCAGCAGAAAAGCCCCGCGAAGTGCGGGGCTTTTCTGCTGCTGCGGAGCTATTGAAGGGTTACTGCAGGTTGGTCATCAGGGCGTCCAGCGCGGACTTGGGCGGACGGACTAGCGACTCGGGCAACGTGGCCAGCGGTTCGTCCACCAAGTCAAGCAGATCAATAAACGTGGGCTTCTGGGTGTCGATGTAGAAGACGCCGGTGAGGATTTCGTCCTTCTCATGGGCCTCCATCAACGTGCGCACCGCATTGGCCTTGTCGGTGGGGTCGTAGTCCTCGAGCAGTTTGCGCAGGCGCAGGCTCGATCCGTCGTGCATCTCCACGTCGTAGACCTGGCCGGAGTCGTAATCGACCTCGATGTCATCGAAGCTGGCGACGAAACCGATTTCATTGATGGGCTCGTCGTTCTCCTGCATGAACTTGTAACTCTTAGTGGACCCTTCGTGGTCATTAAAGGTAACGCAGGGGCTGATGACGTCCAGCATCACAGTGCCCTTGTGGGCAATGGCTGCCTTAAGCATCGAGAGCAACTGTTTCTTATCGCCGGAGAACGAGCGGCCCACAAACGTGGCACCCAACTGGATGGCGAGCGCGCAGGTGTCGATGGCAGGCAGATCGTTGATGACGCCGGTCTTCAGCCTGGAGCCGATGTCGGCTGTGGCGGAGAACTGGCCCTTGGTGAGGCCGTATACGCCATTGTCCTCGATGATGTAGATCATGGGCAGGTTGCGGCGCAGCAGGTGAACGAACTGGCCCATGCCGATGGAAGCCGTGTCGCCGTCGCCGGAAACGCCCAGCATGGCCATGGTGTGGTTGGCCAGGATGGCACCAGTGGAAACGGAGGGCATGCGTCCGTGCACACTGTTGAACGCGTGGGAGCGGTTCATGAAGTAGGCCGGACTCTTAGAGGAACAGCCGATTCCGCTCATCTTCATGACGCGCTCGGGCTCGACGCCCATCTCAAACATGGCGTCGATGATGCGCTCGGAGATGGCGTTGTGGCCGCAGCCAGCGCAGAGCGTAGACTTGCCGCCGCGGTACTCAAGAACGGGCAGGCCGATATGGTTGACTTTGGGAGCGGGGGTTGCGGTTGCCATTTAGAGGCCCTCCTTGGTCGCAAACTCTTCTGTAATGGTGACGGCGTCGATTGGCAATCCGTTGTAATGCAGAATGCTGCGCAGCTTGACCACCTGATCTGCGGGTAAATCCAGTTTGAGCAGGCTGGCCAATTGCGCGTCGCGGTTCTGTTCAACCACGTAGATGCGCTCGTGCGAGGCGACGAAGTCGTGAATCTCGTGGGCGAAGGGATAGGCGCGGATGCGCATGTAGTCCACGTTGAGACCGTATCCCGCCTTGATCTGGTCGAGACTCTCGCGCAACGCGAAGTCGGTGCTGCCGAAAGCAAGGAAGCCGATCTTCGAGGTTCCGTCCTTGATGACGACAGGCGCAGGCACGAGCGTACGCGCTTTCTCAAACTTGCGCAGCAGCCTCTCCATCACCTCGACGTACTCGTCCGGTTTTTCGGTGTATACGGCTGCATCGTTGTGTCCCGATCCGCGGGTGAAATAGGCGGCCTTGGGATGACGCGTTCCAGGCAGGGTGCGCCAGCCGATGGCGTCGCCGTCCACATCGCGATAGCGGGCGAATCCGCCCAACCGGTCGAGGTCTTCCGCCGTGAGGACCTTACCGCGATCCAGGGGCTTTTGAGGATAAACAAACGGATCGGACATCCAGTTGTTCATGCCCAGATCAAGATCGCTGAGCACGAAGACCGGCGTTTGCAGACGCTCAGCCAGATCGAAAGCAGCATAACCCAGTTCAAAGCACTCCTTCACCGAACCCGGAAGCAGAATGATGTGCTTGGTATCGCCGTGGGAGAGAAACGCGGTGAAGAGCAAGTCGGCCTGCGAGGTGCGCGTAGGCATGCCCGTGGAAGGGCCGGTGCGCTGCACGTCGAAGATGACGCCGGGAATTTCAGCATAGTAGCCGAGACCGGAAAACTCGGTCATGAGTGAAAGGCCGGGACCGGAGGTGGCAGTCATGGAACGCGCGCCCGCCCAGCCCGCACCAAGGACCATGCCGATGGCGGCCAGTTCATCCTCAGCCTGCACCACGGCAAAGGTGGCCTTGCCTTCGGGCGTGACACGGAATTTCTTGAGCAGATCAGTGGTGGCTTCGATGACCGAGGTGGAGGGTGTGATGGGATACCACGCAACCACCGTAACGCCCGCAAACACAGCGCCCATGCCGCACGCCGCGTTGCCGTCGATGATGATCTTGCCCGCGGTCTGGTTGCTTCGCTCGATGAAGAAGGGGTCGTGCTTGGTGAGATTCTGCTGGGCGTAATCGAAACCGGCCTTGACCGCGCCAAAGTTCAGATCGAAGACCTTCTGCTTTTTGGCAAACTGTTTGCGCAAGCCGCTCTCAACGACGCTGAGGTCGATGGAAAGAAGCTGGGCCGCGACACCCACGTAGACCATGTTCCTGACCAGCTTGCGCAACTTGGCTTCAGGACAGATGGCCGCAGTGATCTTGTCGAAGGGGACTGGATAGCAGGCGACATCATCGCGATACTGCTTGAGATTGAAACTCTCTTCGTAGATTGCGGCGCCACCGGCGTCGAGCTCTGAAAAATCCTGCTTTGCAGTCTCGGGATTGAGCGACACCAGAATCTGCGAGCCCCGCTTGCGGGCCACGTAGCCATCCTTGCTGGCGCGGATGGTGTACCAGGTGGGAAGTCCGGCGATGTTCGAGGGAAAGAGATTTTTCCCGCTAACGGGAACACCCATTCCAAAGATGCTTTTCAGCAGCACGCTATTGGCGGATTGCGAGCCGGACCCGTTCACCGTTGCTACGATGATGCTGAAATCGTTGATCACGCGTGATTGAGTGCTTAGTGCGCCCTGCTCTTGACCCAGGGCCAGGTCTCCTGTCGCCATGTGGCGGGATTCCCTTCGGGTAAAAAGTTGAGAGTCAATCTCTGGCTCAGATGTGATTATAGTCACCAATCTGAGTGAACGTCCCGGCTGCAGGAACGCGGATTTTGCCGTTAGTACCCTAAAGTGCAACAGTTATTCATGCGTTCAAAAAGGGCTTTGATTTCCGGCAGATACAGGGAGGACTTAACGCGGTTCTGCTGTCTCATGGCGGGACTTAACTTCATCCGTATCAGCGTGCCAGGACCAAGCGCGCTGAGTCCCTGCGCCAGCGCAGCAGCAGCGTGACGGCAATGACGACGAGGGCCAGCGTGAGGCCGATCCACAGACCGTAAATTCCCCAGTGGAGCACAAAGCACAGAAACAGGCCGAGAGGCAATCCAAGTACCCAGTAGCCGACCAGGTTGGCGAACATGGGAACTCTTGTTTCGCCCAGGCCGCGCAGGGCGCCGGTGGAGACGGTCTGGATGCCGTCGAAGATTTGGAAGGCCGCGGCCACCCACAGCAGAGTTGGCCCTACTGCCAGCACCTGCGGATTGCGGGTGTAGAGCGCGATTAGAGGCCGCGGCGCGACGAGGAAGACCACGGCTGCCATGAGCATGAAACTGGTGCCCAAGGCGAGCGCCAGCCAGCCGGCGCGACGGGCGCGCGCAGGATCTCCGGCACCCACGGCGTGTCCCACGCTGACGGCTGCGGCCGCAGAGACTCCCAGAGGCACCATGTAGCTGATGCTGGCATAGTTGAGAGCGATGGAATGGGTGGCGAGGGCCACCGGATCCAGGTAGCCAGCGGAAAAGGTGGCGAGATTCCATGCGCCGACTTCAAGGATGATCTGGCCGGCTGCGGGAGCACCGAGACGAATGAGTTGCTGGAGGCGGAGCAGATTGGGCCCGGCCCAGTGGCGAAAGAGCGGATGGCCCCGGGTGCGCTCATAGCGCCAAGCAAAGCCCAGCATGGCGACTGCCATGCCGAGGCGCGCAATGCATGTGGAGATGGCGGAACCGTTGACGCCCAGAGCAGGAAATCCCAGTTTGCCGTAGATCAGTACCCAGTTGCCGAACCAGTTAAGCAGATTGGCAAGTAGATACGTCACAGTGATCACGCGGACCTGCCCCACACCTTGCAGATAACGCCGAGTGGCGCCGTACAGCAGCAGCGGCAGCGTACCCCAGTTAAGCAGGCGCAGATAGCCGCCAGCCATGCCGGCGACCTGAGGGACGATGCCGAAATGTGCGAACCCGAAGCTGACCGCGGCGATCAGCAGCATCAGTGGCGGGGTGACGATGCAGGCCAGATACACGCCCTGGGCCAGCCAGCGATGACATTCCTCGTGATCGCGGCGACCGTAGGCCTGCGCGACCAGAGTGTCAAGCCCAAGCACCAGGCCGATGCCGAAGAGCGACGGAGTGTAATAGACGGCATTGCCCAGGGCAACCGCACCGATGGCGGCGGGGCCGAGTTTGCCCACCATGATGGTGTCTACCACACCTTGCGCCACCCAGCCCAACTCACTTAACACGACGGGAATCGCGAGCGTGGTCATTGCGGCGAGTTCCTGTCTCCACTTGGCTTGCGCGGCGGGCATCTTTCTAATCTAAATGGGGCTGAGGCCTTCTTATCCCATCCATGGCATCGGGGCGGGCATTGACAGGAGACTGTGATTGCGTAGTGAAGAGCGTCAGGACGGTTGGCCGCGGAAAAGATAGACAAGCTCAATGAGCAGAATCAAGACAACCGTGACTTCAAGGAAAAAGGCGCGGCTCTGATTGAACTGGTCGACCATGTAGTGATAGAGGTCTTCGGCGGTTTTCAGTTTTCGCGCCACGAGGTCCTTGTAATCGGGCACTCCGACTTTGGCCGCGGCCAACTTATAAAGGCGTGCGGCAAACATATCACTGAGGAACTTGATGGCGTTGTCGGCGTGTTCGGTGAGCTCGGCAATGTCGAGCAGGACAGTGTGCAGGCTGGTTGCGGAACGGGCCAGACGCCACCGCGTCCACATTCCCCGCTTCTGCTCCAGCGAGTCGTAGACGCCATCGAGAATGCCGGTAAGAAGCACATCGTAGTGGCGGAATTCGAGCAGCTGCGAGTTGGCATATTCGAGGAGTTGAATCGATGTCTCGGCTCCTGCCGTGCTGTCGTAAAGGAAGGCGGCGTTCCAGCCAACTACGGCCACATCGTTGGCATAGTAGGAGATTTGCGAATGGAGCACCTCAGTGCACTCGCCTGTCGACAAAAGTTGGCGGTCACCGCGCACCACCTGGGCGATCTGCAATCCGTGATCGCGCGTGAGATCGGCAGCGGTGGGCGCTCCCGCGGCCTCGCGCACGTGGAAGATGAGGTAATCTTCGCTGAGCCAACTGGTGTAGGGCTTGACCATGGCGCTGGTCACGCGCTCGAGTTTTTGGCGAACGATAGGCTCGACGTGCGAAGTGAAATCAATGTCCCAGACCCAGCGGCTGGCCAGTTGCACCAAGCTTTGCCAATCGCCCGAGAAAGGTAGCTGGTAGATGACGCTGGCGACGCCATAGTCGTAGTACTTGACTTCGCCTTCGAGGCGTTCGCCGCTATCAAGAAGAAGAGGCTCAAGCGGACCGACGACCGGCGGCCTCTGGTAGCGAACGTAGGCCGGGGCCGAGTGCTTCATGCTGGGCTGCTGGACCGTGCGTGCATCGACAGCCTGCTGCAGCTGATCGAGACGGAGTTCCTCACACACGTCAAACTGGATCAGCACCAGGACGGAGCCGCTGAGAGCAGGTACAACCGGAGATGTAGGCGTAGTAGACACGATACTCACGCATGGTACTCGATTCGGGTGCAGGCTGGTGGCATGAAAATGGCGGCCGATGAGCCGCCATTTTCGTCGCGAAGATTGGCTGGAGAACCAGGCCTGGATTCTAGCCTTCGCTCACGGCAACGGGCACCGCCGGCCGCGGCTCCGCTTGTTTCGTGGTGATCGAAATCTTGGCCGGAGTGAGCTCGGGACCGTCCCAGCCTTCCTTTACCGCCTCAATGTGGATGGCGCCGGGCGTCTGTGTGGACTGCACGATGACCTGCGCGAGGCCATTGAAGAGAGAGCGTTTGGGCTCCTTGTCGCTCTCCTGGCAGTTGGGGTCGCCATTGCCCACGCCAATCAGCGCGCCTTCGCCCGATACTTTGAACGAAATAAGGTTGCCGGCGGTGGGCACGGAGCGGCCCTCCTTGTCGAGGGCCTCGACGGTAAGCACTGCCAAGTCTTCGCCGTCGGCATTGATTTCAGTGCGGTCTGCGGTAAGGCGGATAGCGACAGTGGGGCCGGTGGTTTCACGCCTCTCAGTCAGCACCACCTTTCCGTCTTTAGATCCCCGCGCCTCAATCGCGCCCGGCTCGTACTTGACGTTCCACTCCACATGACCGAGATGAGGAACCTTCTTGCTTCCCTGACTTGCGCCGTTGACGAAAAGTTCAACTTCATCCAGGTTGGAGTAGACCCAAACAGGAATCTGGTCGCCTTCCCTGCCCTCGAAGTTCCAGTGCGGGAACAGGTGCAAGGATGGCTTCTTGCCCCACCACGCCTTGTAATAGAAGAAGGTGTCTTTGGGGAATCCGCACATGTCCACGATGCCAAACTGCGAGTTGATGGAAGGCCAGCCATACGGCGTGGGCTCGCCGCGATAATCGAAGCCGGTCCACGCAAAGCCGCCCGCTTCCCACTCGCGCGTGCCGTAGAAGGTCCACCACTCTTCGGCAGTCTCGCCCCAGGGGACGACGCCGTTATAGTCGTTGACGGTATTGCGCAGCGGATCGGTGGTATAAGCACCGCGCGTGGAGATGGCGCTGGAGGTCTCCGATCCATAAACGGGCCGCGTCGGATGCTCCTTGTGATAACCGTCAGGCCCGCTCAGGTTGTAGTTGAAGCCGATGACGTCAAACGCGTCGGAGACACCCTTCTCGTTGTTGCCGTTGACGGCGGCGGAGACCACGCGCGTAGGGTCCAACTCGTGGATGCGCCGCACCATGGTGGCGCCAATCTTGGCGCCCTGCTCAGCCATCTCACTCTGCAGCTCCCCCTCCTCGTTGCCGATGGACCAAAGGATGATGGAGGGCGAATTGCGATAACGCTTGACCATGGCCTCAAGCTGCGCCATGCCTTCAGGATTGGAGCTCATCTGGCGGGTTTCGCACATCATCACCAGACCCATTCGATCACAACCCTCGACCCACTCGGGCGTGGGCATGTTGTGCGAGGTGCGCACGGCATTGCAGCCCATCTCCTGCAACACTCCGAGGCGGAACCACTGCAGGCGATCAGGCACAGCCGCACCGACGCCGGCGTGGTCCTGGTGGTTGCAGGTGCCCTGGATCTTGATGGACTTGCCATTGAGGAAGAAGCCCTTATCGGCGTCGAAATGCGCGGTGCGGACACCGAAGCTGACACGTTCGGCGTCGCGCGACTTGCCGGCGGACACAACGGTCACAACGGCCGAGTAGAGATTGGGAGTATCCACCGACCACAGTTTTGGATTCGGCACGGTTGCAGTGGCTGTAAAGGCGGCGGAGCCATCCACAGCGATGGACTGCGCGGGCGCCTCGGCAGTGGCCACGGTCTTGCCCGCGGCATCGAGAATTTGCCAGGTAACTTTGGCGTTCTCAGACTGTTTGCCCTCATTACAGACGAGGGTGCCGAGCGAAAGCGTCGCTGCATTGCCGTTGAGCGCTGGCCGTACCGTGCTCTCCCACTTGCCCAGGTGGAGCGCATCGGTCTTGGTGAGCCACACATGGCGGTAAATGCCCGCGCCCTCGTAGAACCATCCGTCGCCGAAGCTGGCATCGACGCGCGCTACGATGTAGTTTTTCGCGCCGATGGCAAGAAAGTCCGTAATGTCAAAGCGGAATGGAGCGTAGCCATTGTCGTTGCGGCCCACAAAGCAACCGTTGACAAAAACCAGAACGTCGCGAAAGGCGCCATCAAATTCAACCGAGATGCGACGGCCCTGATCGCTGGCTGGAATTTCGAATTCGCGGCGATACCAGCCCACGCTGGTCTCGGGATAGCGGCGGCCCAGCGGCTTGAATCCGTGCGAGTTCTGCACCTCGTCGCGCACAAAGGGCAACTCGACGGCCCAGTCGTGGGGCAGACTTAGCGAGCGCCATTTGGAATCATCGAACTTGGCCTTGGAGAAACCAAATTCACCGGTCTTGGCAAAGTCGTCCTGGGCATTGCCGAATCCCAGGTCACGGGCCGGGTCGGTGGCGTGACCAAACTGGAACTTCCAGCCGAAGTCGAAGAGCAACTGCTCGCGCGGTGCAATGGCGGCCAAGGCCTCAGCCGAAGCGCCTTGCGGATAGCCGGCCAGGAGAGTTGCCGTGCGACCCCAAGCTGACCTTGCTACGAATGAAGAAGCTGAAATCGCGAGTCCCGAAGAGAGCAGATTACGGCGAGTCATACCAGGCATGAAGTCCTCTTTCGACATAGTCCCACCGTTGAAGACGTCAGGGCCTCACGCGGCGAGCAAAGCGAAACTATAAATTAGTTGGCGGATGGAGGTAAACGATTTCATTTTGGCGAATGACGGCTTGAGAGCACGCAGGACCGGGCCAGACAGATCACGGTTGGCGCAGACGAAATATGTTAGATTCAAGGAGGCGTACCGACCCTTCCGGAGAGATGGCCGAGTGGCTGAAGGCGCACGCTTGGAAAGCGTGTTTAGGGGCAACTCTAACGTGGGTTCGAATCCCACTCTCTCCGCCAGCCTATTTTCCAAGTTCCTGATTCCAAAGACAATTCAGACATAAAATACATGAAATCAACCAACTACGCGCTGTCCGTCCCGTATCGGATTGTCAGAATTGTCCGGCCAGAATGCTGCTGTAGGGTCATTTTGCATGACCACAGACCAGATGCATGACCACAGAATTCGGGCGTTTTCTGAACAGTGACCGCACAGCCTAGAACAGCTCAAAGGCAACTCCCAATTTGAAGTCGAAGTCTCTGGGCCCGCACGACCGCTTCACTGCCCGGCCAGGTGACCTCCCTCCCCTAGACTCGGGGGGGGAATCAGGAGCTGGTTGCCGCTCGCTGATTTTTTCCGACTTCATTAAGATGCTTCTCATGATCCGACCAGGATTCTTGAGCCGACAACTTTTCAACTCCATCGTCACCGTTATGGTCTTGGCCCCCAGTTGCGCGGTTGGCCAAGAGAAGGCAGCAGAGGATCCTGGGCGGGTCGCTCTCGATCGTGGGGACTACGCTTCGGCTGAAGCCATTTACCGGAAAGCTCTCCTCAAATATCCCGCATCTCCCGAACTGCTAACCAATTTGGGAATTGCCTTGCAGATGCAGGGGCGGTCAACCGACGCGATTCATGCCTTCGAGCAGGCATTGAAGCAGAAGAATCTGCCCCGCACATACGCTCTGCTCGCTGAGGAAAGGTGCAAGACACGCGATTTGGAAGGCGCGCGGCCCATGCTCGCCAAGATACTCAAGGACAATATCGCCGACCCCCAGACCCTAACTCTTGTTGCTCCTTGCTACCTCGACCTGAATGAACCCGTCGAGTCGGTCGCTGTCTACAGTGCCTTGCTTGCGGACAAATCCTTCCCCAACGATCTCGCCTTGATTCAGCTTGCGAAGTCGTATCTTCTTTCTACACAGTTTTTCATTAAGCGCCTCACGGCCACACCGGGAAACGCACCCTATCTTCAGGCAATAAAGGATGCACGAGATCAGGCGTCGCCCAATGCGCGCGGCGCATTTACGCTGGCAGCGCAGAACTCGCCCCACTTCAATGCGAAACAGTCTTTTCAGGAAGCGGTTCGCAGTTGGCGCCAGCATCCGGAAGATCCGACTTTGTTGTATTTGTTGAGCGTGCTGAGCGGCGAAGAAAGCATGCGGCAAGTGGAGATTTGTGGCGACAAATATCCCAATTCTCCTTATTTGGCGCAATTGAACTTTGAGATGCTCGCGGACCAAGAACATGTGGATGAGGCGATCCAGGGATACGAACACCTTCTGCAAACTCATCCCGAACTTCCAGACCTACACTACAGCCTCGGCATGCTTTATCGAAAGCGCCGCATGTGGGATCAAGCCCTGGAAGTATTCCGCGCTCAATTAGCAAATGACCCGCAGGATGAACGCGTCGCGGCGCGTGTGAGCGAGGCCCTTGTGGAACTGAGCCGATGGGACGACGTGCGTGACTTTCTTGAACCGCGAGTGAAGCAGAGTAATCCCCCTTTATGGGCGGTTCTCGACTTGGCGGAGGCGTTGCAAAACCTGGACAACCCGCAACGGGCGATCCAGCTCTTGGCCGCCGCGGAAAAGGAAAATATGTCGAATAAATCCATCCACTATCGCTTGCTGCTCCTCTATAGGAAGGCTGGCAACGTCGCCCAAGTTAACGCAGAGGATGAATGGCTTCGCACCGCTCATAAATAGAGCTTTGTTTCCGGCGGATGCGTTTGGATGATTTGAGTTGCCTACGAAGAGGGACTTGTTTGCTTCCCACACAAACAGGGGACTTTGGAATCCGAATTCCTCGAGCAGCCGAGATGTCCTATTGGGAAATGTGTTTCATGTAATTCAACAAATCACAGATGCTTACCGTAGATCAATCCTCCGCAGATCAAAGGCTATGGTGGCAATAAGATATTTAAATTTAATCGATTACATGATCCTAGGTCTATGAACACTGTTTTATTCAGTAAAACAATCGCTATCAAGATTATTCCTCTTGCCATTTCGACCAATGCGTCATACCTTCGGGGTCGGCCGACAAAAGACTCGATTGAACGCCACGTCAATCCCCGCAATCTGTAGGGCTGACGAAATCAGAGTCTGGTGGTTTACGAAGTAATTTCCGCACCGGTGACAGGTAACGCGCATCTCCGATTCCTCGTAAAGGATCTGTCTCTATAGGTAGGTGCGCAGGTGCAGAGGTGGCCATGGAAATCTGGACACCCGGCTTCTCTGGATTTCCAAGCCGCAACGGGTAACCATTTCGAAATCCAATGTTCGTTCCCAGGCTCGACCTCAAGGTAGCCGGCTCACCTGGAGATTCCAGATGGCGACCAAGCTTCAACTTTCGGAATGGGAAATGTCCGAAACATTGTCTCTATCAACGACCGACGGGACTCAGATTCATTTTCTAAAGGAGGACTCGACGATGAACTGGACAGGGAGAATTTGGAAGATCGCGATCTATGCAGTGGTCAGTGCGATGTGTCCGGTATCTGCACTCGCGCAGAACGCCACCGGCAGCATTGTTGGCAGGGTGACAGACCCGAGCGGCGCTGTCCTGGTTGGCCTCGATGTGCGAATCGAGAACGTGGGCACCTCAGAAGTACGTGTCGCCAAGACAAACGATTCCGGCGATTACACGGCACCTCTCTTGAGCCCTGGAACTTACAGGATCACGGTCGCAGCCACTGGCTTCAAGACCGAAGCGCGATCCAACATCACGCTCCTGGTGGACCAGACGGTGCGCGCCGACTTCAAGCTGACTCCCGGAGCCACTGCAGAGAGAATCGAGGTTTCTGCACAAGCGATTGCTCTCGATACGGATTCGGCGTCCGTCGGCGAAGTGATCGGGGAGAAGCCTGTCGTCAACCTGCCCCTGAACGGCCGCGTCTTCCTCGACCTCCTGTTCCTTACCCCGGGAGCAGTGGAAACGGGCGGAGAACAGTCCACGTTCCGTTACAACGCTGGGGATGCGATCGCCATTGGCGGTGCGAGAAGCTCCTCAAATGGGTACACCATCGACGGAACTAGCATCATGGACACGGGGTACAACACGCCTGCCTATAATATTTCCCTCGATGCGATCCAGGAGTTCAAGGTACAGACCGACACCTATTCGGCCGAATTCGGTTACAGCGCCAACCAGATCAACCTGAGCACAAAGTCCGGGACGAACGAACTGCACGGCTCAGCATTCGAATTTCTAAGAAACAATGCGCTGGATGCGCGCGGCTACTTTAATGTGGCCCCATCGCCGGTAAACCCACTCCGGCAGAATCAATTCGGCTATTCCTTCGGCGCTCCAGTGATCATTCCAAAGCTCTATAACGGCCGAAACAAGACCTTTATTTTTGCTAACTACGAGGGTGAGAGAATTCGGCAGGCCACGACGGCGGTGGGCAATGTTCCCACCTCGGATGAGCTACAGGGACAATTTCCATTTCCTATCACCGATCCATTGAATCCAACCCAGACCTTCCCTGAGGTGAATGGCATTACCACGCTTCCGTCTGGCCGAATTTCGCGCTATGGACAGATTGTGATGAGCAAGCCAACGTTGTTCTTCCCCGTGCCGAACTCAACCGGAACATTTAATTTTAACGGCTCAGTGAGTTCACCGGCCAATCTGGATCAGCAGAACTATCGTTTGGATCACAACTTCAGTGCCAAGGATTCCGCATTTTTCCACGCAGCGGACTCGAATATCCTGGCCACCGTGCCAGGATCACTGACTGCCGTGGGCGACGTGATTACGACCCAGGATGCGCGCAATTACACGTTGACCTACACGCATATCTTTACGCCTAACCTCGTGAACCAGGCCCGTTACGGGTACTTGGAGGCGCTCTCCATTCAAAACCCTTACGTGATCCCGAGCGCAGATTTGGCAGCGCTCGATCTAAAGGGCGTCTTCAGTCTTCCTAACGCCGGCTACCCCGGTATCGGTTTCGGCACATATCCACTTCCAAATGCCCAGACCTCCTACGCTGGGTCGGGCAGCAACGGCCTGACGCCTTTAGGCAGTTTGCAAGGGACAAACGATTTCGGGGACTCGTTGTCGTGGACAAAACGCGGCCACACGATTGGCGCCGGCTTCGGTATCCGTACGTGGGGACTTTCGCTGACCTCCTCGAACCGTCCGCTTGGAGGCTTCAATTACGATGGTGAGTTCTCAGGCAATCAGATCTCGGACTTCCTGCTGGGAAACATAAGTTCAGTGTCAGCCAACGTCGCGGGGCCACTGGGCAATCCTACGTTTGGAATCCATCCCCATTTTCACTGGAGGGACTTCGCACCGTACTTCCAGGACGACTGGAAAGTGACGCCCAAGCTCACGGTCAATCTTGGTTTGCGATACGAGTTCCTGCCTGGACCCTACGAGGAGCAGAATAACTTCTTCTGGTTTGATCCAAACATCGTCGGAGGTGGTCTTTATACCGGTAATCAGAGCGTCGTAACCAAATACGGCGGTGGTCTCTATGCTTACAACGGGCGGCGTGGACCTGGCCCGACTCCGAAGAATGGCTTTTTGCCCAGAATTGGATTTGCGATTCGCCCCTTCGGTGACAATAAGACCGTGATCCGGGGCGGTTATGGAATGTTTTATGACAGCGTACAGCTCAACGAGTACTTTGCTTCGGGCTCTTTCTATCCGTACTCGGCCTCCACTACCCTCACGGCCTCAACGGCTACGAACACACTCCTCAACACAGACGATCTTTATCCGAGCCTGGGCACGGGTGTGGTCACAACGGCTGCTCTGACCTTTCCAGAAGTGCAGCCTGCCGATATCAAGAATCCTTATGAACAGAACTGGTCCTTCGGGATTGAGCGGGAGGTCCTCAGAAATACCGTCCTGAATGTGAACTACAACGGGGCAAAAGGAGACCGACTAGCGAACCGGGGTAATCCAAATCAACCAACAGAATGCAACGCCGCGCATAACTGCGACCCGCTTACGCAGACACCGGCTTCAATTGCCGCGCGTGAAGCATATCCGAACATCGGCACGTTGGTACTGGATAACTTCGATGGATTCTCCAACTACAACGCGCTCAATGTGATCGCGCGGCACCAGAGCAAAGACGTTTCGCTGCTGGCCGCGTACACATGGTCAAAGGGCATGGACATTCAATCCTCGACCTCCGGCGTGACCGGAGATGCGGGCGGGTTCATTGGTGTGCAGGATAACCACAATCCTCATGGTGACTACGCACGCTCTTCGTATGACGTAGGTCAGCGTCTCGCAGTCAGCTTTGTGTATGCAATACCCGTCGGCCGGGGAAAGAAGGTATTGTCCGATGCTCCAAGAGCGCTTGATGAAGTGATCGGAGGATGGCAGCTCGATGGGATTGCGATTTACCAGGGTGGCTTTCCATTTTCGATAACGGCGACTGACCTGGGTTTTGTCAATAAGGCATATGGAGAACGCGCGGATCAGCGCGGAAATCCATATCCTTCAGGATTCCGCAAGAGCATCACGGAATGGTTCAACACCCAAGCATTTGATCAGCCCGCTGCGGGAGACTTCGGGAATTCTTCACGTAACGTGATTCGTATGCCCGGCATCGCCAATTGGGACCTTTCCCTGCTCAAGAGCTTCTCGCTACCTGAGAGGACCTCGCTTCAATTCCGATTCGAGTCCTTCAATGCGTTTAACCATCCACAATTTGGCCTTCCAAATCAAAGCGTGACAAGTAGTACTGTCGGGACGATCACAACGCTGAACACTTACCACCCCGCAAGAGAAGACCAAGTGGGTCTTAGATTCACCTTTTGACAGGGTGAGTTCTGTGCAGGAGGAATCCAAAACGTCGGAGTAAAGCGGTGCGGCTTCTTGCGTAGCGGGTTCTGTCCGGGGCCTTCGATGTCACGGTTTTACAGCATTTACGAAGGCCCCTCTGGACAACAGGCTGGTATCGATGACCAACGGGATCGAGCAATGGGAAGACTACGCGCAACGGGGAATGAATTTGACATCGTCAGCCGATGTTTAAACTTTTCCATCGGCCAGTTCCGGGCCGCTTGGAATGAGATGAGTGTCTTCTCAATTACGAGGCCTTCTTTCATTTCGCATCTCCCGGGATCACACTTCGGAAGTACATATGACCTGCGTTCAGGAGGCTCTCGCGCACTTAGAGTACCCGGCACTTAACAATCAACAGGAATTCCACGAAACAGGGAGGATTCTTACATGCCACGCCTAGCGAGATCGGTGTTATTTTGCATAGTTATTTCTCTTTTGGCTTATCCCAGTGCGAATGCTCAACAGTCACTATTGCCAATCCCAGACCGGCTGGTTGTTCTGACTATCGATGATGGCACAAAGACCGATATCACGCAGGTTGCGCCAGTGTTGAAGCGCTATGGTTTTGGCGGAACGTTTTACGTTACTGACGGCCTGCGCAGCATAAAACGCCAGGATGATGCTCTAACGTGGGGCGATATCCGCGAACTTAACAGCGAAAGATTTGAGATTGGCAACCACACCGAGAATCATCCGGATGTAAGAACACTTTCCAAGGAGCAGTTTATCGCGGAGCTCAACGGTATCGAGGAGCGCTGCAAGAAGAACGGCATTCCAGTGCCGACAACGTTTGCGTATCCCGGATGGCAATTCAACATTAAGAGCGCACAGGTTCTGCTGGAAAAGGGCTACTCATTTGCCCGCCGCGGGGTTGCACCGGAGTTCCCTGACAAAGGCTGGGGAGCTCGAGGTCCTATTTATGATCCGGCGAAAGACAACCCACTGCTTATTCCCACAACCGGTTACGCGGGACCGAAGTGGGGAATGAATGACTTAATTTGGGCTATCGACCAAGCCAAGGGTGGGAAGATCGCCGTTCTCGCATTTCACGGCGTACCCTACCCCCGTGCTCCTTGGGTCAGTACACCACCAAAAGTCTTTGAGAGCTACATGAAGTATCTGCACGACCAGGGCTGCATAGTGATTTCGCTGCGCGACCTGGCCAAGTACGTTCAACCGGCTAACGTGTCGCATGTGCCGCTTCAGCAGCCGAAGGGATCTTATCGATCCCTTCTCAGCGCGGAGCCGAAGCCATCTGTTCAGCCAAAACCATAGCCGTCGTTTGATGTTATGGACTGGGCGATGTAGCGTCGGATATGTCATTTAGATATCCACCGGAATTGCGTATGCTGACTGGCCACACCTTCCTCCAAAGACAAGGTGAGTAAGGACTCCGATGACTGGAATATACGAACGACCTCGATTCAGCGCTTTGAATTCCGACCCCACAATCAGCCCTGCTCAGAGTTCAATGAAAATCAGATCAATCTATATTTGCGGTCTGATTCGACGACTGGCCCCCGCCGCTCTTCGGTACTCGCTTTGTGTACTTCTGCTTTTTAGCATTCACGTATCGGCCAAGGAGGGAGCGCGCCTCGGTGCCTCCGACAAAATCGCCGGCGAGCGGTCACAGATGTTGGCCACCGAGCTTAAGACGGAGCATTTGAAAGAGCCACTGGGAATCGAGACGTCTCGCCCACGGTTCAAGTGGCTGCTTGAATCAAATGAACGGGGCCAGCTGCAGACTGCCTTCCAAGTACTCGTCGCGAGCAGTTTGGAAAGACTGAAGGCTGATAGAGGTGACAAGTGGGACAGCGGGAAGGTCTCCTCCGACAACTCAGTGGAGGTGGTTTACGGAGGAAGCGAGTTGGCCAGTGGCGAGAGGTGCTACTGGAAGGTCCGGGTCTGGGACAGGAATGGCAAGCCTGGTGCATACAGTTCCCCTTCCTACTTTGAAATGGGATTGCGCAAGCCGAGTGATTGGAAGGGCAAGTGGATCGCTGCGAACAAGGGCGTGTCATCCCCAATCTTCCGCCGCGCAATCTCGATTGACAAGCCGGTCAGGCGTGCTCGCGTCTATATCTCGGGTATCGGCTACTACGAGCTTTTCATTAATGGAAAGAAAGTGGGAGACCGAGTACTCGAACCAGCATCCACCTACTACAACAATGATCAGCCCTTCAAGCTAAACACCCGCGTGCTTTACGCCACCTATGACATCGCTGAATATCTGAACAATGGTTCTAATGTCATTGGCGTAATGCTTGGAAATGGATGGTATAGCGCGGAAGCAGACGTGGCACCGTCTCCTGCCGGGCGAAGCCCTTATGGCGACCGGCCACGCTTCATCCTTCAAATGAATGTCGAGGATGAAGACGGCCAGAGCCTAAGTGTCGTATCGGATTCCAACTGGAAAGCATCTGCGGGACCAATCACCTATAACGATCTCTTCAACGGTGAGACATATGACGCACGACTTGAACAACCTGGTTGGGACAAACCTGATTTCAACAACTCCTCCTGGGAGAGCGCGTCGACTGTGGAGCCACCGAGCGGCACTCTGACAGCGGAACTCCTTCCTCCGTGCCGAGTGATGCAGACCTTGGCTCCGGTGAAGATGCTTACGCCGAAGGAGCCGGAGGCCTTTGACTCAACGTACGTTTATGATTTTGGCCAGCTTTTCAGCGGCTGGGTCCGCATCCGAGTATCCGGTCCCCGCGGCGCGAAAGTTGTGTTGAAATACGGGTCGCGGATCTATCCCGATGACGAGACATTGGACAATCGCAGCAATATGGTGCCCGGTTCCACAGCTCGGCAGACAGACACTTACATCCTGAAGGGTGACGGCACAGAAGTCTGGGAGCCTCGCTTTACGCTGCACGGCTTCCGGTATGTGGAAGTCAGAGGGTTCAGAGACACACCCTCCGTTGAGAGCATCGAAGGCCGGTTTGTGCACTCATCCATGGAACCCAACGGCTCCTTCTCCAGTTCCAATGAGTTGCTTAACAAAATTCACCACAATATTCAGTGGACTTTCATGAGCAGCTTCCAGGGATTGTTGCAAGATGCTGCTGATCGTGCCGAGCGACAATCGTGGCTTGGAGATCCTGGCTTCGTGGCTGAAGACTACATTCACAACTTCGATATGACCGCGTTCTGGGAAAAATGGCTAAATGACATTCAGGACAGCCAAAAAGAAGATGGCGACATACCTTTTGTGAGTCCGCTCCATTGGCGCTATGCGATGGACGCCTACGCGATGTGGCCGTGCTGGAAGAGCACTTATCCACTGCTTACCTGGTACCTTTATCAACAGTACGGTGATAAGCGAGTTCTGGAAGATCACTATGCCAGCCTGAGGAAGCTTATTGACTTCTTGAGTACCAATGCCAGCGGTTACATCATATCCGGTGGTTTGGGCGATCACATGGAGCCGCAAGAGAATGGGTTCAGCCACTTCTCGCCGAGGCATACTCCCGCTGCGCTCACCTCTACGGCCTATTACTATTACGATGTTTGGATCCTCTCGCGGATTGCGGAGGTTCTCGGTAAGTCAGAAGATGCCAAGCGCTACTCGGAGCTGGCACAGAGCATCAACGCAGCTTTCAATCGCAACTTCCTGGATTCCAGCACAAATCAATATGCAACTGGAAGTCAGACATCCAATGCGCTCCCTCTTTATCTGGGAATGGTTCCTCCAGCAAGCATCCAAGCGGTAGTGAAGAACCTGATTGACGACATCATTACAAAGCACAACGGACACCTTTCCACCGGCATAATTGGATCCAACGCACTCGCCCAGGCATTGCCACGATTTGACGCAACGGATGTGATGTACCGAATCGTCACACAAACAACCTATCCGAGTCTTGGCTATCAGGTGATGCAGGGCGCCACTGCAGTTTGTGAGACTTACGAATGTGGTCCATGGCTAAGCCAGAACATGAAGATGTTCGGTAGTGCTGACAAGTTCTTTTACCGTAACCTTGCCGGGATCAACCTTGGGAGTCCTGGGTATCGGCGAATCGCAATTCGGCCACAGCCCGTTGGCGACCTCCGGAGTGTCACCGCGGAGCAACTGACAGTGCGGGGTTCGATCAAGGTGGAGTGGATCAAAGGCGATACGTCACTCGACCTTAAGGTATCCGTTCCCCCCGGAACAGAGGCCGATGTCAGTATTCCAAAGCTCGGGCTGATGGATCTGGTCATAACGGAAAATGGGACGACTACCTGGAGAGCCAACACTTATGTTCCGGGCGTACCTGGAGTGTCGGGCGGCACCGATGCACGTGATTCGGTAACTCTTCGAGTCGGATCGGGATCGTACAACTTCGCGATGAATGGAGTCCTATTCTGATGCCGTGATCGAGTTCGACAGAGCGCAAAGTGGACTCGTGCGGACGGTTCGCGAGATCGTATTTGTCGGCTCAGTGAAACTCGCAAGCTGCAAGCCGTCGATCTGACCTCAGATTTGGGAGGAAGAAATGATGAACAAGTTAAGTACCAGAGTCCCACGTCCCAGAATCGGGCTCCTCCCAACCGGACACAACTTCTATTGGGATCAGTTTCCGAACCTAAAAGAAAAGGGCCAGAGAATGTACGGTGAGTTGCGCAACCGACTTAAGATCTTTGGAGAACTCATATCACCAGAACTGGTCGATACTCCTGAGAAGGCTGTTGCAGCTGCATCTTTTTTCAAAGCGAATGAAATTGATATCCTGGTCGTCTTTCCGTTTGGGTATACGACGGGGATGTGTGTAGTTCCTGTGGCCAAGTCCGTGTCGGTTCCGATAAGGCTCCTCAATGCCCACGAAGACAGCACCTACGATTACACTTCGGCAGATACATCCATCTATCTTCATCACGAAGGGGTTTGCTGCATCCCGGAGTACGCAGGCACCCTGATAGACCTTGACAAATCTTTTAAAGTCATCACCGGCCACTTCGGCGACGGTCGACTTTGGGATGAACTGAGGTCTGACTGCATTGGGGCTGCGGCCGCACGTGTCTTCCGGTTATTGAACTTTGGGGTCATCGGCAAAACGTACGACAATATGACGGATATGCCCATAGACGAACACCGCCTATTGAGAGCAACCGGCAAGTTACTTAAGCGACCGGAGGTTGAAGAGATTAAGAACGCCTATGAACGTATAACCACTCAGCAACTGGAAGACACATTCCGTCAGTTTCGTGAGATGTATGACATAGACGAAACAGTAACCAACGACCATTTGCGATTCTCTGCCCAGACCGCTGTTGCGTTCGATGAAGTCATAACGAAGCACGATATCAGCGCGTTTGGATACTACTGGTGGGGAGAAGAGGATTTCATTACTCAGCTGAGGGCCCAGTCAGCACTCGCTGTGTCCAGGCTGTCAGCATTGGGTCGCCCTGGTGTGACGGAGGGAGATGTTAAGACGGCCATGGCACTCAAGATCATGGACCTGCTCGGCGCAGGAGGAATGTTTGTGGAGTTCTTTTCCATGGACTTCGAAGACAATTTCTTCTTGATGGGACACGATGGGCCGAGCAACATCAACGTTGCCGCCGGAAAGGCAAAGCTCCAGCACCTGGCGGTGCATCACGGCAAAACTGGCCATGGCTTGGGGATTGACTTCAGGATCCCCCAAGGGCCCGTCTCTTTGCTCAACCTGACTCAATTCAATGCTGGTAAGACGTTCAAGTTAATTTACACGATCGCCGACGCGATTCCGGGAGCCATTCTGAATATAGGTAATCCCAATTGTCGTGTGCGCGTCTCCTTGCCCATACACGAATTTATGGACGCCTGGTGCCAACAAGGGCCAAGTCATCACATTGCCCTTGGAATTGGTGATAAATCAAGAGAGATTAAGGCTTTCGCCGAAGCTGCAGGATTCACTTGTGTAAGAATTTGAGTGCCAAAGGGCGAAGCACTATCGAGAATGAGTAGAACTATGGCAAGCGCGTTCGATTTGAGTTCCAGATCAATGCCCAATTCTCGCCCTTGGCTCAGTCATAATCGGCCACTTGTTGCGGCACGACCGTTCGGGTGCCCATGTCAGCAAGCGAAGTGCCTATTGGTTGAACATGTCTGTGCTCGAGAGCCCGAGCCTTTTAGTCGTTGTCTAGGCGGAGATTAATACATGACCCATCCTCCGACGACAAAGGCAGACAAAGGGGCTCCTCCCGGGCGTCTTCGTCGAGTTTTGAAATTACGCGACCTAGTCTTTTATGGGATAGTTATCATCACCCCGATTGCGCCCGTTCCCATTTATGGCGTAGCGCAGGTGCTTTCGCGCGGACATATTCTCATTTGCATTCTATTTGCAGGCGTCGCGATGATGCTTACGGCATTCAGCTACGGGCGCATGGCGAGTCTATATCCGTCGGCCGGCTCGGCCTATGTCTACGTTGGGCAAGGCCTGAATTCTCATTTAGGATTTATCGCCGGCTGGGCCATGACGCTCGACTACTTGGTTCTTCCGATTGTTGCGATTATCCAGGCGGCATTGGCGATGGAGCGGCTTATACCACTGCTGCCATTCCCGGTCTGGGTCACTCTCTTCATCGTGCTGATTACTGCGCTCAACTTGCGCGGAATCCGTGCCACTGCACGTGCAAATATTGCATTGTTGATCGGAATGTTTGTGGTGATCGGCACATTTCTCTTGGTAGCGGTTCGATATCTATTTCGTCTGCAAGGGTTGCATGGCCTGTTATCCCTTGCGCCTTTCTACCATCCAGCCACTTTCGATTTCCGGACTGTGGCCACTGCAACTTCGTTCGCGGCTCTTACCTATATTGGATTTGATGGAGTCACGACACTCGCAGAAGATGTCGAGAATCCGCGTCGTAACGTGCTACTTGCAACTGTTTCAGTTTGTCTATTTACTACAATCTTCAGTTGCATTCTCGTATATTTGGCGCAACTAATTTGGCCGGATTATCGAACCTTTCCGAGCGTAGAGACCGCCTTTATGGATGTGACGCGTCGTGTTGGCGGATCCCTGCTTTTTCAAGGGATGGGGATCGTTGTAATTCTTTCCAGTCTAGGAGGCTGCTTGGCCGGTCAAGTGGCTGCAGCGCGAGTTCTGTTTGCAATGGGCCGTGACGATATGCTGCCCCGCAGGTTCTTCGGCTACCTGGATCCGGCTTCAGGCAATCCGGTTCTGAACATATTGCTGGTGGCACTGGTGGCTCTGGGAGGGTCGTTGCTGTTGAGCTTGGAACACGCCGGCGAACTCCTGAACTTCGGAGCATTCCTGGCTTTCATGGGGGTGAACCTGGGGGCCATTCGCCAGTATTACTTCTTGCAGTGCAGGGAAAAGCGACGGTTCTTTTCAGATGCAATGGTTCCCCTTTCTGGCTTCTTGTTCTGCCTTGGCATTTGGCTGAGCCTTCCCTTACTGACGAAGCTTATTGGAGGTGCATGGCTGCTCGCAGGAATCATTTATGACGCAGTGCAGACAAAGGGATTTCGGACACATCCTGCGTTGCTCGATTTCGCCGACGTCCAAGACGACAATCCATCGGAAGGCTAAATGGTGCTTCATGCCATCGCAAAGCAAGCGGGCTATACATCCCTATTCCCAACCTCTCCCATATCTTCTTCTCGAATCTCTATTACGATACACAGATATGCAACCGGTTCCTTGATCTGCCTATGGTGTAGGTCATCAATGCTCATAAGATTATGCGTACCCCATCAGCTTGTCGTTAGGGTAGAACCGATCTACATTTTCTGCGGTGATGAGGGAATGCTTTATGAAAAGTGCTGGCGGGACGCTCTTCTTATTGAGCAAGTCGAGAGCAAGTCGAATTAACGCATTCCCATATTGCTCTGGGAAATATCCAACAGATCCGATCAGTCTCGTTTCCTTGCGCCTTAGTTCGAGCCGTGCCTCCGGCGCGGCGTTTTGGCCTACTACCGCGCAGCAATTCGCACGTCCGAGTTCTTCAAAGGCTCGTAATGCTCCTAGAGCGGAGGTGTCGTCCAGCGCTGCCACAAGAACGTGTTTGCTCTTGCTAAAGGCCAAATGCCTTCGCAAGGCAATGAGGGTCTTTCCAAAGTCGCTGTCGCCATCCAGATTTACCACACGGCAATTCCGGGCGCTCGGCAGGACGTCGACTAAACCATCAATGGAACCCACGAGCCTTGCTTGCGGAATGGGTCCAGCTCGGCGCTGTTCAATAAGAATGATCTCGTCGATCTCGCCACCCCATCGCGCTTTCGCCCACCGTGCCAGACACCGGCCGGCGATCAGCCCAGCCTCGTAGTTATTCGCGCCGAAATAAATGGCTCCTGGATGGGGGATCTCCACCGCAATGAGCGGAATACCCTGAGCAGCGCATTTCGAAGCGATTAGTGGAGCGATGTCGTAAGTTGATTGGTACTCAATAATCAGATCGACGCTCTCTTTAAGAAGACGGTCAATAGCACGCAGGGAGTGTTTACCGCTGTATCGATTGTCCACTACGACAATGTCTATTGCGGAGTCGGCGGCAGCTTGTGTGAGGCTATTTGTTACTTCTCTGTTGAACAGCGATCTATCTCCGCCCCCAGCGAATCCTATACGATATCTCTTTCGTTTGTTGTAGTTGAGTGGACAGCTATATTTCTGCGTGCCTGCTCGATCGAGGAAGCCACACTCACTCAACGTTCGAAGCAATCGGAATGCCGTACCTTTGTCGATTCCGGTGATACGAACGACGTCACATAATCGCAGGGTATCGCCTGGGTTCTGGAATGCCCTTAGGACGTCAGCGGCCCGAACGATCGATCGGATCATGTACCGACCAGCAACAGGTTGGGCCACGCAATACCTCTTCCTCGATCATCTCGCGTACTATACCAAAATCGAGAATTTGACGACAATTTCGTCTCTTAATGGAGTTATCGAACTTCCTCTATTGGATTAGTCCGCGTGGAAGGGTCCATTTGCCTCCTTCCTCCGACCTCTACCCAGAGCTAAGCACACCCGGTCTGATCTGCCAAAATCACCCTATCCCTGAACCGGTCCGGCGCCCCCGCCGGCCGGTGTTCGGTCTGGGGCGGCGGGCCTGGGAAGAGACGGCAGTTTGGGAAAGAACTCTTTGTTCCGACCCCGAACCCCGGGGATCCATATCACAGGTCATTCGCATAGCCATAGCTTGCAGCCGGAACAGTGCGGTCCCTGACCGGGAACAGATCCAGCCTGAAAGAAGCTTTTCTGGCTATAGAGGCACCTATATAGATGGAGTGCCGGAGCCGGCATCGGGTCCTGCCGGGGACGGGGATGCCGGGCCGAGCTGTCCGGGGACCCTGGCCGGAGGGGGCTACGGCCCCTCCCCGCGCGCGCGAAAAATATGTATGCGGCACCGGGAAGGGACCTGGTTAGCCCAGCTTATCCGCCAGGGTGTCCAGGTCCCTGCGGTGCTGTACTTCCCGGGGGATGACGTCCTCGCCGGTCACACGGGCAATGGCCCCGCGCAGGTAGGGCGCCAGAAAGTCATGGATGGGCCGGTCCCGCCAGCGCATGCGAGTGCCGATGGCTTCCTGCTGGATGTACTG
>Ga0181535_10000892_pt1 | contig 41524 bp, 32 predicted proteins | sample PEATcosm2014_Bin_44_FD_119774 | JGI IMG/M metagenome (GOLD analysis project Ga0181535, IMG submission 119774) | Peatland microbial communities from MTU Mesocosm Facility, Houghton, MI, USA - PEATcosm2014_Bin17_30_metaG | ecosystem: Environmental > Terrestrial > Soil > Wetlands > Peat | place... | reverse complement strand
GTGGGACGGTGGGCAGTGCGGTGGAGGGGCGGAGGGGCGGCGCGGGGTGGGACGGTGGGCAGTGCGGTGGAGGGGCGGGGGGGCGGTGCGGCGTGGAGGCGGTGCGGTGCGGGGGCGGGTGCTGGAGATGCCGCGCGCAGTGAATTACAATCACTACACAATGCTTAGGTTCCTGGTTTTAGTGCTCGCGATGTGGCCGGTTCTGGGAGACGCCCAGAAGAAGCCCATCACGCTGGACTCTCTATATGGCGCCGGCCGGGGCGGGCGGGGCGGACGCGGCGGCGGAGCGGCCGGCGCTCCGGCGGCATGGTTGCCGGATGGCCGGACGTTCCTGGTGCGGGAGCAAGGCAAGCTGGCGATCTACGACCCCGCGACCCGGACCAGCAAGGACCTGATAACGACCGGCCCGATGGATGACGCCGCCGTGGCCGTTCCGCATGAAGACGGGCCCTTCGATTGGCAGAACCGGCGCGAGCGTTCCGGAGGCCTGGAATTCTCGGCGTCCGGCAAGGAGTTGCTGTACCCCTCGGGCGGAGACCTCTTTTTGATTCACGTAGATACGGCCAAATGGCAACAGCTCACCAAGACGCCGGTTACAGAAACCGACGGCAAGCTCTCGCCGGACGGCAAGATGGCGGCGTTCCGGCGCGGCGAGGACCTCTACACGGTGGACGCCGCCTCGGGCAAAGAGACGCGGCTGACCCTGAACGGCACGGAGACGCTGCGTAACGGCGCACCGGACTGGGTCTACCCCGAAGAGCTGGAATTGGGCACGGCGTTCTGGTGGTCTCCCGACTCGAAATCCGTCGCGTATCTCCAGTTCGATACCAGCCGGGAGCCGGTTTTCCCGCATGAAGACCTGCTGCGCGAGCGGGCGCTCTACGAACCGCAGCGCTATCCCCAGGCGGGCGAGAACAACCCCGTCATCCGCCTGGGCGTGGTGGCGGCCACGGGCGGCCCCACCAAGTGGCTGGAGGTGGGCGATACGCGCAGCGCTTATCTGATTGCGCGGGCCGGGTGGATGCCCGATTCGCGCAGCGTTTACGTGGTGCGGCTGAACCGGGTGCAGAACCAGTTGGACATGATCTCGATAGGGTTGGAGAGTGGCGCGCCGTCGGTGATATTCCACGAGTCCGACCCGTACTGGATCAATCTTTCGGGCGATGTACGCTTCCTGCAGGACGGCAAGCGCTTCCTGTGGACCAGCGAGCGCGACGGGTTCCGGCACATCTATCTCTACTCGACGGACGGCAAGACGGTGAAGCAGTTGACCAAGGGCGCGTGGGAGGTGACGGCGATTACCGGCGTGGATGAGGAGGGCGGGCGCGTCTTCTACACGTCGAGCGAGGCGACGCACCTGGAGCGCCACCTCTACAGCGTCAGGCTGGACGGCGAAGACAAGCGCCAACTCACGAAGGAGGCCGGCACGCACAGCATCGCGATGGGACCGACCGGAGCGTACTATCTGGATACCTATTCGGGGCCGCAATCGCCCTCCCGCGTGACGCTCCACGCGGGCAGCGGCGCGGAACTGGCGGTTTATCGCGAGGCCGACCGCACACAGGCGGACCAGTTCGACATCCTGCCGGCAGAGATTGTCTCCTTTAAGGCCGCCGATGGAACGGTGCTTTACGGCCGGTTGTTGAAGCCGGCGGGTTTCCAGGCAGGCAAGAAGTATCCGATGGTGGTGACCGTATATGGCGGCCCGGGCGTGGCGCTGCCGATACACGATGCGTGGAGCGGCGTGGATATCGACCAGGTGTATGCGCACCACGGGTACGTGGTATGGCAAGCCGAAAACCGCGGCGGGATGGGGCGCGGGCACGCCTTCGAGACAAGCATTTACCACAGCCTGGGCGTGACGGAACTGGCCGACCAGGTGGCCGGAGTGAAATACGCGATCTCCCTGGGTTTCGTGGACCCGGAGCGGGTGGGCATCCATGGGTGGAGCTACGGCGGGTTCATGACGGCCAACGCGCTGCTGAACGCGCCCGATGTGTTCCGCTGCGGCGTGGCGGGCGCGCCGGTGACCAACTGGCTCAACTACGACACCATCTACACCGAGCGGTACATGGGCCTGCCCGCGGACAACCCCGACGGCTACAAGAATACGGCGCTGCCCGCGAAAGCCGCGAATCTGAAGGGGCGGCTCATGATCATGCACAACTTCGAAGACGACAACGTGCTGTTCCAGAACACGCTGCAACTGATCAGCGGGCTGGAGCAGGCCGGCAAGACCTTCGATTTCGCGCTCTACCCGCAGAAATCGCACGGAGTAACCGGCACGCTGGCGCGCCAGATGAACGAGGCCATGCTGGAGTTCTTCGACCGGTGGTTGAAACCGGAGCCATCCCGATGATTCCAAACGACTAACGCTCCGCTGGACACGTTCTTGCCGAGGGAGCGAAATGGCACGAAACGGCGCGAAATTCCCTTGACAATTCGGCCGCTTTGGATTGATACATATTAAATAGCCGATCGCCTGCTGGGACCTTGACAAGGAACGGGCGGCCGGTTTCAAGTAACTGTGCAAGCCGAAGGAGGGGCCCTGTGGTACGAAATCCGCTCGTTCTTGGTGCGGTCGCGATTCTGAGCCTTGCTGTCGCAAGCGCGCAAGAGCCGTTGACTAACGACTCAGTGATCAAAATGGTGAAGGCGGGCCTTTCCGAGGACGTCGTCGTCAGCATGGTCAAGACCCAGCCCGCGAAGTATACCCTGACGCCGGATCAGTTAATCAGTTTGAAGTCCGCCGGAGTTCCCGATAAGGTAGTGGCGGCGATGGTGGAGAAGAGCTCGGGCGGGGGAACGGGCGGGTACATGGACCCGCACGCCAGCGGCGCGACGCCTGCCGCGGGAACCGTCGCCAACGGCGACCCCAACGACCCACTAGCGCCCCACGATTCCGGCATCTACATCTACGCGAAGAACCGGAACGGCGAGTACAGGCTGACCGAGTTGGAGCAAGCTTCCTACCAGGGGTCGAAGTCCGGCGGATTCCTGGCCTCGTCACTCACCTATGGCATTAAGAAGGTGAAGACCAAGGCCGAGATTCCTGGCGCCCACGCCAGCATCCGCACGCCCGATACGCAGCCGGTTTTCTATTTCTATTTCGAGGACAAAGCGGCTGGGTTGGGCAAGGGCGGTTTCGGATCGGTTTCGAATCCGAATCAGTTTGCGCTGGTAAAGCTGGACGTGACGAAGACTACGCGGGAAACGCTCATCGCGCAGGCTGGTATCACGGGCGCGTCGACTGGGACCGACGAGAAATCGGCTGTGACGTTCCAGTCCGAAAAGCTGAAATCCGGAATGTATAAGGTCACGCCCAACGCTGCCCTGGATGCAGGCGAATATTGCTTCCTGGCCTCGTCCGGGGCCGCGGCCGGCGGCGCCGCGGTGGCCGCGCAGATCTTCGACTTCGGCGTGACGCCCGACCAGTAATCGCCGCTTGCTTTCATCGCGGCCTTCCAGCTATGATGCTCTCCGGATAGGAGGCTCGATGACATCCGATCAGAACCGCCGCAATTTCCTTACGTCCGCGGCCGGAGCCGCTGCGTTCACCATCGTTCCAAGACATGTGCTGGGAGGTCAGGGCGTGGTGGCGCCCAGCGACCAGATCACGCTGGCGCATATCGGCACGGGTACCGAGGGCTTGCGGGAGATGCTGGATCTTCTGGCCATCCCGGAGATCCGGATTGTGGCCGTTTGCGACCCCAATCAACATGCCAGCGGGTACCGCGATTGGGACAAGACCGGTCTGCGGGACACCATCCGGAAGGCCGTTGGCAAGCCGGATTGGAGGCCAGGCGCCGACGGCGTCATTCCGGGCGGCCGGGAGGTGGGTAAGGACGTCGTCGAATCCTATTACGCGAAGAACAAACCCGGCGGTACGTACAAGGGCTGCGCCGCCTATGCCGATTTCCGCGAGATGTTCGACAAAGAGAAGGACCTGAACGCCGTCAAGATCATGACGCCGGACCACCTTCATGCGTTGATCGGCATTGCGGCGATGAAGCGTGGCAAGCACGTGATTGTGCACAAGCCTCTGTCCAACCGGCTGACGGAAGCCAAGCTGATGATCGAAACCGCTCGCCGGACAGGCGTCTCGACGCACTTCATGCCGTGGGATGCCAACGGTTCGATGGACCAGGTGATGACGTGGATCAACGACGGCTCCATCGGCACGCTCCGGGAGATTCACAATTGCACGAACCGTCCGGTTTGGCCCCAGTGGCCGACCCTGCCCACGGACAAGCCGCCAATTCCGGAGGGCTTCGACTGGAATCTCTGGCTCGGGCCGGAGGCGGAGCGCGCCTATCACCCGGACTATACCCACATGGTATTTCGCGGGTGGTACGATTTCGGCGGCGGATCGATGGCCGACATGGGCCACTACAGTCTCTGGACGGTCTTCAACGCGCTGAACCTCGAAGGCCCTACCAGCATCGAGCCGATGCTCAGCCACAACTGCGAGATCAGGGACAGCGCCGCCAGTACCATCGTGAACGACTTTTCGTTCCCGACCGCCAGCGTGGTGCGCTTCAAGTACCCGGCGCGTGGGCAACGGCCCGCGGTGGACCTTTTCTGGTACGAAGGCGGGATGCGGCCGCCGCTTCCGGAGGAACTGGAGGAAGATCACGGGTCCATCCCGGCTGAGGCCATGATGTTTGTCGGCGACAAGGGGAAGATCCTGACCGGCTTCAACATTCAGACTCCGCGGCTGATTCCGCAGCGGAGAATGCAGGGCATGCCGGCTCAGCAAGCCGTGGCCAGAAGGCAAGGCAGCGAACCAAGGATATCGGAAGGCTTGCGGCAGTGGGTCAAGGCGTGCAAGGGGGACAAGCAACAATCGAAGGGCAACTTCCTGAGCGCCGGCCCGATTTCGGAGGCCGTCAACCTGTACGCCATCGCATTGCGGACGGGCCGAAGGCTGCTCTACGACGCGCAGAACACGCGATTCACGAACTACGCGGCGGCTAATAAGTATCTCTCGCGGGAATACCGCAAGGGCTTCGACCCCGCGACGGTGTAGGGGTCCGGACCAAACCTCGACGCGGAGGCGCGGAAACGCGGAGATCAACGCTCGGGTAGGATCATCGCCTCGCGACCTCCGCGCCTTCCGGGGTCGACCGGCGCGGGGCGGCTACGGCCGCGATGCAATCATGAGCCCGGTGGGTCCCGGCAGGCGCACGCGGTGGATCTGCTGGAAACCGGCCTCACTGAGCCATGCGGCATACTCCGGCTCGCTATAGGCGCTGCCGCCTGGCGTGCCCACCAGCATGTTGAGCGCGAAGAGCGCGGCGAAGCGGGGAGCCGTCTTGTCTGGTTCCAGGATGAAGTCCTGAATGACGACGCGGCCGCCGGTTGCGAGCGCCTCACGGCAGCGGCGCAACAGGTCGAGATTTTCGGCTTCGTCGAGCATGTGGCAGATGGCTGAGAGAAATACCAAATCGTAGCCTTCGCCCAGCCGGCCGGACCGTAGATCGCCGGCGCGGACGTGGACGCGGTCATCCACTCCGGCCTCGTGGATGTGGCGGCGCGCGATGGGCTCGACGGCGGCCAGGTCCAGGATATCGGCCAGCAAAGCGGGGCTGGCCTGGGCGAAGGCGATGGAATAGGCCCCCGACCCGCCGCCCACGTCCAACATGCGGCGGACGTTGCCGGCGCCCACCGCGCGCACAACCAGCGGGGCGCGTTCCGAGGCGTTGCGGTGCATGGCGGCGATGAAGGCTTCGGTCCAATCCTCCGCGCCAGGGATGGTTCGGCCGGTGGCGGCGCCGGCGCGGACGGAATCGGTCAGCGTCGACCACGTCTGCCACAGGTGCGCGATATGCAGCCAGGCCGGCCGGGAGTTATCGGGCGAGCCTGCGGCGAAGTGGCGCGCGGCCTCCGGCGAGTTATGAAAGACCCCTTCCCGCTTCACAAGCAGGTCCATGGCCGCGAGCGCGTTCAGAAGCATTTCCGTGGCGCGCGGGCCGGAGCCGAGCGCGGCGGCCACTTGCGGCGCGCCCGCGCCCTGCCCAACGGCCGTGAACAGGTCGAGTTCCAGCGCGGTGAGGATGACGCGGCTCTCCTGGAACGCGCGTATGCGCTCGGTCAGTTCTTCGGGAAGTGGGGCCATGTGTGTCTCCGGTTTCAAAGTAGCACAGCCCTCTTGCAAAGCTAATTCAACCCGCCGGACCGTCGCCGCCACCATCCCCGCCGCGGTCATCGCCATCGCCTGTTCCGCGCTGCGTCATGGCCGGTTGTTATCATACGCGATATCGTCATTTCAAGGCTGCCATGATCCTGAAAACACTTGCCGCCTGCTGGCTTATCGCTTCCGCCGGGACCGCCGCGACACCCCTGCGCGTCGCTTCTCCCGATGGCAACGTGACCGTCGAGTTCGTGCTTCAGGAGGGCGGTAGTCCGGCCTATCGGATCGGCTATCTTGGCAAGCCGGTGGTCCTGGAATCGCGCCTGGGATTCCCCGAACTGCGCGGCGGCTTCTCGGTGGCCAGCTCGGCGGTGACCGAGCGCCAAAGCCAGTGGACGAACGATTTCGGCGAGCGCCGCCTGGTTCCGGACCGGTACCGGGAATTGAACGTGGACCTGCGCCACACCTCCGGCGCGCTCATGCGAATCTCCTTCCGCGCCTACGACGAAGGCGCGGCGTTTCGCTACTCGTTCCCCCGGCAGTCCACCGCGAACTTTCATTTTTCCGGTGAAGCCACGGAATTTCGTTTCCCGCCCGGCGCCTACGCCTACGAAGAGCACTCAACCGAAGGCGAGTACGCGCGCGTGAATGTCGCCGATGTCAAGCCGCAATGCGAGCGTCCGCTGACCGTGGAATACGCGGACGGCCGGTTCGCCTCCCTCACCGAGGCGGATAACGAACGCTATCCGCGCATGTTGCTTTCGCCGCTAACGGGCGTTTCCGGAGCATTGGTCAGCGCGCTCGGCGGAGCGACTTCGAACGGCCTCGGCGGCGGCCGCGACGATGGGCGCGTGGCTCTGGCGGCGGGCGAATCCACGCCGTGGCGCGTGTTTGTGGTGGGCCGGAAGCCGGGCGATTTGCTGGAACGCAACTACCTGTTGCTGAACCTCAACCCGCCGAACGCGCTCAAAGACACTTCGTGGATCAGGCCGGGCAAGGCCATGCGAGACACCACCCTGACTACCGCGAACGCTAAGGCGATTGTGGATTTCGGTTCCAAGGCGGGCCTCCAGTACGTGGGATTCGACTGGCAGTGGTACGGCACCGAAGACCTTGCCACGGGCGATGCGACCACCATCCGCGTTCCGAACCTCGACATCCGGGAGGTGGTCCGCTACGCCGCAAGCAAGGGCATGGACGTTGACGTCTACGTCGATCGCCGGCAGATCAAGAAGCAGCGCGACGTGCTCTTCCCGCTGTATGAAAGCTGGGGAATCAAAGCGGTGAAGATCGGGTTCGTCGACGTGGGCCCGCAGGAGGAAACGGCGTGGATCACGGAAACCATCGCCAAGGCCGCCGAGCATCATCTGGCGCTCGATATCCACGACGGCTACCGGCCCACCGGCAATAACCGCACCTATCCCAATCTGCTCACCGTGGAAGGCATCCGCGGCAACGAGCACATGCCGACGCCGGAGCACAATGCCACGCTCCCCTTTACGCGCTACATCAACGGGATCGGCGATTACACGGTCTGCTATTACACGCCGCGCAAGCTCACCACTTATGCGCACCAACTGGCCATGGCGGTGGTCTCATTCAGTCCGATGCAGTGGATTCTCTGGTATGACAAGCCGTCGGATTACCAGAACGAGCCCGAGATCGAATTCTTCCGCCGAGTCCCCACGGTGTGGGACCAGACGAAAGTGATTCAGGGCCAAATCGGCCAGTACGCGTCCATCGCGCGCCAGAAGGGGGACGAGTGGTTCATCGGGACGGTCAATTCGAGCCAGCCCCGCACGCTTGAAATCCCACTCGCATTTCTGACCAAGGGCAGGAAATACCTGGCGCACATTTATTCGGACGACGATGGCGCGCCCACCCGAACCAAGGTGGGCATAGAGACGCGTCCCGTGGATTCGGGCACGGTGTTGCGTGCGCCGCTGCGGGCGGCGGGCGGGCAGGCGGTCTGGATTGAGCCTGTGAGGTAGAGCCGTGAAACCAATGCGTTCGATCACGTTCTTCGTTCTTCTGGCGGGCCAAGCGGCGGCTGCCGGGCCCGCCGTCACGCCGGCCGATTCGGTGAATCCCACGATCGGCACGGCGGGAGACGGCCAGACGTTTCCGGCCACCGGCGTTCCGTTCGGCATGACCCAATGGACGCCGCAGACGCGCGACGGCGAGACCAAGTGCATCGCGCCGTATTACGAGAAGGACACGCGCATCCAGGGGTTCCGCGGCAGCCACTTCATGAGCGGTTCGTGTACCCAGGACTACGGCAGCATGACCGTCATGCCCGTGACGGGCGCGTTCCGGACCGGCGCGGCCGAACGCGCGTCCGGTTTTGAGCGCTCGAATGAGAGGACCACGCCGTACCGTTACGACGTCACGCTCACCGATACGGGCATCCGCGTTTCCATGGCCGCAACCGCGCGGGCCGCCATTTTCGAGTTCCGGTACCCGGCGGCTTCCGAGGCCTGGGTTCTGGCGCAGTCCAACTCGCATCCGGGCGAAGGGCAAGTCCGGATTGACGCCGAACGGCGGGAAATCTCGGGTTTCAATCCGGCGCACCGCCTCTATGCGGGCAGCGGAAAGCCCGCCGGGTTCAGCGGTTATTTCGTCGCGCGCTTCGATCGGCCGTTTCGGGCAACCGGCGTCTGGAGCGGGGCGCAGAGGCGCGATGGCGCCACCGTGCAGGACGGAACCGGGGGACCTCCCGGCGCCTTCGCGGGTTTGGCCGTTCAGGCCGGCGAACCAGTCCGCGTGAAAATCGGCACGTCGTTCACCAGCGTCGAAGAAGCCCGCCGCAACCTGGACGCCGAAATTCCGGACTGGAATCTGGACCGCGTTGCGGCCGCCGCAAAGAAAGCGTGGAACGAAGCGCTTTCCCGCATCGAAATCCCCGGCGCCTCTGAGAGCCGCCGCCGCGTGTTCTACACCGCGCTATACCACGCGATGCTGCTGCCCCGCACGTTCAGCGATGTGAGCGGGACCTACCCCGGGTTCGCCGGCTCGGGCCGGACGGAAACGGCGCGCGGGTTCACCTATTATTGCGATTTCTCCCTGTGGGATACGTTCCGCGCCCTGCACCCGCTGCTCACCATCCTCGATCCGAACCGCTCGCGCGACATGGTGGAGTCGCTCGTCGCCAAGGGCCAACAGGGCGGGTGGCTGCCCATCTTCCCGGCGTGGAACAGCTACACCCAGGAGATGATCGGCGACCACGCCATCGCGATGATCGCGGACGCCTACGTGAAAGGGATTCGCGGATTCGACGCCCAGGAAGCATATCGCCTGATGCGGCGCAACGCCATGGAGACGCCCGCCTCCGCCGAAGAGTACGCCGACGGCCGCGGCCGGCGCGCCCTCACGAGTTATCTGAAGTACGGGTTTGTCCCGCTTGAAGACCCGGTCCGCGAGGCGTTTCACCGGGGCGAGCAGGTCTCGCGGACGCTTGAGTACGCCTATGACGATTTCGCGCTTTCGAAAATGGCGGAAGCCCTGGGCAAAACGGAGGACGCCAAGATGTTCCTGGCGCGCGCCGGGAACTACAAGAACGTAATCGATCCCTCCACCGGTTTCGCGCGCGGCCGCCACGCGGACGGGTCGTGGGATGCGCCGTTCGATCCGGCCGGCAAGTACGCCTACATCACCGAAGGCCTGCCGTTCCAATATACGTTCTTCGTGCCGCAGGATATCGAGGGGCTGATCCGGCTGGTGGGCGGCCGGCCCGCGTTCGTCGAGAAACTCGACCGGCTCTTCGACCTGAAGCTCTATGACCACGGGAACGAGCCGAGCCATCACATCGCCTACCTGTACGATTACGCCGGCGCGCCCTGGAAAACGCAGCAGAGGGTCCGCCAGGTGATGGACGAACAATACCTCGATAGCTCCGCCGGCCTGGCCGGAAACGACGATTGCGGGCAGATGTCCGCGTGGTATGTGGTCAGCGCGTTGGGATTCTACGCAGTTGCGCCGGGGACTCCCATCTATGAGATCGGGACGCCGCTCTTCGATGAGGCCGTGATTCACGCCCCCGGCGGCCGGCCGTTCACCATCCGCGCGCCCGGCGCCGCCGCCGGAAAGCAGTACATTCAGTCGGCCAGGTTGAATGGAAAACCGATCACCCGGACGTGGATTTCGCAGGAGGAAATCGTGCGGGGCGGCGAACTGACATTCACGATGGGTTCCGAACCCAATCGGAACTGGGGGAGCCGGCCGGAAGACGCTCCGCCCTCGTTGACGGCCTACGCGAAGTAGTCTCTGACCTTTTCGAAGAGGCCCTTCTCCGCGGGGGCGTTATCCACGGGGAGGGAGTCGCGCAACTGTTCCAGCAGTTTGCGCTGCTCGCGGCTCAGGCGGGTGGGGGTCTGAACGTCGATGTGGACAATCAGGTCTCCGCGCGGGCCGCCGTTGAGGGCCGGCACGCCTTTATGGCGGAGGCGGAACTGGGCGCCGTTGCGCACGCCTTCGGGGATCTTGAACTTCTGCGGCTGTTCGAGCGTGGGCACTTCGATTTCGGCGCCGAGCGCGGCTTGCGCAATGTTGATGGGAACGGTGCAGTGCAGGTCGGTCTCATGGCGCTCGAGGAACGGATGCGGCCGGACCTTGAGGAACACGTACAGATCGCCAGGAGGTCCCCCGTTGGCGCCGGGCTGACCTTCATTCGCCAGACGGAGGCGCTGGCCCTCATCCACGCCGGCGGGGATGTTGATCTTCAGCTTGCGCTGCGCCTGGACGCGCCCCTGGCCCCGGCATTGGGTGCAGGGATTGCGGACCACCGATCCCGCGCCGCCGCAAGAGTGGCAGGTGCGCCGAATGGAAAGAAATCCCTGCTGGTAGAGAACTTCGCCGCGGCCCCGGCAGGTGGGGCAGGCGGAGGCGATGGTCCCGGGCTGGGCTCCGGTGCCGTTGCAGTGGACGCACCTTTCCAGGCGCGGCACCTGAATGTCCGCATTCAGCCCGAAAACGGCTTCTTCAAACGCAATCTCCAGGTCGTAGCGGACGTCTTCCCCGCGTTGCGCTGCGCTGCGCCGCCGGCCGCCTCCGCCGCCGAACAAGTCGCCGACGCCGAAGAAATCGCCCAGGATGTCGCTGAAATCGGCGAAGATGTCCGGGTTTACGTTCGATGCCGCCCCCTGGAGACCGGCGTGGCCGTAGCGGTCGTAGGCCGCGCGCTTCTGCGCATCGCTCAGCACGCTGTAGGCTTCCGAAGCCTCCTTAAACTTGTCTTCGGCGTCCGCGTGTTCGGGGTTGCGGTCGGGGTGGTGCAGCAGCGCCAGCTTACGGTAGGCGGCCTTGATCTCCTGATCGCCGGCATCCCTGCCGACGCCAAGAACCTCGTAGTAATCTCTTTTCGACACGGTATTCATCGCGTTTACGGCTTGACCGCCACCTTCACCATGGCCGGCCGGAGAAGCTTGCCCCGGAAATTGTAGCCCTTCTGGAACTCGCCCAGAATGCTCTGGTCCTTGGCATCCTCGGTTTCCACCCGTTGCACCGCCTGATGCAGATTGGGGTCGAACTGGCGCCCTTCCGTTTCGGTCGCTTCCAGGCCCGCCTTCTTGAGGGTTTCGGCCAGGCGCTGATAGATCAACTCGACGCCTTTGGCGTAATCCTGGTCGGCCGTTTCATGCTGCAAGGCGCGCTCGAAATCGTCCAGCACCGGCAGGATTTCCCGGAGCAGGTCCATGGCGGCATATTGCAGATACTCGGAACGCTCCCGGTCGGCGCGGCGGCGGGAGTTGTCGAACTCGGCGCGCAGGCGCAGCAGCCGGTCCTGGAGGTCCGCCTTCTCCGCGAGAAGCTGGTCCCGCTCGGCGGTGAGGTCCAGAAGACGGCTATCCGCCGTTTCCGCGGGTGAGAGGTCGCCCGAGACGGCGTCGTCCAGGTTCCGATCGGATTTCTGCGTATCCACTATCTCCAGATTAACAAAGATGCGGTCAGAACCGGGCGCTCTCCAGAGCGCGGCAGGTCTGGAGAACCGCCCCCATGGCGCGTTCGTAGTGCATGCGCATGGGCCCCAACACCGCAACTTTGGCTGGCAGCCCGCTGGCCATCCGAACGGTCATGCCGATCAGCGCCAGGTCCTTCATGGCGGGATGAGCCACCTGCAGGCCCACGTGCACTTCCAGCTCGCCGGCCGGCTGCTCCAGGTACCGGTCCAGGAGCTCCATCAGGCGCTTCTTCTCTTCCAGGGTGCGCAGCAGCTCGCGCATCTTCTCGCGGGTGAGATGCAAGTCCAGTCCGAGGAGGTTGGATGCGCCTTCCATGTGCACCTCCGGGGAGGTGTCGGGATCGAGCAAGCCCTTCTGGTAGAGCAGTTGGAGCTGGCGCATTACCGCGTCATACAGGGCCCGCTCTTCCAGGATTCTGCGCAGCAACTCGCGCCGCGCCGCGCCTAACTGCCAGCCGCTGAAATTGCGGTTGACGTAGTTGCGGATGGAAGCGAGCAGGTCCGGCGTAACGGGCTCGTCCAGGGCCACTACGCGGTTGCGCACCATGTGGTCGCGCGTGGCCAGAATCATGAGCACGCGCCGGTCGGCCAGGGGAACCAGCTCGATCTGGTCGAGCTCCTGGGCCAACTCGGGGATAGCGGCGGCGATCCCCACATTGCGCGTCAGTTCCATGAGGATCTGGCTGGAGCGCTCGACGCGCTCCTCGACCGTATGGAGGCCGCTGAATTCCTGGCGCAGGCGTTCGGCCTCATGCGCGGCCACGCGGCCGGCGGTGAGGGAGCGGACGTAGAAGCGGAAGGCCTTTTCGGTGGGCACCCGTCCCGCCGATGTGTGGGGCTGCTCAAGATAGCCCTCTTCGGCGAGATCTGCCATGACGTTGCGGACGGATGCCGCGCTGAGCGCATCCTTGCGCAGCTTGGCGATGAAGCGCGAGCCCACCGGCTCACCCGTTTCGATATAAGCGCGCACCACGGATGTCAGGACTTCCTGGAATCGCGATCGCAGCGGCGCGTCATTCGTCATAACCCTGAAAGCGAGTTCGCTACCTTCATTTTAGTGGGACCGGGCCGAAAGAGCAATGCCCGAAGGTTACAGGACTTGCTAGAATGATCCTTCAAATTCACGAGGAGGTCGCTCCATGTTTGCAGCGATCGTGCGCTATTACAGTTACGTCTTTCATGGCTTGCTTGCCCTGTTTCTGATTGCCGCCTCCGGCATGGCGCTGGCCACCGGCGCCGGGTCGCTGCACCTGGATATGCTGCCGTGGACGGGGGCCACGCTCACTTACATCGTCTTTTTCGGCGGACTTTTCGGGCTTCTCTCGGTGGCGCTGGCCATCCTGCAGAAATTGCCGGTGCTATTGTTTATCTGGAGCCTGGTGGTGGCCATCATGATGTTCAAGGGCTTCATCTTCAGCAGTTACGGCTTCGATCCGGGAGGGTTCACGAGCGCGGTGGAGCTGATTGTGGGAGCGCTGATCGCCATCGCCGGGCCGTGGCTGCAGATGCGCTCACCGCGCAGATGAGGCCATGTACAAGAGCATCATCCTGGATTTCGGCAAAGTTCTCATTCACTTCGATTTTCAGCCTTGCTACCGGTCCCTGGCAGAATTATGCCCGTACTCAGCGGCCGAGATCCCGCGGCGAATCGCGCCTACAGGCCTGGTGGAGCGCTTCGAGACCGGATTGTTGCAACCGCGCGCTTTCTTTGAGGAATTCCGCGAAATTCTCGATCTGCGCTTAGAATACGAAGGCTTTTGCGAGGTCTGGAACAGCATCTTCGCCGAGCCGCTGATTCCAGAGAGCATGTTGATCGGCCTGGCAGGGCGGTATCGTCTGCTGCTGCTTTCCAACACGAATGCCATGCACTTCGGGAGCCTGCGGGAACGGTACCGTTTCCTGCTGCGCCACTTCCACGGGCTGGTACTCTCCTACGAAGCGGGGGCGATGAAGCCGAACCCGGCGATTTACCGTGCGGCGGTCGAACTGGCCGGCTGTCTGCCTGGGGAATGTTTCTACGCCGACGACATTCCCGCGTATGTGGAGGCGGCCCGGGCCGTGGGCCTGGATGCGGTCCAGTTCGAGAACCTGGCGCAATTGCAGCGGGATCTGACGGCGCGGGGAATTCGCTGGGAATAACGTGTACGATTGCGGGGCGACCGCTCTCTTACGTTCGCGGCTCGGTTCGATTTGCCTGGTTTTGCGGCGGTTGCCCTCAGGACGTGGGGCGTCTCAGGAAGTGGCGAACTGGCGAAGCCACAGCATCAATTCCATAGCCTTGTCCGTGGAATCGGCTTCCGCGGCGAGGCGCAACAGCGGCTCGGTCCCTGAAAAGCGGAGCAGCATCCAGTTGTCGTTCTCCAGGTAGAACTTGGTGCCATCGGCTTCCGAAATGCGCAGGACCTTATAAGGACAGGCATGGCCCGCGGCGCCTTCCTTCACGCGCCGGGTAACGGCGATGCGCATTTCCGCGGTGGCGGGCAGGTTCTCTTCGAGGATGTATAGCCTGCCGGTAAGAGCGTAGACCCGCTCCCGCAGTTGCGAGATTTTTTGCCCGGTGCGAGCGATCATTTCCACCACCAGCGCCGACGCGAAGATGCCGTCTTTTCCGAGAATATGGCCGCGAATGGTCAGTCCGCCCGACGACTCGCCGCCGAGCAGCGCGTTGTGCTCGATCATCTTGGAAACGATGTGTTTGAAGCCGACGGGGACCTCGTAGCATTCTTCGCCCAGGCTGCGGGCCAGACGGTCGAGCAGGTGCGTGGTGGAGAGGTTGCGCACCACGCCGCCGCTCTCGCCGCGCACCGCGTGCAGGTACCAATAAAGCAACAGCAGGACATCGTTGATGGGAATGTACTCGCCGAGCTCATCGACGATGGCGATGCGGTCGGCGTCGCCATCCATGGCCAGGCCCAGATCGTAATGGTCGTCCTGCATGGTGGAGGTGAGGAGCCTGAGCGCCCCTGCGTCGGGCGCGGGCGACCGGCCGCCAAAGAGCGGATTGTGGCGCTCGTGAATGAACGTCACGCGGCAGCGGGCTTCGGTGAGCAGAGTCCCGAGGGTTAGTTGGCCGACGCCATACATGGGATCGACGATCAGCTTGAGGGCGGCTTTACGGATGGCCTCCATGTCGATGAGCGCTTCGACGGCGTCGACGTACTGGTTGGTGAAGTCGCGCCGCTCGACTACGCCGGCGGCGAGCGCCAGATCGAGTTCCAGCTTGACGATGTCGGAGGGAGCGAGCGCGTTGGTTTCGGCTTCGATCAGGCGGGTCTCGGGATCGAGCAGGAGGGATCCGTCGCTGCGAAAGACTTTCAGGCCGTTCCACTCCGGCGGATTGTGGCTGGCGGTGAAGACCAGACCGTAGGCGGACCCCAGTATCGCCGTGGCATAGGTGACCAGCGGGGTGGGAGCGGCCTCGGTCAGGAGAACGACTGGAATATTGTTGCCCGCGAAGACTTCGGCGGAGGCGTTGGCCGCTCCTTCGGAAAGAAAGCGGCGGTCGAATCCGACGACCACCCCGCGTTGTTCCCGGCCCTGGCGGGTGATCTCATTGGCCAACGCCTGGCTGAGACGCCGGACGTTGTGCATGGTGAAGCCTTCGCCGATAATGGCCCGCCAGCCGCCGGTGCCGAACGTCACCAGGTTCTGTTCTTCGTGCCGGCGGGGCCGGTAGAGGCGCTTCTCCAGGATGAATTCGGCGCGGGTGAGGTCCTCCGGAGTGTTGATGCCCTGCACTTCGTCCTGATCGTAGAGGCGGTAGCTCTCCACGCGGGAGCCGGAGCGGATGAACTGGTGGACGCAGTCGGTGAGGCGATACTCGCCATCCGAGGAAGAGGGGGACAGCCTTTCGAGGACGGAGAAGATGGCGCCCGCCCGCACCACGTAAGCGCCCACATTGACCTCGCGGATCTCCCGCACCCGGGGAGAAGCGTCGGTCTCTTCGATGATGTCTACGATATGGCCGGTGGAATCGCGAATGATGCGGCCGTAGGGAACGGAGCGGTCCACGACGGCGGTGAGAAGGGTGAGATCCGCCTGGCGAAGAAAATGGCGGTTGAGGAGGCCTCGAATGGACGTGGAGCGGAAGAGCGGCGTATCGCCGTAGAGGATGAGCAGGTTGCCGGCGAAATCCCTGAGGGCCGCGGCGGCCTGGAGGACGGCGTGCCCGGTTCCAAGCGGCTCTTCCTGAACGAGGTAGTGGTAGCGCGGCCCCAGGCGTGCGCGGACGTCTTCGCGCTGGCGCCCGACGACGACATAAGTATCCTCGGGCGACGCCAGTTCGGAAGCGCTTTGGACGGCGCATTCCAGAACGGTGCGCTCGCCGAGGGGTTGTAGCATCAGAGGGGCGCCATCGGCGGTGGACGCTCCTGTGCCTGCGGCAAGGACGACCGCCTTGAGCGCAGGATGCTGGATGGAATTGTTCATGGGATACCCGAAATCATACTGTAGCCCGAATTGGGGAAGGAAGGCCGCGGGAGGGCGGCTGGTAGAGCCGCGTGAATCAAGAGGGCAAAATCAAGAAGGCAGGCCAGGAGGCCCGCCCCACTTACTGAGCGAAGGCGATTCCGAGGCCGGTGGTGTATAGGAAATCGTTGGTCTTGCGGCCGGGGACCGGGTTGCTGAGGTAACGGTCGCTCAGCGACAGGTTCCAGGTCAGCCATTTTTTCAACTTGGTGGAGGCGGTGAGGTCCCCGTTGACGCGATACGTGCCGGTGTAGGTGAGGTCGTCGAACATGCGGAAGCTCTGGGTCAGCATGGTTGCGGAGGTGAGCTTGAGGGTATAGCCATCGCCCCAGTAAAACTCGGCGGACTTCTGCGTCGATGTGAAGAATGCGGAACGGTTGAAATCGGCGCCGGCGAGCAGGTTGAGGCTGGCGCGCTCGCCCTTGACGGCCTGGTAGCCGAGGCCGCCGCCGATGACGAACCGCAGATTCAGATTCTGGAACCGGTCGTACTCGTTGTCGTTGAAACCGCTGGCGAAGACGCGCTTGGCAAAGTTGTGGTTGTAGGCCCAGCCGCCACGAACGGCCTGCGCGGTTTCCGCGTCCACGCCGCTGACCTGGGCGGATGCCTTGATGGCGTTGAAGTACAGGGAGGTCTTGTCGTTATTGGTGGCGCGCGCTACAGTTGTCCCCACGGTGAAGGTTTGGGTCTCGGCATTGCCGACGGTTCCGGCAAAACCGAGGCTGGCGTTGCCGGCCCAAAGATCGTCCCAGGCCGGCTTGAGAAGACGCTCGTAGGTTTTCTGTTCGTCGGCGTTGCGAATGGTAGTGACTTGGGCCGGAGTGACAGTGACTTTGGCGGTCTCGGTGGCTATGACTAAGTTGGCATCCGCGGTTGACAGCGTTCCCTTAACCGTCCTGCCATCCTGGAGGACGACGGTGACCGGCTTTTCGGTTGCGATGGACTGCACCTGGTCCCACGGTATGGCGACGGCGCCTAACTGGTCGGTCTTGACGGTGAGCGTCTTGCCATCTTTCTTGACGACGCCGCCGGTCACGCGATCTCCGTTCTTCAAAACGATCTGATCTGCCCAGGCGGCGCTCAGCCAGAGACAGGCGAAAGAGGCCAAGAGGAGTCTACGGCATTTGAGAATTGGCATTGGTGTTTTGCTCCTTGTCCTTTCGGTGCGATCCGGCGCTCAGGCGGTTAGTTGAGAGGTGCAGTTCGGGCACCGTTTCGCCGGAATCGGGATGGGCATGCAGCAGAATTCGCAGTCTTTGGTGGTGGGGGCGGCTGGGGCCGGAGCCGGCGTCCGCTGCAGCTTGCTGACCCCTCGCACCGCGAGAAAGACGACCAGAGCCACGATCAGGAAGTTGACCACGGTGTTCAGGAACTGGCCGTAAGCAAGGACCGGCGCTCCGGCGGCTTTGGCAGCGGCCAGGGTCGCGTAGGAATTGCCGTTCAGGGAAAGGAACAGGTCCTTAAAGTCCACGTGGCCGAGGATGAGCCCGATGGGCGGCATCACAACGTCTTGCACCATGGATGTCACGATGGCTCCGAAGGACGCTCCCAGGATCACCGCAACGGCGAGGTCTAGTACGTTGCCTCTCATGACAAACGCTTTGAAGTCTTTGAGCATGTTCGATTCGCCTTTCAGTAAGGAGATATGTGCGCTTCGCGATTACATGAAATCCGCAACTCAGGAGTCACTTGACTCCCCGATTCGGTCTAGTATACAACAGCCTTCCCGGTTAGGGCTTGGAAGATTTGGCCGGGGGATAGGCGTGGAGTTGCGGGCCGACGGCGTTTGAGAAGGCGAAGTTGCCGCGGCGGTCGTCATCGAGGTTCCAGAACATGGCGCCGATCATGCCGGAGTAGCCGGCGGGCGCGCGCAGCTTGTACTTAGTCCCGGCGGGAGATTTGCCGGCGATGATGAAATCCATGGCCTGATTCACGATGGCGGGGGTGGTGTCTCCGGTGAGGAAGCCGACGGCGACCTTGTTGGCCGGCAGGGGCGGGAAGAACTGCCTGGGGTCGCCCGCCACGTTGAAGCCGTGCAGCAGGAGTTCCGTCATGGCGGCGTGATAGTCCACGGAGCCGGGCTGATAGATCTCGCCATCGAGACCTTCGAGCGGGGGAGTGTTGTAGCTCTGCACATCGATAAAGGAGAGGATGTCGCGGATGGCGTAGGCGATGGGCAGATAGGAACCGAACTGGCCGCCATAAGTGGGGTAGCCGGAGGGAATCTGCGTGCCTTCGGGGACGAGGCTGATCATGAAGCCGGGGCCGAAACGCTCGCGCAACTGGCGCAGGGCGGCAATGAGGTTCACGGTGGATGGGGTGGTGGGATGCTTGAAATCCGCGTCTCCGGGGTCGAGGTTTAGAGACGGGGTTTCGAGGTCGATATCGATGCCGTCGAAGCCGTAATCGGCGACGATTTTGCCGACGGAGGAGACGAACGGCGGAACGGCCGCGGGATTGGAGAACGTGAAGTCCAGGCCGCCGCCGCCGAGCGAGATCATGACCTTCTTGCCCTGGCTCTTCTTGTAGGCGATGTCGGCTTTGAACTGATCGGCAGCCGGCGCGGTGAGGGTGCGGTATCGCATGGTCCCCTCCGGAGCATTGCGATCCGGCGTGGCGAAGGACACGATGATGACGTCCCATTGCGGGGAGACGTCGCGGATGGAGGAGTTGGCGCCCGCGAAGCCGTTGGTGTAGCCGATGAGGAGGTGGCCATTCGGCGGGCCTGTTAATGGGGCCGGGGAGACGGAAGGCTGAGGAGGCGCGGCGGCGCCGGCGCGTCCGCGGCCGGCGGGGCACGCCTTGGCGGGTTCGGGGAGAGCGCGCGTGTCCGGAAAACTGTAAACGGCGCCAAGGCCCTCCGCGGCGCCGGTATACCAGGTGAGAAGGGCTACATCTTGCAGGCGATAGGTGGCGCCGCTTGTTGGGACGACAGCTCCCGGCCGAATCATGGCGGCGCCGCCTGCCGCCTGGGCGACATAGGCCTTGGATGCGGGGAAATTGTTCTTGGGGTTGGTATTGGTGGGTTCGGCAAGGAAGTAACTGGTGGCGACTCCGGCGCCGCCGCAGGGTCCCTGATCTCCGGCAGGCATGGAAGCGGGCCGCAGCCAGTTGGGGACGGCGTTGCCGGAGCGGGCGGCGCGTACGCCGCGGGACAGGGGATCGTGCAGCGGGTCGTTGACGAACTCGCCGAGCTGCTCGGTGAGCGGCTGCACATCGGCGTCTTCGACCACGGCGGGCGCGGCGTGGAGATAGGAGCCGAGCACGAAGGAATTTCCGGTGGCGGAATCGACGCCGTGCGTTCCCCAGGAGCAGCACAACGTGGCGTCGCCCTCGGTGTAATAGGTGGCGTTATGGGTGATGGCGATGACCAGCTTGCCCTCCTGTTTGGGGAGCTGCTTGAAGAGTTCCTTTTGCAGAAACTCGACGTCGAGGACGGCGAATGAGGCGCCGGTCTTTTTGGAGGTAAGGATGTAGCCGTAGGCGGCGGGGATGGCGATCTTCACGGGCTTCACCTCCGGCTTGCCGAACAGCGTATGCCAACCCTCCGCCTTGGGGAAGGTGGTACGCAGCATGGCGTCGGCATACTGCGTGGAACCGCCGTTGGAAAAGGCGTACTTGGAAAAGACGGGCGAGGCGAGGACGCGCGGGACGTCCTGAGCGGCGTCCATGAGGAAGGGCTTGGCGCCGGTCCTTCGCGATTCAAACGAGAGCGCGATGGGAACGAGGACGATGGGGATGGTGGTGGCGCCGCCATGCGCCGGATCGTGGCCGAGGAGGGTGTAGGTGGCCTGGCCGGCGGCGATTTGGAACGTGGGCGCCGTGCCTTGGGCGGAAGTCACGTGCAGCGGCAGGGTTAGGAGAGAGAGGAGTGCGAGGGATCTGATGCGCATGCGCGGATTCACCAACCTCCGAGATAGGATTTAGGACTTGCGAGACCAGTTTAGTGGAGGGGAGGGGAGGATGCAAAGGGGGGTGAGGGGCATGGGGGGAGGGGCATGCGCCGCCAGGGGCACATCGTAGGCCGGGAGGGATCGCAGAGTTTGCGAAGAAGGCAGACGGGCCCACGGAGACGGTGGGCGCCCGGTCCACCCCATCTATCGGGGGTTCAGGAACAGGCGAACGTTGACGAACTGGTTGGGGAACAGGACGCCGTCCTGGTTGTCGAACTCGGCTTTGAGCTTGGCCGTGCCGGTTTCGGAGTCAATCTGGTTGTCGATGGCTATCAGGCGGCCGGTTGCGATTCTCGCTGTGTCGGCTCGATTCCACGCCTCGACCGGCAGGCTCCCGGCTTGCGCGAGGCGGGTGCGTACTTGAGGAAGGTCATCTTCGGGAATCGTGAACAGCACCGCGATGGGCTGGAGCTGGGTGATGACAACGATGCCGCCGGCATCGGATGCATGAACCACGTTGCCGGGATCGACCAAGCGCAATCCGGCGACGCCTGAAATGGGCGAGACGATCCTGGTGTACGACAACGTGAGCTGAGCTTGAGCGAGATTCGCCCGGTCGGCCTTTAGCTTGGCCTGGAGCTGCGCGACCTTGGTTGAGGGGTCGTTGAGCTGCTCCGGACCGATTGCGCCGAGAGCAGCCGACTTCCGGTAACGCGCGAGCTCGTCTTGGGCATTAGCAAGGGTGGCTTGATCCTGAGCGATCTGGGACTCGGCTTCGGCGACCGCGGGTTCATAAGGGCGCTGGTCGATCGTTGCGAGCAACTGCCCGGCTTGAACCATTTGCCCTTCTTTGAAGTTGACGGAGAGCAACTGACCGTCAACGCGAGGCTTGATTGTGACCGTGGAAGACGGAGAGGCTTGGCCGAGTCTTCCAGCGAGATAGCCCGGACCGGGTTGCGGACTGGAGGGCTGTTTGGGCTGGCCCGCGAGAGGCCGGGCGGTCTGCGCCACGGGGGCGGCGGGCGGGGCAGCGGCAGCCGGGGGTTGCGCCGCGCTTTGCGGATGGGCGGCCGACGCCACGTAGACAAGCGGGAAACCGATGGCGAGAATGGCGGCGAGTCTCCATCGCGTAAGGCCGCGAGGCAGCGACGTACCATCGAGAATGCGATGGATGCGCCGGTCGGGCGGGCCGTAGCGGGCCATAGGCGCGGCCATCCAGTTGACGCCCGGCAGGTTTCGGGGCCGCGCGGTGCGCTGCACAAACTCCAGGACGACTTCGGCGTACAGACCGCGATCTCCGGTGGCGGCCACGGCGGCATCGTCACTGGCTTCTTCCGCCGCTCGCACGATGCGGGTATGCAGGAACCAGCTTAAGGGGCTGTACCAGAGCAGGGCCCGATGAATTGCGGAGAGCGCTTGCACCGCGACGTCGCGGCGGCGGATGTGCGAGCGCTCGTGCGCGAGCACGGCATTGAGCTTGGCGCGGTCCCATTCGCGCCAATCGGCAGGGAGCACGATGGCAGGTTGGAAGATGCCCAACGCCACGGGCACGCCCACGCGCTCCGATTCGAGGGCCTCAACCCCTTCGATTCGCAGGCCGGTCCGGCGGCTGCGGCGGAGCAGGCGCTGACCGATCGCGAGGCCGACGCTGACGCGCAGCAGGAGCGCGAACGCGACGCAAGCATATAGGGCCAGCAGGGCGGGCGGCCAATCGAAGCGCGCGGACAGGCTGGTTGCGCGTGGCTGGGCGATGGCAGGGCCGGGAGCCGGCGCGCGGGGCGTCGAGTAGCCGGCCGCAGGCGCGACGAGCGGACGGGATGCGGCGCGCGTCACGGCGATCGGGATCTCCGGCAAGGCTGTGGTGAGCGCGGGAAGCGCAAGGGAGGCGCATAGGATGGCGGTCCACGAGGCCACGCGGACGGAGGGGTCTTTCACGCGCAGCGCCCGCAGCAGGAGCGCTCCGCCGAGTATCAGGACGGAGGAGCGCAGCGCCCATCCGGCGAGGAATGCTACCGTGCCCATGATTTCTTCTCCTTGCGTGCGGCGATCTTCTCCGCCAGCCGCTGCAACTGCTTGGGATCCAGAACCTGATTATCCACCAACCCGACCAGCAACTCCTCCACCGACCCGCCGCAGAAGCGGTCGACAATCTGCTGGGCCGCCTGCGCGGCGACGTTGCGCCTGGTCTCCAGGGAGCGGTAAATGAACGTGCGTCCATCGACCTTGTGCGTCACGTAGGACTTCTCTTCGAGCTTCCGCAGGATGGTGCGGATGGTGGAATCCTTGAGAGGGCGCTCGGCAGCCAGGCCTTCGCGGCACGTTTCGGCGGTGCAATCGGGGTGCGCCCATACGAAATCCATGATGAATTGTTCGAGGGGGGTGAGGGGCTTGCGGCTGCGGATGTTAAACATTGTAATGTTAATTGTTATAACAATTACCGGTGCAGGTGTCAAGTTCCAAAGCGCCGCGAAGAAGGCAGACCAGGAGGTCCGCCCTACCTGTGATATTCTAATAGCCAAATCTATGTTGAAGTGGCCCCGCGTATGGGCGCTCCTTCTGGCTGGGTTGGGCATGGCGTTCGCCTATGCCCAGAATGGGACCGCCCCCATTGTTATCGATTATCCGGCCAACGGGTCGATTTTTCCGCCCGACATGGCCGCACCTGTGTTTCTTTGGCGCGACCCGGCCGTGGGCGCGGTTTCCTGGCGCATCGACGTATCGTTCGCGGATGGTTCGGCGGCGATTCATGCGACTTCCAAAGGCGAGCCGATGCGGATCGGGGAGATCGACCCGCGCTGCGTTTCGCCCAACAACAAGCCGCCTAGCCTGACGCCGGAGCAGGCCGCGGCCCACACCTGGATGCCGGATGCCGCCGATTGGGCAGCGATCAAGAAGCAGTCCGTTGCCGGGCCTGCCACTATCGCCATTAGCGGGTTTGCGGCGGGGAACGGCGGCCAAGCGCTATCGCGCGGACAGATGCTGCTCCACACTTCGGTGGACCCGGTGGGCGCGCCGATTTTCTACCGCGACGTACCGCTGATGCCGTCGAAATCGCAGACGGGCGTGATCAAGCCGCTGGACTCCGCTTTGATCCCGCTGATCGCGTGGCGCCTGCGCGACGTCTCGCAACCGCAGAGCCGCGTGCTGCTGACGGACATGCATACCTGCGCCAACTGCCACTCCTTCGCGGACAACGGCAGCACGCTGGGGATGGACCTGGACGGGCCGGACAACGACAAGAGCCTCTATACGCTGGCGCCGGTGCAGAAGGTCATGACCATCCGCAACGAGGACGTGGTCTCGTGGGCCTCCTTCCGCGACGAACTTGGCAGCCAGCTTCGGGTGGGCTTCATGTCGCGCGTCTCGCCCGATGGCCGGCGCGTCGTGACCACCATCAAGCCTCCGGGCGCGAACCGGGATCAGCTCTACTACGTTTCCAATTTTACGGACTATCGCTTCCTACAGGTCTTCTATCCGGTCAGCGGCATCCTGGTCTGGTACGATCGCGACGCTAAGAAGCTGCAGCCGCTGCCGGGCGCCGACGATCCGAAATACGTGCAGGCGAACGCCGTGTGGAGTCCAGACGGCAAGTACCTGGTGTTCGACCGCGCGGTGGCGAAGAGTCCAAGTCCGCCCGGCGGCAAGATGGCCACCTATGCCAACGACCCGGCGGAAGTCCAGATTCAGTACGATTTGTACCGCATTCCTTTCAACGACGGCAAAGGCGGCAAGGCCGAGCCGATCGCCGGCGCCTCGCAGAACGGCATGAGCAACAGCTTCCCGAAGGTCTCCCCCGACGGAAAGTGGATCGTCTTCGTGCAGGCTAAGAACGGGCTGTTGATGCGCCCCGACAGCAAGCTCTACATCGTGCCGGCGGAGGGCGGGCAGGCGCGCCTGATGAGTTGCAATACCTCGTTGATGAACTCCTGGCACAGTTTCTCACCCAACGGACGCTGGCTGGTGTTCTCCTCGAAGAGCCGTACGCCCTACACGCAGATGTTCCTCACGCACATTGACGCGGAGGGGCACGATTCGCCGGCGATCCTGATTGAGAACTCGACGGCGGCCAACCGGGCCGTGAACATTCCGGAGTTTGTGAACACGGCGCCGGGGGGCATTGAGCGCATCGACGTTCCAGCGGCCGATTTCTACCGCCAGTTCGACGTGGCAGCGGCGCTGACGAAGAAGGGCGATTTCGCAGCGGCGATCGCGGAGTGGACCAAGACGTTGGCGATGGGATCCGACGACGCGCGCGCCCGTTACAACTACGGCCTGAGCCTCGCGGGAACGGGCCGTACGGAGGATGCGATCGCGCAGTACCGGAAGGCGCTGGCGATGCAGCCCGATTACGCGGACGCGCACAACAATCTGGGGAATGCGCTGGCGCGCACGGGTCACCTGGACGAAGCGATCCCTCAATACCGGCTGGCGGTGGAGAGCGACCCGGAGTCTCCCGAAGCTCACAACAACCTGGGAGCGGCGCTGATGCGGGAGGGAACCTACGACGAAGCCATCGTGCAGTTCCAAAAGGCGCTCGAATTGAGACCCGGCGGCGCCATGGCGGAGGCCAATTTGGGGCACGCGCTACTGGTGCAGAACAAGACGGACGAGGCGAAGGCGCATTTAGAACGGGCGTTGCAGATCTCTCCCGACATGGTGGAGGCGCGCTTCGATCTGGGCGCGGTACTGATGAAGAATGGCCAAAGGGCGGAGGCGCTGGCGCTCTGGCGGCAGGCGCTGCGCCAAGCCCCGGACAACCTACGGGTGCTCAACGATACGGCCTGGGCGCTGGCCACCTGCGCGGACGCCGCTCTACGCGACGGAACCGAGGCGGTGACGCTGGCCGAACATGCGGTACAGCTCAGCTCGGGACGGGAGCCATCGCTGCTCGGCACGCTGGCGGCGGCCTATGCGGAGGCCGGGCGTTTCGACAAGGCGGTGGAGTTTGAGAAGCGCGCGACAGACGTCGCGACTCAGGAAGGCAACGCGACCCTGGCCGCTACGCTGCGAACGCGGCTGGCGCTGCTACAGAAAAACACTCCGATTCGACAGCCTTGATTGGGCTTCAGAGCATGAGGGCGGACTTGTGTATTTCGGGTATGTATCCCTGGCGAATACACCGCACAACGGGCTCCGGAGTCAAGACGTCCACCGTCAGGTCATTTGGCCGGAGACGCTTCTCCAGGTAGCCGGCGGGTGACCAGAGAAGGAGCGAGTCGCCGCGAACCAGATAGCTGGAGTCTCCGATCTGAACGAAACAACCATCGGGCAACGAGTTGAGAGCCGCGCGCCAGGTTACCTTGCCTTTTCGACGGTCGATCCGCCAGCGATGCAATTCCAGATCGATTTCATCCGCAGAAGGAGGGTCCGGGGCAGGCGCATCGGACGAGCGATTCCAGGCGTCTTTGAAGGCGTTGAACCGTTCGCGGCGGCATTCCGCGCATGGCCGGTGGCCCGCGGCGAGGGCCACGGCTTCGTCCAGGAAGAACAATTCCGTGTAATGGCCGGGAGACATCACGGAACGGCGCCGGCCCTTGAATTCCAGGAGACACGTAATCCAACGCCGGCTGGCGTATGGGCGAACAATCTGGCGATTCCGGCTATGCAGCGCCCCGCCCCGATTGCCCATGAACGTTCCACGGGCGGGTGAAGAAAAAATCACCCCGCAAGGGTCGACGCGGTTCTGTAACGGCATGGGGAGGTTCCGAACCCCATGATCTCACGCCGCTACTGACGCGAAGGTATGCGCCACAGTCCGCTGACTTCACCCACGCCATGATTGTTGCCGGTGCGAACCGCGGATACCTCTTTCAGGATTCCCACCGCGAGACGTTCGATGGCATCGAGAGCCTGGGGATTGTTGCGCAACCCATCGGCGGGGAGCGCGGCTAACCGGAGAGCAATCTCGGCAGCCTGTTTCGCGAGTTGATCCAATGACAATCCTGCGGACGGCAAGCGAGCCGTCACAAGATCGATTGTACATGTATGGAAGGCCGCAAGCACGATTCCTTTGGTTATTGCTTCGATGTCAAGAGTGAGGCAAACTCATTCGAGGGGGGCATCATGAACGCACTGGAGGGCAAAGTCGCACTGATTACCGGCGCCAATGGGGGACTCGGGCGGTTCGTTACCGAGGCGTTTCTGGCGGCCGGGGCTAAGGTGGCGGGAGTGTCGCTGCAGATTCAGGCGAGCGAGTTCCCGCATCCGGGATTTACCCCCCTGCCGGCGGATCTTTCGGGGGGCGACGCAGCGCGCAAGGTGGCCGACGAAGTCATGACCCGGTTCGGACGGATCGAGATTCTGGTACACACGGTGGGCGGCTTCGCGGGCGGCAAGAGCGTCGCGGAAACGGACGATGCGACGCTCGACTCGATGCTGGATGTGAACTACCGTTCCGCGTTCTTCATTGCAAGGGCCGTGCTGCCCCACATGCGGCGGCAGGGCGGCGGGCGAATCCTGGCGGTAGCGAGCCGGCAGGGCGTGGAGCCCGGCGCGATGGTGGGAGCATACAGCGCTTCGAAGGCGGCGCTGGTGGCGTTAATTCACGTCATCGCGCTGGAGAACAAGGACCGCGACATTTCGGCGAATACGGTGCTGCCGGGGACGATGGATACGCCCGCAAACCGGGCCGGGGACCCGAAAGCCGATCCGTCGCAATGGGTGCAGCCCGCACAGGTGGCCGCTCTGCTGGCGCACCTGGCATCGGATGCCGGCGCACAGGTGACGGGCGCGGCCATTCCAGTTTATGGAAGGCAGGTTTGAGAGGGGCTTAACGGGCCATCCAGCCCCCGTCGACCGTGAGCACGGTTCCGGAAACATAGTCGGACGCGGAGGAGGCCAGAAAGACCACGGCGCCGCCGAGATCCGCGGGATCCCCCCAACGGCCGGCCGGGATGCGCGACAGGATCGCGGGGTTGCGCACCGGATCGTTGCGCAGCGCCGTGGTATTGTCGGTGACGATGTAGCCGGGAGCGATGGCGTTCACCTGCACGTTACGGCCCGCCCATTCGTTGGCCAGCGCTTTGGTCAATTGCGCGACTCCTCCCTTGGCCGCGGCATAGCCTGGAACGGTGATGCCTCCCTGAAAGCTGAGCAGCGAGGCGGTGAAAACGATCTTGCCGGCTCCCCGCTTCAGCATGTCGCGGCCAAACTCGCGCGCGAGAACGAACTGGGCGCTCAAGTCGACGGCAATGATCTTGTCCCAGAACTCGTCGGGATGCTCGGCGGCGGGTTTGCGGAGAATGGTTCCGCCATTGTTGATGAGGATGTCGATGGGCGGGCACTCGCTCTTCACCTTTTCGACGAAGGCGTAGACCGCCGGGCGGTCGGCCAGGTCGCAGGCATAACCCCAGAACTTGCGGCCCCGCCGCTCCACCTCCCGGCCCACGGCGCTGCCTTGCGGCTCAAGGCTTGCGCTGGTCCCCACGATATCGGCCCCAGCTTCGGCCAAAGCCAGCGCCATGCTCATGCCAATGCCGCGGCGGGCGCCGGTAACCAGGGCGGTCTTTTCATCCAGCTTGAAACGGTCGAGAATCGTCATGTGTTAGCTCTTGACAAAGTATTACATTGGATATAGTCTAACTCCTGGATGGATGCCGAGGGGATTAAGCGTTCCTTGGAACGCAGCGGGTTGCGGTGCACGCCGCAGCGTTACGCCGTGATGGCATTCCTGATGGAACACAACCGGCATCCCACGGCCGCGGAGATCTTCGAAGCCGTGAATCGCGTGGATCCGCGTTCCTCAAGGGCCACTACTTATAACAACCTGCGGGACCTGGTGAAGGCGGGTTTGGTCCGTGAAGTGGCGGTGGAGGGCCGCGGCGCGCGGTTCGATGCAAAAGGCGTGCGGCATCATCACTTCATCTGCGACCGCTGCGGTAATGTTGAGGATATGGAATGGTACGACGTGCCCGGGCCTGCCGCGGCCGCCCTCGGCAAGCGGATTCTGCGCGAATGCGAACTCATTTTCCGGGGGCTCTGCGCGAAGTGCGCTCCGCGGCAGGCTTCGGGTTAAGCGCCGCCTTACAGTTTTTTTGACTTATTCGAAGGAGGATAAATAACATGATTGATGAAAAACTCGCCACTTCATCGGGGGTGACCGCCCCCCTCGAGAAGGAACAAAGCGCGTCGGCCGCAAGCAAGTGCCCGGTAGCGGGCGGCGCTCCCAGACACCCCTTAGGTGGGGCCATAGCGAACGCGATCTGGTGGCCGGATCAACTGAACCTGAGGATACTGCACCAGCGCTGCCCTCTGTCCGATCCTATGGACAAGGAGTTCAATTATGCCGAGGAATTCAAGAGCCTCGACCTGAACGCCGTGATCCAGGACCTCCACGCCTTGATGACGTCATCGCAGGAATGGTGGCCGGCGGATTACGGCCACTATGGGCCGTTCTTCATCCGTATGGCGTGGCATGGCGCAGGCACATACCGCATCGCCGATGGCCGAGGGGGCGCGGGTTCCGGATTGCAGCGGTTTGCGCCGCTCAACAGTTGGCCGGACAACGTAAGCCTCGACAAAGCGCGGCGGCTGCTCTGGCCGATCAAGCAGAAGTACGGCCGGAAGATTTCGTGGGCCGACCTCATGATTCTCGCGGGCAACGTCGCGCTGGACTCGATGGGGTTGAAGACCTTCGGATTCGGCGGCGGGCGCGAGGACGTGTGGGAGCCTGACGAGACTTACTGGGGGCCTGAAGCCAAGTGGCTTGGGGACGAGCGCTACAGCGGCGATCGTCAGCTCGCGAATCCTCTGGGCGCCGTTCAGATGGGCCTGATTTACGTGAATCCGGAAGGTCCCAATCAGAAGCCGGACCCCATCGCGGCGGCGGTCGATATCCGGGAGACCTTCGCCCGCATGGCGATGAACGATGAAGAGACGGTGGCTCTGATCGCCGGCGGACACACGTTCGGCAAAGCGCATGGCGCCGCCGAACCGGGCAAGTACGTCGGCCCCGAACCGGAGGCCGCCCCTATCGAAGCGCAAGGCTTCGGTTGGAAAAACACCTTCGGCAGCGGCAAGGGCGTCGATACGATCAGCAGCGGGTTGGAAGGCGCATGGACCACCAATCCGGTGAAGTGGGACAACAACTACCTGGAAAACCTGTGGGGCTATGAATGGGAACTGACGAAGAGCCCGGCGGGCGCGCAGCAATGGATTCCCAAGAACGGATCCGCGGCGGCTGCCGTGCCCGATGCTCACGACCCATCGAAGAAGCACGTCCCGATTATGTTCACGACCGACCTCTCGCTGAGAATGGACCCGAGCTATGCGAAGATTACGAAGCGGTTTCTGGCGAATCCGCAGGAGCTCGCGGATGCCTTCGCCAAGGCGTGGTTCAAGCTGACGCACCGCGACATGGGCCCGGTGACCCGTTATCTTGGCCCGCTGGTTCCGAAGGAGCCGCTGCTGTGGCAGGACCCGCTTCCCGCTGTGGATCATGAACCGATCGGCAAGCGGGAGATTACCGCCCTGAAGGCTAAGATCCTCAAATCCGGACTTTCCATCTCCCAACTGGTGACGACGGCCTGGGCATCGGCTGCGACGTTCCGCGGCGGCGACAAGCGCGGCGGCGCCAACGGAGCGCGCATTCGCCTGGAGCCGCAAAAGGACTGGGAAGTCAACCAGCCGGCCGAGCTGGCGAAGGTCCTTGAGAAGCTGGAGGCGATCCAGAAGAAATTCAACAGCGCGCAATCCGGCGGGAAGAAGGTCTCGCTTGCCGACCTGATTGTTCTGGGCGGCTGCGCAGCCGTCGAGGAAGCCGCGAAAAGGGCCGGGCACGCCGTGCAGGTTCCGTTCACGCCGGGGCGCGCCGATGCTTTGCAGGAGCAGACCGATGTGCACTCATTCGCCGTACTGGAGCCGTCCGCGGACGGGTTCCGCAACTACCAGCGGAAGGGAGACCAAAGACCGGCGGAGGAGCTGCTGGTGGATCGCGCGGAGCTGCTGACGCTGACGGTTCCAGAGATGACGGTTCTGGTTGGCGGCATGCGCGCCCTGAATGCCAACTTGGGGCAGTCTAAACACGGCGTCTTCACGAAGCGGCCTGAGACACTGACGAGCGATTTCTTCGTCAACCTGCTCGACATGAGTACGAAGTGGGAGCCCTCCTCTACATCCGAAGGCGTGTTTGAGGGGCGCGACCGCGCGACGGGCGAAATCAGGTGGACGGGCAGCCGCGCGGACCTTGTGTTCGGTTCGAACTCGCAGCTCCGGGCAGTCGCGGAATTCTATGCATGCGACGACTCGAAGGAAGCGTTTGTGAAGGACTTCGTGGCGGCGTGGGACAAGGTGATGAACCTCGACCGCTTCGACCTGGCCCGAGCTTGAGGAGTTAGCGAAGTTACGCGGTTACGCCTGGTCCCTGGCGCTTTTGCCAGCCCTCGGCGAAGAGGTTCAGGGACCCGCCCTGGCGGGGGTGCTCCGCAATGAAGTCTTCGCGAAGGTTCAGCCCGAGGCCTGGACCTTGCGGCAAGTTGAAGTAGCCGTCGGTGACCTCCGGATAATGGTCCACGGCCTGCTTCACCCAGCCGTCCACGAAATCGTTGAAATGTTCCTGGATCTTGAAGTTGGGCGTGCAGGCGTCCAGGTGGAGGGCGGCCGCGGTGGCCACCGGCCCGCAGACGTTGTGCGGCGCCATCAGCATGTAGTAGGTCTCCGCCCAGGCCGCTAATTTCCGCGCCTCGGAGATGCCACCGAAGTGCGAGGGGTCGATTTGGACGATATCGCAGGCCTGCAGCTCGAAGAGTTCCCGGCATTCGAATCGCGTGTGGAGGCGTTCGCCGGTGGCGATCGGCATGTGCACCGCGTCGGCGACCTTCTTCAAGGCGCGCAAATTCTCGGGCGGCACCGGCTCCTCCAGCCACCCCGGATTGAAGGGCGCCAACTCCCGCGCCATTTCGATCGCGGCCGAGGGGCTGAACCGGCCGTGCATCTCGATCAGGATTTCGAAATCCGGTCCGACGGCGTCGCGAACGGCTTCCACCAGCGCGAGGGAGCGCAACTTCTCCGGGCGCTCCAGCTCGTAGAATCCGGCGCCAAACGGGTCGAGTTTGGCAGCGCGATAGCCGCGGGCCACCACGCGGCGGGCGGCCTCCGCGAATTCCTCGGGCGTGCGTTCCACCGTATACCAGCCGTTGGCGTAAGCCTTGATCCGGTCACGGACGGCTCCGCCCATCAGCCGGTAGACAGGTTGATTCAGCGCCTTCCCGACGATATCCCAGCAGGCCATCTCGATGAGAGCGATGCCACTCATCATGACCTCGCCGGCGCGGCTGAAGTCGTGGACGCGCATCTCGGTGACCATGCGCTCGCGGTCGAAGGGATCGCGTCCCTTGACGTGGCGGGGGAAGGCTTCCGCGAGGTAGCCCAGGACGGCGTCGGTGTTGTTGATCATGCGGACTTCGCCGCAGCCTTGGATTCCTTCGTCGGTTTCGAGCGTCACGAAGGTCAGGTTACGCCAGGGCGTACCCATGACTAGCGGGCGAAGTTGTGTGATCTTCACGGGACCATTTTCGCACAACGGGTTACAATGACTTCGCCAGGCGCCCGGCCGATCGCCTGACTCACTAACTCTAGCGGCGTATCGCGCCGGCGACCGCTCTCTTACGTTCGCTGCTCGGTTCGAAGCGCACGGGTTGGTCGGGCGTCAAGAATACTAGTTACTCCGGTAGAGCGATACGAATTGACCCAGTTCGGTTTCGTTAAGATCGGAGACTGCCCAGAATGTCATTCCGTTGCTCGACCAGTGTTGCAGGTGGTAGCCATTCCGGGTTTGCGCGCCTGCCGCGGTGGGGACGGCCGCGGGCCACATGAACAGGTTGACGGTGTGATTGTGACGGCCGTAAACCAGCGCCGCCGCCGGATGACCCTCGAAGTATTCCAGACGTCCTCCGAGCAGAGGAAAGCCCTCCACGTCTTTGACGGGCGGCGAGAAATCCAGCTTGCCGTTGAACCAGGGCTTGACTGTGTGCTGGTCGGAAGAGGGCACGTCGAGCAGATGAGTTCCGGCGAGAGAGCGTATGTGGGCCGAGAGCACGTTGTCCGCTAAGAGACGCTCGGGGTCCACGCGCGAGCGGAACTGCGCGACGTTCCACGTTGCGGAGACAGCCAATAAGAGGCACGCGGCAAGGGCCAACCAGCGCCACGCCGAGGGCGAGTCCTTCTCCCGGCGCAAACTCTGGCGGATCTTCCGTTCGAGACCGGGCGGAGCTTCGTAGTAACTGGCATGCGTCCCGATCATACAGGACGGGCAGGTGAGCACATGCTCGGTAAGCGCCGGGTCATTGGCCGCCATCAGACGCTGGGCGATTTCGCAGTTCATCGTAAGGCTCCCGCTAAGCATTGCTGGAGGCGCTTGCGGCCTCGCGCGATGCGCGACATGACGGTGCCCACCGGCACGCGCGCGATGACGGAGATTTCCTGGTAGGACAATTCCTCCAATTCGCGAAGGACGATCGCTTCGCGAAATTCGGGCGGCAGCGCTTCCAGGCAGTCATTCAGGGATCCCAGAGCGGCCTGGTTGAGAAGCACGGATTCCGCGTTAGGGGATCGATCCGCGGCGGCGTGCATCTGTTCGTCGAATTCCGAAGTGGGCCGATCCCCCTGTTTTCGCAGCCAGGTGAAGCATGTGTTACGAACTACGGCGAGCAGCCAGGCGCGGCCATCGCGGCCCTGAAAGGCGTCAAAGGAACGGAAGGCGCGCAAGTAGGATTCCTGCACCAGGTCTTCGGCGTCGTCGCTGTTGCGCGTCAGCCAGCGGGCCAGGTTGTACGCGGCGTTGAGATGAGGAATGACGATTTCTTCAAACAGAGCCCGTTTCCTGGCTGCGTCCATGACCGTTCTACCAGCGCGTGTGCTCCCCGGCGCGGCGGCCGGTGGGGACACAGTCATTGTGACATGGCGCATGTGGCGCGTTGAGTGACACTCCTGCAAAGGAGACTCACGGAGATTCCGTTTTATTCCTACGATTTTGCGGGGAATAAAATCGCCGGATTGACAGTCATGGCAGGCGGAGGCTGTATGACGGACTTACCGAAAAACGGAATGGGCGCCGATGGCGTCGACCGGCGTGGATTCCTGCGCTGCATGGCATGGGCGGGCGCCGGCGTGGTGTGGACCGTGGCCGGCGGGGTACCGGCGTCGAGACTACTTGGTCAAACCGGCGGGAACGAAGGCTTTCAATTCGTACAAATCAGCGACAGCCACATCGGATTCAACAAACCGGCCAATGCCGATGTGAACGCTACGCTTCAGATTGCCATCGACAAGATCAACGCTTTCCCTCAGGCCCCGGACTTCCTGATCCACACCGGAGATCTGACGCACATGGCCAAGCCGGCGGAGTTCGACACGCTCGCGCAACTGTTGCAGGGCGCAAACGCGAAGCAAGTTTATTATGTTCCGGGGGAACACGACAACGCGACCGACGACGGCAAGGAATACCTGGCGCGTTACGGCAAGGGTTCCAAGGGAACCGGCTGGTATAGCTTCGACCACCGCGGCGTGCATTTCGTAGGATTGGTGAATTCGGCGGCCCTGGAGGGCATGGGCAAGCTGGGAACCGATCAACTGGCGTGGCTGAAGGACGATTTGAGCGGCCGTTCCGCCAGCACGCCGCTCGTCCTGTTCGCGCATATTCCGTTGTGGACCGTGTATCCCGATTGGGGCTGGGGCTCCTCCGATAGCGAGGAGGCGCTGCGCCACTGTAAGCGCTTCGGCTCCGTTACGGTATTGAACGGGCACATTCACCAAGCCATGCAAAAAGTTGAGGGCAACGTCCGGTTCCACACTGCCATGTCGACCGCGTTTCCGCAACCGGCTCCTGGGAGCGCTCCATCCGCTGGGCCGATGAAGGTACCAGCCGAGAGACTGCGCAGCGTGCTTGGCATCAGCCAAGTCGAGTTCGTGGCCGGTAGGCAGCATCTGGCGGTGGTCGATGCGACATTGGAATAGGTCGATGCGCGGCAGGATAATCCTGTTCCTGATTGTGGCCGGCGGAGCGAGCCTGCCGGCCCTCAACACCCCGGAGGAGCGCGGTAAGGAGCTATTCGTGCGGCGTTGCGGCGGCTGCCACTCTCCCGGCTGGAACAAAGAAGGACCGCAACTGCGCGGCGTTTATGGCCGGAAAGCGGCAAGCGCGCCCGACTTTGCCTACTCCGATGCTCTGAAGAGTCTGGCCATCCGCTGGGATGACGCCAGCCTGGACCGGTGGCTGACCGATCCCGATCGAATGGCGCCGGGAACGGGCATGGCGTTCCGTTTGGCGGACGGAGAAGAGAGAAAAGCGGTGATTGCTTATTTGCGGAGCTTGGGGGACCGGTGACGCGGACTCCGCTCGAAGAGACCGCGAAACGCAGCAGCCGCGCGGCCGTGTGCGGCGCCCATGATATACTTTTGGGTTCGACAGTCCTCAACGGGCCCGTAGCTCAGTTGGTTAGAGCGCTACCTTGACACGGTAGAGGTCTGGCGTTCGAGTCGCCACGGGCCCACCATTCATTCCAAAAGACTTAGACCTTATCGCACAGCAGAGTCTGCTGTGCGATAGCTGTGCGATAAGGATCAGAATCAACGGATTCAGCTTTTGGCCGTGAATTACGGCCCCAAAGATACTCCACGTCCAACACTGTCACCGCGACGCGGAATGGCCCGTTCGTGGTCGCCGGTCAGTCGGGTTGCTGTGCGATAGGGTCCGCTTATCGCACAGCAGGAGCAAACAAGTGTTTGGCTGGGTTGCCATCCGGGCGAGCTCGCCGGGAATTAGCGGGCTGCTTCGGTGCCGGCGGCCTTCACCTTGGACGGCGATGTCGAGTCCGTCCCCAAGGTCTTGCAAAAATACTCGGACGTGCCCATGAGTCTCGGCGAGGCCTGCCTTGTGCGGATGGCTGAGACCTTACCGCTCCAGTGTGCCATGCCATCTTCTATCGTGTAACGATGCCCTGTCTAATTGTGCGCCTGCGGCCGGCGCCGAACAAAAGGTGGCGCGAGATTCGAATCCACGTCCACCGGAACCACAATGCTGCGAATATGGGCACCCACGGGCATGCCTTTGGGGGTGCGCCTTGCCCATGAATGGGAAGCTTCGGTAACGGAATTTCCCGTAGGAATCGCTACAGTAGTAGCCGTGTTACGGTTAAGCGGTGGCGCAACCCAATCCGAGTTCGCGGACCACGGCCGGGACGGGCAGCGTGACCATTCCACACCTCTTAATCGACGAACACTTGGGCGGCTTGCCGAGCCTAAAAGAGCGAGCCATCAGCACGGCGCTCAAGGATCTCGATGAGCGCGAGCTCATCGCGCGGCAGAAGTACCCGGGCCTCGGCGCGCCACCAGCCGTGGATCGAAGCCACCGCGAGCGCGCCCGTGTCGGTCCCGTGCCCACGTTGACGAAGCCGGCGTTGCGGCCCAGTCGTAGATCCCGTAGGGATACGCGCGAGGCGGCAAGCCCGTTCCCCGCAGCGCTCCGCCGCCTCTCGAACACCGGCAAGAAATGGCGACTTCGCTGACGGCCTGGCCGGAGTCCGCCCGTGCGAGACTGAAGGGAGGAGTTGACTTTGCGCCTGAAAGCGCCGACCAGAAAAACCGAGACTATCGAGCGACTTACCGAGTTGCTCGTCGAGGCAGCCAAGCCCAGCCGCATTATCATGTTCGGTTCACAGGCACGGGGTGAGGCGAGAGAAGACAGCGACCTCGACATTATGGTGGTTGAGAATGCCGTTTCGGATCGTGCCAGGGAGATGGTACGACTGAATCGGCTACTGCGCTCTCTGGACATCTCGGTGGACTTGCTGGTGGTGAGCGCGGAGAAGTTCAATTACTGGCGCGACACCCCGGGGAACGTTTATTTCGAGGCGGCCACTGAAGGCAAAGTCCTCTATGAAGAAACGTGAACAAGCCCTGTTGTTGCTCCGCAAGGCTGCGCAGGACGAAGCCCTGCTCGATGAAGTGCTCACCTCGGACCGAGTCGGCGATGAGATCATTGGATTTCATTGCCAGCAAGCCGCCGAGAAGATTCTGAAGGCCCTACTTTCTGATGTTGGCGTCCGCTTCCGAAAGACACACGAGATCGGCGCGTTAATGGCTCTTATGGCGGAGGCTGGGTATGCGCTACCAGACCAGTTTGAGGACCTCGACTTGCTGACGCCTTTCGGCGCGATCTACCGCTACGAGGACTACGACGAGGGCCTTTCCCTCAACCGGGATGCAGCACGTGCCTCAGTGCGAGAATTGCGGGCTTGGGTGGAAGCCAGGCTCCGGGAACGCTCCCACCAATAGCTATACAGCCTGCCGCCAACCCGCTTGGGTCGCTATCATTACGGTTTCCGCAGCCTGATCCTGTCGGTTCCCATATCCGTTTCGCGCATCCACCGAAGTCCTTCCGGCGAAGAAGATTCGGCGGCGGCTGCGATCGAGCATCGTGTTACGGTGAAGCGGTGGCGCAACCTATTCCAAGTTCGCGGACCACGGCCGGGACGGGCAGCGTGTACATTCCGCGTTTGTTTATCGACCAACACTTAAGCGACTTGTACGGGGCCGCATTCAGAGTCTACTTGGCGATGTGCGGGCAGCAGGCCCGCGTTGGGCGAAACAATGACTTCCGCTTCACCATTCCCGAGATGGTCCAAGCTACGGGCCTAAAAGAGCGAGCCATCAGCACGGCGCTCAAGGACCTCGATCAGCGCCTGCTAATCGAGCGCCAGAAGCACTCGGGACCTGTCGGGAACCGGTATCGCATCATCTGGGGCCGCCGCCGGTGACAAACCGAGGACCGAATCAGGCGACCACCGACAGGCCGGTATCCGTTGAGAACCATGTTTTTCGATTGAACCCGCCCGAACCGGAATTGGCGACAGTAGTGGCCTCGCGTGGGTGGATCTGATCCGCGCAGCAAGTCTCACCCACGGCGAACCCTACAGAAACTTTCGAAACTGTTCGGGGCTCAGGCCGGCATCTCGCACAATGCCGCCCATGGTGTGAGCGTCAACAGGATCGTGCCGGGGAATTGTGACAATGCGCATGCCGTCGGTCATCGCGATATGCTTCCCCTGCCTCGCGATTCTAAATCCGGCCCTTCCAACGCCTTGACCGCTCGCAGATGGGCTACGCCGGGAATATTGCCCATGCATTATGCCGGGACGTCCACTTCCCGCGCTTCCGCCCCAGAGGGTAACTGACGGGCTACTTCCAGGTACTCGTGAATGGCATCGCGAATGTTCGCCAATGCTTCTGCCTCTGTCGTGCCCTGCGACCAGCAGCCAGGCAGACCCGGACAGAATACGCTGTAGCCCTCTTCACTTTGGGTGAGCGCCACCGAGTACTTCATGACTGATGTTACCAGATGCTGCTGGACCCCATCAATTGGGTGCCGAATCACGCCTCGCGCCACGCTCGCCACAGCGGCCAAGAGATACAGAAATCCAGACTACCTCAGAATCGTACCTCTTGGCGGAGGATCGGGCCGCGTTCCTGATGCTTCCAGCCGCAGGGCTGACCACCTTCGCGACGTCCTTAAAGGCAAGGGTTCATTCGCGGAGTCAACGAAAATGACCAAGAATGACCATGATGCCTACGGCGGCGGCGCGCCTTGCTGGAGATCCCGACCCGTGCCCAGGTGAATCCGAAAGATGCGGGCCGCGCATCCGCCAACGCCTTAGCAATCCAAAAACGTACGGTAGCGGGCAGTTCATCCAGCCACCGAAAAAATCCGTCCAGCGAGAAAAGCCACACGGCGCCCACGAATCGAGCAGCCGTGTTACGGTGAAACGGTGGCGCAACCCAATGCGACTTCGCGGACCACGGCCTGGACGGGCGGCGTGTCCATTCCGCGCCTCTTCATCGACAACCACTTGCGCGACTTACAGCCTGCCGCAGTCAGTGTTTACCTGGTTCTGTGCGGACAACAGGCCCGCGTTGGGCGAAACGAGTACTTTCGCTACACCATACCCGAGATCGCTCAAGCCGCCGGCGTAAAGAACCGGGTCGTCAGCACGGCTCTCGATGCTCTCAAAGAGCGCCAACTAATCGAGCGGCAAAGGTTCTCGGGCCCTGCAGGGAACCGGTATCGCATCAACTGGGGACGACCGGCTGCGACAAACCGAGGACCGAATGAGGCGACTATCGACGAGGCGGTATCCGTTGAGACCCATGTTCCTCAATTGAACCCGCCAGAACCGGAAGTGGCGACAGTAGTGGCCGCTGAAACGACGCTGCCGGCGGACCTGGGCCCACAAGTACCGAACAACTTCGAGTCGCCGGAGTCGCTGGCGACAACGCCAGGAGAGTTGGAAGAGCAGAGAGCCGGGCGGCAGGAAAGTGAGGAGCAAGAAGCTCAGGCAACCCCAGATAAGACCGAACCGGCGGCGCGTACGGCAGAAGCGCCGTCTCCAACCGTGCCGAAGCCTGGGCTGCCAAGTCCGGAGCAAGGAATCTCGATATCCACGCAACCGCCCCAGCCCCTGGAGCCGACCGCACCGGCGACTCGTGCGACCGGCGGCGCGCATAACGTAATGGCATCCGCGCCATCACCGGAGCAGGCGCCGCCGGCTGCGAACGCGCTCCAACCATCCCCGCCCTCTTTCATTCCGCCATCCAGCTCCGCGACGTTGGCCACCGAAATCCACAGACTGACTTCCTCTATTGTCGGCCGTCCTGCAGATCGAACGATGATTCAGGGCCTCGAGACAGCCGCCGATAATGATCTGGAGTTATTACGCACTGTCCTGGAGGACATCGACAAGAGGCGCGCTGGTCGCCCAGGCACCCGCGATAACGAGTTGGAGCGGTGGCGCGCCGCGCTCGTGGGGAACAAGAAGCCGCCCTACGACGCGGCGTTCCGAGCCATGTTCTGCGAAGAGGTATACCGGCGTTGTCAAGATCTCAGAAGCGAGTTGACCCGAAAGGCAAATCAGCCTGCCAATGCGGGTCAGCCGGTCACGCGCTTCCGGAAACTATCGAGACGTGAGCGGCGCCGGATGAAAGCGGCGGCGAACAACCTAAAGCGCTCAATTGCGGACACGCCAACTCCGCAAACCCTGGCCCCCCGGTGACGCGCCCCAATAATCTGCGCTGAAGATCCGAGGAGAGGCCAGAGTCTCTCCGCTCGTGGGTATCCGCGCGAGCGTTCCGTTCCGATCCGCAGCCGACGCCTCCCCTTCCAGCGATGGATGGGTGTTGGGGACGACATAACCTCGTTAAAGCTTCCGGACACACCCACACCTGAACCGACCACATCCAGTTCCGAGGCCGCCCGGTCGCGGTCTGATTGGAGCATGTTGAGCTCACGCGGAGAATGGGCGTTCTATTCTCCGCATGATTAGCGGAGAATCACTTGCCGGGCGCGGAGATCACGGAGTATAATCTCCGCAGGAGGCGCGGAGAATGTACACCCACGAGGTCAAGGACTGGCCCCGGTTCCACTGGAGCACGGAAAAACTCGCCGGATCTCTCGCCTCTGTCCGTCATCGGCAGGGCCGCCTTATCGGGCACTTGGAGGCGCTGGGATTCAATCTGCAGCAGGAAGCCGTTCTGCAAACGCTGACTGCGGATGTTCTCAAGAGTAGCGAAATCGAAGGCGAGAAGCTCGATGCGGAGCAAGTCCGCTCGTCATTAGCCCGACGCCTGGGCTTGGACATCGGTGCCCTCAAGCCCGCGGACCGGATCGTCGAAGGGATTGTCGAAATGATGCTGGACGCGACGCGCCACTATAACCAACCGCTCAGTGTCGATCGCCTGTTCGCGTGGCATGCCTCGCTGTTTCCCACCGGCCGCAGCGGGATGAGCAAGATCAGGGTGGGAGCCTGGCGCGACGACCGAACAGGGCCGATGCAGGTCGTCTCCGGTCCAAGGGGAAAGGAACACGTCCACTTCGAAGCGCCGAAGGCGGACCGTGTCGCCGGCGAGATGGGATTATTCCTCGATTGGTTTGAGGGCAATGACCCGATTGATCCCGTCCTTAAAGCCGGGCTTGCACATCTTTGGTTCGTGACAATACACCCGTTCGATGACGGCAACGGCCGCATCGCGCGTGCGATCACCGACATGGCTCTCGCACGATCCGAGAATAGCCCGCAAAGGTTCTACAGCATGTCGGCGCAGATCCGGCAAGAGCGCAAGGCCTATTACGACATTCTGGAAGCCACGCAGAAAAGGACGATGGACGTCACGCCTTGGATGGAATGGTTTCTCGGCTGCCTAGGCCGCGCCATCGACGGCGCTCAGCTTGCCTCAGGCGCCGTGCTTGGCAAAGCGCGCTTCTGGGAACGCATGCGAGGCGTGCAGCTGAGTGACCGGCAGCGTCTGGTGATCAACCGCTTACTGGACGGATTTGAAGGTAAGCTCACGACCTCCAAATACGCCAAGCTCGCCAAGTGCTCGCAGGATACGGCTCACCGTGACATCCTGGCACTGGCCGAGCACGGCGTCCTCGTTCGCAATCCCGAAGGCGGGCGCAGCACGAGCTATTCGCTCGCCCCATCGCAATAACCGCTGCCGGCGATCCCGAAGCCGACTGCGGGGAGTAATCAGCTATCGATCCCACACTCTCGGCGGCCCGAAATCCTCGCCATCAAGCTGCCAGTCTTTACGTTCGCTGAAGCCAAGAAGGCTCACGTGTTCGCAACTGTGGCCTACGTCGTGCGCCACCCGGGCTACTAGGTCAGTTTCATTGCGCTTTTCGACGCCGTTCCATGGGATTTCGGTGAATGCGCATGGTACAGTTGATTTCGACGGCAGATCTCTAGAGAGGGTTGTTTTCTACCAGAGTAGGCGGTTTTCGACGGATGAAGCTTGAATTGGCACCGTTAGCGATTTTCCAAGAGAAGATCGTCCCTGACGGCGCGAGACTGGCCGGCTGGGCGGCTCTTGTCCATGCTCTGGCCATTTCTGCGCCGGTGCGGCGCCCGAGTTGTGTCTCCCAACAGCATGTCGGTGGCAACCGCCGGGAAGAGGAAACCTCGACCGTCTTCGACAAGCGCTACTGGCCCGGCGACAGTTTTGCCGATCATCTTAGCTTTGCCCTCCGTCACGAAGACATCGATCTCCTGGTTCTGAAGCGGGTCTTCGATGCGGTACCCAAAGCAGAGG
>Ga0181535_10000890_pt1 | contig 41528 bp, 32 predicted proteins | sample PEATcosm2014_Bin_44_FD_119774 | JGI IMG/M metagenome (GOLD analysis project Ga0181535, IMG submission 119774) | Peatland microbial communities from MTU Mesocosm Facility, Houghton, MI, USA - PEATcosm2014_Bin17_30_metaG | ecosystem: Environmental > Terrestrial > Soil > Wetlands > Peat | place... | reverse complement strand
GCGCAGACTGCCGACGGCTACTTGTGGGTGGGAACCGAATCGGGATTGGCGCGATTCGATGGCGTGCGCTTCACAGCCTTTAACCGGCACAATACCAAGGCCCTGCCCGCCGATTACATTTCTCACCTATTGGGTGCGCGCGATGGAAGCCTCTGGATCGGCACCGACAGCGGACTCGTGCACATGAAGAATGGCGCGTGGACCACATACACGGTCCACGGCGGCCTTTCGAGCAACGATATCCGCGCGCTTCTTGAAGGCAGCGATGGAAGCCTCTGGGTGGGCACAAAGCACGGCCTTGATCGACTGAAAGACGGCAGGATCGCGGTCTACAGCAGCCGCGACGGATTGCCCGGAACCGCGGTTACCGACCTGAAATCCGACTCCGCCGGAGTCTTGTGGATCGCCACCGATGCAGGACTGGCCAGCTTCAACGGCAAACACTTTGAGGCCTACTCCGCGCTCGGCGGCCTGGCCGGCAATTCGATTTCGGCGCTGGCCATCGCTCCCGACGGCGCTGTGTGGATGGCTGGGGCCCACGGACAACTGGCCCGGCTTGCAGGGGGGCATCTGGAGAACGAATCAAAATCCGGCGACGCGATTCAAGGGGACGACATCAATGCGCTGCTCTTCGATCATGACGGCAATCTCTGGATCGGATTCGAGAGTCGCGGTTTGGCGCGCCTTCGCAACGGCGCTTTGAGCCCCTATGGCACGCTAAGCGGATTACCCGGTGACACTGTCGAGTCGTTCTTTGAGGATAGCGAGCATAACCTATGGGTCGGGCTGTTTGATGGCGGCCTGGTGGAGTTGCGCGACGGAACGTTTACGACATACGGGAAACCGAAAGGCCTTTCGTCAAACACCGACTGGTGCGGGCTGCAAACGCGGGATGGAAGCATCTGGATGGCCTCGAGCACGGGCGGCCTGGACCGGATTTTGCCGAATGGCTCTGTCCGCTCCTATACAAACTCGGAACGGCAGTCGAACGAAACCATTCACTCGATGCTCGAAACGCGAGATGGAGCGATTTGGATCGGGCAGCGCCACGGCGTGTTGACGCGATTTCTTGACGGCCGATTCACGACCTTCCATTACCAGCAATCGAGCAAGAACGCAATCAATTCACTGCTCGAAGACCGCGACGGCGCCCTGATAGTCGGCACGTACGGCTCCGGCGTCGCGCGGTTCAAGGATGGCCAATTCGAAGTGATCCGAGCCACCGGCGAGATTCCGGCCCTGGCCGAGTCTGCTGATGGAACACTGTGGCTCGGCACCGACGGCGAGGGTGTGATCCGGATCAAGGACGGGATCGAAACCAGCCTGACCAAGGCAAAAGGGCTGCTCAGCGATCACATACTCGCGCTCCATATCGACGGCGAAGGAGTTTTGTGGATCGGCTCGTCTTCGGGAGGATTGAACCGGGTGCAGGACGGAAAGATCACATCTTATACGCCGGACCAGGGGCTCTTCGACTCTACAGTGGGAAACATTCTCGAGGACAAGCTCGGCGATCTGTGGTTGGGATCGGACAAAGGCGTTTACCGTGTAGCAAAAAAAGAACTGAACGACTATGCCAACGGGCGCGTTGGCGCGATTCATGGCGTGGTGTATGACACCGCTGACGGCCTGCGTTCGCGCGAAACGATGCAGGGTGGGACCGGGACTGCGTCAAGCGCGCCAGACGGCCGTCTTTGGTTCTCGACCATGAAGGGACTGTCTGTCGTCGATCCCGCTCGCGCGTTGGGCGACGACCAGGTACTCCGCGCACAAATTGCAGAGCTCAGCATCAACGGCAACCCGGCCGATCCGGCCCGGGAAATCCTCGTCGGTCCGGGGGCGAGCCGGCTTGAGATCAGGTTCACCGCGCCCAGCTTCGTTGCTCCGAGAAAGATTCACTTCCGCTACATGCTGGATGGCTTCGACGATCACTGGAGCGCCTCGTCCACGCGCCGATTCGCCGACTACACCAATCTTCCGCCCGGCCGTTATCGCTTCCTGGTCGAGGCCAGTCGCGACGGCATGGAATGGAGCGGCGACGCTCAGCCGCTGAGCCTGACAGTGGTGCCGGCGTGGTACAGAAGTCGAATCGCAATCTCTAGTTTTGTGTTCGCGGGGATTCTTCTCGCCTGGTTCTTCATGGAGATGCAGACGCGCACTCTGAGACACCGGCGTAACGAATTGGAGCGCCTGGTGGTGGAGAGGACCGCACAGTTGGAGATCGAGAAACAGGGGCTTTTGAGAGCGCGTGAAGCGCTGCAGTTCCAGGCGGCGCACGATTCCCTCACCGGACTATGGAGTCGCAGTGCGATCCTCGATCAGCTCTCCCGCGAATTGGAGCGGGCCACGCGCCAGCGCACCGTGCTCACGGTGGTTGTCGGCGACCTCGATCACTTCAAGGTAATCAACGACACTTACGGGCATCTTTGCGGAGATTATGTGCTGCGCGAGTCAGCCCACCGCCTGGTGGGATTAATGCGTGGTTACGATGCTGTAGGCCGGTACGGCGGCGAAGAATTCCTTCTCGTGTTGCCCGGCTACGATGCGACCAGGAATCCGACGCGCTCGCATCAACTGGTTGACGCGCTCGCGGCACGGCCCTTCGAATGCAATGGAGTTGAGATCACGGTCACGTGCAGTTTCGGCGTAACAGTGACGGAGCCCTGGCTCGATCACGCCACCATCGACGATCTGATTCGCCGCGCCGACAAGGCTCTCTACGAGGCAAAGCGGCGTGGCCGCAACCGCGTGGAATTCGATCCGGCCAGCGCGCCGGTGAAGACGAAGGGCTGACCGGAGAGTCTACCCGTTCATCTCGCGGCCCTGAAGCCGCTGCGTCCTCGCACCTCGCCAATACAAGACCAAGCCGATGAGGACTGAGCCTGCGGTTCCACAGATCACGTCCACGAGAAAAACTTTAACGTCGGTTCCGCCGGGCGGCACGAACGACAGAACAATCCCAAGCAGAACCACGAGAAATCCAACAATTCCGCAAATCCATACCCCGGCCATGCCTCCGGGAACGAGGACTGCATGGGTATTCTCCCTGCGGTCCGCGCGCCTCGCCAGTTTGATGACGGCCGCAAACATGTAAAGGAATGGAATGAAGTAAAGAATGATGGCCGCATCGACGAGCACTTGGTAGGCGGCCATCACGCCATGATTCTTGATCTGGCTCAGCAAAAGGACGACAGCGGAAAGCACCGCTTGCACAAGGATGGAGATGTAAGGAGTCTTCCAGCGCGGGTGAATTTTGCCGAATGCCGCGGGTAGATAGCGATCAATGCCCACCTGGAAAGGCACGCGCGCAACACCGGCGACCGTGGTGCCGACGCCGCCCGCGTTACCGGCCGTCACAAGAATTGCCGCGATGACGCCGATGAATCCGATTTTGAGAGTTGCAGTGCCTAGACCGATGGCATGAAAGACCCCACTCTTGGGATCGATGTCGCCGGCGGGTGCGAGCGACAACACGGCAAAGGTTCCGGCAATGTACATGACGGCAATTAGCGCGCCGGCGCCGAAAACTGCGCGGGGCAGCGTGCGGCGCGCGTCGTGGACTTCCTCGGCCATGCAGGAAACCAGCTCCAGGCCGGTGAACGCAAATGCAATCTGCGACCAGAAGTTGACGGTATCCCAGTTCCATGTGGGCATCATGTTGGCGATTGTGAAATGAGTGACCGAGCCATGATGCGCGTAGATGACAACGGCAACAACGACCAGAATCAGCAAAGGCACATAAGTCCCGATGCCGCCGGCGTTCTGCAGCCATTTGCCGATGTTGAGGCCGATGATGTTGAGCAGGACCGCGACAACAAGCATGGCAACCGAAACCCACAGCAGAAACGGCTGGTTTTGCGCGAGACTGTCGCCATGACTCGACGAGATATAGGCGCACATGGCGGCGCTGGCCAGCAGAAGGCCGGGAAAATAGAAGATGGTGTAGATCCAGTAGGACCAGCCGGCGATGAAGCCGTGAAATGGGCCGAAGGCATCGCGCGCCCACGCGTAGATGCCGCCCTCTTCAGGAAAGCGGGACGAGAGCTCATTGATGACGAGCGCGCCGGGCACAAAGAAGAAAACCGCAGCCAGCACCCACAAGCTGATTGAAGAGGTGCCGTTGTGCCCCGCGGCGGCGATCCAGCGCGGCCCCAGCACCGCCGCAATGTTGAACAGCATCACATCCCAGTACCCCATGGCTTTGCGCAATTGCGGTTTTGATTCTTGCGCATTGGGCGCAGGGAACGTCATGAAGTCACCTGGGGTGAAAACGGTATGGGGAGATGATAGTAGCTTCCAGCTACTGGCTCCTAGCTTCCAGCTGGTAAATGTGGGATTCGACTTCTTTGCTGAGCCTGCCCATTTTTGAGGACGAAATCCAAGTGGGCGACCGATGCCCAAAAGCTAGACGCTGGAAGCTAGTGGCTAGAAGCTGTTTCACTCGTCGCGGACCCAGTGCTCGGTGCGGCCGAGCAACTGGATGCCGATGTAACCCCGCAGGCGCAATTTCTTGCCGCCGTCTTCAAGGGAGAGTGAGGCACTGTAAATCTTGCCGCTCTCGGGATCGAGAACCTGGCCACCGGACCATCGGCTGCCATCCTGCGCGAAACCCGAAAGCACCTCCAGGCCCACAAGAGGGCGGTCCTTCAACGGACCGGTGCAGAGATAGCAGGTGGGATGCGGAACGGGCGGGTCGAACAGTTGCTCAATCGTTCCGAAGAGCTTTCCGTTCTCTTCGCGGATTTGGACGATGGACTTCACTTTGCCGGTTGCGTCGTCGACGGTCTTCCATCGGCCGACCGGTGATGGCTGTACAGAATCCGGAGAGCGATGGCCCTGTGCCAGAACGAGCGGGGAACACCCAGCCATCGCGACGAGGCCAAGACAGAGAATTCGGAGTATAAAAATGCGAAGCCGGGGAAGGGGCATGAGCTCAGATTGCGTGCAGGGAATTAGACGAGTTGTGCACAAAGAAGTCTAACGCCGGCCACTTCCCTGCGCAGGGGCTTAATCGCCTTGACTGACGGCTTCCGTCGCAGTTTCGGCCTCAGCGGGGGCTTGGCTCGAAGAAGCAATGTTCGATGGATCAAGCGGTTCGAGACCTTCTGCTCTCGCCGCATCGAGCAACGCCGTCGAAGATGCGACAAAGGTGATTCCCGTGCCGGGAAACATATCGCGGGCGGTCAGCGCGGAGCCGAGTTGCAAAGCTTCGGGCCAACGCAGCGAAGTGCGATCGAGAAGCTGGCGCGCCGATTCCAGCACGCCCGGATTCAGGGGCTGTTGCACCATTCGCCCCGCTTCAATGCGCAACATGTCAAGCGCCGCGGCGGCGGCTTCAGGGGCGATGTGCCCGGAGCGCTCGCGCCGCCTGATAGCGGCATAAACTTCGAGGGGCGTTGCGGCGGAGATCAGCTTGCGATTGTCTTCCACGTTCTCGAGCAGACGGATCAACTCATCGGTGCCGGGTTCGCGCACAAATAGTTTGGCGAAAGCCGTCGCTTCAAGAAAGAAGAAACTCACTAGATCCCCCGATCTTCATCCATCGCGACGGCCACCGGCTCACCCTGAACCTCAATCGGATGGAAGCGCTGCGCTTCTTCGGGAATGCCGGCCTCGGCGCGGTTAAGGCGAATCGTTGTGGTGGGATATGCCGGAGTCTTCGGGTTGGCAATCTTGCTGGTGATCACAACGCCGCGCTGGATGGCCTCGGCCAGCACAGTTTGCCGGGTTTCAGGATGCTGGTTCCAACGGAAAGCTTTGCGCGGGAGAAAGGAATCGCGGAACCACTTGAGGGCGATAAATGCGTGACCACCTCTCTCGGCCTCAGCCAACGCCGTGCAAAGCTCCTTGACGCGGATATCCAAATCCGCGAGCGACGCCTCCTCCGGTTCGCTCTCTTCCTCCGAGGCTCGGCTCGAGCGCGGCACTCGAGTCAGCCGCGGAGCTGGATCTTCTCCATCGATGCGCTCGAAGTAGATGCGCACTTCGTCGTCCTCTGGCGACCAGGTATCCGCAGAAGCGTTTCGGCGCTTGCTGCGTCCGTTTTCGCTGCAGAGTTCGACGATAGCCTGGTATCCGGGAGGAGCCAGAAAACGCAACGCCCGAACGAAGCCTGGATCCTGCGAGTAGGCCAGCTCATTCAATGCATCCTCAATGATTTCCTCAGCAGCTGGGATTGACAGATTGCCATTTTCCACCGGATTTTGCGCAGATCTCATCGCCTTCATCTTTTTCTCCCTATAGAGCTGCCCGAAGCTGCGGAGCCAGCACATTCACCGGCCGCGTTGCCAAAACGGCTCGGAGCTGCGCCGCATGCATCGAACAGCAGCGATCGATTTAAGAGTCCCTAAGAGCCCCTTGAAGCAAGGAAAGTCGGCCCCAATTCCTCAATTCAGAGCATTAAGAATCCGATATGAGCTTGGCTACGGCTGGATATGTTTCCCTGCACCTTACCAGTCGAGAGGGAAAACGGGCCTACGAGAACCCTGGAAGATACGATTAATGATCCATCATAGGCACACCCCTTCGCCCTGACAACATTTATTTGCCGTGGATATTGTGGGAGGAATCTACACGGAAACAGGGCACTTTCCACAGCGGGGCGCGAACTCCTCCCGAGTTTGAGCGCACTTCCCCAATTCCGCTGCACCGGCGCTTTGCTACCATCAGACGCTGAGATTCGTAAAATAGAGTACATGCGCCGCTGTTTGCAGTTGCTTGCTTGTATCTGTCTTCCATTTTCCGTACTCCACGCCAATGGACAGCCCTTCGATCTGTCCGGACCCAAAGTCGATATACACGTCAAGCGCGGAAACGTGACGCTCCCCATCTCCGAGGTGCCCAACTTAATGCCGGGAGACAGGTTATGGGTTCATCCGGACCTGCCGGAGACCCAGGCGACCAATTTCGTTCTGGTGGTCGCGTTCCTTCGCGGTTCTACCAATCCTCCGCCTCCGGAGTGGTTCACCCGCGTGGAAACATGGACGCGGGAGGCTCGCGACGAAGGTGTTTTTGTCACTGTTCCCGCAGGGGCACAGCAGGCGCTATTGTTTCTTGCGCCGGAGACGGGCGGCGATTTCAACACGTTGCGCAGCGCGGTTCGCGGCCGGCCGGGCTCGTTTGTGCGCGCCTCCCAGGACCTGCACGCTGCAAGTTGGGAGCGCATGCGGCTCGATGCGTATCTCGACGATGTGAAGGTGAGCAGCCAGTTCGACCCGCAGGAGTTGAAGACACGCACCGAGATGGCAGCGCGGAGCCTAGGAATCAAGATCAACGAGAGCTGCTTTGACAAGCCTCCTGAAGAACAGGCTTCATGCCTTTCGCAGAGCTCAGAGGGATTGGTGCTCGATGACGCCAACGCCCAATCGCTGGTAAACCAGCTGGTGAATGGAAGCACCCAGGACCTGATGAACCAAATCAGTTCCACGACCCTTGCCGGCGGCGGCCTTTATAGCCCGTACGTAGGCGCGGTAGTGGATATGGCAAAGATTCTTTCGTCCTTGCACACCGCGCACTTCCAATACATTCCGGCGCTTGCCTTGCCCACAGCCGACAGCCTGAACCTGCGGCTGAACATGCCGCCTTCATTCCGCAATCCAATGTCGGTCGTGGTGATCGCCCTTCCTCCCGTTGGGACAGCGCGGCCGGAACCGCTGCATCCTGTCAATCCCGAGGATCATTTCTGCGCTCTGAAGCCGGGATTGGTGCTGCCCGCCGACGGCGCGCCTTTGTTTTTCGCCACCGGCTTGGCCCACGATCTTGCTTTGCACCTGGAGCCAAACGATGGGAAGGGGAAAGCAGTTGACCTTCCGTTGCAGGTCGACGCAGACAAGGGTGGACTCGTTCCCACGGACAAGATTTCCGCACTGCCCGGAGGAGATTTCACGGCGACCGTTCGCGGCAAATGGGGCTTCGACGATTGGGTGGGTCCGCAATACCAACTCGTGACCGCGCGGCCCGGCGAGTGGAGCGTGGACGCTATCGATCGATCTGCCCTGGTGGTGGGCCGCGACGATAGCGTGGTTCTCGATGGCATGACTTCAGATTGCGTGGAAAAAGTGACTGCGCAAATCGATGAAGACCCGGCCATCACACTCGCCTGGAAATCGCCCAAGCCCAGCGAATTGGAGATCACGCTTCCGCTCAAAGAAGCGGAGCCCGGGCCCGTTAGCCTGCAGATCGACGAGTTCGGGATGGCCAAACCGGACCGCTTGAAGATGGTGGCCTATGCCGCTGCCGCATCGCTATACGGCCTGACGCTGAATTCCGGAGACAAGATTGCGCTGATGAAGGGAACGCGGCTGGATGAAGTGGCAAAAGCTGATGTCGAAGGCATCACATTTACGCCCTCGACGCTGGACCGCGTGGAGAACCTCGACCAGTTGCAGATGAACAGCGTTGGATCGACAGACAGCCTTGAAGCTGGAAAGGCATATGTCGCGATGGTGGAATTGAAAGATGGACGCACGCTGAAAGCTCCGGTGATCGTCGATCAGCCACGCCCGAAGGTGACTCTGCTCAACGAAGGAATTCAGCAGGATGGCTCCGCGCCCTCGCCGGTCGAGATGACCAGCCCTGCAGACCTGCCCGTGGAGGGCCGCCTGGTCTTCTTCATCAAGTCCGACGTCCCGCACGATTTTCCGCGCGACGAAAAGATTGAGGTGGCTGCGGCGGACTCAAGCTTTCACACCACGCTTGCATTGAGCGACGGCAGCTTGATGCTCGAAGATGCGCGCACGGCGGAGGCCAGCCTGGAACCGCTGGCGCGATTCGGCTCCTCGGCGTTTGGCCCGGTGCGTGTGCGCCCCATCTCCGCCGGCGGCGCAACCGGTGACTGGACTCCGCTCGGGACGCTTGTGCGCGTTCCCGGATTCAAAGAGCTGCGCTGCCCGCGCGCGTTGGCAAAACCATGCGTACTGACCGGAACCGATCTCTTTCTGGCAACGTCGATTTCAGATACGGCGTCGTTCGACAGCTCAGTGAATGTTCCGCCAGAGTTCACCGGGACGGAGCTTGTGGTTCCCCATCCCGTGAAAGGCGCGCTCTATCTGAAGTTGCGCGACGATCCGTCTAACGCGGAGATGCTCACGCTGCCCGTAACTCTGATGGCCGCACCGGAAGCCGCGGCATTGGCGGAGAAGCCGCCTGCGGCAACTCCGGCCGTAACGCCGGTTCCACCGCCAACTGCGGCAGCCGATGGAACGCAAACTCAATCCCCCGAGCCGAAGCAGAACTGATCGAGCCGCACGGAAGCTCCCGGGAGTCCCGGCGAATCGAGACAAGAAATTCGCCTAGTTGAAGTAGCTGCGATTCTTCTCTGCGAAATCAACCTTGTCGGCCGGCAACTCGTCGAGCGAAAAGATGGCATTCTGCGCGCAAATCGAGGCGCAATTACCGCAGTCGATGCACTCATCGGGATTGATAAAGACCTGGGTGACGGTTGCGGCCGCAGGATCATTCTGCGCCGGCGCAATAGCGGCTGTGGCGCACTCGGCCACGCAAACAAAATCCTTGGTGCAGGCATCGGTGACGACATAAGCCATGGAAACGTTGCTCCTCAATCGCAGGCGCGCTGGGTTTGGCGCCCTTGCTTAGAAGCTATCGGCAAAGACCTGCCAGAGGCCGTGACACGAATCACGTTTCGAACGCTGACGGCCTTTCGATTATCCCAATGCGGTACGCCGAACATGGCCTCGCACGTTTTCGACTGAACCGGAGTGGAAGATCAGAAGATCCTCACGCGAAGGCCTCCGTTATTCCATTGAGCCAAAGAACTTAGCTGTGCTAGCCTTGCGCTACTTCGCCGCACGCCTCAGGGCCGCGGCAAACTTCCCCCAGAGATCACAGCGAGAGGATTCGGACGATGGCAACTGTGTCGCAAAGCGCGGCCGTGCGCCCGGGCGTGCATTTCGGCGGGCGCAACGGCCTGGCGGACAAGTATTTCTATTTCGCGATGTCGCTGCTGCTGGCCGGAATCGTGGTTTACGGATTCGGTCAGACGGTCGATCACAATCTCATCCACGCAACGCCGCCGCGGCCATTGCTGCTCTGGTTCCATGGGGCCGTGTTTTCGACCTGGGTGGCCTTCTTTATTCTTCAATCAGCGTTGGTGCGCACGCGCAACGTAAAGCTGCACCGGCTGCTAGGCTGGTTTGGCGCGGCACTGGGTACGGCGATGATCGTTCTGGGCGTGGCAGTCGCGATCGTCATGGTTCGCTTTGATACGCGCACCCTCCACGAACCGGGCGGAGATGCGTTTCTGATCGTCCCTCTCTTCGACATGCTGGCCTTCGCCGTGTTCTTCTCGCTCGCCGTGCTCTGGCGCAAAAAGCCGGAGATGCATCGCCGGCTGATGTTCATCGCTACATGCGGACTGGTTGTGGCAGCCTTTGGCCGGATTCCTTTCGTCGCCGAACACGGCTTCAGTTATTACGCGGTCGATGTGCTGATTTTTCTGGGAATTCTGCGCGATCTGGTTGTGAATCGGAGCGTTCACAGGGTGTATCTGGTGGCGCTGACGGTGCTGATCGCTTGCCACGCATTCGTGATTCACACGGAGACCAGCGCGTCGGCCTGGTGGCTGAGGATTGCGGACAGGATGCTGGGGTAGCGGACTTGCCAAGACGGCAAATTGTAGCTACAATTAGGTTGTGTACGTCTGGAACGAAGACAAGAGAAAGTCCAACCTGAAGAAGCATGGGCTCGACTTCAGAGACGCTTTCCTGGTCTACGAGAATCCTGACAAATGCACGTACGATGCGAGCCGCGGTGACGAATACCGTTTGATGGATGTGGCGTTGGCTGTGGTCAAGGGCAGGCTCTTGACGCTGGTTTACACCGAGCGAGACGACGTAGTCCGCGTGATCTCATTCCGGAATGCTTCGCGTACGGAGCGTAGGCAATATGAGGAAGACGCAAAGTAAAACCAATTGGGACCGCGTGCTGGCGTACAAAGACGGCGAGCACATTCCTTATGAACCGGAAGACGGCCCCTACGATCCGAACGATACCGAAGCCACGCGCGCCTTTTTTGAGCGGGCCGACCTGATCCGGAAAGGCAGAGTCGTGCGGCGCGGCAAGCGCGGCCCGCAAAAAGCTCCGACGAAAAAGTTAGTATCGCTGCGCCTGTCTGCCGAAGTCGTGGATCATTTCAAAGCGGGCGGGCGAGGCTGGCAAACGCGGATCGACGGCACATTGCGCGAGGCGATCAGGAAGAGGGCGTAGGCTCTTCCGTTTATCCCTTCGATTTAGCTCGTCCATTTAACTCATCCATTTAAACTAAACAGTTATGGCGACACTGAAAGCTGTGCGCGGGACGCGCGATCTGCTGCCTCCGGAGACGGAGCTGTGGAATCGCATTGAGACGACCGCGCGCCAGGTTTTTGCCCGTTACAACTTCGGGGAGATTCGCACGCCGATCTTTGAGGACACGGCACTGTTCGCGCGAAGCGTGGGCGAAGAGACCGACATTGTTTCCAAGGAAATGTATACGTGGGAGGATCGCGCCCGCGCGCAGTCGGAGAAGACGCAAGCGCTGACCCTCCGGCCTGAGAATACGGCCGGCGTGGTCCGCGCCTACATCGAGCACGGCCTCGGCGAGAGCGGCCAGTTGCAGAAGCTCTATTACATTGGCCCGCAATTCCGCAGAGAGCGCCCGCAAAAAGGCCGCTATCGGCAGTTCTGGCAGATCGGCGCAGAGGTGATCGGGCCTCCGTCGTCGGGCAGCGAATCGCCATTGCGCGACGCGGAAGTTCTGGAGATGCTGGCGACGCTGCTGGATGAGTTGAAGATTACCGGCTGGACGCTGGAGCTGAATTCGGTGGGGTCGGCGGCGGATCGGGCGAAATACAACGATGTGCTCCGCACAGCTCTCGTCGACGTGGCGCCGAAAATGTGCGCGGATTGCCAGCGGCGCGCCGTGACCAACCCTTTGCGCGTGCTTGACTGCAAGGTGCCCGAAGACCAGCCGATTATCGAAGCGCTACCTAAGATTGGCGACTCGCTCGGCGAGGACTCGAAGACGCATTTTGCGGCAGTGCTTGCCGCGCTTGACGCGGCGGGCGTGCCCTACACGTTGAATCAGCGGCTGGTACGTGGCCTGGACTACTACACGCGAACGACGTTCGAGTTCACGCATGGCGGGCTAGGCGCTCAGAACGCGCTGCTTGGCGGCGGGCGTTATGACGGGTTGAGCGAGGCCATCGGCGGACCGAGAGCTCCGGGCATCGGTTTCGCGATCGGCCTTGACCGGCTGGTGCTCACTCTTCAAGCCCAGGAATTGGTCCAAGGGGCTGCCCCACCGCAAGTGGCAAAAGTTGACGCATATATTGCACCGCTCGGCGAATCACTGAACGCGGCTGCCCTCGTTTTGGCTCGCGAGTTGCGCCGCGCCCGCCTGCGCGTCGAGCTCGGCGACGGCGGCTTCCGTCTCAAGAAGTCATTCGAGGCCGCCGACAAGATCGCTCGCGCCATCGTCATCCTGGGCCAGGACGAGGTGCGGTCCGGTATCCTGACCGTGAAGGACTTCTCCACAGGCAAACAAACAAAAGTTCCTCGCGCGGAGCTGGCCGCATATCTGGTTCGGCCCGCAGGCGAGTAGAAGGACCCCGGTTGTGCTCGACTTTTTAGGGAATCTCGAACGGACCCACATGTGCGGCGATTTGCGCGCTGCCGATGCGGGCAAGCAAGTGGTGCTGATGGGCTGGGTCAATCGCCGCCGCGACCACGGCAGCCTCATTTTTCTCGATGTCCGCGACCGCTCCGGCATTGCGCAGGTGGTGCTCGACAAGGACCTCACGCCGGAGGGTCACCTCAAAGGCGAGCAGGTGCGCCCCGAATACGTCGTCGCCGCAGTCGGCAAGGTGCGTCTGCGCTCGCAAGACGCCATCAACCCGAAAATGCCTACCGGCGAAATCGAGATTGAGGCGACCGAGCTGCGCGTACTGAACGACACGAAGCTCGCGCCGTTTTCGCCCTCCGAAGACGCGATCCAGAACGAAGAAGTACGGCTCAAATACCGTTATATCGACCTGCGCCGCCCCGAGATGCAGCACAACTTCAAACTGCGACACGAGATCACGCTGGCCATTCGCGAGAGCCTGAGCTCGCAAGGATTCCTCGAGATCGAAACGCCGATTCTGACCAAGTCGACCCCCGAAGGCGCGCGCGATTTTCTGGTGCCGAGCCGCGTGCATCCCGGCGAGTTCTTTGCTCTACCCCAGTCGCCGCAGATCTTCAAGCAGATCCTCATGATTTCGGGATTCGACAGGTATTTCCAGATCGCCCGTTGCTTCCGCGACGAGGATCTTCGCGCCGACCGTCAGCTCGAATTCACGCAGGTCGATCTCGAGATGAGCTTCCCGCAGCAGGACTCCGTTTTCGGCGTGGTGGAGCAGTTCATGAAGGCGGGCTTTGCTGCGGCGGGCATCGACCTTCCGATTCCGTTCCCGCGCATGACTTACGACGAGTCGATGCGGCGGTACGGGACTGACAAGCCTGACCTGCGCCTGCCCGGGCTGACCGACGTGCGGTCCGCGTTCACTGACGACGCGCTGGCGACGCTCGCGATCGATCCCGCGTTGCCTGTGGTTGCGTTGCGCATTCCCAACGTGGGTGAGTTGAGCCGCAAGGAGCGCGAAGACAATCATCCGCTTTTCGACCAGAAAAAGGGCGCCAAGTTCATTGACGATTTCAGGCGGCTCGCGAAGAGCTTTCCTGAGTCTGCGGTGAAAGTGCGCGAATTGGCCGGAGCAGCCGACGCGGATTTCGTCATCGTGGTCGCGGGCGATCCGGCGCACCACATCAAGGCCAGCGACACCAAGTTTCCCGGCCGGCTTTCGGAGCGCGAAATCAACGTATACGCCGCAGCCGGCAACTTCCGCGCCGAGCTGGCGAAGAAGTACGCCGATCGACACGGCGCATTTCGCGTAACCGATGAGGTGGTGTCGGCTGCAGCGACGCGAAGCTCGGCGACTGAGATGATCGAGGGCAGCCAAGCCTTCCATCCCATGTGGCTCACTGACTTCCCCATGTTCGAGTACGAGCTGGCCTCGGCGAAATGGGTGCCGGCGCATCATCCGTTCACAGCGCCCATTGAGGCCGACATGGCGAATCTCAAGAGCGATCCGGCGAGCGTCCGCGCCAACTGCTATGACCTTGCGATGAACGGGCTTGAGCTCGGATCGGGATCGATTCGCATTCACCGCAAGGATGTGCAGCAGCAAATCTTCGCCTCGCTGGGAATCAGCGAGGAGGAAGCGAAAGCAAGATTCGGATTCTTTCTCGATGCGCTGGAATACGGAACGCCTCCGCATGGCGGCATTGCGCTGGGACTCGACCGCATTGTGATGCTGCTGGCCGGCGCGAGCAACCTGCGCGAAGTGATCACCTTCCCGAAGACAGCGAAGGCCATCGACCTGATGTCCGAAGCGCCGACGGCCGTGAGCGAGCAGCAGTTGAAGGAACTGCACATTCGCGTTGCGCTGAAAAGCTGATTTCCACTGCGATGATTCGCTCGACAGCGCTTGGGCGGACGCTCTGTCTGTGGTATATTTTTTGTGGTGCGGAGACGATTTTCACCTCCGCCGGAAGCCGCGCATGATGGTCAACAGCGCGGCTTTTTGAACCCCCTGGACGCGTAGCTCAACTGGCAGAGCATTCGGCTCTTAACCGACAGGTTGAAGGTTCGATTCCTTCCGCGTCCACCAAATCCTCCCTTTAATGAATTGCAATTGGGGTCCTTCGACCGTAGAGCGGACTCAGGATTTCGCCTCAAGGCTCCCGTCGCTTGCGCTCCTCACGCCTTGAAATCGGCTCAAGTTCGATTCCTTCCGCGCCCACCACCATTGCATGGAGCAGCCGCTCGCTCGGCGCTCGCAATCATTCCTTACGTCACCTGCCATCGTGTTGATCAGCGCTCGCTGGTCGCTCGCAGAACCTTCTCAGCAAGTCGTTTCGCGGCGGCTTCGCCTTGCTGTTCCGGCGTATCTTGACAGCCGGGAGCAGGGTCTTTTAGTGTCCTTTGCGGAATACGTTTACTGACTGCCCTGCAGCGAACACCCAAAAACGCAAAAAGAGGGGGAAACCATGCCGCAAAACCCGACCAGTGGAATCCGAATCAACCGCCGCGAGGCACTCAAGCTTTCCGCAGCCGCAGGCCTCGGGATCGCTTTGGCAGAGAATGCACACGCCTCCGACAGCATAAAGACCGGCGTGCATCAGGAGCCTGGGACCTGCTCAACGCCGCGTTCGGCCGTCGCCAAAACGCAGTACGGCCCGGTGCGCGGATTCCTCGATGGCGGAGTCTTCACATTCAAAGGCATTCCCTACGGGCAGAACACGGCCGGCGAAAACCGCTGGCTGCCGGCGAAGCCTCCGGTGCCATGGAAAGACGAGTATCCCGCGCTGATCTACGGGGCAAACTGCCCCCAGAATCTCCATCCCTGGACGGCGATCGAGCAAACATTTTTGCAGGACTGGGACGACGGCTACCAAAACGAGGACATGCTCAAGCTGAACGTGTGGACGCCGAGCCTGACCGGCAAGCGCGCCGTGCTGGTTTACTTCCATGGCGGCGGATACAGCTTTGGATCCTCGTACGAACTGCCGTCGCAAGAGGGCGCACAGATGGCGCGCCATCACGACGTGGTTTCAGTGACCGTGAATCACCGCCTCAACATTCTCGGGTTTTTTGATGCGTCGGAGATCGGCGGCTCTGCCTACGAAGATTCAGCCAATGTGGGCATGACGGACCTGGTGGCTTCGCTTGAGTGGGTTCGCGACAACATCGCAAACTTCGGCGGCGACCCCGACCGCGTCATGATCTACGGCCAATCGGGCGGTGGATCCAAAGTGACGACGCTGATGGGCATGCCGTCGGCAAAGGGATTGATTCATCGTGCCTCGGTGCAGTCGGGCGGCGGGGGCAATATCCCCACCAAGGAGCAGCAACGCGAAGTCGCCCGGCAGATGATGAAAGATCTGGGCCTCGGGCCGAACGAAATTGCATCGCTCCAGAAAATGGAGTGGCCGGCGCTTATGGCGGCCGGCAACGCCGCGGTTGCCAAGATCAATCCGCCATTCCGGCCCGGAGCTGGATTCTTCTCAGGGCCTGCGCGCGTAGGCTGGTCGCCATGCCTCGATGGAAAGGTGATCAACGTGCGATCATTCTTCGATGTTGCGCCGGAAACCTCGAAGGACGTGCCGATGCTTCTTGGCTCGGTGAGCGAAGAGGGCAACCAAATGTCTCACAACCCAACCGAAGACCAGTGGCATGCCGACCTGGTGAAAGCATACGGCGACGACAAGGCAACGGCGCTGATTGCTGTGCTGAAGAAAACGCATCCCGAGAAGGCAATCCGCACGCTCAGCTATATGTGCAGCGGCGCCTTCGGGTTGAACTCGCTGACCATGCGCAACAACATTGTGAAGATGGCCAAATTGAAGCACGAACAAAACGGCGCGCCCGCCTATGCGTACTACTTCACGTGGCAATCGCCCATGCTCGATGGCGTTGCAGGCGCATGGCACACCGCCGAACTGCAGTTCTGCTTCGACAACACCAAGCGCTGCGAGCAAGGCACAGGCAACACGCCCGAGGCGCAGTCGCTCGCGAAGAAGATGGCGGATTCATGGGCCAACTTTGCCAGGACCGGCAATCCCGGCCAGCCCGGCATCGCCTGGGAGCCGACCGACCCCGATACCAACAAGACCATGGTCTGGGATAACCAGATTCGAATGGTCAACGATCCGGAGGGCGACGCGCGGAAGATCCTGCTGAGCTGAGGGGCCGCGGGGCGCGATCTCTACTTCGCAGGCGGCGTCGCCCCCACCTTCGTAAACGTCGATTCCTCATCGGAGGCCCATGTATTGCCGCCGTCCATGGACGATTCGTATTTGAGGGTGTATTGCGTTTTTGAAAGTTCCTTTTCGGTCAGGCGCGTCTCGATCGGCTTGCCTTGCATCATCGACTGGGTAATCCAGGTCCATGTGTCGCCGCTGACACTTCCTTTGGCCATGATCTGTTCGCCCCAACTGTCGAACGCGTTGTAGGTGTAGGTTTTGGTTTCCGGGTCATATCCCAAAACGGCCATGATCGAAAAGTCGCCGGCGGGCGATTTGTTATTCGAGTGACCCTCAAGAAAAAATCCTCCAGCCGTCCACTCCCAACTTTGAGTGGACGACACTGGTCCTTCCATGCCATGCGCGGTGGACTTGCCCACTTCTTTCCAGTTGCCGACAAAATACGCGAGCCGCTCCACTTCCGGGCCCGGTTTCGGCGGCCCTTGCTGAGCCGGCGCCTGGATTGAAACTCCGAGCGACAAAACACAAATTACGACCGGCCCGATGAACCGATTCATGCGAAATCTCCTTGGCGTTGGAACCGCGGCTAAGTTTTTCAGAACGATGAAGAGGGTGTCCAATGGGGTGTAAGAACTTGAGGTGGTGCGCCCGGAGAGATTCGAACTCCCGACCTAACGCTCCGGAGGCGTTCGCTCTATCCAGCTGAGCTACGGGCGCGCTTAATCAGGATACCGCAAGTTTCGCAAACGCCATCTTGGCGATCAGGCATTGGCGCGCAGTTCCCGTTGGACCGAAATGCGGCCAAGCCACGCAAAAACGAACAGTGTGATGCCGCCAACCCAGGCGCCGAGCGAGAAAGACTGCGGAACGTAAAGCGCAATCATGACGCCGCTCGACACAAGAATCGCGCACAAAGCAATGAACATCTTCATGCCGTAGAGAAAGACAAAAGGAAGATAGTGCGCGCCGAGCAGGATGAGGAGCGCGGGATAAAACAGGTTCAGGCGAAATTCGGTGACAGGGACGAGCAGAAGCATCGTCATCGGAAGCGTAAACGCGATCTGCATTCCCAGATTGCTCAACGGATTGCCTTTAGTAGGCGAGGCCGATCCGCCAGACAAACGCAGCAGCAACAGGGTGGCCGGGAAGATAAAGAAGCCGCCGAATACGATGGTAGTAATCGCCGCGCGCGGGGTGCTCCACGTCGCCAGAGCCGCCGATGCAAGCCAAATGACGGACGACACAAGTTGACCCCAAAAGCCGCCGATGAATTGCGTCCGTACGTGGCGTTGAGCGTCCTCGACGAGCATTTTCGAACCCTCCGAAGATGGAAATGAGAGAGGCGCAGGTAGTTTAACTGCCGGATGCAGTGGTTTGAATGAGGAGTTACGCAGGGGCGGGGCTGGGAGTTCCAGGAGCGGGTAAATGCCGGCTGCGGGACCTTATTCGGTCCCGCCGGATGTGGCTTGGAAGCGGACGCCTGAAAGATTAGGCATTTTGAGCGATCGTTTAGAAGTGGTGGGAGAGACTAGCAATGACCGTGTAGTCCGCGAAGAAAGCGTCGCCGTGGAGGGTGTTGAACATCGCCTCGGGGTAGCTTTGCGGGCGATCACGGTAGATGGCCCACGGTCCGTTGACTGAAAGCGTGTCGTGCTTGTAGTTGAAGATCAGGCCTGGATCGAAGGAGAAGATGAATCCCGGCCGGCGGAAGCCGTCGCTGGCGCCGATCAGATCGTGCACCGGAACGCCTTCGCCGCGAATGCCGGCGCTGAATGCCAATCCTCTGAGCGCTTTTAATTTCGGAACCATCTGCACGATTCCGGCACGGTACAGGTATTGGTCAACCGAAGAGTCAATGCTTTGTCCGGGCTGGGAGCGGAAAGAAGCCACCCCATTGGTATCAGCCGGGCTGGCAAGGTAATTCCCTTGCGCATAGGCCGTGGCCGTGTGCCAAAGTGCCTGATAGGCCTGCGATCCGACACTGAAGGCCCACTCACCGTCGCCAGGCTGCAGGGATGGATCGGCAGTGGCGATGACGGTCTTGCCCCCCTGGGTTGCAGGATCCGTGTAATTGGACTTTCCGGTGGGCAACTTGATCTGCGCGTTGATAGCGATGTTCCCGCCATGCTCTGTGGGCGGGCGGAACAACCAGGATTCGACACCGAGTGTGATATCACCTAATCCGGTCACCCTGAAGATGCCATCCGGCGGGTAGAGCTGGTTGCGTGAGCCGTTGAAGATCGGCACGTCGCCGATGATGCTCCAGCGATGCGACAACTGGTACTGGAAGGCGATGTCGAAGATGTTCTGGTGGTTTTCAATCGCACTTGCGCGCGGAATTTCTGTGCTGCCTTGGAAGTACTTGTTGGAGTTGAAGACGCGGTAGCCCACGTCGATGGTTAAGTTGTGAATCCAACTACGGCCGCCCGGCGAAACCTCGCCACCGCTGCCGGTGATCAGCTCGTCGAATGATCGCTGATTGCTGTGCGCAGCGACACATCCCTGCGCACCGGCCCATTGGGCGCCGACTGCAGCAATGGCAAGGGCTAAGATTAGACCTTTGGTGTTGAGGAAAGACATGGTTGACCTCCTGAGTTTTGTCTCTGATTCAACCCCTGGGGAAGCGGGGCTTTGATCGGAATCTTGTTCAATGAGAGTCGACAATACGGGATGGTGAAACGATTGTCGTCGGCCCTTGGGTGGAGGACTGTCTCAACCTTTGTTTTGGGTAGGACCAAGAATATGCGATCGAAAGAGACTGAAACCGCACCGTTATTTTAGGAACCAGGCTGAAGGCCGTTCCCTTTGAACTTGTCCGCCGACTTAGGCCGTCTTTCGTTGACTTGGGGCCGATTTTTGAGTATTCTAGAGGTCTTGCGCGGTGTTGCGCCTGGGGTCTCGGTGTGCTCACCCGGACCTTGCCGAATGAAGGCTCCTGCCGGGTTCCGGCGGCTTCTGATGGAACAGGCGACCGGCTGCGGGACCGGGAGATCGTGGTCCGGCGCAGCCAGGGTTCCCTGGTGAACCAACTCCCGCAGCTTCTCACCCGAACAGATTTGTTTGGCAGTGGGTAGATTTTGAAAGCCCATGCACGTATTGCATGGGCGAGCGCGGTTTGCGCTGGGCAGAGCGATCCACCCTAAACGCATCATGCGCGTTCAGGATGGGGCACCTCAGGTTCCTAGGGTGCAGGGCAAATTCTTTCGAAGGAAGCAAACAGATGTCGACGTTTATTCCGAGCGGCAAGGATATCAGCCGCAAATGGTACGTGGTGGACGCAAGCGGCCAGACCCTGGGGCGCCTGGCGACCAAGGCCGCGACGATTCTTAGCGGCAAGACGAATCCGCAGTATGTGCCGTACATCGACATGGGCGACCACGTGATCGTGATCAACGCCGAAAAGGTGCGGTTGACGGGTTTGAAAGACCAGACGAAGCTCTACCGGCGCTACACGGGCTTTCCGGGCGGGCTGCGCGAGGAGTCGTTTACGCGGCTGATTAACCGCCGGCCGGAAAAGGTTCTGGAAGAGGCGATCAAAGGCATGCTGCCCAAGAGCAAGATGGGGCGCCAGATGGCCACCAAACTGAAGGTCTATCGCGGCGACAAACATCCCCACACGGCGCAGAAGCCGGTGGTTTTGTAAGGCAGCTATTAGCTGTCAGCCATTCGCTCTTAGCTTGTGCATTGGGATAGCGAAGGGCTGAGGCGAAGCAAGCGAGAAGACGAAAAACGGGATCGAAAGTGGAACGGCTAATAGCTAACGGCTAGGAGAAGGAATGGCAGAGGATCTGGTTCAGTATTACGGCACGGGACGGCGCAAGACGGCGATTGCACGAGTTTTTCTGCGTCCCGGCACAGGCGAGTGGAAGGTCAACGGCAAGAAGTTCGAAGAGCACTTTGTCACCGAGCAGCAGAGGGTCAGCGCCAAGCGGACGCTGGTGGTGGCCGAGCACGGCGCGACCTTTGACGTAGTGACCACGGTGCGCGGCGGCGGCGTCTCCGCGCAGGCCGATGCAGTGAAGATGGGCGTAGCCCGCGCCCTGGTTGAGTTCAACCCTGAGCTGCGCAAGTTGCTCAAGGCTGAAGGATTGATGACGCGCGATGCGCGTCAGAAGGAACGCAAGAAGTACGGCCAGAAGGGCGCGAGAAAGCGGTTCCAGTTCTCGAAGCGCTAAAGCGCTTCCAGAGCTGTTAGCTATCAGCCTTCAGCTTTTTCTTGCTGTTGCGATTTGTTTCCGGTTTGTTGATGAAGAAGACTCGGGCACGATCGAGCTGAGTGCTGAAGGCTGAGAGCTGAAAGCTGGTTTCACCAAATCTCCCGCGCGAGCGGGATAAATCCGGGTCACAGAATCACCAGCCCGGATGCAGTCCACGAAGGAGGACAATTGGCAACTATCACCATGAAGGAATTGCTCGAAGCGGGTGTTCACTTCGGGCATCAGACCAAGCGCTGGAATCCCAAGATGAAGGAATACATCTTTGGGGAGCGCAACGGAATTTACAACATCGACCTGCAGAAGACGCTCAAGCTCTTCAAGGACGCGTCAAAGTTTGTGACCGAGCTGTGCGCGAGCGGCAAGACGATTCTTTTCGTCGGCACCAAGCGCCAGGCACAGGATGCGATTGCCGAAGAGGCCACGCGAGCTGGGATGCCGTACATCAACCAGCGCTGGCTGGGCGGTCTGCTCACCAACTGGGTGACAGTGCAGAAATCGGTGAAACGCCTCCAGGAACTCGACGAAATGGCCGGGGACGGCCGCTACGACCTGCTGACCAAAAAAGAAGTGATCAAGCTGGAGCGGGAACGCAAGCACCTTCAGGCCAATCTGGCCGGCATCAAGAGCATGAAGCGGCTGCCGGATGCGCTTTTCATCGTTGACTCGAACAACGAACAGATCGCGGTGAAGGAAGCGCGCAAGTTGGGCATCCCCGTGGTTGCGGTCGTGGATACGAACTGCGATCCGACGGTAGTGGATTACGTCATTCCCGGCAATGACGACGCGTTGCGCGCCATCCGGCTCTTTACGTCGAAGGTTGCCGACTCGGCCGCCGAGGGCGTGAACATGCTCACCGACAAGGCCTTCACCGAAGAGGCCCCGGCGGAAGCAGCCACGGAAGCCGGCCAAGGCAGCGAAGAGGGAGTGGCGATTTCGGCGGAGTCCTCGCCAGTCGAGGAAGTAGACCTGGAAGCAGCGCTGGGCGGCGGCATTCGCAAAGCGCCTGCGGCTGTGGCGGCGCTGCTTGAAGAGGACGAAGTGGCGGCGGAAAGCGCCAAGTAGCCTTTCGGCGGAAGCGCGCACTGAATCGGAAGAGCGTGGCCGCTTCGGTCGAGTCTGGGTAGACCGTCCGAATTACGCGCCACGCTTTTCTTATGCCGGAAATTCTCCGGCGCGCAACATGATTGTGAAATCTTAAACGCATTAATGAATAAGGCCGTGTCGGCCAGGGAAAAAGAGAGATGACGACTGTGACTGAGAAGATTGACGCGAAACAGGTGAAAGAACTGCGCGAGAAGTCGGGCGCGCCCATGGGCGACTGCCTGAAGGCTCTGCAGGAGACAAAAGGCGACATGGAAGAGGCGTTCGTGGTCCTGCGCAAGCGTGGCATGGCCTCGGCGCAGAAGAAGTCCTCGCGCGTGACCAATGAGGGCGCGGTCGGCAGCTACATTCACGCCGGCGGAAAGATCGCCGTGCTGGTGGAGCTCGACTGCGAGAGCGACTTTGTGGCGCGGACTGAGGACTTTCAGGAGCTGCTGAAGGACGTGGCCATGCACATCGCGGCCAGCGATCCGCGCTACGTAAAGCCCGAAGACGTGACCCCGGAGGATCTGGAGCGCGAGAAGGAGATCTATCGCGCGCAGGCAGCGGCCACGGGCAAGCCGGCGCCGGTCATCGAAAAGATCGTCGAAGGCAAAATGTCGAAGTTTTACGAAGAGGTTTGCCTGCTCGAGCAGCCCTTCATCAAGGACCAGGCCGTCAGCGTGAAGGAACTGATCGCGCAGAAGGTCGCCAAGCTCGGCGAGAACATCACGGTGCGGCGGTTCGCGCGCTTCAAAGTGGGCGCTTCGGACTGGACCGTGGCGCAGACCAAGGCAGTGGAAGCGGCGGAGTAAGCACGCTGAGCGATCTAGGTATCCCGAAGCTGAGCGAGGTTGATGGCAAGACGAAGGGGCAGTCCGCAATGGACTGCCCCTTTTGATCGCAAGCAGGCTTCAGGCATCAGCGGTCGAGGTCCAGCCTCAATATTCCATTGGAGGAGTCAAAGCACGAATAGTCTCTCTGCCGCTATGTCTTTCTTCCCGTGCCGACCATTGCTTTCGATCTCTGCTGCGCTGCTTGTGTTCACGATGGCTGCGACAGCGCCGCTGTTTGCGCAGGACGACCTAACCACGCGCAACGCCACGTCCGGATACAACGGCGCATATATCACCGGGCCGGCCTCAAATCCGTTGAGCTTCCTGAACGGCGTCGCTTTTCGCACCACCGCCAGCCCCGCTCCGTATGACTTTCACGACTTTGCTCCGGCAACTTACATCGACGAACGGCTTCCCCATTGGATCGATGTGCAGGCCGAAGAGCGGTTCCGGTACGAGGGGTACGACAATTCGAGCTTCAAAGCCAAGGTCGATGATTCCTACCTGTTGAACCGCTTCAGGTTCCAGGTCGATCTGCATACGGCCAGCTGGCTCCGGGTTACCGCGCAGGTGCAGGACGCACGCGCGGGCCTCCAAAACCCGCCCATCGGCCCTCCGAATACGGTTCGCTGGGACCTGAAGCTGGCTTACGTCGAGATCGGAGCACCTGATAAGCACTGGTTCAGCTTGCGGGTGGGGCGGCAGATTATCAACTACAACAACACCGTCCTTGCCGACTCCGAGTGGCGCAACCAGGCCCGCTCCTACGATGCGGCGGTGCTCAACTTGAACGCAAAGCGCGAGCACCTGGGCATCTTCGCCGCGTCGGCCGTGGTGCCGCAGCCCGAAGGCGTAAGTCCCCACCAGGAAGGCAACAACATCTACGGAGCCTACGGCCGCATCGATGACCTGGTGCCGCACTCAGACCTCGAACCGTTCTTCCTGTGGCGCGTGCAGCCGAAAGAAGTCGTGGAACCGGCCGTCGCCAAAACCACCGGCAAGGAGAACGAGAAGGTTGAAGGTCTGCGTTTCAAGGCCCAGGCTCACACGGCGTTCAATTATTCAAGCGAGCTGATCGTCGAAAACGGCAAGGTGGGACCGCAGCCGATTCGAGCTTGGGCAGCGCAGGCCGGCGCTTCTTACCAGTTCCTCAATGTCGAGACCAAGCCACGAATCTTTTCGCAGTACGACTACGCCTCGGGAAACAGCAATCCTGCGCAGAATGGATCGCACTCCACGTTCGACACCATCTACCCGACCGCCCACGACCGCTTTGGTATCACCGACCTGTTCGGGTGGCAGAACATCGAGTCGGTGCGCGCGGGAGCCACGATTGAGCCCCATCGGCGTTTGACCTTCACCGCGCAGGGTCTGGACTTTTGGGCGGCTGATGCGCTGGATTCGATCTACAACACGTCGGGAAGCGCGATCGTGACCAACAAGGTCGATCATGGCCGCCATGTGGGCGCGGAAGTCGATGGCTACTCCTGGTATGAGCTCAATCAACACTTCAACCTGGGCGGAGGCATCGGCTACTTCGGCGGAGGAGAGTTCCTGACGAATGTGACAACCAGCCATTCGTACACCTATTACTACTTCGCATTGAACTTCAAAGACCACGGAAAGAAGTAGCCAACTCTTCGCGAAGAGAAGTTTCCGCGGCCAAATGCGAAGGGCAGCCCGCGTGGGCTGCCCTTCGTAGTGTTGGCTGAGTGAGTATTTACGGCAGGTAGTAGCGCAGCGAGGTGAAGATCATGCTGTCCGTGCCGTGTGCGCCGTTGCCGGTGTTGGCAGTGCCACCCGCACCCGACCAGAGGTCGCGCCGGACGTTTTCGTAGGTCAAGCCCTGGCGGAAGCGGCCCTTGGGACCATTGTAGAAGTTGAACCAGTAGCCGGCCGTGAACTCCTGGACATCCTTGTTGCTGCCGCCGCAGTTGGAGGGAGCAACGGGTGCGGCGCCAGTGGCGCCCACCGTCGGTGCGGTGGGCTCAACCAGACAGCCCGACATGTTGACGCTGCGCGTGCCGTAGCCAACCTGGGTGGTCCCGCTGAGTACGTAGTCGCGGTCAAGATAGTCGCCGCCGTAGTTGAAGTACATATTGAGTCTGGAGGTCGGATTCAGCTCGATCGTGCTGAGAGCCGAGAAGCCATGGATCGGAGAGAACACTGCATTGGGGCGCAGAGTGACGTCGGCGATGGTGGAGGAGCCGTAGCGGCCCACGCCCTGGCCCCACAATCCCTTCAGACCAATGGTGAACTTCTTGGTACCAAGCGGCGCGCGGAATCCGCCGCCGAGGCCCGCGCCTACCGCCGTGCTGTTGGTGGGCAGAGCCGTCGTAGGCACCGTGCAAGTGGCTGATACGGTCGCGCAGGGATAGATGCGGTCGCGGAAATTGCGCTCGATCCCAAAGATCTCCCAGTGACCCCAGCCGGGCTCGAAGGCCATCTTCACCACAAAATCCGGCGTGTAGTTGAATGAGTAGTTGGCCTGATTGTCATAGAGGCCGCCGCCGGTTCCCGTTGAGCCAAGCAGGTAATTGGTCGGCGTGTTCTGGCCGGACGCGTTCAGCGTCTCGGCGTTTTCAACCGAAGCGCCCAAGAAAAATGCCTTGCCGAAATCTTTGGAGACGCGGAAGCTGTACTGCCGCGCCCAGACAAAGCCCGCGGAGTATTGTGCGTCGATGGTCGACGGCAGGACTTCAGTGCCGCGCGTCAGGCCGGAGGTGGTTTCAGTCACCAGCGACCAGCCGGTGCCGCCCGAGAAATCCCATCCGCTCGTCAGCTTGGCATCGCCCCAGATTTGCCGTTGCCGCAAGGTGTAGCTGTTTGACTGGTTGTTGTTGGAGGTAGTGCCCGAGCTCAACCAATCCGCCTCATAGTATGCCGTGAGGGTTGCGCTATTGAGCTTGCCGATACCCTTGAGGGCGACGCGCGACTGACGGCCAGAACCAAAGAACTCGCTCAACTGCGATGCCTCCGAGTTGGCGAGCGGAACACCTGTCAGCGCTGTGTTGATGTCGCCGCCCGTGGCGCCTTGACGCCACACTGTTTCACCCGCCACGAAGCTGCCGGCGGGCGAGAGGGTGATTCCCTTGTAATGAAGGGCGTCAGGATTGTTGATCGCCTTCTTGATGGTGGTGGTCTCGTCGGAAACGGTGGTCGCGAGCGAAACCGCATTCGCCTTCAGGTCGCTGACCGTGTTCTGCAAGGTGGAAACGGCTGCCGCATTGTCAGTGGCCGACTGCTGTTGCGCCGTCGCGTCGGCTTCTGCCTTGGCGGCTGCTGCCTGAGCATCCGCCGCAGCCTGCTTTGCCTGCTGCAATTCCGCATCCTTGGCAGAGAGATCGCTCTTCAGGCCGTCAATCTCACCCTGAAACTGCTGCTTCATCTGGTCGATCTGTTCCTGTACCGTGGGACCGGCCGGCGCAGCGGGCTTCCTGGCCACATGCTTCTTTGCCGGCGGCGTTGAGCCGCTGGTTTGTGCGTAAGAAACAACAAGGCCGGCTGCAAGAAATGCAACGGCAGCCGCTTTCACTGTCAATTTCATTTGGGCCTCTCTTTTCCTCATGGAATTGTGTTGGAAGGTGTCAGCGCCCCCGTGCATAACGGACGCAGGACTCTTCTGCATCCCGGGCGCATTGATGAAAATGAAAATCTGCGGTATTCCCATCGGCACGAAGAATTAGGGGAGTGGTAGAGGAGGAAGTCTCGCGCCGGCAAAACTTCCTCTGTCGTTACGCATCCAAGCCTCGCAGAGCAAGATTAAGATTTGACGAATTCACGCAGAATTCACAGTGGCAAGACAACGCATGGCGTGAGAGAACGACGATGACGAGAAATTAAATTTCTATTAACAAGCGCTTCGCTTTTCTTGCGCGATTTGTAAGAGATTTTCGGCGGGAGAATGCAGCGGTGTGCTAGGAAACCGCAGGCAGCGCCGACACCGATGAGCACGGTGCGCAAGCGCTAACCAGACTGAAAACTTCGGGGATCTGTCGACGACAGATTTCGTATGGGTTTGACTATTCGGCCGATTTACCGGCCGGTCGGTTCCGCGGCCGCACTTAGTAGGTTCGCGAAGATCCGATAAGCTCCCGGGACCAACTCAGGGAACTGCCGATAGAGCGCGAAGGCGACATAGATATAGGTTCCTTTGCCGCGACGAACCATGAGCAGCCCGCCTCGTTGCGGATCCTGACCCGGGTCAGCGGTCTCGGTGAGCGCCGTGTAGCCGGGATCCCATTGTTCGAGAAATCCGTGGCCGCGCTCTTCAAACCATCCATCGAAATCCGCTGAGGTGATCTGGTTCGGCGAAGTGAACAAGGGATTCGTGGGATCGAGCAGCTTGACCGGCGCCTGCTCGTCGACGACACGCTCGGGAAAGCGGCCCATCGTAACCGGCAATGGCGCAGGAAACGTGTCGCCCTGGTACTGCACGACGACCGTCCCGCCGCCATCAATGAATTTCTCAAGGCGCGATTCGGCAGCGCCGAGCGCCGGTCGAACAGAGTAAGCGCGGATGCCGACGACCAGAACATTCCACTGCGAGAGATCCGCGGTCGCGAGCTCATCGTCAGACAGGAGATGCGGTGTGATGCCCAGCGCCTCGATGGCTTCGGGAACGTGATCGCCCGTCCCCATCACGTAGCCCACCCGCAGCCCCGGCGATACCTTCACGTCGATTTTGCGCGTCCGGAGCTCCGCGGGCTCGTACTGGTTATAGGGAAGTAGGCCTGTATAGCCTATGCTCTGCCAGCCGATCGAATAACTTTGATCGCCAACATGCGCGACGGCTTTGATCGCATAGGCGCGCGCGACCACGTCGCCGGCAGGCGTAACAGAAAAAACGAGCGGCTCGGTGTCGCCTGCAGCTTTCAAATGGAATTCGCGCTGCGCGGGATCGGCGCGCCAGCCCTCGGGCAGTTGGAGATCGACGAACCCGTCAGCCCCGTGTTGGGCATGAACCGAGACACTCACCGGCAACGGCGAGCCATCAAGCGGCAGAATGCGCGCCTCGGGTTCAACGCGCACACCAACTGCAGGCGTTACGACGAGCGGCTGATAGACGCCGCCGACACCGGTGACGTGCCCGAGCGTTTGGACGGCCATGCCGAGACGAATGGGAACGCCGTCAAATGCGAACTCCGTCCACGCGGCGAGCGGATAAGGCGCAAAGGAGCGCTCGCGCCATGCCTCATTCGAAATATCGTAGACAGGCTGCTCGGTGGTGGGCCGCGTGAAATAGGGTTCGGTAGGCGCGGCGTCGGAGGGAACCTGCACATGAAACGTTTGGTTCGTTACAGGCGCCGCGGCTCGATGCTCGTCGATTGGCCCGTCGGTGGCCTCGATTCTCCATTGCGTACCATCGCTGCTTTCGAGCCAGGCCCGGCTCAGTTCCGCCACGTCGAGCCCCTGCGCCAGGTGCACGCGAACGCTGAAATCCTCGCCCGGCCAAACGCTGCGCGACGTTTCGTCTGCCGTTGCGCCGCGTCCGCTCCCCGGCTGTCCACCGTCGCGACCCGACACAAAGGCCGTCATCTCAAGGCCGAGCAGATCCTTGAGCGCCGTTTGAAACTGCTCGATCTTCTCGCCGAGCTCGAGCTCGAGTCCCGCCTTGGATTCCGCGTCCAGGTCGCTTGACTTGACGCGCGCATAGAGATCGAGCGTCTGTCGGTAGATAGGCGCGAGATTGTGCGCGGCAGCAACGCCACTCTGGTCTCTGCAATCTTCCGTGAACGCCTTCAGCCCACTCTGGATCTTTTCCAGGCCGTCGGAGAGCCACGTGGGCGGCGCGTTCCCAGCCAGCCGCGCCAAGCCGTTTACGCCAGTTGCGATGTGAACCTTGGCATTCCAGAACAGACTGTTGTCCTCTTTTTCTGCACCGGCTGCGGAGGCCGCGGGCGCAACCGCCCACAAGTGATAGCTCGAAGAGTCTGGCCCGCTCAGCGCAGGATTCGCTCCGCCATATTGCGACTTCTGCTCGCCCCACCCCTCCCGCGCAATTTGCACATACGTACGGCCGAGTGCCGCGTCCCAGGTGCCCACCGGAAGCGTCACATCGGCCGGCAATGCGCCTTCAATCCACTCGCCGGTGATGTAATTGTGGAAACGCGCAGGCGTCCACTTGCCAGTGGCGTAGTCGAGCATCTTGCCGTTGGTGATGGGCGCAAACGGCGTACGCGAGTAAACGGCCAGCGGCTGCCAGGGCTCCAGGCCGTTTTTCAATTGCTCGGGAAAAACGTTGGGATCGGCTGCGACCTTGAATGCTTCCTGCGCTATTTCTCCTGATACCTGGTGGTGACCATGCCCATCGCTCACCCCCCCGACAAAGGTGGAAAGGATCACCTGCGGCCGCACCATCCGCACCGCCAGCACCGCGTCATACAGCACGCGATCATGCCCCCACTTTGAGAAAGCCTCCTCCTGCGTCTTTGAGAATCCGAAGTCGGCCTCAGTGCCCCAAAGTTGCCGCACGCCATAATATTGATCGGCCTTCAGCAGTTCGTTGGTACGGATGAGCCCCAGGGCATCGTAACTTTCCGCGCCTAGCGCGTTCTGGCCGCCTTCGCCTCGCGTGAGTGTGAGCAGCGTGACGCGCTCGCCGAGGCCTCGCGAGAGGTAGGTCATCAGCGCGCCATCTTCATCGTCGGGATGCGCAACGATAAAAAGCACGCTGGCCGTGGTGCCAAGGCGCTTGATCGTCTGCTCCAGATCGGCAGCGCCGCGGTCCTCAGGCAGCGGCAGAGCGTTCCAGGCTGGCTCGGGCAGCGGAACCTGCGCGAGCTCGGCCTCCGGCGAGAGCTGCGAATCCTGCTGCGCGCTGAGAGCTGCGCTACGGCCAGTCAAAAGGAGCGCCGCGACGAGCGCGATGCTGGGAAGTTTGCGGGGAACGGAATTCATCAAAGTCAGTTTACAAGGCTGCGGACGCAATCAGCGCCAGTCGTCGTGGGCGCTGGTCAGCCCCTCGTTCACCACGGCGTCGAAGCCGGTGTTTTTCTTCACGAAGATCTCGCTGAACTGGCGGTCCTGGCGAAGAAGGATGGCCTGTAGCCGCACCAGCTCAAGCAAGCCCAGGAACATGGCGATCAAGGCGCGCTCAGTGTGCGTGTGGCTCAGCAGTCGCCGCAGCGCAACGGGCTTGTCTTCCATGGTGAGGCGCCGAGCGAGGAACTGGATCATCTGGCCGACGGTCACGGAGTCCTCTTCGACGTTAAGGATGGGGCGATTGCGCGCGCGCTCCAGGATGTCGCGGAAGATGCGAACGAGGTCAGTGGTGTCTGCGGCAATCTCCGGCTCCGCGCTGGCATCCTCGCGGAACTCGCGCACGCCCGGATTGGTCCATGTGTTGGCTTCGAGCATCTGCTTGTCGTGCAGCATCTGCGCGGCATTCTTGAAGCGCTCGTGCTCGAGCAGGCGGTCGACGAGCTCGCGGCGCGGATCCTCAGTCGACTCTTCCGGCCCGACGGGCGCGCGCGGCAACAGCATCTTGCTCTTGATGTGAATGAGCAGCGCGGCGGTATAGAAAAAGTCGCCAGCCACATCCATATCGCTGGCGCGCAGGCGGTCAACATAGGCCAGGAACTGCGCCGTGATTTGTGCGATAGGGATGTCGTAAATGTCGATGTCCTGCTTGCGAATTAGGTCGAGCAGCAGGTCAAGCGGGCCATCGTAGACCTGGTTCACGATCACCGAGAAGGGCGACTGTTCAGCGTCGACGCCGCGAGCCTTGAGCGCCGCGGCAACCTTCTCGGCGGTGGTCGGCTCAGGGGTGGGCGGGTCCAAACTCGGCGGCTCGGGGGCCATCGGCGGATCAAAGGACAAACCGGGGCCTGTTTCCCGCGCGCGGCCAGCCGCCGGAAACACCTTTGCAGGAGGGTTAGGTTCGGGCTCCGGAGGCTCTTTCGCGGGCGGGGCCGGCTCTTGGGGGTCCTCCGCCGGCGGGGCAGGCGTAGCCGCAGGGGGCTCTTTGACCGCGGGTCTATCTTCGCTTTCGTCGAATTTTGGGGAAGTATGTGTCAATTCAATTTCTTCTTCGGTAGTTTCTTCCTTGCCAACTTCTTCCTCGTCTGCCTCTGCTCCGCCAAAGCCGTCGAGGCCAGCTCCTTGTTCAGTAAGCACCGGCCCCGTCGTGGCTTGCTCTGCCGTTTCAGGTTCCATCGGCACAGTCTCAGGCGGCTCGGCTTCGATCAGCACAATCTCGACTGGCGCGACCTCTACCGGCGCGCTATCTTCGACAATAGATTCACGTCCGGCGCTTTCATCGCCCGGCGCGTCCCTTAACTCGACCTCACACTCATTATTGTCCTGCTCCGGGCTGCTGGCGGCCTCTGCGGATATCTCCGCAGTTATTCCGGCCTCACTCTTCGCATCTTCAGGCTCTGCGCCTTCTCCCACGCCGGCTGGCTCTTCGCTGTCCGGCTCGATTTCAGTGATATCGAGCCCCGCGTTGCCTTCCGCCCTTTGCGTCACTCTTTCAATCGCCGGCTCTGCAAACTCGGCTTCCGAATTCGCCTGCAAGCCAGATTCAACTTTGCCGTTGCGCCGGAAGAGTCCAAACCCCGAACGAATTCCGCCCAACGCAAACTCAAGCGCCCACCGCCACCACGGGAGTCTTTCTTTCCCCACTTGCACGTTCCTGACCCGACCGATCCCCCGGCTCCCTGTAGTTTGTTTTCACCAATTGCTGCCGCGTTTCCGCGTTTGTCTTACGCGGGCCGAACCGTCGCCAACGGCATTTGCATGGCATCGCGCACTTCAATCATCGTCTGCTCGGCGCGGGCCTCAGCCTTGCGCGACCCTTCTTCCAAAATCTCTTTGGCCCGATTCTCTGTCAGCCCTGCGCGCCGTTCCTGGATCGGATGGAGCACCTGCACAAGCGCATCCGCGGCCCACCCTTTACATTCAATGCATCCGATTCCCGCCGAACGGCAGCCCTCATAGACTTTGGCCAACGTCTCCGGCGACGAAAAGACTTTGTGCAGATCGCCCACGGGACACTTATCCGGATCACCGGGATCGGTGCGCCGCACGCGCGCGGGATCGGTGACCATGGTCTTCAGCTTCTGCCGCACAACGGGCTCGGGATCGCTGATCAGGATCGTGTTGCCGTAGCTCTTCGACATCTTGCGCCCGTCGGTTCCCGGCAGCTTGGGCGACGGGGTAAGCAGAACTTTGGGCTCGGGAAGAACGGGCAGATGAAGACGTTCCACGAGTCCTATGCCCTCGTGCTCGCTGTGGCTTGCCTTCGGATAGAACTGATTGAATCTCCGTGCGAGCTCCCGCGTCAGTTCCACGTGTGCCTGCTGATCCTGGCCCACGGGAACAAAGTCCGGCTGGTAGAGCAAAATGTCGGCGGACATGAGCACCGGATAGCCGAGAAATCCGTACGTCGTCAGATCCTTGTTCGTGAGATTCTCCTGCATCTCCTTGTAGCTGGGCACGCGCTCAAGCCATCCCAGCGGCGAGATCATGGCGAGATCCAAAAACAACTCGGAATGCTGCTTCACGCGGCTCTGCAAAAACAACACGCTCTTGGCCGGGTCGAGTCCCGCGGCGAGATAGTCGAGCATCACTTCAATCGTGTTGGGCGTGATCTGGCTCGGGTCGGCGTAGTCGGTCGTTAGCGCGTGCCAGTCGGCGATGAAGAAGTAGCAATCGTACTTGTCCTGAAGTTTGACCCAGTTGGCCAAGGCGCCCATGTAGTTGCCCAAATGGAGTTTTCCCGTGGGGCGCATGCCGCTCAGGACGCGCGGTCGGGACGATGAAAGAACGGGTTCGGGCATGGGCGAATGGATTCCCCGGCAGCCAAAAACTCCGGCCACCTTTACTTAAAAATGCGTTAAAAAGCCGTCATTCCATTGTAGCGGGAGGGGTTCGGCTGGAACGAGAGTTGGAAATCTGGCCAAAACTAGATCCGCATGAGGAGCGCGAAGATCAGACCAATCGACGGACCCACGAGCAGCCTGAGAAGGAAGCTTCCCACGACGATCATCAGGATCCAGCTGATCCAGCCGCCAATGCGGTCATACTGTTGCACCAGGTTATAGGGCAGCATATTGCGCACGATGCGGCTGCCGTCGAGAGGCGGAATGGGCAGCAGATTAAAGAAGAACAGTGACAGGTTGACTTCAATCGCCAGCAGCGCCAGCAGAACCACGGGCTGCAATCCGCTGCCGAAGGCCAGCGCGCCGGATAGATTCGCGTGCACAAGCGCGCGGCCGTCGGGAACGGCAATGCAAATGACCGCCAGAGCAGCAAAAGCGATCCCCACGAGCACAAGATTCGAGATCGGGCCGGCAAGTGTGACCAGGTTGTCATCGCGGACAATGTTCTTGAAGTTGCGCGTGATGACCGGCGTAGGCTTCGCCCAGCCAATGAGGAATCCGCTAAAAAAACTGAATCCGACGAACGGCCCAAAGATGGCCAGCGCGGGAATCAGCAGCGTGCCAATGGGATCGATGTGATACATCGGGTTCAGCGTGATGCGGCCCTGCAGCCGCGCCGTCTGGTCGCCCAGGCGTGAGGCCATCCAGGCATGCGCACACTCGTGGAAACTGAGAGAGAAAAGCAGCAGGACAAACTCGAAGATGCCGATGACGAAGGCAGTGGACAAACGATCTCTCCCGGGGGCAAGAATCAGCGTAGCACGTTGGCGCCACAGTGCTTGCGGCAGATCGGCGCGCTCTCAGCTTTCGACGTACTCCCAGAAAGAATCGGCGAGATCGGCGCCGAGTTCGTTGGTCATGCGTCGAGCGGCGCGCTCCACTTCTTCCATGAGTGCCTGCAAGTAATCGCGCGAGCGGGAGACGGCGGCCACGGCGAGCGTGGCAGACTGCCACACGACGGCCTCATCGAGCTCAGCCACCGAAACGTTGAAGCTTTGCCGCAATTGGTCCTTCATCGAACGAACAACCTGCCGCCTGTCCTTGAGCGACTGTGCGTGCTCGATGCGAATCTCGAGGGTGAGTTGCGCCACCGGCATACAGTTCAGGATTGAACACCGACAGTGTAAGGCGGTCCCGTGCACGCGGAACAAGTTTTTTCGGCCGGGCGGTCGGCTTTTACTCCGCCCCCCTCCAATCAGCGCTGTCATCCTGAGGTCGCCGCGGCGACCGAAGGATGACACCTATGTGATCTGGGCATGGTCGATAAATAAGTGAGCTAGGCTACTTCACTCCGCCATCTTTGCCAACTGCTCGGTCGTCGGTCTTGGCGTGAACGAACCGTTGACGATGACGGCAGCGGACTACGGAGTCGCAGCCGCAACATGCTGCTCCTTCGCGCCCATGATCAGCAGCCAGAGCACGGCCGCAAGCTCGGCCAGAAACACCGGCTGGAAGTAACGGAAGAGAGCGTCAGAGTAATTGGGAGCGAGGAACCAGGTAATGCCGACGACAACCCAGGCGAGGCCGTCGAGCAGGAGCCAGTACCCCAGCCAGCGGGGCAAGAAGCGCGAGCGCACGACCAACCATCCAAAAGGCAACAGCCACAATCCCCAAAAGGTCTGGTTGATGCCGGTCGCCTGCCCATGCATGCAGATCAGAAGCATGCCGATAGCCTCGCGCGTGTGCTCGTCGAAGCCGGCGATAGCAGCGCCGTCGCGAAAGACGAGGAGCGCGGTCGCGCTGAACACCACGCTCGCCAGGCTGAGAGCGGACGAAACGAGCACCAGGGCCACCAGTTGTCGCGCGCGATGGCGGTCCAGGTCTTCGAAGAGGCGATAGAGCGCCAGGCTCAGGCCAATGAAGATAACCACGCCCAGCGTCTCCGCAAGCATACCCCAACGAAAGAGCGTCTCGTGGCTGAGGACTCGGGCCGCGGTTGCGGCTGCATCGTTGTGAACGACTGTTTGCGACGGGACATAGAGCAAGTAGAACGGCCCAAGGGTGAAGCCCAGATACCACAGGCCAGCGATTCGGGCCTTCCTCTTGAGCGGCGTCATACGAGCCTCCACGGTTTGAGGGAGAATACGCGATTTGGGCCAACGAAGTTCGGAGAGAATCATAGACAAGCCAACCCAGCGTTCCCGTTGATTCATCGCTCATCCGAAAATCGACATTTCCCCTACTCCGCAAACTTCGCAAGTTGCTCCGCCGACGGCTTCGGCGTGAACGCGCTGACTAAGATCAGCGCGGCGACCGCCGCAAAAAGCGCGGGAAAAATCGCGTCGCGCTGGGCGAGAATGGGCGGGAAAAACCCACGTACTCCCGGCGCATCCCACACCAGAGTCACCACGGTCCCAGTCGCGATGGCGGCGACGGCGCCCCACGCCGTCGCGCGCTTCGAATAGAACGCCGCGAGTACCACCGGCGTAACCGCGGCCGAGTAAATGGTGTAGGCGTAGAGCATCTTCGCAAGAATGCTGGGCGCGTAGATGGCCTGGTAGAGCGCCCAGATGCCCAGCAGCACCACGGCGAGCCGCGAAACGATGAGCACGCGCTTGTTCGACGCCCTCGGCGCCATGTAGCGCACAAAGACGTCTTCAACAAGGTTCGAGGCCGGGGAAAACAGATAATTCGACGCCGTCGAAATCACCTTCGCAAAGACCGCGCCGAGCAGCAGCGCGCCCATCAGCGCGGGCAATCCATGGCGCGCTGTGTAGGGAATGATCTCGTAGGGCTGCGCGGCGACTTCTCCCGTTTGGTAGAGCGCCGAACCGAAGACGGCGATGGCTACGATCAGCGTTTCAAGCAGCAGCGTGCCCAGAATCCATCCGACCACGGAAAAGCGTGCATCCTTTTCCGATCTGGCGGAGAAAAACTTCTGGTACATCACCTGGTTGCCCAGCATTAAGAGCATGGTCGGAACCAGGAATTCCATGGCGCGGATGAACGTGAGGTTACCCAGTACCTCGAAATGCGTTTCGGGCAGAGCAGCGTGAAGCCCGCTCCATCCGCCGGCCTTCAGGAACAGCATGGGAGTGGCGATGATGCAAATCACCGTGACCAGCGAGCCGATGGCCACATCCATATAGGCCACCGACGACATGCCGGCCAGAGCTGTGGTGACGATGACGAAGGCGGCAATGATGTACGTGCCCAGTTCCGGAGTAATTGTGCCGGGAAAGATGAGATGCAGAACATTGCCGCCGCCCTTGAACTGGTAGCTCGTGATGGCCACGTAGGCGAACAGAATCGCAATCGTGCCCAGCACACGCGCCCCCTGGTTGTAGCGTGCCTCAAGCAGGTCGGGCAGCGTGAACTGGGCGAACTTCCGCGCTCGCGGCGCAATAAAGTAGATCAGCAGCAAACCCAGCCACCCGCCGGCCGGCTGCCAGAGGGCGGCGAACCCGTTTTTATAGGCGTTCTCCGCACCGGCAAAGAGCGAGCCCGCGCCGATCCACGAAGTAAGCAGCGTGAGCACCAGAACCACGGCCGGGAGCGAGCGGCCGGCTACCAGGTAGTCGGCCTTGGTCTTGACGCCAATGGAGCGGTAGACAGCCACCGCCAGCAGCGCGGCGGCAATCATAACAAGGACAACGATATAGAGCGCAGACAGCAAGATACTTCCCCCGGCGCGCTTTGAGATTGAATGCAGTGTACCGGATGGCGCAGCAGGTATCTCCCAAGACAACCAAAGCATCAAAAGTAATGCTGCGACGGTTGACGCGCCACGCGACTGGCGCTACTCTCGCAATACCGGATTTGGTACTCAACTCCAACCCGCGGATGCCTATGGCAGCCAGCAAGCTGAGCACGGCTCTGAGCTTGGGTTTGCCTCGCGACGTCCGGCTCCCTTTTCAACTTGCAATCTGCCCTCACGCGTCCTGCCTCGCCGCGCCCTGCTATGGCGTGCGCTTGCGCGTTTGGCCGCCCCAACAGCCGATGCTCACGCACGCCGCGCCGCTCACCGATAACTTATCTGCCGAATCTTCGCCAGCAGCCCCAAAGGACCGCTGCCGAACAACCATAACTCGCCGTCCGGGAGGACATAAAAACCTTTGAAGATCGCCCTGGAGATTACGCCGAATCTTGAGCCCCTGTTCGGGACCCGCGATGAAAACCTCAGACTGATGGAAGACTCGCTTGGTGTGCGCATCGATCTGCGCTCCGACGCCGTGCATGTGGAAGGTGCTGAAGCGGGCGTTTCGCGCGTGCAGCGCATCTTTGAGGATTTTGAGACCCTCCGCCGCCAGGGAATCCATCCGCACAACGGCGAGCTGAACGGAATGTTGCGTCTGGTTGTGGCCGATCAGGCAGCGACGCTGCGCTCCGTCGCCGAAGCCGGTAAACAGCGGTCCGTGGGAATCAAGCGCACGGTGCAGCCGCGTTCGCTCAACCAGCGCCGCTACGTTGAGGCCATCGAGCAGAATGACATGGTGTTCAGCGTGGGCCCGGCCGGTACGGGCAAAACCTATCTCGCGGTCGCCATGGCCGTAGCTGCTTTCAACGCCAAGCGCATGGGCCGCATCGTGCTCGTCAGGCCGGCTGTCGAAGCCGGCGAACGCCTGGGCTTTTTGCCCGGCACGTTGCAGGAGAAAGTCGATCCCTACCTGCGCCCGCTCTACGACGCGCTCTACGACCTGCTCGATCCGGACCGCGTGGACAAGATGCTCGAAAAGAACATCATCGAGGTTGCGCCGCTGGCCTTCATGCGCGGCCGCACGCTCAATGACGCCTTCATCATCATGGACGAGGCGCAGAACACAACCGTCGAGCAGATGAAGATGTTCCTCACGCGCATGGGCAACAACTCCAAGGCCGTGATCACGGGCGACATTACCCAGATCGACCTCCCCAACCCGCGCAAGTCGGGACTGCTGGACGCGATCAACGTGCTAAATGGCGTGGAAGGCATTGCATTCTGCCACTTCGACGACGGCGACGTGGTGCGCCATCCGTTGGTGCAGCGGGTGGTGCGCGCGTATGAGAGCGCAAAACCCCGGCAGCAGGAACTGCCGCTCACCATGGGCGATGCGATTCAGGTCGGAGCCCAGGAGAGCGAAGAACGGCCGGCGACGCAGGCCAAGCAGACGGCGAAGCCGCAGTAGCCGGACGGCTCACGTAGAATCGAAGTCACCGCGGGCCGCGCTGTTTGCGGCCGCCGCACGATGATTCTCCTCGATCCAGAACTGGAGCCTGACTCAGCATCGGCATCTGCCCATGCGAAGCGGTCTGTTGCGTCCCAACCGGAGAAGACTTCCCGCATCCCTTCAAGGCGCACATTAAGCCGATACCTTGCGCAGGCCCAGGACGCTGCCAAACTCAGCGGCCAGGTCACGGTGCTGCTTACGACCGACGCAACGATCCGCGATCTGAACAAACGTTTCCGCGGCAAAGATACGGCAACCGACGTTCTCTCTTTCCCCGCCGCAGATCCAGTCCAAAACCGGGAAAAAATCGCAGGCGATGTGGCCATCAGCGTCGACACGGCGCGTCGCGAGGCAGCCGAGCAGGGTCACACTCTCTCGGTTGAGCTGCGAATCCTGATTCTTCACGGACTCCTGCACCTCGCAGGCTACGACCATGAATCCGACACGGGCAAGATGCAGCGCCGCGAGCGCCAGTTGCGCGCAAAGCTCGGGCTGCCGCATGGCCTGATTGAACGAGCCATGATTGAGCGGTCGAATCCCGAACGGACTGGGCCCAAGCGCACGAAAACGCGGAGGCCGAAGCCATGACTCCGCTTGAGATCCTTGCGCTCGTTGCGCTCATCGTGGTGGCCACGCTCGCCTCCTATATTCAGCGCGTTTATTCCGAGTACGGCAAGATTCTGAGCCGCGAAGTGCAGGAGAATCTTGACGCGTGGGAGGTGCGCGTCGAGCCGCATCTCGGCCTGAGCCGCGAACATGCTGCCCTTTGTTCATCGGTGCTGAAGCAGCTTACTCTCGGCGTTATTGCGCTCGGATTCGGCGCGCTGCTCTTCATCCGGCCCACGCATCCCGGTCCACCCGACACGCTTGAAATTGCGCAGGCCGTCCTGGCCGTCGTGCTGGTCGTCGTCTTTGCATACCAGCTCATTCCCGATCTGCTCTTCAACCGCACGCGCGGGCTGTGGGTGGCGCGGCTTCTTTGGCTCATCCGCCTTCTGCTGTGGGCCGTTACGCCCGTCACCGTCTTTATCCGGTTCTTCTTTTCCATTGGCGCGCTGGCCGAGGCGCCCACGGGCCCCGAAGAAGAAGCTCCCGCGCCTGACGTCGAGGCGCTGATCGAGGCCGGCGAGGAAGAGGGCATTCTGGAGCAGAGCGACTTTGAGCTGGTGCGCTCGGCAGTTGAGTTCGGCGACATGCTGGTTCGCGAGCTGATGACTCCGCGGCCGGAGATCTTCGCAGTCCCCGAATCCACTACGATCGAGCACTTCCTTGAGATGCTGCGCGTGCAGAACTACTCACGCGTGCCTGTTTACTCCGGCTCGCTCGATAACATCAAAGGGCTCGCATTTGCCCACGACCTGCTGCAGATTAGCGACGATGAAGCCCGCACGCGAACGGTCGCAACAATCCTGCACTCCGCCGCATTCGTCCCGGAAACCAAACGTGGCTACGAACTGCTGCGCGAGATGCAACGCGAAAAACAGCACATGCGCGTCGTGATTGACGAGTACGGCTCGGTGGCAGGCCTTGTGACTATCGAGGATCTGCTCGAACAGATTGTCGGCAACATTCGCGACGAGCACGAGACTGACACGCAGATCGAGGAACCGCAGCGCGAGCCGTCAGGATCATGGCTCATTCCCGGTGGCTTTCCTGCCGATCAGCTTGGCGACGTGATCGGCGAGCCTGTGGAACTGGACGGGGACTACGAAGCGACGACGCTCGGCGGCCTTGTGAGCGAGATTGCGGGCCGGATTCCAAAGGCCGGCGAAGTGGTCACGCTCGATCCGCTCGGTCTGCGCGTCGAGGTCGTGGCTTCGACGGGCAGGCGCGTGGAACGCGTACGGCTGTTCCCGCCGACTGCGCGGCTGCCGTTTCCGAAGGAGCCTTGAGCAGGTTAGCGGATCAGGCCTTTGAGGAGAGCTGCCCTCCCGCTGATTCGCACGTCGCTGTGGGGCAGCCGACGGCCTCGCTCGAACACCGCCATGCTGTCATAGAAATGCATCGATAACGTGGAACGGGTAAACTCGGTCGCCGGCAGCGCATCCCGGGTCCAGTCGGAGTTCAGTTCATCGATGAGGCCCTTGCAGACTTCGATGAACGTGCCCTCGCGTTTCAGGCCGCCGCCGAACTCATCCCAGTAAGCTGTGTGAAGATCTTCCACGAGGTACACGCCGTTGGGAGAGGTGCGCGGGTAGAGAAACCGGAAAGTTTCAACCACGTCGCTCATTTGGTGGCTGCCGTCGTCGAGGACGATATCCGGCGTTCCGAATTCTGCGAGGACATTGCTCAGGAACTTCGTGTCCGACTGACTCCCAATCCGGATTTTGATCTGGTCTTCCTCAAAGGTCTTGCACTCCGTGTTCACGTCAATTCCAACGATCAGCGCATGAGGGCCCAGGTAGCGCGTCCACATCTGCGCCGACCCGCCGCGGCCGCATCCGATCTCGAGGAAAATCACGGGGCGGTTGATAAAGCGGCTGAAGTGCGCCTCGTAGACGGGAAAGTAGTGCTTCCACTTGTGGATTGTCCGCTGCTTGTTATTGACGAACTCGGACCACAGACTCAATCGATCCTCGCTTTTGTCCGCGCAACTTGCGGAACGCGGCAGCCAGCCGCTCCCTGCTCAGCAATTCGAGATTCTCTGCGCTGCTAAGAGAAATTAAACCATGCACGCCCTAACCGCAACTGCTCCCACTCTATCTGCGGAAGAATCACTTCAGATGTTGGTCGAACGCCGCGCCGACCACGCGACACAGCGCCATGGCTGAGTGTTTAGAATCCAAATGACAATGGAACGGGGTGGGCGTGCGTGGCGAAGAGTCTTCTTACACGTCGTGAGTTTGTGCGAACTACTGCTGGAGCCGCGGCGATGGGCGCATCATCGCACGCGATCCTCGCGAGCGCGGCCGATACATCCTCCCGGCTTGTTCACGTGTGGGAGAAGCACGAAATCGCGCTCACCTCCAAGCGCAGCTTCCCAAATCCCTACACGGATGTGACGGTCTGGGTCGATCTGACTGGCCCAGGCTTCAACAAGCGCATCTACGGTTTCTGGAACGGCGGGGAAGACTTCTGCGTGCGCGTAGTGGCGACCGCGCCGGGCGCATGGCGCTGGCGCAGCGACTCGGAGCCAACTGTTCGTGGCTTGGCAGGAAACAGCGGCACGTTCGAGGCGGTCGAGTGGACGGACGACGAGAAGCAGCAAAACCCGCTGCGTCGCGGATTTCTTCGCTCAACACCAAACAATCACGCACTTGAGACTGCCGACGGCACACCGTTCTTTGCGGTCGGCGACACGTGGTATTCCGCTGGCACCAACCGCTTCCGCTGGTACGACGACGAACAGGAGCGGCCAATTGGCCCCACCGCCAGCTTCAAGGATTACGTTCGCTATCGCAAAGCACAAGGCTACAACTGGGTCAACGTGATCGCTGCGTTTCCCAACTGGGAGACCGATGGCCTGCCTTATCACATCGTGATGAATGACGCGGATCACACCACCGTCCGCTCGGCGTGGCTCGAATTCGGCACGGGCAGCGCAAAGAATATGGACAATGAAGG
>Ga0181535_10000888_pt1 | contig 41582 bp, 39 predicted proteins | sample PEATcosm2014_Bin_44_FD_119774 | JGI IMG/M metagenome (GOLD analysis project Ga0181535, IMG submission 119774) | Peatland microbial communities from MTU Mesocosm Facility, Houghton, MI, USA - PEATcosm2014_Bin17_30_metaG | ecosystem: Environmental > Terrestrial > Soil > Wetlands > Peat | place... | reverse complement strand
TGCAGGTTCGTGCTATCCCACCCTAAAACTCCTCGCTGCGCGTGGAGTTTTAGAATGGGGCACCCATTTTTCGAGGTGGGTTGAGGGCGCGAGAAGCAAGCGCAGATCCTTCGGTCGCCGCGGTGACCTCAGGATGACAAATTCAACTTGCAGGTTCGTGCTATCCCACCTAAAACTCCTCGCCGCGCGTGGAGCTTTAGAATGGGGCACCCATTTTTCGAGGTGGGTTGAGGGCGCGACGCGAAAAGCAAATGCAGGTCAGGGGACCGGAGTACCGGTGGCGTTGGTGCGGATATAGGTGGTGGAGGCGTCGTTCGAGGTCGCGACGAACTGGGTTGTGCTGAGGAAGCGAATGCTGTTTGTGGTGGCCACGCCCATGGGCGCGGGCGGCTGGGCTGGCGTGCAGAAGCCACCGACGCAGGTCTGCTTGGGCAAGAAATCGGACCACTTGTAGGTGAGCGTGCCTTGCGCGGCGTTGAACTGATAGACGCCCATGAGCGTGAAGCTCATTCCCATGTGATTCTGGGTGGTTGACTGGATATTGCCGTTGGGCATGAAGGTGGTGGTGATCATCAATCCAGACGGCAGGTTCCAGTTGACGGTGGCAGACCAGGTGCCAACCAGAGCCTGAGACGACTGGGCCGGAGAAGATGGGGCCTGGAAAGGCTGGGCCTGGGGTGGGGCCGGAGCTGAAGGCGCAGGCGGGGTAAGAGTGAGCGCAAGAGCCGCGACGCCAAGGAGGGGAAGCTGTTTACGGGTCATATCGCCCCCGATGAGAGAGAATTCGAGTTCCCACTTTAGCAGATTTCAGGAGCCATTTCGGAGCGGAGAAGCGATTCGAGGGAGACAGTGGCCCTATAGTTCTGCTGCCTGACCTGATTCCACCGGGCAAAGACAGCGCGCCTCTCATGCGGATTGAGACAATCATGCTCGAACGTTGTGCGCAGCGATTCGCCAGCCGCGCAGGACAGGGACACGATCGCTCTGAGAGTGGATACCTTCAGTTTGAGACTGACGTTCTCCATGAGGACTCCCGCCCAAAACACGCATAGCTTAGACGCCAAAGCGGCGCGAGAGGCACGTGCTTTGAAGGGAGTTTACAGCCAAGTGTGTGAAGGGATTGTGATTTTTTGGGCGATTCGACCAGAAGGCCACGGTAAAGGCGGGGGAATGCGCAGGTTCCGCGGGCGCGCGAGAAACACGAATGGGATTGAGCGGGCTTTTACGGTGCCAGGTTCTGGACCTGGGCGGCCAGATCGAAGTCCTTTTCGGTGAGGCCGCCTGCAGAGTGCGTGACGAGGGCGAGGCGGACGCGGTTGTAACGAATATCGATGTCGGGGTGGTGGCCTGCTTTTTCGGCAAGGTCGCCGACCTGGTTGACGAATTTGAGAGCGGCGACGAAGTCGGGGAATTGAAAAGTGCGGACGAGCTCGCCGGATTCAATTTGCCACCCGGAAAGTTGGGCGAGACGGGATTGGGCGGCGTCTGAGGAAAGAGTGGACATGGGGTGACTCCTCGGTGGACGGTGGACGGTGATCGGTGGACAGTTACGGTCGTCGTGCTTGAATGTGCTCGTGAAACGAAATGCGCAAAAGCAACCGCAGAGCTTTCGACTCCGTCCGCTGCGGCGGACTTCGATCAAGATGACAGTCTAGAGGTAAAGCTCATTCACGCTACGCGCCGGGAACCTGAAAGTCGACGCCGGCGAAGGTGTTGAAGCGCCTGGTTGCAGCAAGATCGATCTGATCGAGCGGAATCTGTTCGTAGTGCTCAGAATCAAGATCGGTGAGGACCTTCGCGGTCATCAAGTAGTTGCGCACCTGGATGGGCGCGCGGCCTTCTTTGAAAATGACGGTAAGGGGCATGCCGGATGTTGCGGGCGCCGCGGCAGATTGCCCGGCTGGCGCGTAATAGGCCCGGTTCGGATATGGCGGGTAAAGCGGAGCCGGGACGTTTTGGTCGTCGGACGGATACCCGCCGGGGGACTGGTCGGGTTCGTAGCTGCCGGGCTGAGAGTTTTCGAACGCTGTGTCGTCAGAGTCGCCCCAATCGTAGAGACCGAGATTGTAAGCATTGGGATTGAGCAGATAGGGATATCCGGCCCAATAGGGATAGGTATAGGCGTACCAATTGCGGAACTGACGGCGGCGCACGTCGAAGCGATCGAGCACACGAGGCGCGGCGTCAACGCGCGAGCCGTACGAGGGACGGACTGCTGCAAAACGATTTCCGTAGTAGGGAGATCTTATGACGGGCTGGGCGTAGGTTCGATAGGCAGTGCCTGTGTAGGCGCCGTAGCGTGCGGTCGAAGCGAGGCGAGCGAAGCTGCCGGAGCCGGAAAAAGCGGCGTGAGAAGAAAAGCCTGCGTGGCCTGAAAATCCTCGGCCGCCGAAGGAGCCGGAGTGAGCGCCGCCATGTTGAGCAAAGGCGGGCAAGGCAAGCGCGAGAAAAGCGATCGCGGCCCGGGACATCATGGGAACATTCTACGCCCGATCGGAATTTACGTGGATGAGAGGTGCACGAGGGACCGTTGGTGTGTGGGCGAGGACGCCCGCACGACAGCCGGCCAGAGGCCGGCGCTACAAAATGCGCGGCGGATGGCGGGGCAATATGGGTTGAGAGTGAGGATGGCTACGAGGCGGCCTGGGTACGGGCCAGTTCGAAGGTGGAGAAGCGCATGTGCTGGCCGCTGATCTCGGAACGGAGCTCCTGCCAGAGCTCATTGGGAATCTTCAAGAAGACTTCGACGACGGCGGGGTCGAATTGCGTGCCCGAGCAGCGGAGGATTTCTTCGCGCGCAGAGTCGAAGCCGCGTGCCTTGCGGTAGGGGCGGTCGCTGGTGATTGCGTCGAGCGTGTCGGCGACGGCAAAGATGCGCGCGCCGATGGGAATTTCGCGGCCGGCGAGGCGATTGGGATAGCCGTTGCCGTCGTAGTGCTCCTGGTGGCAGAAGACGATTTCGGCCGCGCCGGCGAGGAATGGAATCTTGCGCAGCATGTTGTAGCCGCGCGCGCAGTGCTCGCGCATGAGCGCCTGCTCTTCATCGGTTAACTTGCCGGGCTTGCGCAGGATGTCATCGGGGATGGCCATCTTGCCGATGTCGTGGAGGAATGCGCCGCGCGCGATGATCTTGATTTCCTCGGGAGGAATGCCCATGGCGCGGGCGAGTGCGATGGCATAGGCGGTGACGCGCTTGGAGTGGCCCTCGGTTTCAGAGTCCTTCAAGTCGAGCGCGTCGCCGAGAGCTTCAAGCGTGACGTCGTACGAGTGCTCGAGATCTTCCATGGCGTGACGCAGCATCTCGGTGCGGGCGCGAACCATCTCTTCGAGGCTCTGGTGGTAGTTCTGAGTTTCTTCAAGCGCCTGACGATGATTGAGGGCGCGCTCGACGGTGTTCAGGAGCTGGTCGCGCTCAAAGGGCTTGAGGAGGTAGTCGTAAGCACCGCGGCGCATGGAGTCAATGGCCACGCTGATGTCGTGAACGGCGGTGACCATGACGACGGGAAGATTGGGCTGAAGGGCGTGAATGCGCTCAAGCAGGGTGATGCCGTTGACGTCGTTCATGACGATGTCAGTGAGCACCAGATTGAAGGTGTTCAACTCGAGAACGTCGAGGGCATCGCGGCCGTCGCAGGCCTGCTCAACGGTGTAGCCCTGGCGTTCGAGGGCGGCAGCGATCATAGTGCGGACGGGAGCTTCGTCGTCGACGACAAGAACACGCGCCGGCTTACGCGCACGAGCGTCGCCTTCGTTTCGCGGGCTTCTCGCTGTGCCCATCGCCTTTACGTCTGCCAATGTTAACGCCAAGCGGCAGCCTCCGTTTTATTATGCCTGCGCGGCCCGGGATGCTTGATGAATCCTTGAGCCCCGCGCGGCATGCTTGTTCCGTCCAAACGACTCGTACGTTGCTACGACATCAACTTTCGAACTCGGGGCTGTGGCTTTTTCCGTGCCGGTTACGTTGTGCGTTCGCCCGAGTTGCGTGCATTGAACCGGCTTGCTGAAACGTTCGAGCAGGCCAGAAACTCACTGCATGCGGCGCCCTAACTTTTGACGCACGTGCAGGCGGAAAGGTCCACAAAACTAACGAGATATCTGCCAAACCTGCCGACCGGCGCACGACAAACACAACGGATGGGTGGCAAGTCTTTTCGTGAGAGTATCATCCGGGTTACCCCGTCTCAATCACCCGAACGTGGCACCGTATTCGGACGAACCTGTAGCATCACTGGCCTTGGCGGGGCATGTGCCTGGGACCCGGTTCCATGGGCGATTCTTGCGCCTTACGATGGCTTGGGCGCGCGCCGGGCGCGGCGGGCGCTGGCCCAGCCTTCTTTGGTGACCTGGCGGCTGCGGCTGACGGCCAAGGCGTCAGCGGGGACATCTTTGGTGATGCAGGAGCCGGCGCCGATGTAGGATCCGTCGCCGATGGAAACGGGTGCGACGAGCGTGCTGTCGCTGCCGACGAATGCGCCTTTGCCGATGCGCGTGACATGCTTCGAGACGCCGTCGTAGTTGCAGGTGATTGTGCCGGCGCCGATATTGGTAGCTTCGCCGATTTCAGCATCGCCAAGATAGCTGAGGTGGTTCGCCTTAGCGCCTTTGCCGAGGCGGGTTTTTTTCAGCTCGACGAAGTTGCCGACGTGGGCGTTTTCTCCGACTTCGTTGCCCGGGCGCAAGTGGGTGAATGGACCGATGCGTGCGCCGTCGGCGATGGTGGAATCTTCGAGGACGCAGCTTTGAAGGATCTGAACGTTGTCGCCCAAGGTGCAGTTTTCAATGACAGAGAAGGAACGGACGCGGCAACCGGCGCCGACAACTGTGCGGCCCAGCAACTGGGCGAAAGGCTCGATGATTGTGCCGGCAGCGACCTGAACGTCGGGATCGATGATGCAGGTTTCGGGGCGCGCGATCTTCACGCCTGCATGAATAAGCCGCCAGACGGGATCATCCGGAAAAGATATTGTCTTCGCTTCCATATCGCTTCCCATTGTTGCATGCGCCAACTCTTCGCGGGCCCGCTCAAGCGCCAAACCGCGTTCCTTTAAGATTACGGCGGCAAAGGAGGACTCGTCGCGTAATAGCCCGAGAAGCAAGTGTTCTGTGCCGATGTGCTTGTGACCCAGGCGGGCCGCCTCGTCGTAGGAATAGGTAAGCACCCGCTTGCTTTCTTCGGAGAGCGGCAGATCGGCGCTGGTCGAGATCATCTCGCGAATGACGGTGTGAGCTTCAACCTGCTTGGGAATGGATTCCAGGGCGCTGCTCGAGCGGAGAAGACGGTATGTCAGGGCCTTATCCTCACGCAACAATCCAAGCAAGAGATGCTCTGTCTCGATCAAAGGCGAGCCAAATTGACTGGCCTCGAACCGCGCGAAAAAGATCACGCGCCGTGCCTTTTCTGTATAGCGTTCGAACATAGTGTTCTCCTGTATTACTTTGCTGCAGCGACCGGCGGGGCATCTTGTTGAGGAATCGAAATGCCGATTGGAGTCGGCGTGCCCATGCCGAGAGCGTTGAGGGGCGGCTCGATTTCCGGACGATTGCCGACCACAAGGACGGCGAGCTTTTCGGGGTGGACGTACTTTTTGGCCACAGCGGCGAGATCGGCGAGCGTAACTTTCTCAACGGCCGAGCGGTAGGTTTCGAGATAGTCGGCCGGGTACCCGTAGAATTCGAGTCTCTCGCTTTCATCGAGAACTTTATCTTTGGTGTCGTATTGGAAGAGGAACGAGTTGAGAATGTCGTCTTTGGCGCGGTCGAGCTCGTATGGTGTGAAGGGCCGGCTATTGAGAGCAGCGATTTCAGCAAGTGCGAGCCTGGTGGCTTCGACGGTTTTTTCGCTTCTGGTCAGAACGTTCACCTCGAAAGTTCCGGGGTGGTCGTCGGCGAGGCTGAAGCCCCCACCGACATCGTAAGCCAAAGCCTGCTGTGTGCGGATTTTTACGAAGAGACGGCTGCCGAATCCGCCGCCGAGAATCTCATTCATGACGGCGATGGCGGCTGCGTCGGGATTGCGGCGGTCGATGCCAAGGCCGACGATCTGCACGTTGGATTGGTCGACGTCTTCTTTGTCGATGAAGTACGCGCCGGGCCGTGGCCCGGGAAACTCATCGTGGCGCGGCGGTTGAGGTGTGATCTGCGGAAGGCTTTCAAAAGCCGCGCGCACTTTGGCCTCCATCGCTGCCGGATCGAAATCACCGAAGATGCCGACGATGAGCTCTCCCTTGAGCGTGCGCGCGTGCCACGCGTCGAGATCCGCGATGGAGACGGCGGCGATGGTCGAGAGCTCTGGCTGGCGCGTGTAGGGGCTGTTGGCGCCGTAGACGAGCTTGGCCGACTCGCGGCCGGCTATCGCATCCTCATCGTCATTGCGGCGGGCAATTGCAGTGGCTTCCTGCTGCTTGGCCAGCTGCAGCTTCTCCGCGTTGAATTTTGGATGGAAAAAGAGATCCATGGCCAGTGAAAAGACCTGGCCGGCGTCGGCTTTCAGCGAATCCCAGGAGATGGTAGTGGAATCGTCGTCGCCCTCGGTTTCGATGTGCGCGGCTTTCGATTCGAGCACGTCGTCCATGGCGTCGCCATCCAAGCTCTCAGTGCCGCTGGTACGCCAGGCCTGCGCGTAGAGGCCGACCAGGCCGGCCTTGGCCGGATCCTCATCGCGCGATCCGCCGTGAATGAGGACCGAGCCATAGACAAACGGCAGCTCGTGGTCCTCCTGCAAGAAGACGACGATGCCATTCTTCAATTCGATCCGTTTGGGCTGCTGAGGATGAAATGCGTGGAGCGGAGGGATGGGAATCTGCTCCCATGGCTTCGATGACTGGGCGGAGGTGATCGCGGCGACGAGGACGAAAAGGGAAAGCGCGAAGGAGTGTGCGGGTCTGGAGACCGGCGCTACTGGTCTGAAATCGACGGATGATCGGGAGACTGGCGGTATCGGCCTGGAAAGACTCCTCATTGTGTGGCCCCGTCCGATTTGTTGCCCGCGGGTTGCGGCTCTGTTTCGATTTCGGCGCTGGTCCGGTTGGAGTCAACGAAGATCAGATTTGCGACGCGGCGAATGTCGGCCTTGGTGACCTTGTCGATCTCGTTGAGCTGCAAAAATAATTGGCGCCAGTCTCCGTAGCGGCTCTGGTACTCGGCGAGCGAATCGGCAAGGCCCTGATTGTCTGCCAGTCCGCGCAGAAGGTCGGCGCGAGCGCGGGTCTTGTACATCCGGAGTTCCGCATCGCTGACGTCGGCGGCTTTGAGCTTGGCGATTTCCTTGTGAATTGCGGCGCGCATTTCGGCGGGACTGTGGCCGGGGAGGGGCTCAGCGTAGAAGACAAAAAGGCTAGGGTATTTTTCGTCGGGAAATGGGCTGAAACCTTGAGCCTCGGCCGCAATCTGCTGCTGCTCCACGAGGCTGCGATAGAGGCGCGACACGCGGCCGTTGGACAAGATATCGCTGATGGCATCGTAGACTGCGTTGTCGGGATCGTGGTAGCTGGGACGGTGGTAACCCTCCATATAGACTGGCTGGGTTTGCTCATGGATGATGACGGACTTCTCGGCAAACTGCGTTGGCTCGACGGTAGTCATGTCGTCGGGCTTGGGGCCGGCGGGAACGCGGCTGAAGTATTTCTCGAGCATGGGCAGATCGGTTTGGGGATCGACGTCACCTACGATGGCGATGACAATGTTACCGCCGACGTAATACTTGCGATGGAACGCCATAGCCTGAGTAGCCGTGATCTGGCTGACTTCGCTGGGCCAGCCGATGTCGCTGCGGCCATAGTTGTGCGCAACGTAAGCCGTGGCAAGAAGCTGCTCCTCAAGGCGGCCGATGGGGTCTGAGTCGACGCGCATGCGACGCTCTTCCATCACCACATCGCGCTCCTTGTAAAACTCGCGCGGGACAACGTCGGCCAAGCGGCTTGATTCCATCCACGCCCAAAGCTCAAGCCGATTCTCTGGCATCGACCAGTAATACTGCGTGTCGTCAAGGCCGGTGCCCGCATTCAAGTTGTTTGCGCCGTTGGCTTCAGCAACTTCGCTGAACTGGTTGGGGATGACAAACTTTTCGGCTTCGGACTGGGCAGCAAGGAAGGCAGCCTTGAGGATTTTGAGTTTGGCATCGTCGCGACCGGCGGGCTTGAGATACTCGGCCTCGTAGGCGTCGTTGGCCGCCTCAACTTTGGCGAGAGCGACCTTTTCTGCCGCGTAGTCCGTGGTGCCGATCTGGGTTGTGCCCTTGAACGCGAGATGCTCGAACATGTGGGCGAGGCCGCTCTCACCCGATGGATCGTTCACGTCGCCGGCATCGACAAATGTGGTGTAGCTGAAGACGGGCGCGTCGTGCCGCTCACAGAGAACCAGGGTGAGCCCATTGGGAAGAATTTTGACGGTGACTCGCTTTTCGAAGCTTTGCAAATCCTGGGCTGACGCCGCGGCGCCTGCCAGCAGCGCGGCAATAATCCAAGGGCTGGTGGAGAAGTTCCGGAACTTTCTGTGGCGCATCCAAACTCCTCGATCCAGGAAACCGGATTGACGCTTCTTCGCTCTCTTCCAAGCTATTGCCCGTGGCCTGAGCCGTCAAACACGAAGACGGCGCGAGGAAGACGGCAGCCCGAGCGGCGCGATGGGAGAAAACAAGCGAGGGTATAATCGGACGCATGGCGGCGAGCGTACAAACCAGCGAGCAAGCGAACGATGGAGCAAGGAAGCTTGCTGGCGCGGCTGAAAGCCCTGCGGATCCTGGCGCGGTTGCGACTGAGAAGTTGCGCGCGCTTGAAGCGCGGCTGGAACAACTGGGCAGCCTGATGGTGGCTTATTCGGGCGGAGTGGATTCGGCGTTTCTGGCTGCCACAGGGCATCGGGTGCTGGGGGAGCGGATGGTAGCGGTACTGGCCGATTCACCTTCACTGGCACGGCGCGACATGGAGCAGGCGTGCGCCTTTGCAAAGTCGATCGGAATGCCGTTTCGGGTGGTTGCCACCGACGAGCTCGATCGTGAAGACTATGCGCGCAACGATGCGAACCGCTGCTTCCATTGCAAGGACGAGCTTTTTCTGGTTTTGGAGAAGCTGGCCGCGAAGACGGGTTTCGCGCACATCGCCTACGGGATGAATGCCGACGACACGCGGGATTATCGGCCGGGCCAGCGCGCCGCCGAGGAACACGAAGTGCTGGCGCCGCTGGCTGAGATGGGGCTGACGAAACTCGAGGTGCGGGCACTGGCCAGGGCAGCTGGTTATCCGGTGTGGGATCGTCCGGCTGCGCCATGCCTGAGCTCGCGCGTGGAATACGGCCGCGCAGTGACGCGCGACGTGCTGGAGCAGGTGGAACGTGGCGAGCAAAGCCTGCGAGAGTTGGGCTTCACGGAGATGCGCGTGCGCCACCACGGTGAACTGGCGCGCGTAGAGATCGCGCGCAATGAATTGCCGCGGGCGCTGACGATGGAAATGATGGATGCGATCACGGCGGCGTTGAAAAAGGCGGGATTCAAATATGTGACGCTCGATTGCCAGGGGTTCCGCTCGGGAGCAATGAACGCGGTGCTGCCCGTCGAAGTGCTGGCGCGGAAGGGCGCGTAAAGCGCCCTCAATTCCCTTCTCTGGTATCGGACCATATAGAATCACAAGGCAATGCGAATCGGCTATCTGGAGTGCTTTTCCGGAATCAGCGGTGACATGATGCTGGGCGCGCTGGTGGATGCGGGCGTGCCTTTCGATCTGCTCGCCGAAACGATGGCGGCGTTGAACGTTGACGCGCGCCTGGAGATGCGCAAGGTGAGCCGCGGCGGGCTGGCTGCGGTGAAAGTGGACGTGGTAACGCAGAGATCAGAGAACAGAGGCCAGAGATCAGAGGATGGGCATGGCCATGAACACTCTCATGATGGCCATTCGCACGAACATCACGGGCAGGATCATGACCATCACACGCATGAGACGAAGGCGACACATCAACACGATGATGAAGGCCATGAACACGCGCCGCATCGGTCGCTGAAGACAATTCTTGGGATCATTGATGCGGCTCCATTGAAGGAAACCGTGAAGCTGCGCGCAGCGCGTGCCTTCCAGTTGATCGGCGAGGCGGAGGCGGCGATTCATTCGATCCCGATTGAGAAAGTGCACTTTCACGAAGTGGGCGCGGTGGACACGATCGTGGACATTGTGTGTGCGGCCGCGGGGTGCGAAGCGCTAGGCGTGGAGCGCTGGATGGCTTCGCCTCTCAACGTCGGGAGCGGAACGGTGAAATGCGCGCATGGAACGCTGCCTGTTCCTGCGCCGGCGACTCTGGCTTTGATTGGCGACGCTCCTGTGTATGCGGCTGGCGAGGCGATGGAGCGCGTGACGCCGACCGGGGCGGCGTTGCTGCGCATGCTGGACGTGACCTACGGGGCGCTGCCCGCAATGAGCGTGAAGGCGCACGGCTACGGTGCGGGAGGCCGCGACACACCGGGCGAACCGAATCTATTGAGGATGCTGGTTGGCGAGGCGCAACAGGGCGCCGCGGACAACGAAGCGATCGCAGTGATTGAGACGGTGATCGACGACGCGACGCCGCAATTGCTTGCATACGTGAGCGAACTGTTGCTGGAAGCGGGCGCGTGGGACGTTTACAGGCTACCGGTGCAGATGAAGAAGGGGCGGGCGGGCGTGCAAATGACGGTGCTCTCGAGCACTGAACTGATGCCCACGCTCCGCGACCTGCTGCTGCGCGAAACGACCACGATTGGATTGCGCTGGCGGTTGGAGAACAAGCTGTCGCTGGCGCGCGAGTTTGTGGACGTTGACACGGAGTGGGGGAAGATTCGGATCAAGGTTGCGCGGTGGCCGTCGGGCGAAGTGGCAAACGCGTCGCCAGAGTATGAGGTATGCCGCAACGTTGCGCGGCGGCACGGCGTGCCGCTCAAGCTAGTGACGCAGGAGGCGATGCGTGCCTATGTGGAGAAAGAACGCGCGACGACTGAGGAGACAGAGCCCTGATGGATCGATCGCAGATTGAGGCGGTGTTGAATGATGTGCGCACGGGATCGACGAGCGTAAGCGATGCGTTGGAGCGCCTTCGGACCCTGCCTTTTGAGGATCTGGGATTCGCCAAGCTCGACCATCATCGCGCGCTGCGCACGGGCATGCCTGAAGTGATCTTCGCCGAGAGCAAGACAGCGGCACAGGTTGCAGCGATTTTTGCGCGGATGGCGAGTGCCGGCGGAAATGTTCTGGCGACTCGCGCTTCGCGCGAGGTGTTTGAAGCGGTGCGAAGCGCTGAACCGCGCGCGGAATTCAATGAAACGGCGCGGACCATCACCTTGATGCAGACAGAACCGCCTGCCGGCAAAGGCACCGTGGGAGTGGTTTGCGCGGGGACGAGCGATTTGCCTGTGGCGGAAGAGGCAGCCGTGACAGCGCGGTTGATGGGCAACACCGTGGAGCTGGTGGCCGACGTGGGCGTTGCGGGCATTCATCGGCTGCTGGCTCAGCAGAAGACGCTGAACTCGGCGCGCGTGCTGATTGTCTGCGCGGGCATGGAGGGCGCACTGCCGACAGTGGTGGGCGGCCTTGTGCATGCGCCGGTGATTGCGGTACCGACGAGCGTGGGTTACGGAGCGTCACTGGGCGGCATAGCCGCGCTGCTGGGAATGTTGAACACATGCTCACCGAATGTGTCGGTGGTGAATATCGACAACGGATTCGGCGCCGCCTGCATCGCATCCCTGATCAATCACATGTAGAGCGGCACGCCCCTTATGGGCCGCGCCGCTCGCGAGTGCAATCAGGCTGTCGTGTTTCAGAAACGGATCGTGGGTCCGAATGTTACGCGCAGGTTGTTGTAGGTGCCGCCATTCAGGTAAATCTCGTCGCCGGCTTCGGCGCGGATTCCAATCGGACCCGCAAATCCCTCGATTCCTCCGCCGGGATAGAAGGCAAGATGCGTGCCGGGATTTCCCACGCCGGCCACCGCGCCGGTGAATGTCGATCCTGAAACGACTCCAGAGTTGTTGGTGCTGAAATCGATGAATCCGACTTTGCCAGTGGCGAAGACGCGGAAGGGACCGCCGCCGCCGAATTGAAGCTTGGGGCCAAAGAGGCCGGTGAGAGGCCGCACGCTTGTGGTCACGACGGTAGAGGTTGTCCCGTTGGTTGTAGTCGTCGTGAAGTCTTGCGCGAAGTCGTAGTTCATCTCGGCCTCAAGCGCGACAAAGGGGTTCATGTTGAAGCCGACGCGGCCGCCGACGCCGAGGAAATTCGCATGGTAGGCGCTCGTTGGGGCGAAACGAAAGTAGTCGCCGTAGATTCCGATTTCGGCGTGATTCAAGGTCGAGGAGCCGGCTCCGGGAGATGCTTGCGCCGCCAGCCATGATGGAGAAGAAAGAGCAATGCATAACGCAACGAATCGAAGAATGTGCTTCATTTTTTGACACTCCTATGAATTATTTGCTTCTAAACTGCAGGAATTCGCGCGGGGTTTCGCTTCGCCCCAAGGCGCGGCTACGAGAATTCTGATGCTGCGCGATGTCCCGAGGTTGACTCAGGATTTCGGGAAGCGGGCGAGGACACAGCAGCAGACGAATCACCGAACCGATGAGGAGGGGCGGATTCTTTTTTGCAGGCCGGAAGGCGCAGGTTGAGGATACGCGCTCGTGTCGCGTCCTGGAAGTTCTTTGCAGAATTCGGCACCACGAAATGCAGGTCCTTCGGCTCCGTTTGCCGCAAAAAACGCGACAAACTCCGCTCAGAATGACCGCACATTTGTTGAGTGAATTAACGACTCAGCATGCTAGGGCCGATCGTAGAAGCGGAAGAAGAGCGATGGCTTGGCGACGGGCTCCGCACGGGCCACTAGCGCGTCTGCCTGGGCATCGCTGAGCGGGGTGAAATCGCGAGCAAGGTTTACGTTCTCTTCAAGCTGCGCGATCGTATCGCAACCGATGATGACCGTGCTCACGGGGCGGGAGAGCGTGTAGTACATGGCCTCGCGCATGGAAAGTGTGCCGGAGGTGGGCGCGGGAACCATCCCCTCCCACATCTTTTTCTGGTCTTGGAGCGAGGGCGGTACCCAGGAAGAGAGAAGCCGCCCGCGGGCCGGCACCTTCATACCGATGATGCCCATTTGGCGCTCAACTGCCAGCGGCAAGAGCCCGGAGTTAAAGCTGTAGAAATGCGGGTCCGCGGCGTTCATCGCCATGAGAATTGTGTCGAATGGATAGCGATGGATGCCTTCCATCAGCGCTTCGGGACGATAATGCCCGGTGAGACCGAGGAAACGGACGACCTTCTGCTCCTTCATTTCAAGCAGCGCTTCCATGGCGCCGCCTTTGGCGAAGACCTCATCGATGTCGGTCATGGTGCCGATGTCGTGCAATTGCCAGAGGTCGACGTGATCGGTCTGGAGAAGCTCGAGCGACTTCTCGATCATGCGCATGGAATCGTCACGCGTGCGTTCCTTGGTTTTGGTGGCGAGGAAGGCAACGTTGCGGCGATGAGACATAACCTTGCCGACATACTGCTCGCTCCAACGGTCGGGACCGCCGTAGATAGAGGAAGTATCGATGTAGTTGACGCCGAGGTCGAGGGCGCGCTCGACGATGGGCACGGCGACGTCAAAATTATTCGGCTTCTCGAGCGCGGCCTGGCCACCGAGCGAGAAGATACCGACCTTGTAGCCGGTCTTGCCCAGATTGCGCGTGGGCATAGCGCCAGGGGTGACGGGATTCGAAGGGAGAGCGGGAAGGGATTTCGGCGCGTCAGCCATGGCGGTCTGGGTCATCGCCGACTGGGCCAGCAATGCGGCGGTGACCGCGCCGCCGGCCTTAAGAAATTCACGACGGCCTTGCTTCTGCGTGGAAGCCCGTTTTTGGTCGCTCATTCTTCCCTCCTCAACAGACCTTATGAACTCATCATATTCCCGTGAGGCGGAGGGAAGAAGCGGGATTGAAGCATTTTCGATGTTCAAAAGATCAAGCGGTGGAAGGCTGTAATTCTTTAAGAAAACGCCGCGCAGTTTTCTCTGGCGCGAAGCGTGTGGAGGAATTAATCTCTTAGCACCGCTGGCCCCCCGGAAAGAAAGAGGAAATTATGTCTACTGCTTATCCCCAGGTCGGGGGCTACCCGGCCCCGCAATACGCACCTCCTGCATACCGTTTATATGACTCGGGCTCAATCGGCCTGGCAGCCTTCCTGGGCAGCCCGCTTGCGGGTACGGTCCTGATCGCTTCAAACTACCGCAAGCTTGGACAGGGCAGCAATGCCATGCTTGCGCTTGTCGTGGGCGCGGCGGCATCCGCTGGCTTGATCTTTTTGGCATTGAAATCGACAGCAAGCCCGACGATTGCCAGCGTTGTGCTGTTCGTGTGCACCTGGATGGCGGCGAAGCAGCTGCAGGATCAGGCGATCAAAACGCATGTTGCGTGGGGTGGGCAACTCTATTCGAAGTGGCGCGCTGTCGGCATAGCCATCGCAACGACCCTGGTTCTCGGCTGCGCGCTGATCGGCTACCTGTACTACACCGGACAGTGGCAGAGTTTCGCTGCGCAATACGGAGTCGGGCAGAACACGGTGACCATCGGAACCAAGGACCAGGTGATTTACACGGGCACAGCCACCCAGGCCGATGCAACGGCGTTGGGCAACGCTCTGAAGAGCGCCGGTTACCTGCAGGATCGCGGCGTGACCGTGGTGCTGAACAAGGGAACGGGCGGCACCACGATCGGATTCGTTGTTCAGGAGGGCGCATGGAACCAGGCGGGAACGATGGCGCAGTTTGAAGAGATTGCGCGGGGAGTGGCGTCAACCGTGGGCGGCTTGCCCATCCAGGTGCAACTGCTGAACAGCACACAGGTGGTGGAGAAGTCCGGGATTGTAGGCGAAGTGGACTTTGGCGGCGGTGACGAAGTGATCTTCGAGGGCACCGCTACCCAAGCAGACGCCCAGGCGCTCGGTAACCAGCTCAAAACGCTTGGATACCTTTCGGGCAAAGGAGCCAATGTGTTTGTGACGAAGGACGGGGGAACGACGATTGCGTTCGTCGTAACGGACGGCACATGGAACGATGCAGCAGCGGTGAGTGACTTTGAAACCATTGTGCGCAGTGTGGCTTCGACAGTAGGCGGCCTGCCGATCGATATGCGTCTGGATAACACGTCGCTTGTGGTAGAGAAGGACGAAACGGTCCAGTAGGAGTGCGACACGGGAAGGCCGCGAACCCAGGTCTCGTGATTGAGACCTGGGCTGACCTCGATTCCCCGGTCTCAAAGGCGAGACCGGGGGCACCCGCTTTCAGGCTTGGGGTTGCGAAGATTGCGGCTGGTGGTTGCGGTGCGCGCGGCGCTGGGCGAGCATCTGCTCAAACTGCTGCTTCTGCTGGTCATTCAGGACCGCTTCGATCTTGGTGTTCGTGTCCTGGCGGATGGCCCGCGCCTTGATGTGGCGATCCTGCACGCTGAGCGAAGCATCGGCGCGCTGAGTCTGCATCTGCTGTTGGCGAGCGGCCAGGATGGGCGTAATCTGCGCCACCTGATCGCTCGTCAGGTTGAGCCGCTTGCCGAGATGCGCTGCAAACTGGCTGGGATCGAAGTTACGGTGATGGTCGCCGGGCTGCGCGGGCGCGGATTGCGGGGCGTTGGCGGCCGGGGTCTGATTTGAGTCAGGCGCCTGCGCGAACAGGGTGCTCGCTGAAAGCAGCGCGCCGAGAATGATGGTAGCTTTGGTTCGATTCATTTTGATTCTCCCTTTTGGCCTTGATGGTGAACACCGGCCGTTGCGTGTGTAGACACGGCGGCGAAGGGGAAAGTTTCGAGCGGGAGCGCGAGGGTCAATCGGTGGGTTGAGGAGGCTGACTCGTGTCGCGTCTACGCGATTGTTTCGTGCGTCTAATGCAGAGCCGGTCTTAACCTCACTGCTGATTGCGGTACCGGCTTATACTTCCGGAATGAACGAGAAGTCATTTACAGATCTGAGTGAATTCTCTTTCGACGAATTCATTGCGTTTCTATTCGATCGAGACATTCCTGAGAAATCCGGGAAGTGGAACCCCTGGTATTGGCACACGGAGGTCGTTTTCGATCCTGTGCGGATTTGCGATTACTACATCCGTTTGTTCAAGGAGCCACGCTTTCTTCTTGAGCGTTTCTCTCCGGCTCAGCTCGAGGAGGGCTTTTGGGCAATTTCGTCTCACGGTTTTCTAGGTTGTTCGGCCACCGACCTTTTCTGGAATGAGGTGCTGCCGCTTTCGGCTCGGGAAGAATGTGTCAGGTCCATGTTCTATCTGTATCGGGATCTGTTTGCATTCGAGCCGTCGGAGACCGCCGGATTCATGTGGTGGGATTCGGTCTGCTGGCACCTCTGGCATCGCGGTCAGAAGGACCGGCTGCGTGGTGGCGAAGACTTATCGATGCAGGACGTGATGTTTGAGACTCTCGCGAAAATCCTCGCGCTCGACTCGGAGAATTGCCAGCACGCGGCGCTTCATGGTCTCGGGCATCTCCAACATCCCGCGACCCAAGAAACGATCAACGACTACTTACGCCAGCATCCCTCGCTGAGCCATGAGATCAGAATTTATGCTCTAGCCGCCGCCCGTTTTGAGGTGCAGTGAGGCGTGGTTAATCAAGGGCGAGAGCAAACGTCTGCGTGCGGAGCTTTTACGTCCCGCGCGAATTCATCGGGCATCGCAAAAAGCAACCGCAGATCCTTCGGTCGCCGCGGCGACCTCAGGATGACAGCGGCTCGCGCGGCTGCTTGTGCAGCAACAGAAAAGGCCGCGCGATGCGCGGCCTTTTCATTGGGTATGACCATTGGTGTCTGTGAAGCTCAGCCGGCCTTTTCAAGCAGGCACGGCGACAGATCACGGCGCTCGACCATGTCCTTGGTGATCTCGAGATCGCGGACGCGCTTGTTCGAGGGCAGGTGGTACATCAGATCGAGCATGAGCTCTTCGAGGATCATGCGCAGACCGCGGGCGCCCACCTTGCGGGCCATGGCTTCGCGTGCCACAGCGCAGGCCGCTTCGGCGGTGAAATGCAGGCGGACATTTTCGTATTCAAAGAGGCGCTGGTACTGCTTGAGGATAGCGTTGCGCGGCTTGGTGAGAATTTCGATCAGCGCGACTTCGTCGAGCTCGTCGAGGACACCCATGACGGGCAGGCGGCCGACAAACTCAGGAATGAGGCCGTACTTGATAAGGTCTTGCGGCTCGGTCTTGCGAAGCAGCTCGGTGTCGCGGTGCGACCTTGTGGTGGCCTGATCGGTATCGGCCTCGGAGGTGCGGAAGCCAAGGGCCTTTTTGCCGATGCGCCGACCTACAACCCGCTCGAGACCGACAAACGCGCCACCGCAAATGAAGAGAATGTTGGTGGTGTCGACAGCGGTGAACTCCTGATGCGGATGCTTGCGGCCGCCCTGCGGAGGGACATTGGCGACGGTGCCTTCGAGAATCTTTAGGAGGGCCTGCTGCACGCCTTCGCCGGAAACGTCGCGGGTGATTGAGGGGTTTTCGTCCTTGCGGCCGATTTTGTCGATCTCGTCGATGTAGATGATGCCCTGCTGAGCGCGGTTGACGTCGCCATCGGCAGCCTGAAGAAGCTTGAGGATGATGTTTTCAACGTCCTCGCCGACGTAGCCGGCTTCAGTGAGCGTGGTGGCGTCGACAATAGCGAACGGAACGTCGAGCATCTTGGCCAGAGTGTGCGCCAGAAGAGTCTTTCCAGAGCCAGTGGGTCCGATCAAAAGGATGTTTGACTTGGCCAACTCGACTTCGTTGTTGCGCGCCTTGTTCATCTGGATGCGCTTGTAGTGGTTATAGACAGAGACGGCAAGCTTTTTCTTGGTCTGGTCCTGGCCGATGACGTAATCGTCGAGGAAAGCCTTGACTTCAGTGGGCTTGGGGAGATGGCCGGCCGTGGTGGCGGGGACTTCGCCGCTGCGATCGTCGTCGAGAATGGAGTTGCAGACCGCAACGCACTCATCGCAGATATAGGCCCGTGGGTAATCGCTGGGCGAAGAGATCAGCTTGGCTACAGCGTCCTGCGATTTATGGCAGAACGAGCAGCGAAGCGCTTCCTCCGGCCCTGTGCGCGTTTTCATGGTTACGGCTCCCCCTGAAAGAGTTTAGTCCAAATCCTCACTTCCGGCTACGTGCCCCCCGGGCCAGGTACGGGGACGGGCTAGGTTCGGGGCCGGTCGATGATTTCGTCCACGATTCCGTATTCCTTGGCTTGCTGGGCGTTCATGATGAAGTCCCTCTCCACGTCGCGTTCGATGCGCTCGAGGGGCTGGCCGGTATGTTGAGCGATGAGATTGTTTGTGATTTCGCGGATGCGCAGGATTTCGCGGGCATGAATGTCGATGTCCGTGGCCTGACCGCTGAGGCCGCCCATCGACGGCTGATGAATAAGAATGCGGGAGTTAGGGAGGGCGAAGCGTTTGCCTTTGTTGCCGGCGAGGAGCAGGAAGGCTCCCATGCTGGCGGCCTGGCCGATGCAATAGGTGACGACGTTGTTCTTGATGAACTGCATGGTGTCGTAGATTGCAAGGCCGGCGGTGATGGAGCCGCCCGGAGAATTGATGTAGAGAGAGACGTCCTTCTCGGGGTCTTCGCCCTGCAAGAAGAGCATCTGGGCGACGATCAGATTCGCGATCTGGTCGTCGATGGGGGTACCAAGAAAGATAATGTTATCGCGCAGCAGACGGGAGTAGATGTCGTAGGCGCGCTCGCCCCGGCTCGTCTGCTCAACCACCATGGGAACCAATGCCATTTTTCTTGTTGCTCCTAGCTTTCGGCTTGCGGCCTTCAGCTTTGTTGGTGCTGCTTAGCCAATGTTTTCAAGGGTTCCAGCGCCGGAGCCCCGAATGATTGATCCATTTATGCGGGGAGGCGCTCGTACAAAATGGAAGCGGTTTTGTCACGTCTGAGCTGCTCCCTGATCCTAGCCAGCCCACCGTCTTTGGTCAATCGGACTTTCAGGGCATCGAGGGGTTCGCGTGACTGAATAGATACTATTTGCAATTCCTTATCCAGATCCTCGTCACTGATCGTTATGTTTTCTTCACCCGCGATGCGGTCGAGGAGAATATTGGTTTTCACTTCGGCCACGGCGCTGTCACGCTGGGCAGCGCGGAGGCGGGTGAAGTCGAGCTTGCGCATCTGCTCGGGCTGCATGCCCTGTGCGGCGAGGGCGCGGAGGCCACGCTCGAGGCGCGTGTCAATCTGGTCCTGCACAAGCGACTCGGGAACCGGGAAAGTAAACTTCTCAGCCATCGCGGCGAAGAGATGGTCCTTGGTTTCGGCCTCGACTGAGCGGCGCTTGCGAGCTTCCAGGTAGTCGCGTACGCTCTTCTCGAGGTCAGCGTAGCTCTCGTAGCGGCCGAGCTCCTTGGCGAAGTCGTCGTTCAACTCGGGAAGAATGCGCTTCTTGATGGCCTTGACTTCGACATCATAGGCGACGGTTTTGCCGGCCAGCTTGGCCTCGGCGTAGTCCGCCGGATAGATGACTTCGAGCTTGAGCTCCTGGCCGGGCTTGGCGCCGCGAAGGGCATTGGTGAAAGCTTCGACAGTATCTTTGCCGCCAATTTCGACGAGGGTGTTTTCGCCGCCGATGGGCTCAGATTCGGCTGGAGTTGATTCGGATTCGGTCGCGGCATCAGACGAGGCGTCGGTTGGGGCGGGCTGAATCTGGCCTTTGTAAGTGATTTCGGCCCAATCGCCATCCTGGAGCGGGCGGTCTTCTTCGACTGGCTCGATGGTGGCGCGGGAATCGCGAAGATGACCGACTTCGTGCTTGAACTCCTCGTCGGTGACCTCGACCGAGGGTTTGGGGACAGTGACGTCCTTGTAGCCGTCGATTGAGAAAGCAGGAATGAATTCAAAGACGGCTTTGACGTGGAGCGGGGTTCCGTCTTCGACCGTGAGCTCGGTGACCTGAGGCTGACCGACAGGACGGATGTTCAGCTCGTTGACGCCCTTGTTGAAGCGGTCGGGAAGCAGACTGTCGATGACTTCCTTGCGAATTTCGGCGGCGAAGCGGCGGCGGATGATAGATTCCGGTACTTTGCCGGCGCGGAAGCCGGGAATCTTGGCGTATCTGCGATAGTTGGCGGCGACTTTGCGGTAGGCCGCGGCAACTTCATCGGCGGGAACATCGATGACGAGTTCGCGAGTACATTCGGGGTTCAGAACCGGGCCGTGCTGGTGGTCGTGGGTTTCTTCGGCATGATCGTGCTGGTGCTCGTGCTCGGGTTCAGCCGTTTCAGGTTTGGTTTCGAGGGTGCCGCTGGAGCTCAAGATAGTACCTTCCGGGCGCGTTCGTCGATTACGGCCACGGGCTGAAAATGAAGGAAATACAGCGCCGTTTGGCCGGGTGAATGCCTCTCTCAATGGTACGGGGGTTTGGAGGAGGGGTCAAACCGGGGAGGCAGGGACAAGGGATTAGGGATTAGGGATTAGGGATCGGAAAGAACGGCGCGAACGAAAAGATGAGGATGCTACCCATTTTGGCACGAGGCCGATTTACTGTTCGGCGAGTTGGGGCTTGCGAACGTAGGGCAGAAAACGGGGATGGGCAGCGCCGCACCGGGCGTAGTTGGCGCGAGCTTCTTTCAAACTCAATTGGCCGTTGACGGTGAGACGGACGTCTGTGGCGTCGTCGCCTTCCTGGCCGTCGTCCTCCCACCAGCAGACCGGGCAAAGGCTGAGGGCTGCAGGGACATCGAGAGTCTTGTAACCGCAGCAGGGGCAACGGTAACGCACTTCGATGTCAGAGCTCACACCGAAATGGACGGAAAACCACCGGACCGGATTACGAGAGATGGCACCCATACAGCATTTGTCGACAATCCCCGGCCGAGGGTTTGCTCGCTCAGAACACTTTGAATGACGAAGGTCACGCGGCGAGAGTGTGACGCCATCGCCTCCGATTCAGGCGCGGCCGGCGAACTCGCGGGTTTCGGTATAGACCCTGACCTTTTCGCCCTCTTGAATGAAGAGAGGAACCTTGATCTCTAGGCCGGTCTCGAGGCGCGCATGCTTGGTGACGTCGCCCGAGGTGTTGCCGCGCGCTCCGGGCTCAGTGTAGGCAACCTTGAGCTCAACCTGCGAAGGCAACTCCAGGCCAATGGGGTTGCCATTGAACTTGTGCAGCTTGATCAATGCGCCTTCGACCAGAAACTCCAGCGCGTCGCCGACCATGCTCTCGGAGAGCGTGTGCGTATCGAATGTTTCCTGATCGAGAAAGTGCGAACCTTCGCCATCGCTGTAAAGGTAGGAGGATTCGACAAGCTCGAGGTCCGGCTCCTTGAACTTTTCGCCGGCTTTGAAGGTCTTGTCGAAGACGGCGCGGGTGAGCAGGTTGCGCATCTTGAGGCGGACGAGGGTCTGGCCGCCGCGGGCCGTGGGCGTGGAGATCTCGGCTTCAAGGCAGCAGTAAGGAATGCCTTCGTGCTCAAAGACCATCTTGCGTTTTACGGTGATTGCTTCAATCAGTGCGGCCATGGGTTCCCTGGAAGAAAATTTGGTGAAGCAAGGAGCGGCGAGTGGCCTCTGCAGCCCATAGCCATTATAGGTAGGCGAAATGCGTGGCGCGAATGTGCGGAATGGGACTTGGTCGCCTTGACGGTGCCGGAAAATGACTGTAGTAAACTTTTCGCGTTTCTTAGCGAAACCCGGAGGCCGCATTGAAACAGGCGAACTTAGGACTATTTGCGAGCTTTGCAGCGCTCGCTCTGTTGGGCGGATGCCATTCCGATCCGGCCGTTTGGAGGACTGAACTCCGATCGCCCGACGGAGCGTGGCTTGCGACAGCGCGCACAGATCAGTACGGCGGTTTCGGCTCGGCTTACATCGATACAGTAGTAACTCTAAAGAGACTCGACGGTACCATCAATCGAGGCAAGCCGTTTGACGTCCTCGAATACCCTGAAAACGGTCCGGTGCGAAAGCCCTACACCTTGAGCCAAGAGAATTCCGGCGGCGGCGTGAACCTTGAGCTGCGGTGGCTGTCGTCGAATCATCTGGAGATCGATTACAGCGGGCGGCTCGAGCCAGATTTGCAAGTGGTCCGGTTCGGGGGAGTCGAAATAACCCTTTATCAACGGGGAGGGGGCTCGTAAAAGGGAGCACGCAGCCCAACATAACACGCTGCGCGTGGTTTTGGACTGATCGTCGTCAATTTAAAAGCGTCGCCAGCCTTATCCCGCTCCGCGCAGGTGAGTCCAGCCCAAATTTCAACTTGGCAGGACGTCAGCACGGTGCCATGCGAGACGACTGCTGAACGCTTAATTTGCCAATGCCGCAATTTCAGAGAAGGCGACGGTGAAGGATGTTCCGGGAAGCTCGAACGTCGAAGCCAATTTGAGCTGTCCCTGCCCATAGCGATAAAAAAGCTGCCTGGTTGGCTCGATGACCCAGATTGCCGCGATACCCATGCGTTCGTAGTCGGCCAGCTTTTCGAGCATCCGCGTCATGGTGTCTTCCGGCGAGAGGATCTCAAAGACAGCCAGCGGCGCATGCGTAATGATCTGCTCGCGCGGAGCTTTGCGGCTGAGGACGGTGACGTCGGGAACGCGGAAGCGGCGCGGCGCGACCTGCATGCGCAATTCGGTTCTCGCTTCGATTTCCAACTCTGCCTGGCGCATGGTAAAGAATGCCGCCAGAATCGTTTGCCATGTTGCATGGTCGTACTCGCCCACCGCTCTCTCCTCGATCACGCCATCGACGTATTCGCAGTCGGGATCCGAGGTCATCCTCAGGTATTCCTCGACCGGGATAAGGGAAGATTGGGCAGCCATGGCGAAATACTCCGTGGTTGATATTGTACGCCGGAAGCGAATCGCAGCCGGGTTCAGCCCTCTTCCGCTTCGCGGAGCTTGGCGATGACGGTGAAGTCTTCAAGCGTGGTGACGTCGCCTTTGATTTCGCCGTGGGTGGCGAGGTCACGGAGCAGGCGGCGCATGATTTTGCCGCTGCGGGTCTTCGGCAGCGCTTCAGTGAAGCGAATATCGTCGGGGCGAGCCAGCGCGCCAATTTCCTTCGTGACCCACTTGCGCAGCTCGTCCTTGAGCGCCTCGCAGGGCTGATTGCCGGATTCGAGCGTGACGAAGGCGGCGATGGCCTGACCCTTGAGATCGTCGGGACGGCCAACGACGGCGGCCTCGGCGACCTTGGGGTGCGCGACGAGAGCGGATTCGACTTCCATGGTGCCGAGGCGATGGCCGCTGACATTAATAACGTCGTCGACGCGGCCCATGAGCCAGAAGTAGCCGTCAGCGTCCTGACGCGCGCCGTCGCCGGTGAAGTAGCAACCGGGAACGTCGGACCAGTAGGTCTTCTGGTAGCGCTCATTGTCGGCGTAGATGGTGCGGGCCATCGAGGGCCAGGGCTTGCGAACGACGAGCAGGCCGCCCGAGCCGGCAGGGACGGTTTCGAAGTGGCCGTTGACGTCAGGCTTCGTGACGACTTCAGGCTGGATGCCGAAGAAGGGGCGCGTGGCCGAGCCTGGCTTGGTGGCGACTGCGCCGGGGATGGGCGCGATCATGATGGCGCCCGTTTCAGTTTGCCACCAGGTGTCGACGATGGGACAGCGATTGCGGCCAATCTTTTCGCGATACCACATCCACGCTTCAGGATTGATGGGCTCGCCGACGGTGCCGAGCAGACGCAGTGAGTCGAGCTTGAATTTGTCAACGAATTCACTGCCCCACTTGATGAAAGCGCGGATGGCGGTGGGCGCAGTATAGAAAATGGTGACGCGATGGTCGTCAACGATTTTCCAAAAGCGCGAGAAGTCAGGGAAATTCGGCGCGCCCTCGTACATGAGGACGGTGGCGCCGTTCTGGAGCGGTCCATAAACAACGTAGGAGTGGCCGGTGACCCAGCCGATGTCGGCCGTGCACCAGTAGATGTCGTCGTCGCGGAGGTCGAAGACGTATTTGGAAGTGAGATAGGTTTGGACGGCATAGCCGCCGGTGGTGTGGAGCAAGCCCTTCGGTTTCCCAGTCGATCCGGAGGTGTAAAGGATGTAGAGCGGATCTTCGGAGTCCATGGGCTCGGCGGGACATTTGGGATCGGCCTTGGTGACGAGATCGTGCCACCAGTGGTCGCGACCGGCAACCATGTTCACTGCGGAGCCGGTTCGCTTGTAGACCACGACATGCTTCACGGTGAGGCAGGCGGGCATGGCTTCGTCGACTGTCGCCTTGAGTTTGATTTCGTTGCCGCGGCGGTAGCTGGTGTCCTGCGTGATGATGGCGATGCAGCCGCAGTCGGCGACGCGGTCGGCGATGGCGTTGGCGGCGAATCCGCCGAAGATGACAGAGTGGACGGCGCCGATGCGCGCGCAGGCGAGGAGTGCTATGGCGAGTTCGGGCGTCATGCCCATGTAAATGGCAACGCGATCGCCTTTCTGGATGCCAAGAGACTTGAGGGCGCTGGCGAACTTCTGAACTTCGGCGTGGAGCTCGGCGTAGGTGAGGCGGCGAACCTCGCCTGGCTCGCCTTCCCAGATGAGCGCAGTCTTACTAGCGCGCTCGCCGAGAGCGTGGCGGTCGACACAGTTGTAGCTGAGGTTCATTTTGCCGCCGACGAACCACTTGGCCCAGGGAAGATTCCATTCAAGAACCTTGTCCCAGGGCTTGAACCAATGCAGGTCTTTGGCGACACTCGCCCAGAACTTTTCGGGGTTTTGGATGGACTCCTGGTAGAGCAACTCATACTCGGCGAGGCTTTTGATGTGAGCCTTGGCGCTGAACTCAGGCGGCGGCGGAAAGACTCGGTTTTCGCGCAGCGTGGAGTCGATATCGCGATTGGCGACGGAAGCGGGCGTCAAAGACATGTACGATCCTTTAGGGAAGCGGTTGGAGATGGCCCGCGTCTTATCCCAGGTCTCAAAATCGAGACCTGGGGCACCCATATGGCGGCGCTCAAGCGGAGAAGCCTCGGCTGAAACTTTAGCGGGTGGGACGTACGGAGAGCAAGTTAAAGGGTGAGCGAGTGACGGCGCGCAATGACGGACAACCGCGGTTCTGCCTAGATGTTTGGCTCGAGAGGGAGAGGACGATGAAAGGTCTCATCATTCGAAACCTGGTTTTGCTGGCAGGGGTAGCTGCGATGCTGGCTCCCACGTGCAGCGCACAGGCCCAATTGGCGGGAGACTGGCAAGGTACGCTGACCGCAGGGAGCGTCCAACTTCGGCTTGTTCTGCACCTGACGGCGGCAAAGGACGGCAGCCTGACGGCGACTCTCGACAGTGTGGACCAAGGCACTTACGGGATTCCGGTGAACTCAGTGACGCTCAAGGATTCCAAGTTCGGCCTGATAGTCGATGCAGTGCATGGAACGTACGAGGGTACGGTCAACAAAGATGTTTCGGAGATTGATGGCACATGGTCGCAGGGCCAGCCGGTCGATCTGAATTTTCACCGCTCCGCGACGCCGCTACCGCCGCCGGCCCCGCCCAAGCCGGCAGAGCCGACGGATATCGACGGCACATGGACGGGAACCTTGAACACCGGCGACACCGAACTGCATGTGATCTTCAAAATCGTCAATACGCAGAGCGGTCTAACAGCCCAGATTCAAAGCCCCGATCAAAGCCCAGTGTGGTATCCAGCAACCTCAGTGACCCGGGTCGGCGCCACGTTGATCATCACCATGAATGGGCTTGGAGCGACGTTCGAAGGCGCGATCGGCGGGGATCTGGGATCGATTGACGGATCGTTCACGCAAGGCAATGTGAAGCTTCCGCTGGTGCTGAAGCGACCCAAGAATTAGGCGGACCGAGCTGCGAGCATGAAGCAGCAGGAGTTTTGGGGATCTTCGTCGGAGGACGAAGGCCCCTGCGGCGAGCTCGTTTGATCCAGAGATTGGCGTAGAATTGCGCCGACGGGTTCCTTTGCGATGAGATTGGATGATCCAGAAGCGATCGTGGACGCGACCGCGTCACCCGGCGTCCACACCAAAGTCGTCGCGAGATTTTGGGATTACTCTCCACCGTTTGATGTCTCGTCCCTCGCTACCCGGATGCTCGAATCAGTTCCGCCGAGTTATCTGCTTGGTCTGAAGGAGGTTGTTCTAACCAATAAAGCCGGGCTGTCGCGCAGCCGCAGGCGAAGCGTGACGAAGTCTCGAGGGCGCAAGATCAAAATTGTGCAGGCGAGCGGGCTTTATCACCCCGCATGGAAAGGCAAACAAGCTTGGATCGAGATCTTCGTGGATAGTACTTTCAGCGGTTACGAGAAGGGGCTATGGCGATGGCTACTTCACATTGGCTACTTTCAGGAGTCCGAGCTGGGCGGAGTGCTCTTTCATGAGGTTGGGCACCATATCGACGCAACTCTCCGTCCGGAGTTCCGTGAAAAGGAAGACATTGCGGATGACTGGAGCGGAAAGCTCTGTCGGCACTGGTTTCGGAGGGAGCGCACCTGGACGATACGAGTCATTCGATTGTTCAGGTATCCTTTTCAGATCGTCGCCAAATCGTTCGCACAGCGGCTGGTGAGCGAAGGGAAATGGTCCCGATCCAGATACGAAAGATACGTCAAGAAAATCCACTCGTGAAGCAAAAGCCCCGTCTGAGAAGGCGGGGCTTATTGTTTGAAGCGTGCCGGCCGTATCGAGATCAGTGCGGTTTGACGACCTCGGTGGCGGAGGAGATTTTGGCTTCGCCTTCAGAGATGACGCGCAGTGCCTCATTGTAGGCATCTTCGCTTTCGCCGGCCTCGTTCCACATTTTATGGCCCCGATCAAGCTGCTCCTTGGCGCGGGCGACATCGATTTCCTCGGGCTTGAGGGCATCGGAGGCGAGGATGGTGACGCGGGAGGGAAGGACTTCAACGAATCCCCAACTGACGTTATACGTGGATGTTTCAGGACTGGTTGGCTCGAGGCCAGGGCCGGTGTGAATGCGCACATCGCCGGCGCCAAGCAAGGCCATTAAGGGAGCGTGGCCGTAGAGCACTTCCATGTATCCGGACTGCGAAGGCAGCTCGACGGCCGCAGCTTCGGCCTCAAAGAGCGTGCGCTCAGGAGTGACGAGACGGACGCGGAGTTGGTTGCTTTCTTCGGCCATAAAAAATCCCTTCGGGATTTTTAGGGGTCAGGGATCAGGGATCAGGGGTCAGTCAAACACCGACTCCGCGCGACGCGCCTTTCTGAACCCTGAAACCTGATCCCTGAACCCTGTTCTTACACCGTTGCTTTCAGCTTTTCCGCGGTTTCGAGAACTTCCTCGATGCCGCCCTTCATATAAAACGCCTGCTCCGGCACATCGTCGTGCTTGCCTTCGATGATTTCCTTGAAAGCTCGGACGGTGTCGGCGATTTTGACGTATGCACCCGGAATGCCCGTGAACTGCTCGGCCACGTGGAAAGGCTGCGACAAAAACTTTTGAACTTTGCGCGCCCGGGCGACGGTAAGCTTGTCATCTTCAGAGAGCTCATCAATGCCAAGGATGGCGATGATGTCCTGGAGATCTTTGTAGCGCTGAAGGATCTTTTTTACCCCTTGGGCGACGTCGTAGTGCTCGTCGCCGACAACGCGCGCGGTGAGGATGCGCGAGGTGGAGGCGAGCGGATCGACTGCCGGGTAAATGCCGAGCTCGGAAAGCGGTCGCGAGAGCACGGTGGTGGCGTCAAGGTGAGCGAAGGTAGTGGCCGGTGCGGGATCGGTGAGGTCATCGGCGGGAACATAGACCGCCTGCACGGACGTGACCGAGCCTTTGCTGGTGGAGGTGATGCGCTCCTGCAGCTCGCCCATTTCCGTGGCGAGGTTCGGCTGGTAGCCGACGGCAGAAGGCATGCGGCCAAGAAGCGTGGAGACTTCGGAGCCGGCCTGCGTGAAGCGGAAGATGTTGTCGATGAAGAGAAGCGTGTCTGCGCCTTCGACGTCGCGGAAGTACTCGGCGACAGTGAGCGCGCTCAAGGCCACCCGCAGGCGCGCGCCGGGCGGCTCGGTCATCTGGCCATAGACGAGGGCGCACTTCGAATCCTGCCAATGCCCCGGCTTGATGACGCCGGACTCGGTCATTTCGAGCCAGAGGTCATTGCCTTCGCGGGTGCGCTCGCCCACGCCACCGAAGACGGAGAAGCCGCCGTGGTTCTTGGCGACGTTGTTGATGAGCTCCATGATGACAACGGTTTTGCCCACGCCAGCGCCGCCGAAGAGGCCGATCTTTCCGCCCTTCAAGAAGGGCTGAATGAGATCGATAACCTTGATGCCGGTCTCGAACATCTCTTCGCTCGTGGACTGCTCATCGAAGAGCGGCGCGGGGCGATGGATGGGCATGCGCTGCTTTTCGCCGATGGGGCCGAGGTTGTCGACCGGCTCGCCGATGACATTGAGCACGCGGCCCAATGTCTCCTTGCCAACGGGCATCTTTATGGGGCCGCCGAGGTCGATGGCATTCATCCCGCGGACCATGCCGTCGGTGGCTTCCATGGCCACGGTGCGGACGCGGCCTTCGCCGAGGTGCTGCTGCACTTCGAGGATGACGTTGATGGGGGTGGGGACGGTGAAGCCTTCGCTCGTGACGCGCAGCGCCTGATAGATGGGCGGCATGGTGGCTTCTTCAAATTGGACGTCTACGGCGGGGCCGGAGACCTGGATGACTTTGCCGATGTTTTCTGCCATTGTTCTTTGCCTTCTTGTTGCAGAGCCTTAGCTTTTAGCCTTTAGCTCTTAGCCTTTTCTTTGCCAGTACCGGCGTTTGCGCCTCTCGCTGCGAGTGTTTTACTACAAAAGCTAAGCGCTAAAAGCTAACGGCTAATAGCTGCTTCTCAAAGCGCGGCTGCGCCGGAAACGATTTCGATGATCTCCTTGGTGATGGCGGCCTGGCGCACACGGTTCATGTAAAGCGTGAGGTCGTCAATCATGTCGGAGGCGTTATTGGTTGCCGAATCCATCGCCGTCATGCGGGCCGCGTGTTCGGCGGCGACCGATTCCGTCATGGCGTGGAAGAGCACGGAAAAAATGTACTGCGGGAGCAGGCCGGCGAAAAGCTGCTCCGGCGGCTGCTCGTAGATGTAGTCGACGTTGGCGGTGCCGAATTTCTTGGCTTCTTCGTCGGCCTCGGCAGTGTCGGCCGGCTCAATGTCGATGCCCGCGGAGAGAGCTGCCTCGGCGATACGTTCCTTCTCTTCGACGGATTGCTCGACGACGCCGGTGATCTGCGGATTCTCAAGATCGATGAGCGGAAGCAGGCGCTCGACGACGAGGCGCTGCGCGATAACCGATTTGAACTCGTTGTAAACGATGTAGGCGGCGTCGATCTCCTCGTGGATGTAGCGAGAGACGATGGAGTGAGCGAGTTCCTGGACGCGCGAGGCTTCGAGTTTCACCAACAGGCCGGGGTGGTCGCCGGTCACCTCTACGTTGCCTTTGCGCTGGGACCTGACCTGGCGGGTCTGGCCGCTCTCGTCCGTCTGCTCAGTGTAGACAGCCGTGGGATAGCGGCGGCGCATCTGGTCGCGCCCCTTGCGGCCGACGGCCTCGATATCGATTTCCTTGTCGGGGTTTCCGGCAATGAACTGGTAAGCGGTCTTGAGGATGTTGGCATTGAATGCGCCGGCAAAACCCTTGTCTCCGGAGATGACGATGAGCAGAACACGCTTTTCAGGCCGCGTGAGGAAGAGCGGATTGCAAAGGTTGCCGCTTTTTTCGTCGTAGAGATCGACGCGGCGGCGGAGCGATTCGAGCACGCTCGCGATCATGCGCGCGTAGGGACGGGCCGCGATCGCACGCTCCTGCGCGCGGCGCAGCTTGGCCGCGGAGACCATTTTCATGGCCTTGGTGATCTGCCGCGTGTTCTTCACGCTGCGGATACGACGCCGGAGATCGAGTACGTTTGCCATTGCTTTAAGCTTTCAGCCGTCGGCTCTCAGCCTTCAGCTAATCCTTCTCAAATCGTGCGATTCTGCTTCTAGCTGAAGGCCAGGAGCTAGAAGCTGCTTTTACACTTTTGCGGCGGCCGGTTCCTTCGCGGCCAGGTCCGCCTTGAAGTTTGTTGAGTATTCCTTGAGTGCCGCGTGAAGGCGGTTGCGGAGATCGTCGTCGAGAGACTTCTTTTCGGTGATGTCGGCCAGGAGCGCCTGCTGCGCGTCGTCGAAGTACTTGTAAAGGCCGTCTTCGTAGGCGCGAATGTCGGCGACCTGGAATTCGTCGAGATAGCCCTGGGTTCCGGCGAAGAGAATAATCATTTGCTGCTGCCATGTGAGCGGGTGGAACTGCGGCTGCTTGAGCAGTTCGGTAAGGCGAACGCCGCGGGCAAGCTGTTTTTGCGTGAGCGGGTCAAGGTCGGAACCGAACTGCGCGAAGGCCGCAAGCTCGCGGTACTGAGCGAGATCGAGCTTGAGCGTGGAACCCACTTGCTTGACGGCCTTGATGGCAGCCGAGAAGCCGACGCGCGAAACGGAAAGGCCGACGTTGACGGCCGGGCGGACGCCGGAATTGAAGAGGTCGGTCTCCAAAAAGATCTGGCCGTCGGTGATGGAGATGACGTTCGTCGGAATATAGGCGGAGACGTCGCCGGCCTGGGTTTCAATGACCGGCAGAGCGGTAAGCGAACCGCCGCCTCGCTCTTTGCTCATTTTTGACGAGCGCTCAAGCAGGCGGGAGTGGAGGTAGAAAACGTCGCCAGGATAGGCTTCGCGGCCCGGGGGGCGGCGCAACAGAAGCGAGATTTCTCGGTAGGCCATGGCGTGCTTGGAGAGATCGTCGTACATAACCAGAGCGTGCTTGCCGTTGTCGCGGAAGTACTCGCCCATGGCGGTTGCGGCGTAGGGCGCGAGATAGAGCATGGGCGCGGGCTCGGAGGCCGAGGCGGCCACGATGATGGTGTGGCCCATGGCGCCGTGCTCGGCAAGCGTCTGCACCACCTGCGCGATGGAAGAGCGCTTTTGGCCGATGGCGCAGTAGATGCAGATTAGGTCGTTCTTGGCGTTGTTGATGATGGTGTCGAGCAGGACGGCGGTCTTTCCGGTCTGACGATCGCCAATGATGAGCTCGCGCTGACCGCGGCCGATGGGGATCATGGCGTCAATGGCCTTGAGGCCGGTGGCCATGGGCTCGCGCACGGGCTGGCGGTCGATGATGCCGGGAGCCAAACGCTCAATGGGCAGCGTTTCAGTGGTGGCGATGGGGCCCTTGTCGTCGATGGGCAGGCCGAGCGCGTTCACGACGCGGCCGATCATGGCCGTGCCGACGGGGACGGAGAGGATCTTGCCCGTGCGCTTGACCTCTTCGCCTTCCTTGAGCTCGGTGTACTCGCCGAGCACGACGGAGCCGACCTGATCCTCTTCAAGCGAGAGAGCGAGGCCCGCGATGCCGTGCGGGAAGCTGAGCAACTCGCCGGCCATGACTTTGTCGAGGCCGTGGATGCGGGCAATGCCGTCACCGAGCGAAGTGATGGTACCAACCTCGTCGACCTGGACCTTGGAGTCGTAGTTCGCGATCTGCTGGCGAAGGAGTTGCGTGATTTCGTCTGCCTTAATCTGTGCCATTGGGCGAGTTCCTTGCAGTTCTTAGTTCGTTGTTTCTTAATCCGTAGTCACGAGCCTACGAAGATCCGGATTCACCCGGCAGTTAATGCTTCTTTGAGGCGGTCGAGGCGGCCGCGCACGCTGCCGTCGTAGACCGTGGAGCCGATGCGCACCACGGCGCCGCCGAGAATGGATGAGTCGAGCTTGAAACTAGGGTCAATTTTCGCGCCTGCGACTTTAGCCAGTTCCGCGACCAGCGCGCCGCGTTCGTCCCCGCTCAATTCGCGCGCGGTAACGATTTCGGCCGGGCGTATACCCAGCCGCCGTTGCAGAATGCCGCGATAGGCTGCCGCCACATCGACGACATGGCCGATGCGACCGTTCTGAATGAGCACGGCGAGCAGATTGCGCAGCTCTCTTTTCATGCCGAGTGTCGCATTCAGCTTGTCGAGGATGGCGATCTTCTGCAACGCAGGCACGGCCGGATTGACGAAGAACGTGCGCAGTTCCGGACTGCCCTCCCAAGTTGCGAGAAAATCGGAGAATTGGTGATCGATGGCAGCGGTGTCGAGCTTGGCGTCGGTCACGACATCGGCGAAAGCTTCAGCGTAGCGGGCGACAAAGGCGGGCATCTAGTTTCGTCCTCCTTTGGCTGGCGCGTCGGCGGAAACGCCGGAGACAAACTCGGCGATGAGGGCGCGATCGGTTTCGGGCGTGAGCGCGAGCTGGCGCGAGGCCTGGTCGATGGCAAGGTCCGCGGCAAAGTCACGCAGGCCGCGACGAATCTGGGCGGCGGCAACGCCGATTTCCTGCTCGGCGGCGGCGACGATGCGCGCGCTTTCTTCGCTGAGCGAGGCCTTGATGCGCTTTTCGTCTTCGACGCTTTCCTGTTCAATCTGCGCGCGGAACTTCTCCATCTCCTGGCCGAGACCGGCGAGCTTTGCCTCAACCGCGTTGAGGCGAGACTGGGCGTCGGCGGTGGCCGCGCGTGCTGTTTCCAGATCCTGGCTCAACGTCTGCGAGCGCTTGCGCATGATTTTGGGCATGATCCGGGCGATGGGAATGACGATGGCGAAGAAAATGATGGCGAAGTTAATCCCGAGCAGAAGGAAGATCGTTGTATCGAGATTGAGATGCAGCATGCGGGCCAGCGACTGCACCACGGGCGCATGCAGGAGTTCCTGTTCCTGCTCTGCCTCTTCCTTGTGAGGCGGTGTGCCGGCTGAGTCCGAAGACGGTGCGCTCGCGGCGGTCGAACTGGCCGGAACGGCAACCGGTGTTTCAGCCGCGGCGCGAATTGGCGCGAGGGCGAGCGCAGCGGCGAAGACCGCGAAGAGGAGGAAGGCGGGAACTCGTATTCTCACGCGGGAGTTTCTCAACGGGAACCCCCGGCAGTGGCGGGCAGCACGGCGCGGACAGCGAGCCCGGCAAGATCGGCGGCCGCAGACTGGATGGTCTTGCGAGCCGATTCCGCTTCGGCGTCAAACTCAGCCTTGGCCTGGCGGACCTTTTCACCAGCTGCCTTGCGGGCTGCGTCGAGGGCCGTGTCGCGTTCGGCGTTCCATTGCTTGACGCGCTGCTCGCGGAGCATATAAGCGTCGGCACGAGCCAGGCGGAGGCGCTCGGCATATTCGCCGGTTTTGGATTCAGCTTCGGCAACCGCCTTGCGGGCATCCTCCATGGCGCCTTCAGTGAGGGCGCGGCGCTTGGCAAGCGCGGCTGTGAGCGGCCCCTGGATGAGGAACTGATAGGCAATGACCAACACGATGAACAACGCAGCCGTCGGCATGGCGCCAATCAGATATTTTTCGATTGCTTGAAGGATGTCTTGCATGAAGGTACTGGAGTGCCGGGCCTCTTCACTTACGATTTTCGCATGCGGAACCCTTTTTTGTATCAGGGGCAAGCGTTGAAGTCAACGCGAGGAGCGCAGCGGAAACCGCATTCTGTGACACGAGTCACGAAATGGGAAATTCACATAAAAAAGGGCTTGCTATTGCCCAAAACGAGCCTACACTTGAGTTACCACCTAGACCCGGTCCAGGGTCCAGCGGGCAGCCGGTTTTGGGATATCCTTCCACTCCCAAAGCCGGACGCCCGCCTCTTACTTTCTGGGGCAAAATCTGTTCGGTCACGATGAGCGCAGCTCAGGGCTTGGCTATGGCCGCGGTCTTGTCCGCAGTCATCAGGCCCTGGGCGCGGAGCCAGCTCTCGAGCAGGCTGGGCCACTGGTCGAGCGCGGGGTCGCCTTTGCCAAGGCCGCTGCCGTGAGCTCCATTTACAAAAACGTGCAGCTCCGACGGAACGCCGGCTTTCAGCAGAGCCTGATAAAAGTCGATGCTCGCCGCCGGAGAGACCGTTTTGTCGGCGAAGGTCTGGTAGATGAACGTGGGCGGCGTGTCCTTCGTAACGAACAGAATCGGATCGTATTTTGCGCGCAGCGCGTCACATTGGTCCATCAGATTCAAAATCTTGCAGTAGCTCAAAAACGTTGTTTCGCGCGTGATCGCATCAAGCCAGGGATAGCCGAGCACGAGGTAATCCGGGCGGCTGGAGGCGCGATCGATGGGGTCCTCGGCGTCGGCGATGCCAGGAACGAATTGCGTTCCGGCGAGGGCGGCGAGATGGCCGCCGGCAGAGAAACCAATGACAACGATGCGATTCGGATCGAAGTGGTAATCCGCAGCGCGGGCGCGGACAGTTTGTATGGCGCGGCGTGCATCCAGGAGCGGCACCGGCAGCAGATAGCCCTGAGAGCTGAGGCGGTAGCTGAGGATGAAGGCGTGGAATCCTCGCGCCGTGAACCAGTCGGCCACTTCGCGGCCTTCAAGGTCGCCGGCGAGGTGCAAGTATGCGCCCCCGGGAAAGATAATGACGGCCGATCCGTTATCGGTTCCCTGTCGCGGCCCGAAGATGGTGAGCGCGGGCGTGTCGCTGCACGATTCGCTCTTGGTCGGGGGGGATGTCTGAACTCCCGGCGTTTTGTCTCCCGGCGGAGTTCCGGGCCAGAGGCGGATCGTCTGAATGCCGAGGAAGTTGTTGTCCGTGCCGGGCGTGGCGCAGTTGGCAAGTTGCGCGTGGACGCAGGGAATGGCAAGGGACGTGGCGATGAGGAATGCGAAGAGCTGCTTCATGGAGGCCTCGATCGGATTCGCGAGGATTATACGTCGGCGGTCGAATTTTACGAGCTAAAGCCAGAGGGCGGAGTGGCCGGGGCAGAAACTGGCGGCTTGCTCGCAAAGAGTTTCGGCGAGCGAGAGGCCATAGCGGGCAAAGTAATACGCTCCGCCATGAACGCGCTCCTGAAGCGCGCTGCCGGGGTAAAGCGCGTTGAAGATGGAGTTGGCGTGTCGCGCGAGAGTGCTCTCGCGCTGGAGCTGGAAGTTGGCAGCGAGAGTGCGCAGGCGATTCATCTGGTAGCGCATCTTTCCAGCAGCGGTATCGGCGGATTGGCCGAGGCCCTTGTCCTGCGATTGCAGCCATTCGACGAGCGTGGTGAGCTCGGCATCGAGGGCGTTACCGGCGGCAGCAAGCTTTTGTTTGGTCTCGATCGGCATTGATCGGGCAGCCAGGCGAAGCGCCAGCGTTCCGGCATTCTCTTCAGCAAACACCTGTTCAAGGGAGACGTCGTGCTTGCGAAGAAGCTCGGCAATTGATGGCTCGATCAGCGTAGCGGAGAAACGTGCGATGGGCGGCGTTTGGTGGCCGAGAATGCGCTCGAAGAGCACCGAGGACTGCGCGAGGTAGGCGATCTCGGCGGGACCCCCGACCTGCGCCGTTGTCGAGAAAAGAAAATCCTGGAAGACGGGACGAAGAAGGGCCGCAGGAGATATACGTTCGGGCTCGGATGAGAGGATTCCGAGGAGATCGGCCGTGGAATAAGCGTGGTGGTCGGCGTGCCAGAGGCCATTCGGCTCGGTAGCCGTGGGCGCAGTGCGGCGAAGGGCGTTGCGTGCGCCGGATTTTTCGTCGATGAGAAACAAGAGGCTCGACTGCGGAGCGACGGCGACCTGAACGTGATAACCGGCGGCTTCAAGGGCCTGGCCGCGTTCGGTGAGGGCAGAGTGAAACTCGTCGGCACGCTCGATGCCGGCGCGAAGAACCGGCGCGCCAAGGCGATGGAAATCGCGGCCGGCGGGGTCGACGATGAGGAGTCCCTGCGCGGCGAAGATTGAGGCGTAGAGATCGCCAAAAGCCTGTGCAAAGGTGCGGCCGGGTTTGTAGGCGGCGACGAGCGCGTCGGTGGTTTCAGACGGGCCGAGGAGTTCGGCGGCGCGCTCGACGAGGGGAGTGATGGAATCGTCGAAGACGATGCGGCCGGCGGGGATTTGATATTCGGGCGCCTTTCCATAGGTGAGCGCGGCCAGATCGCGCCCAGCGGGAAAGGTGACGTGATCGACTTCGGCGAAATCGTGATCTTCACTGGCGAGCCAGAAGATGGCGGCGTGGCGATGGCCGGCCGCAGTGGATTTGCGCGCTCGGGCAATGGCAGTGGCGGCTTTAAGTGGGGTATAGAGCGGACCGCCGAAGAGGCCAACCTGCTGGCCGGTGAGAAGAGCACCCGCGCCCTCCTCGAGTGCGGCCAGCGAATCTTCCGCGGTGGGCGCGGAATTCTGTTGGGCCAGGAGGTTGACAAGTTGAGGCCAATGGGCGGGGCGGGAAGGCGGCTCTGCATCAATCCGGTCCAGAGGGAGGAAGCCTGGAAGGCCGCCTGCGCAGAACTCGAGAAAGAGGCGGGTTTGGCCGGGCAATACGGATACTGGATAACAATCGGCTTTCAAGGATTCGCTCACGGGTGGCTCGTTTGGGCTCGGGTAAATGCGCTGGCGAGAAGTTTTGGATTTGGTGCTCTGTTAAGGATGCCACGGCAAGGCGGGGTGATTCAGGAACGATGCAGGAATGGGGCGAATTGCACAAATTGGCCAAGGGGAAACAGGCCAGTGCGTATACTCATGATGAATTGAGGCGCTTGCGCGCTGTTGAGGAAAAACATTAACGGCCTCGGCAAATAGGGGATGAAATGCCGGCGAAATCGAAGGCAAAAAAGGTAAGGGCGGGAAAGATCGCGAAGGCGTCGGTGGTGCAGCGCGCCACGATCGTGAGTTCGCAAGTTGTGTACACGGGTCCGCTGTTCCGCGTGCTGCACGACAAGCTGATCGAGCCAGATGGCAAGCGCAACGAGCGCGACGTGATTCGCCATAACGGGAGCGTGGTGATTCTGGCGATCGACAACTCGAAGAGCAAGAAAGATCCGTGGATCGTAATGGAGAGGCAATACCGGCACGCCGCGAACCAGTATTTGTGGGAACTGCCCGCGGGCAAACTCGAGCCGGGAGAGGATGCGCTGGTGGGCGCCAAGCGGGAGCTGGCCGAGGAGACCGGATACGCCGCGAAGAAGTGGCGGCCGCTGGTGGAGTACTACGCCAGTCCGGGGTTTCTAGGCGAATCGATGAAGGTTTTCCTCGCCGAGGGGCTTGAGCCGGGGGCTGCCCATCCAGAAGAGGATGAAGAGATCGAGCTCAGGCTGGTGAAGCTCTCCGACGTGCTGAAGGCGATTGAAAAAGGCGCGATCCTGGACGGTAAAACGCTGAGCAGCGTACTTTTATACGACCGGATCAAGGGGCGGCGCGGCAAGAAGTAAGACGCGAAAGCGGTAGTGCTCTTGCAGACATCTTCACGCTACCTTCAGGTCCGACGCCCGCCCACTCCGACCCGGAAACGGGTTTTACGTTGTGGAACAAGAGAAGAAGGATCAACCTTTCTAGTCTTTTTGGCGTCTTAATAATATCGGCGGGAATTCCCCGACATCTTCCCGTCGTATCCCACAAAAAGAAAGAAGGCAGGAAGCTGTGGCTCAGTACAAAGGAAAGGTCAAGTGGTTTAACAACGCCAAGGGCTACGGATTCATCGGACGCGAAGACGGGCCGGATGTATTCGTCCACTACTCAGCAATTCAACTGGACGGATACAAAACGCTCAAAGAAGGCGATGAGGTCGAGTTCGACATCGTCGAAGGCCAGAAAGGCCCGCAGGCGGACGCCGTCATCCGCAATCGGGATACTGCAAGCGCCCACAACGCCGCGTAGGCGTGGTTAGGGCTCCCGGGCGTACCCGTAAGACCGCCGCCCGGCGGTGAGGGTGAGTTGTGCCCAATACAGTTCTGCTAATCACACACAATTGAGAGCATTCTATTTCCGGCGGCATCGGAGTTGTCGCGGGCTCACGCCGAAGTGTTTGTAGTGGCCCGGAGGGCCGCGCATGCTCCATACTGCTGGCGGAGCCATTCCATGGACAACAAGACGATGGCGCGCCTGCTGGCGGAGACGGCAGACCTGATGGAAATCGACGGCGCGGACAGCTTCCGCATCCGGAGCTACCGGCGCGCGGCGGACGCGGCCGAGCAGACGACCGTTGATCTGACAGAGGCGGCCAGCGATCTGGGCAGGCTGATGGAGATCGACGGGATCGGCAAAAGCATGGCGGCGAAGCTGCAGGCGATTGCCGCGACTGGGACGCTGCCGCAGCGCGACGAATTGCTGGCCAAGTTCGGAGCGGGCGTGCTGGAGCTGCTGAAGCTGCCGGGGATGGGACCGAAGACGGTGGCGCTGCTCTGGGATGCGGGCGTGATCAGCGGCGCCGGCGGCGGTAGTTCCAACACGGACAGTGTGGGTCAGCTCGCCCAAGCGATCGAGGCGGGACGGCTCACTGGCCTGCCGCGGATGGGCGAAAAGCAAATTGAGAAGCTCAAAAAAGGGATCGAAGATTACCGACGGAGCGCGGGACGGTTCCGGATCGACGTGGCCGAGGAAGAAGCGGAACGGATTGCCGGTTACCTGCTGAAGTTCAAAGGTATCGAGCGCGTGACGCCCGCGGGATCGCTGCGCAGGGGACGAGAGACCGTGGGCGATCTGGATCTCCTGGTGACGGGCCCAGCGTGTGCTCCTGAAAATACGCAAGCGGCCGTGGAGCACGTGGCTGCGTATTCCGGGATTCATAACATCATCGCCAAGGGCGAGAACAAGGTGAGCTTCAATACGGGCCAAGGGATGCAGGTGGACGTGCGCCTTTTGCCCGAGGCGAGCTACGGCGCGGCGCTGCAATACTTCACCGGCTCAAAGGCACACAATGTGACGCTGCGGCAGCGGGCGCTGAAGATGGGCTACACGCTGAGTGAGTGGGCGCTGGCGCGGCTCAGCGACGGATCGACAGTGGCGGCGGCGACCGAGGAGGAGATTTACTCCGCGCTGGGGATGGACTGGATGCCGCCGGAGATGCGCGAAAATCTGGGCGAGATTGACGCCGCTGTTGCGCATGCGCTGCCGCGCGTGGTGCAACTCAGCGACATACGCGGCGATGTGCACATGCACACGACGGCGAGTGACGGACGGAATTCGATTCGCGAGATGGCCGAGGCGGCTTTGGCTTGCGGCTATGGGTATATCGCGATTACCGACCACTCGAAGAACCTGGCGATGACCAATGGGATGGACGAGAAGAGAGCTCTCGAACAGATCAAGCAGGTGCAAGCGGCTGATCGAGCGATGGAGGGAAAGATCCGAGTGTTCACCGGCATTGAAGTGGACATTCTGGCCGATGGCGCGCTGGACCTGGATGATGAGGTGCTGGCGCAGATGGATGTGGTGATCGCCAGCGTGCACACGCGGTTTGAACAGAGCCGCGAAGAGATGACGGCGCGGGTTTTGAGAGCGATTGAGAATCCGAACGTACGGATTTTGGGGCACCCGACTGGGCGCCTGTTGCTGCGGCGGGAACCGTTTGCGCTGGATCTGCCCGCGGTGCTGAAGCGCGCTGCAGAGCTGGGCGTGGCGATGGAGCACAATGCCGCGCCAGAGCGACTGGACCTGAACGATCACGATCTACGGCTGGCGAAGGAACTTGGCTGCAAAATCATCATGTCGTCGGACTCGCACGACAGCCGGAATTTGGGCAAGATGGGCTTCGGCGCGAAGCAGTTGCGGCGAGCGTGGCTCACGGCTGAGGATGTGTTGAATACACGAGAGGCTGCGGGGTTTATCGAGGGGTTGAGGGCGAGGAGATAGCTCCGGATGGATAATCTGTGGCCCCTTTGTTACGCTCAAACACAAGAAGTGGGGGTTTGAATCGCGATGTTGCCAGTCTCAAATCAATCGTGGTCGGGGAAGCTCTACATTTCGTCGCGGCCGCGTGGTGACGATTGGCTTAGCGATGAGACCAAAAGGTGGCATCAGGACGGCGTTCAAATCGTGCTTTCGCTTTTAACCCAGGAGGAGGAATCCGAACTCGGCATTCAGGACGAAGCGAAGGAGGTCCGAAAACAAGGAATGAAATTCATCTCCTTTCCGATTCCTGACAGAGGTATCCCCTCATCAAAAACCGCCGCGGTCGAAATGCTCGACGAAGTTCACGAGGAACTGCAGCGCGGGAAAAACGTTCTGGTTCACTGCCGCCAGGGAATTGGCCGAGCCGGAATGGTCGCAGCGTCCCTGCTGGTGCTCGATGGATCGGAGCCACGCGCAGCGATCGAGGAAGTGAGCAAAGCCCGCGGCGTCCCAGTTCCGGAGACTCCCGACCAGGAGCAATGGATATATCGTCTTCCGGCGAGGGTTAAGTGATACCGCTCAAATCCCTCCACCCCGACACAAGCTTGATCCCGAGCAAGCTCGATTCGTTCCACAAGGTTCCGAGCGAGGAATTGAAGAAAGGTCTAGCTCCCGGACAACCACATTGCCTCAAGACGCGGCCCGATGGAACCATGCTGGATGGCCATCATCGGATTCACGTTCTTCGATCACGCGGTGAAGACGTGGACAGCCTGCCAAGAGAGGTCGTCGCTAAAAGAAATCGAGGGTTGAGGGCGAGGCCATCAGCGCCGCCAGCAGCCATCCAGGTCCCCGTTCCATCCCCCAAAGGTCACCACGATTGAGCACAAAGGGATTGGGCCGAGGTCAGGGAATGCTTGGCTTGTTGTGTTCGATTGGGATTAACATTAGGCGCAACGAGGTTGGAGGTCCCCATGAGCTTGCTACAACAGGATGCAACTGGAGTGGACGACGCCGCGCTGGGCGAAGAGCTGACCAAAGGGTCCAGTCACGTGGTGTGGGCCGCGATCGCAGCCACCGTTGTGGTGAGCATCGCCATTGGGACTTATATGTTTGTGGAGCAAACTCCGCCCGCCGCTACGGGCGAAATCGTGGCAGTCTGGGCGCATCCGCAGCACACGGAGACATCCGGATTGGACGCCAGTGGAGCGCCCATGCCGAAAGAGGAAGTTGATCAGGTGATGGTTTTTACCGAGGTGAAGCTCTCAAACCATACCAATCATCCGCTCTACCTGGCGAATGTGCTGACGAATGCTACTCTTGGCGACGGAATTCACTCGAGCTACGCGGCCAACGTTGGGGATTACCAGCGGATCTTTGTTGCGTACCCCGACATTCCCGTGCCGCACAACGCTCCGCTATCGCCGCTGGACACGACGATTAATCCCGGGCAGACGGTGGAGGGAACATTTGTTTCGGCGTTCAAAATGGCGAAACAGGATTGGGACGCGCGCAAAAAGCTGGACTACACGTTCAGTTTCCGTTACCAGCCAGCCCTGACGGTCACGCCCCAGGTTCCGATTACTGAACAGTAGGTGGAACAGGCGCGCTCTTGGGCGTGGAGAGATAGCCCGCGATCTCGTTTCGTGAGTTGATGTTGTTCACCACGATCTCGTACAGCGCCTGATCCTTGCCGCTGTAGAACTGCAGAGGCTCGTTCACGTTGCGATCTTTCTTTTCGTAGACCTTGTCATCGGCAAAGATGTCGAGAGTGAACTTGCTGTGCCTAGCATCGGTCCGTTTCAGTTCGAGCGACACGGTGCCCACAGGCTTTTTCTGGCCTTTGTCGAGGGAGAATTCATAGAAGTTGCGATCGCCCTTGTGCTCGAGCTGGACCAGCTCATCGTGATTGCGGGCAATGACGCTGTTGGTACCGCTCAGGTCGCCCTTTACGGACTGGAGCTCGCTGTTGGTGTTGGCCAGGTCGCCCTGCGTCTTGGTCAAGTCGGTTTTTACGCCGCCCACGTCGGTCTTCACGTTGGTGAGGTCGCTGGAAACCGCGTTGACTTGCTGCGCGGTCTGCTTCTCGGCGGTC
>Ga0181535_10000885_pt1 | contig 41675 bp, 28 predicted proteins | sample PEATcosm2014_Bin_44_FD_119774 | JGI IMG/M metagenome (GOLD analysis project Ga0181535, IMG submission 119774) | Peatland microbial communities from MTU Mesocosm Facility, Houghton, MI, USA - PEATcosm2014_Bin17_30_metaG | ecosystem: Environmental > Terrestrial > Soil > Wetlands > Peat | place... | reverse complement strand
CGTGATCGATGAAATTGTGCCCCATCCATCGGACGTCTCTGTTTTTGTCCGATGGGTGGGAGTCCGCAGAAATCCAGGAAGGACTCTTTGTTTTGTTCAACCTGCATTTTTGTTTCTTATTAGGTGCGCTGCGTCCGCTTTGGACGCAACGCCTACGCCGGTTCCGTCCACACAAACGTCGCCAGTTCCCTGTTCTTGCGCACCCGGTCGGCCGGAAACACCTGCCCGTGCATCACCACAAAAACTCCCGGCGCCAGCAGCCGCGCCGCCATCAAGCTCTCCGTCAGATTCTGCAACCCATCGCTGCCCTCAAATCCAAGCGGCGTCATCGCTCCGGTCAGAATCACCGGCACCTGCAGATCCGGAAAAGTCTTCTGAATGTACACCCCGGTTTCCACCATCGTATCCGTGCCGTGAGTAATCACAATCGGATAGCCCTCGGGCAGCAACCGGTCCATCTCGGCGCCCAGTTTGGCGCGGTCTTCCGCCGTCATCTCCAGGCTGTCCTTGTTCAGCAGGGGAATCACTCTCACTTCGCAATCCGGCAGGCGCAGCCGATTCAAATACTGGCCTATCTTGCTCGCGCTGTTCAGCACCGCCCCGGACTGTTCCGAGTACATCTTCTCGATCGTTCCCCCGGTCGTAATCAGGTTTATGCTCCGCATCGTTCCTTTCCGCAGCTTTCCTCTTTTAGAATCTGTTCAAAAACCAGGACTCCGCTGAAGGGTACGGGCTTCAGCCCGTACATAACCCCAGCAAAACGAGTTGGGCTTTAGCCCCCGAGGGATGTCTTTGTTCCATCTCCACCGTCTTTTCAGGGTTTCTGGACAGGTTCTTAGACACACCAACTCACATACTACTTCCGCCGCGCGCCCCATCCTTTTCGCTGATCCTTTTTCGAAGGAAAATTCAACGAGAAAATAGGCGCGATACCACACCCTCTCCCGGACCCATGGGCCAAAAACTCCCTATGCCCTGCGCCCAATCACATCGTCCGGACGTAATTCTTCCCCGGCAATCCCTTGATCCGCCCCGCCATCTCCAACTCAAAGATCGCCGTAAACACCTCGGACGAAGTCAGTTGCGTCTCCAGTAAATCCAGAATCTCGTCGATCTGCAAGCTCGCATCCTTCCGCAGAACTTCCAGAACCATGCTCTCCTGGGGCCGCAACACCGGGTCGGGTAATAAGGATGCGGTCGTCTCGGATTTGGATTCAGCCGGTGCCATCGACTCCAGTTCCAGCCGAACCTGCGAAGGCAGATCCTCCCACACATCCTCCCAGGTCGCCACCAGCTTGGCCCCCTGTTTTATCAACGTGTTCGGCGTCCACGATCCCTTGTTCGTCACGTTCCCGGGCACCGCGAACAGGTCCCGATTCTGGTCCGCCGCGCACCGCGCCGTCACCCGCGTTCCCGAGTTCTCGCTCGCCTCCACTACCAGCACCGCCACGCTCAGCCCGCTCAAAATCCGGTTCCGCCGGGGAAAGTTCTGCGGCGCCGGAAACGTCCCCATCGGCAGCTCGCTCACAATCGCCCCACCCCCGGCCAGAATCTCCTCGGCCAGCTTCTTGTTCTCCTTCGGATACACCACGTCGATCCCCGTGCCCCACACCGCCACTGTCGGCGTTCGCGCCGTCAGTGCTCCCCGGTGCGCGCACGAGTCGATCCCCCGTGCCATCCCGCTCACAATCAGCAGCCGCCGCGCCGCCAGGTCCCGCGAAAGCATCTCCGCGATCCCCGACCCGTAAGGCGTCGGATGCCGCGTCCCCACCACCGCAATCGACGGCCGGCTCAGCAGCGCCAGGTCACCCCGCACCCAAAGCACCGGCGGCGGGTCGTAGATCTCTTTCAACCGCTCCGGATATTCCTTGCAGCCGAAGCTCACAATCGTCGCGCCCTGTGCCGTCACCTGCGCCCATTCGGCCTCGGCCGCCGCCCGCGCCTTGCCGTCAAACACAAACTGCGCCGCCGCGGCCGGAAACCGCAGCCCTTCCAGAGCCGTCAGAGGCAAACGAAAGATCTCGCTCGGCGCTTCCAGCCCCCGCATCGCATCCAGAATCCGTTTTGGACCCAGCCCCGGCGAAAGCGCCAGCGCAAGCCAGGCAAGCCGATCCTCTCCGCACACCGGTACATTGCTCGCCGGCGACGGCGTAACTGCCGTTTTTTCAGTCAAAGTTGTCATAGGGTACGCAATTGTGTCTCAAAATTGCACACTCCTGCTTCCTCACAAGAAACCAAATGCGCAATCAAAGGTAATTGCGCTCACATTACCTTCGTCTGCACCACCTGTCAAGTTCAACCTAGTACCGCCGCCGGTACCCCACCCGAATCCTTAACAAAACATTGGTACTCTAATGAGGGTGAATACTGTGCAAGGCCCGCGTCTGCGTATTGCCGCTATCAACTTCCTCAATCCCGCGCCCCTCATGTGGGACTTCGAACATCCGCCCCTCGACGCCTCACTCGCCCTCCGCTACCAGATCGCCCGCATGAGCCCCTTCGAGTGCGCCGCCCAGTTGGCCGCTGGAACCGCCGACCTCGGCCTCATCCCCATCGCCGCACTCGCCACCACACCCGGCCTGCGCATCCTGCCCGGCTCCACCATCGCCTCCAAGGGCCGAGTCCGCTCTCTGCTTCTGGTCCGCCGCGCCAGCCAGCCTATAGCCGGCCTCCGCTCCGTAGCCGCAGACACGGCAAGCCGCACCACCGTCACCTACGCCCGCATCCTCTTTCACAAGTGGGGCAACCCCGCTGTTCCCTTCCTGCCCATGGCCGCCGACCTCGACTCCATGCTCGAAAAGGCCGACGCCGCCATCGTCATCGGCGACCCCGCCCTATACGCCCTTGAAGAGCGCTCCAACCGCTTCGAGCGCACCGGCGAAGAACTCGTCTACCACGACCTCGCCCACGAGTGGCGCTCTCTTACCGGCCTCCCTTTCGTCTCCGCCGTTTGGGCCGCCGCGCCCCTGAACAAAGCCCTGCCCAGCCCTTTGGATAAGGAAGTCCTTGAAGACCTCAACCAGTCCCGCATCCACGGACTCCAGAACATCGACGCGCTGGCCGCCGAATGGTCCAGAAAGATCCCCATCTCCGAAGCCACCATCCGCGCCTACCTCACCACCAACATCCACTACGATCTCGACGAAGAGTGCATTGAAGGCATGCGCGGCTTCTTCCGCATGGCCGAGGAAACCGGCACTCTCCCCGCCTACACCTTCTCGATCTAAGAATCTGTCCAAAAAACTGGACTGCGCTGAAGAGTACGGGCTTCAGCCCGTACATAACCCCAGAAAAACGAGTTAGGCTTTAGCCCCCGAGGGAAGGTTTCAGGCAATTCAATACCAACTTGGAACGGTTTGAAAGTGTCTATGTTTGCGGCGGTCTAAGCAAAACGTACTATTCTTAAAACTCAGCCCCGTTCCTTCTCAAGCACCCTTTCCCGTGCCCCGCGAATCAAACCCCATAGGAGAAAGTCCCTTTATGTCTCACAAAATTGCATTCATTACCGGCGGCAATCGTGGCCTCGGCTTCCAGACCGCCCTTGAACTTGGCCTCACCGGCATCAAAGTCGTCATCGGATCCCGCGATCTCACCCAGGGCGAGCAAGCCCTTGCCAAACTCCGCGCTGCCGGTGCCGACGCCGACGTCCTGCTCTTCGACATCAACCGCACCGCCAGCCATCAGGCTGCCTACGGTTACTTCAACTCCAGGTACGGCCGCCTCGACATCCTGGTCAACAACGCCGGCATTGCCGGTGGCGCCTTTCCCGGAACAGGCCCTGAGCACCGCGCCGCCGACGTCCCGCCCGACCTGCTCCACCAGGTCTTCGAAACCAACTTCTTCTCCCAGGTAGCTCTCACCAAGGTCCTGCTCCCCCTCATCCGCAAGAGCCCCGCTGGCCGCATCGTCAACCTCTCCAGCATTCTCGGCTCGCTCACCCTCCACTCCGACTCCAAATCCCCCATCTACAACGCCAAGACCTTCGCCTACGACGCCTCCAAAACCGCCCTCAACGCCTTCACCGTCCACCTCGCCTACGAACTCCGCGACACCAAGATCAAAGTCAACTCCGCCCACCCCGGCTGGGTAAAAACCGACTTGGGCGGTCCCCAAGCCCCCATGGAGTTAGCCGAAGGAGCCAAAACCAGCGCCGCCCTCGCCACCCTCCCCGACGACGGCCCCACCGGCGGCTTCTTCCACCTCGGCCAACCCATCCCCTGGTAGCCAACCAGCATGTGCGTCGAATAATCCCCTTATTCGACGCACATGCTGCGTAGAATACTTGCCTCCGCCTCTATTCATCCCCTAGCCTGCATCGACATATAGCGCACAATATTGACCTTGCCCCCGCAAAACGTATCCCTTAGCAAGCTGCTCTAATAGCGAAAGGGAAACGAAGATGAGGCAGGGGACGCGTGGTCGTTACACGCCGGGTGCCCCAGGTGCCTCGCTTTTGGGCACCTGGGATACCACAGACCAGCTTCGAAGCCTGCCGATTCCCCCGCCGTCCCGCCGCTACAAATCCCAAATCCACTTATTGCCCCGCGGAAACACCGGTGACCGTCGGAGCAGAACTATCAATGCTCGCATCGAGCACCTGAAACTGGGCCGTGCCGCCCACCAGGTTCACCCCGTGCCCCCACCCGCCCGAGCCGCCAAACGTCACACCCACACCCCCGAGGTTCTTCAGTGTGCCCGTGAACTGCGTCTGGTCCACTTTGCCATATACGCTCGACCATGACGTGTACGTCAGCGGGCAGCTTAAGGTGATGGCCTCGTTGTCCTGGGTCCCCAGCGTATACCCGCCCTCGCCGCACCACCAGCGGTAGTACTGGTTCGTGAAGTCGTCGTTCTGATGCTCAAGGAATAAGTGGAAACTCGGAGGACCCGACTCCCCCGTCTCCACGTTCGCGTTGTACAAAGGCTCCTTCGAGACCATGCGAAAAGTAATCGTCAGCGTCTTTCCCGTCAGGTCCTCCGTCGCGTTGAAAGGAACCACAACATAGTGCACCGACCCCGGAGCGGCGGGCATGTCGAATTGCCATCCCGGCTGCGATGCCGCCGGATGCGACGGCATCCCTGACCCATAAAGGATGTTCCACTGCGCCGCGTCCATTCCGACAGTGTTGGGGGTAATCGGAGGAGCATTGACAGCGCCGCAGCCCGCCATGCCCATCAACATGACTCCACCCAACAAGAGAATTCCTGCCCCTTCAATCCCTCGAACCGTCGATCTCATAGCTACCCTCGCTAATGAGCCCTTCGGTTCTAGAAGAAAAAAGCTGAGTCAGAGAGGGAAATCGCGAGAATATTAGTTTCTTTATGGGAACCGATCATCCACCAACAGGAGCCCCTGGAATTCCCCAACGTCGTGCCGATAATTACCACCCAAAAGCGCACAATCGATACATGGGATCTTCTATCCAAATGTGTACAGGCCACGCCAAGGCAAACCGCATGAACTCAACCGGGAAGCTTCTCGAGCGGGCCGACCCCCACCCCCCTCCCCGTCAATTGCACAAATTATGGTGCACCACAAAAATAACTCATTCATAATCAATGCAATACAAGAGCAGTCCAGTGTATAAGTAGTAAACATGACGTCATTTTTCGCGCATTTTCAACGGTTTTCTTGCCCTAAATTGCCCTCCGAAGCACCTTTAGGGGCCGCAATCAGTCATTTTTGAACTCGAGCCTCCCGAACCCGATAAAGCTTGCCGCCCTCGCTATCTTCTTCGCCAAACATTCGCCATTGCCGTATAATCTATCCATGGACTTTCAACTGGTCACCAACTACACACCCAAGGGCGACCAGCCCCGCGCCATCGATGAGCTCATGAACGGCCTCGCCGCCGGAGAACAGCATCAGGTCCTGCTCGGCGTCACCGGCTCCGGCAAGACCTTCACCATGGCCAAGGTCATCGAGCAGTCCAACCGTCCCGCCCTCATCCTCGCCCACAACAAGACCCTCGCCGCCCAGCTCTATCACGAGTTCAAGCAGTTCTTCCCCTCCAACGCCGTCGAGTACTTCGTCTCCTACTACGACTACTACCAGCCCGAAGCCTACATTCCCGCCGGCGACCTCTACATCGAGAAGGAAGCCACCATCAACGAGGAGCTGGACAAGCTGCGCCTCTCCGCCACGCGCTCCCTCTTCGAACGCCGCGACTCCATCATCGTCAGCTCCGTCAGTTGCATCTACGGCCTCGGCTCGCCTGAGGCGTACTACGGCATGTTGCTGCTGCTTGAAAAAGGCCAGCACATCAGCCGCAAAGACATCACCCGTCGCCTGGTCGAGATCCTCTACGAGCGCAACGACACCGACTTCCGTCGCGGCACCTTCCGCGTTCGCGGCGACGTCATCGAAGTCTTCCCCACCTACGACGAAACCGCCTACCGCATCGAGCTCTTCGGCGACGAGATCGAGTCCCTCTCGCAAATCGATCCGCTCTTCGGCACCGTCAAGCAGACGTACTCGCGCCTGCCCATCTACCCCAAGAGCCACTACGTCGTGCAGCCCGAGCGCAAGGCCGAGGCCATCACCACCATCCTCGCCGAGTTGAACGAGCGCGTTGCCGAGCTTGAGTCCGAAGGCCGCATGGTGGAGGCGCAGCGCATTCATCAGCGCACACGCTTCGACCTCGAAATGATCAAGTCCATGGGCTACTGCCATGGCATTGAGAACTACTCGCGTCACTTCTCCGGCCGCCTACCTGGCGAGGCGCCGCCCACCTTGCTCGACTACTTCCCCCGCGATTTCTTGCTCTTTGTCGACGAGAGCCACGCCACCATTCCCCAGGTCCATGGCATGTGGTTCGGCGACCAGAGCCGCAAGCAGAATCTAGTCGACTACGGCTTCCGTCTCCCCTCGGCCCGCGACAACCGCCCGCTCAAATTTGAAGAGTTCGAGAGCCGCGTCCACCAGACCATCTACGTCTCCGCCACGCCCGGCCCCTATGAGCTAACCCGCTCCGCCGGCGTCGTCGTCGAGCAGGTCATTCGCCCCACTGGACTAGTCGATCCAGAAGTCGAAATTCGCCCCGTGAAAGGCCAGATCGACGACCTGTTAGCCGAGATCCGCGACCGCGCCAAACGCAACGAACGCGTCCTCGTCACCACTCTCACCAAGCGCATGTCAGAGGATCTGGCAGGCTACTACACCGAGGTCGGCGTCCGCTGCCGCTACATGCACTCTGAGATCGAAACCCTCGAACGCGTCAAGCTGCTGGCCGCTTTGCGCCGCGGCGAGTACGACGCCCTCATCGGCATCAACCTGCTCCGCGAAGGCCTCGACCTGCCCGAAGTCTCTCTCGTCGCCATCCTCGATGCCGACAAGGAAGGCTTCCTCCGCTCCGCCGGATCGCTCATCCAGACCATGGGCCGCGCCGCCCGTCACGTTCAGGGCCGCGCCATCCTCTACGCCGACCGCATCACCGACTCCATGCGCCGCGCCATCGACGAGACCGATCGCCGCCGCACCGTCCAGCGCGCCTACAACGAGGAACACGGCATCACGCCCCAATCCATCGTCAGCCAGGTCGACATGGGCCTCGCCCAGATCCTCAAAGCCGAGTACGGCGACATCAGCGAAGAGGAGACAGCGGATCTGCCCGAATTCACCTCCCAGGCCGAGCTCGACGCCTTCATCGCCAAGCTCGAAACTAAGATGCGCGAAGCCGCCAAGAAATTCGAATTCGAGAAAGCCGCCAAACTCCGCGACGCCATCAAGGAACTGCGCGACAAGGAGTTCCTTTTCGGCTGAACCGGCTGCGGAAAAACTCATCCTCACCACAATGCCTCAGTGCTTTGTAACAGGGCACGACTTTAGCCGGGCCGCAAATGACGCAAAATGAACCTGGGCTGGTAGGGGTGGGTTTCAACCCACCCATTAATCCCCTGCAAAACTTCAATTCGCGACAAAATCAAATCCTGCCCACTTTCCGCAGCCAGGGAACCCGCCGTCTCAGGCAACAATATTCACCGCCCCTTCATCCAAGCCGATAGATAGTTATAGTTTCGCCGGTCCGATCGAAAGGCCGCGCGGGCTTTGGGGTATGCGTTGAAAATTCTCTTGGTGGACGACGATCCTCTCCAGGCGTTCGTACGAAAGTCCATTCTGGAAAAACGATTCTCTGACGTGCATCGCGTCGCTGACGCGGCAGAAGCCCTCTGCCTGGTCGAGCAGCCCCTGTTTGCCGGCCGCCTTGGCCTCGTCGTCTCCGCGCACCACCTTACCGGCATCGGCGGCCCAGCCTTTGTCGCCGAATTGCACACCCGCATGCCATCCTTGCCTGTTCTGGTCCTTGGTGATTCAGACGCGGTCAAAGACGATTATCCGGCTAAAGGCGTCCGCTTCCTGCCCCGCCCTTTCGTGGCCGAAGAGATGCTGGCTATGGCCACTCGGATGCTGGCGCAAAATAAGCTTAAGACCGCCTGATTTCATCGAGATCCCCTCCAGTACACAGCATTCGCTCGCTCATCTCGCCGTGTGAGCCAAATCACACGCGAAAAGCGTAGGATGGATAGAGAATTACCTCGTCGGGATTCTCGCTGATTCCCCTTCTGCATGCGAGAATCATCCTGGAGTCTTCATGGCAGCTTTCGGTAGTTTTGCACTTCTTATCGCCCTCGCGTTGGCCGCATACAATCTTCTGGCCGGAGCCTTCGCATTGCGGCTCATCGCCACCGGGCAGCCGGCCCGCATCTCCCCCGAGCGCCTGGCCGACACTGCGCGCCGCGCCGGCATCGCCGGTTTTCTGGCCATCTCTGCCGCGGCTTTCGCCCTTATCTGGTCCGTCTTTGCAAACGACTTCTCCATCACCTACATCATGGAGCACTCCAACCGCGCGCTTCCCGGCGCCTATAAGTTCTCTGCCCTGTGGAGCGGTCAGGAAGGCTCGCTGCTTCTCTGGGCCTGGTTACTCGGCATCTACGGCTTTGTCCTCCGCCTGACCCACAAAAAGGACGTCAAGCTCTACGCCTACGCCGGTACAATTCTTGCCGGAATTCAGGTCTTCTTTCTGCTCGTCCTCAACTTTGCCGCACCGCCCTTCGCGCTGCTCAAAGGCGCCATTCCCGACGACGGCAACGGCCTCAATCCCCTCCTCCAGTATCCGGAGATGGTGATCCATCCGCCCATGCTTTATCTGGGCTACGTCGGCTTCTCGGTTCCCTTCTGCTTCGCGCTCGGCGCGCTCATGATGCGCTACCCCGGCGAAAAGTGGATCAAGGTCACGCGCGTCTGGACGCTGGTCACCTGGCTCTTCCTCACCGCCGGCATCTTCCTCGGCATGCACTGGGCATACGCCGTGCTCGGCTGGGGCGGCTACTGGGGATGGGACCCGGTCGAGAACGCCAGCTTCATGCCCTGGCTCACCGGCACCGCCTTCCTCCACTCCGTCATGATGCAGGAGAAGAAAGGCATGATGAAGAGCTGGAACGTCTGGCTCATCTTCTCCACCTTCCTGCTCACCCTGCTCGGCACTCTGCTCACCCGCGCCGGACTGGTCAGTTCGGTCCACGCCTTCGCGCAATCCTCCATCGGCACCTGGTTCATGGTCTTCATGGGCATCGTGCTTGCCGTCTGCATCTTCACCTTCATCCTCCAGCACAGCCACCTCAAGAGCGAGCAGCACATGGAGTCGCTGGTCAGCCGCGAATCCAGCTTCCTGTTCAACAATCTGGTCCTGCTCACCGCCTGCTTCGTCATTCTCTGGGGAACGCTCTTCCCCATCCTCTCGGAATACGTAGTCGGCAACAAAGTCACCGTGGGCGCGCCGTTTTATAACCGCGTAGCCATCCCCATCGGCCTGTTCCTGCTCTTCCTCACCGGCGTCGGCCCGCTGCTGCCCTGGCGCAACACGTCTCTGAAAAGCATCAAGCGCAACTTCGTGCTGCCGGTCATCGCTCTCTGGGCCACGGTCATTGTCTGCTTCGCCGTCGGTGTGAATCCGTGGAAGGGTGGCGCATTCTCAACCGGCGACTTCTACGCAATCGTCTCCTTCGCAGTCTCCGCCGCTGTCATGACCGCCATTCTCTCCGAGTTCCTTCGCGGCGCGGGCGTCATCTCCCGCCAAACAGGCCGCAATCTGTTTTACGCCACATGGTTGCTCACCCGCCGCAACACCCGCCGCTATGGCGGATACATCATTCACATCGGTGTCGTCATCGTCGTCGTCGGACTGGCAGGCGCAGCCTTCAATCAAAACCAGGAGAGCGAACTCGCTCTCAACGACAAGCTGATCATCGGCCCCTACACGCTTGTTCAAGTCGGCGCCACCCAGGACTCGAACGACAACTACAACTCCGAATACGCCATGCTCGATGTCTACCGTGACGGCAAAAAGCAGTTCCAGATGACTCCCGAAAAGCGCGTCTATCTCGCCAGCAATCAGCCGCAAACCATGGTGGCCATTCACTCGACTCCAGAGTGGGATCTCTACGTCGTCTACGAAGGCACAAATCCCGACACCAGCCAGCCCATCATAAAGGCATACCTCAATCCGCTCGTCGGCTGGATCTGGGCCGGCCTGGTAATCCTCGTCTTTGGCACCTTCGTCGCCCTGGTTCCAAGCCTCACCCCAGCCACCGCCGCTCTGCGCGTACCGGCGACGCGTCCGGCCCCCACCGAGCCGGAGCTCAAAGGAGGCCTGTAATGGCAACTCCGTTGCGTTTTAGGTTTTGGTTTAGAACAATGCAGGGTGAGTCTGGTACAGCGCCGGGTGCCCTATCCTTTCCGCGCCTTTTGCGGAAAGGATGGGATAGCAGTAATCTCCCCTCCCGAACCGGAACCGCATCCTTTTGGTTTAAGTCCGCGCAAGCGCTCCTGCTCGCCGTAGCCGTCTGCTTCTCGCTCGGTGCAAACGACTCCAGCGCCCGCTATCACGACCTGAACCACCGCCTCATGTGCACCTGCGGATGCTCGCAACTACTAGGCGAATGCAACCACGTTGGCTGCACCGAATCTGGTCAGGAACTCGCCGAACTGCGTACCGACATCGCCTCCGGCATGAGCGACAAGGACATCTTCTCCGCCTTCAGCGCCAAGTACGGCGCAACCGTGCTGGCCGCACCCAGCACGCATGGATTCGACCTTGTTGCGTGGATCGCTCCCTTCGCCGTCTTCGGCGCCGCGCTGCTCGGCACCATTCTCCTCATCCGGCGCTGGGCCGGTATCGCGGGCGCCAAAGCACAGGCCGCCGCACTCGAACCGCCAATCGATGACCCAGCCGACCGCGAACGAAAAGAACAAATCCGCCGGGAGACCGGCAGCGACGGAGGCTTTTAACAGCCATGACAGAAACCCAAGGCTTGATCGCCGGACTCTTTCTCATGTTCGCCCTGCTGGTCTACACCTTCTGGCCGGAGAACGTCTTCGCCAGCCAGCGCGAGAAGACCCGTCTGGACTACCTGGAGGAACGCAAGGAACAGCTCTACGAAAACCTGCGCGACCTGAACTTCGAATACCGCGCCGGCAAGTACCCTGAAGAAGACTTCAACGTCCAGCGCACGCAGCTTGAAAACGAGGCCGCTCAACTCCTCGCCGAAATCGACCACCTTCAGCAGGCTTGAATTCATTCAAGTCTGTCATCCTGAGCGAAGCGAGTCGAAGGATCTACGGTTGCTTTTTTTTACACTCCTCATCACCAGCCAACGCAACACCCATAGGACGCCCTCAAAAGATGAACTCGACAAAACTTACTCTTGCTTTGAGCCTTCTGTTCTCTGCCGTTCTCGCGCAGGCCGCAACCGTCACCGGCACCATCACCAACAAAACCACCGGCAAGCCAGTCGCTGGCGATACCGTGGTGCTCGTTGACGTGCAGGCCGGCATGAACGACGCGGCCCACGCCACCACTGACGCCCACGGACACTATTCGCTCACCGAGCCAGGCAGCGGCCCTTACTTGGTCCGCGTAACGCATCAGGGCGCCGGCTACTTCATTGCCGCGCCGCAGGGTGGCGCGCCCGGCGACATTCCGGTCTATGACGTAGCCGCCAAAGTCCAGGGCGTCTTCATCGAAGCCGATGTCATCGAAGTAGAATCCGATAACGGCCAGCTCAAAGTGAACGAGCGCTACTTTGTCCACAACACCAGTTCCCCGCCCGTCACGCAATGGAGCAAGAAATCCTTCGAGCTCGTGCTGCCCGAGGATGCAGTCCTCAACGACGTCGGCGCGCAGCGCCCCGGTGGTTTGCCCACCAATGCCAAGCTCGATCCGGACGGCCCCAAAGGCCACTACTCCTTCAACTTTCCCATCCAGCCCGACAACGGCGACAAGAATACGCTCTTTCAGATCAGCTACAACCTGCCCTACAGCAGCGGCAAGTACACATTCAAGTCCGTACTCACTCTGCCGGCCGATAACCTGGCCGTGCTGATGCCCAAGAGCATGACTTTAGCCGCAGGTGCAGGTGCCACATTCAAGTCCTTGCAAGAGGACCCAGGCATCCAGACCTTCCTGCTCAAAAACGCCGTTCCCGGCAAGGCCATCGAATTCACAGTCTCCGGCACAGGCTCAATGCCCCGCGAAGCGCAGAGCACCGGCACCGCCCAGACGGAAAGCATGCCCAGCAGCCAGCCCGGCGGCGGCATCGGCACTCCCATCAACACACCCGACCCGCTCTCCAAATACAAGTGGTGGATTCTCGGCGCTCTCGCTTTGATGCTGACTGCCGCCGCAGCCTTCCTGCTGCGCAAGCCTGCAACCACAGGTGCAGCAGCCCCGACAGTCGAAGCCGTCAGTACCTCCACTGCCTCCGCGCCCGTCAGCGCAGCCGCCTATCATCCCCCCGCAACAGCGGCCGGCAAGAACACCGCCTTGCTCAGCGTGCTCAAGGAAGAACTCTTCACCCTGGAAAGCGAAAAGATCTCCGGCACCATCACCGCAGAAGAATACGCGCAGATAAAAGCCGCCCTAGAAATCGTGCTGAAGCGCGCATTGAAACACAACTCCTAGCTCTGAAGTATTTCGCGGGCGCTGAAACTGCGGGTACCCCAGGTCCCGCTTTTGGGACCTGGGGTAGGATAAATTTATCCGGTCACGGTACTTGAGGCTGATTTTGAAAACTCTTCTCCGCACTCTTCTCTATCTCGCGCTCATCGTCTGGCTAGGCGCGGAAATCTTCTTCCCCATCGTTGCCGCCATCACCTTCACCACGCTGCGCCCTGACACCCACACCGCCGGCACCATCGTAGGCCAACTGCTGCGCATCCTCCACGGTATGGGTCTGGTCTCAGGCGTGGTCGCACTCGCTCTGCTGGCTCTTGCTCCGGCCTGGGGCCTCTACAAGCCGCGCGCGGTGCTGGCGCCCATGAGCCTGCTCGTGCTCATGATCGCCTTCACCGTCTTCTCCCAGTTCGCCATCATTCCCTCCATGGAGCGCGACCGCATGTCCGCCGGCGGAGCCATCGAAACGGACGACCCCTCCAACCCCGTCACCATCCACTTCAACAAACTCCACAGTCGCAGCGAGCTCGTCGAAGAGACCATCCTCTTGCTGGGCATTGCGACCGTGGTACTGGTTGCGCGGGCAGAGACGGGTAAAAGCTAGTGTCCTGAGTCTGAGGTTCGCATCAGAATTATGCTGTCATCTTGAGCGCAGTTTGGCCTGCTTTTAGGCCAAACGGAGTCGAAAGATCTGCGGTTGCTCTTTACTCTTATGTCACGAACTTCTGACTCACCACACTAGGGACTGTTCCCTCTTCCCTGATCTCACTTCTCTGTTCCTGTATCATCGTAGAGGCCCTACTGTGCCCATCCCGCCCTGACAGGGCCACAACAGGAAGATCATGAAAACCGGAATTATCGGCCTGCCGCAGGTAGGCAAGACATCTCTGTTCAAGATTCTGACCAAGGCCAAGCTCGAAGAGCGCGCCCACTCGCGCCAGGAGCACATTGGCGTGGCCCGCGTCCCCGACGAGCGGCTGGAAAAGCTCTCGGCCCTCTACTCGCCCAAGAAAACCACCTTCGCCACGGTCGAATACGTAGACGTAGCCGCCATCGGCCAGGAAGCTCTTAAAGAAACCGCCTTCCTCGCCAGCCTGCGCCAGGTCGACGCCCTCATCCACGTTCTCCGCGCCTTCGAGGACGACGCCATCCCCCACGTCGGCCCCATCGATCCCCTGCGCGACATCAAAAACGTCGAGTTCGACCTGATGATCAGCGACCTCACGCAAGTGGAAAAGCGCCTCGAACGCCTCGAAAAAGACCTGAAAAAAGGTCGCACCAGCGACCTCGAGCGCGAGCAGGCCCTCCTCATCCGCTCCAAAGAAGCTCTAGAAAAAGAACAGCCTCTTCGTGAGTTGGAGATGACCAACGAAGAGAAGAAGCTCATCAAGGGCTTCATGTTCCTCTCGCAGAAGCCCATCCTCTACGCGCTCAACATCGGCGAAAGCACCACGCTCGGCACAGACCTTGAAGCCGCGGTAAGCCGTTTCAAGCTCGACGAAGTTGCGCATCGGCCCAACGCCGGCGCAACCGCCATCTGCGGCAAGGTCGAGGCCGAACTGGCAGAGATGGACGACGAAGAAGCGGTCGAGTTCCTGGGCAGCTACGGCCTGAATGAGAGCGGACTTGTTCGCCTCATCCGCAAGAGTTACGAGCTTCTCGGCCTCATCAGTTTCTTCACCGCCGGCGAAGACGAATGCCGCGCCTGGACGGTGCCCGTGGGCTCAAAGGCCCCGCAGGCCGCCGGAGCCATTCACTCCGACCTCGAACACCATTTCATCCGCGCCGAAACCATCCGCTGGGACAGCCTCCTCGAAGCCGGCTCCGAAGCCGCCGCACGCTCCAAAGGCACTCTGCGCCTGGAGGGCAAGGAATACATCGTTCAGGATGGCGACGTCATGCACATCCGGCACAGCGGCTAAAGCCCAATGCTAAGAATCTCTCTCATCCTCGGCGCAATTGCCGCGCTGGCCGATGTGGCCGGCGGCCTGGTCTTAGTGCGCGCCAAAGGCATTGAGCGCTACCTGCGTTACTTTGTGGCTATCGGCGCCGGCTTCCTCATGGCCGTCGCCCTGCTCGAAATGGCGCCGGAAAGTTTTCGCATGAGTCCGCGCCTCGGCCCCATCCTCGTCATGGCCGGCTACTGCATCGTTCACCTGCTCGAACACACCATCAGCTCTCACTTCCACTACGGCGAAGAGACGCACAACGGCGAGCTCGTCACCCGGCGCACAAGCACTGCGGTCCTCGTTGGCCTCAGCGTTCACGCACTTTTCGACGGCGTGGCCATCGGCTCCGGCTTTGTGGTTTCCAACTGGCTTGGCTGGCTCATCTTTCTGGCCATCTTCCTGCACAAAGCCCCCGAAGGCTTCACCATGGCCTCTGTCATGCTGGCCAGCGGCCGCAGCCGCTCCATGGCTCTCTACTCCGCTGTAGGCTTGGCCGCGGCCACTCTTCTCGGTGTAGCTGTCATTGAAGTCGTACCCACCTGGCTCACCTACGGCTTGCCCATTTCAGCCGGCGTTGCCATCTATGTAGGCGCCACCGACCTGGTTCCCGAAGTCAACCGCGAGCCGGGTATCCGCATGGCTCTGCTGTTCTTCGCAGGCGTAGGTGCGTTTCTTCTGATGCGGATGTTGCTGCCGGCCCTGTAGTATTCACATTTTGTGTGAGCAGCTTTGAAGGGTACGAGCTTTACAGACTGCGGAAAAACTCCTGCATGGCGCAAAACCTCATGGCTTTGTAACAGGGCACGACTTCAGTCGGGCCGAAAATGCCGCAAAAATGAGCGCGGGCTTTAGCCCCTGCAAAATTCCTCCTAGCCCTAAAGCCGAATCCAGACCTTTTTCCGCAGCCTCTTTAGCCCCAGAGGCAATGAGCATTCCTCTATACTGATTCCGAAAATGCTAGTCTCGCCTCAGTCCCGGAGCAGACCCAATCGGCCTGCGTAGAGCCGCAGCAGCAGCCGCGCGTAATCCACGCCGACCTTGACGCTGGCCTTGCTCGCGCCGCGATATCTTATCCCGAAGGATAAGGGAATCTCCTCGATCGACCGGATGCGGCCGCGCACCAGCACCTCCAGCAGCAGCTTGAAACCCGAGCGCTGAAACGGAACCCGCTCGACACATTCGCGCCGAACCAGAAAGAACCCCGACATGGGATCTTTGGCATACATTCCCGACTTTTGAATGGGCCAGGTTACCCACACTGCCGCGGCAGAGAGGAATTTCCTGATCGGATTCCAATCTCCCAGCCGGCCCCCGGCAATGTAGCGGCTCCCTATCGCCATGTCGTGCCCCGCTTCGATGGAAGCAATCAGCGCGGGCAGCAGTTCCGGTGGATGCTGAAGATCCGCATCCATCACACCCAGAATCGACGCCTTGCTGTTTTCCCAGCCGTAAAGAATCGCGCCCGACAGACCCCTCTGCCCGCGGCGCACCAGCAGGCGCACACGTGGATCTTTCTTGGAAATGGCGGTGACAATCTCCTCTGTTCCATCCTGGCTGTCATCGTCAACAACCAGTATTTCGTAGCGGATGCCCATCGGATCGAGTACAGAGCGCACATGATCCAGCAGGCCCTGGAGGTTCTCGGCTTCGCGCAGTGTGGGAATCGTCAGTGCCAGCGTATCCCGTGTTGACCCAGGCTGCGCGGCCAATAGCACGGAATGCGTCGCCGGGTCGCCTGCCGGCACGTACGATGTATCTATAATTGTGGACGACATGCTGTCGATGAGTATACGGGATTGAACGTGCCAACACGCAAATTGCCGATCAACATTCTGTTGATCCTGGGCTTTACCGTACTCGGTTTCGCCACGATGGGATACCATCCCGGCATCGAGGATGACGGCCTCTATCTCTCCGCCGTTAAGAGCGATCTGAATCCCGCCCTCTATCCACACGATGCCGCCTTCTTCCGCCTTCAGCTTCAGGCATCCTGCTTCGACAATGCTGTTTCCGGCTTCGTGCGGCTGACCCACATCCCAGTTGCACTCACCGAATTGCTTTGGCAACTCGGCTCCATTGCCCTGATCCTTTTTGCCTGCTGGAGCATTGCCCGCAAACTGTTTGCGGAGAAGCGCGCGCACTTGGCTGGCGTCGCCCTCGTCGCTGCCATGTTTACCCTGCCCGTCGCAGGAACCGCACTCTACCTGGCCGACCAGCATCTGCACGCCCGCAATGTAGCCGCCGCTCTGGTTCTGCTGGCGGTGTCCAGAGTACTTGCCGGCCGCCGATGGCAGGCCGTGCTCTGGTTGCTGCTCGCCTTCTTGATGCATCCCATCATGGCCGCAATGGGAATATCCTTCTGTCTCTTCCTCACCCTGGCCTTGTCGGAGCCTGTTCATGTCTGGCTCCGCTCCCTTCATTTCGCCAGTCACGCCTCCGCGCTGGGCGCGCTTGTCCCCCTGGGCTGGATCTTTGAACCGCCCAATCCTCTTTGGAAGAAAGCTCTCGATACGCGGACCTACTATTACCTCTACAAGTGGGCCTGGTACGAGTGGCTGGGCGCCCTGGCCCCGCTCTTCCTGTTCTGGCTGCTGTGGCGCGTGGCACGCAAGCGAAACGAAACCGTCCTGGCCCGCTTTGCGCTGGCCGTCTTCGCCTTCGGCGTCTTCCAGCAAGCCTTCGCCATGCTCATGCTCGCTTCTCCTTCGCTCATCCGGCTCACGCCATTGCAGCCCATGCGTTACCTGTACCTTGTCTATTTCTTCCTTGTCTTGATCGCCGGCGCTTTAATCGGAAAGTACCTGCTCAAGGCATCCGTATGGCGCTGGGCACTGTTCCTGCTCGTCTTCAACGGCTCCATGTTCGCCGCACAGCGCGCCGAGTTCAGCAGCAGTCAGCATATCGAGTGGCCTGGCCGCGCGCCGTCGAATCCGTGGCTGCAGGCCTTCGCCTGGATTCGCGCCAACACGCCAACCGATGCGTATTTTGCGCTCGATCCCCGCTACCTCGAAGCTCCGGGCGAGGACTATCACAGCTTCCGCGCCCTGGCCGAGCGCAGCCAGTTAGCCGACGCCATCAAGGACACTTCGGTTGTCACGCAGGTCCCCGAACTGGGTATGGAATGGAACCGCCAGGTTGAAGCCCAGCAAGGCATGAAAGATTTCAGCCTTGCGGACTTCCAGCGGCTGAAAACCGAGTTTGGCGTGGACTGGGTCCTGGTCTCCGATCCTCCGCCCGAGGGCCTCGCCTGCCGCTACCATAACGGAACCCTCGCCGTCTGTCAGATCCCGTAAAAACAGTGAGCAGTAAACAGTGGACAGTTGTCCTGCATCAGTCCATACCTGGTGGTGACCGCCATGCATCTGGTCGTTTACGTTTTGAAAGGGCACGACTTTAGTCGTGCCGCAAATAGCTACAAATGAGCAGGGCTTTAGCCCCTGAGGGAAGCTTTCAGGCAATTCGATACCAGCTTGCAGCCGTTTGAAAATGACGATAATTGCGGCGACCTACACTAGCGTGCTGTCTCAGAAATTCCCCGCAAAACACAGGTTGTCATCCTGAACTCCCCCGAGAGGCGGTCATCCTGAGCGAACGGGGCCCCAAGCGCTTTCCGGGGTCCCCAAAGAGCGCTTTTGCTCTTTGGGGTGGAGCGTGGGGGTGGTGAGTCGAAGGATCTGCTGTTGTTTTTCAATCAACTTCGGACACAGAACACTAGCTCCAGTTGCTGTTCTCTGTCCACTGTTCACTGCCCCCTTTGCGCATTTGAGCCGTTTCCGCGAAAATGATAAAGACACCTTCCACCGGCACGGAGACCGGGCAATGCTCAACCTTTCCCAGCGATTAGTTCTCGGCTGTGTCCTACTGGCCTGCCTGACGGCCAGCCTTGTAGCCGTGACTCACCGTGCCCTGGCCGCGGCGGGGCAGTCCACTCTGGCTTATGCCTTTGTCGCGGCCGCGCTGCTCATTGAGGTCGGAACCGTCTACTTCGTCCTGAGCCCCATCCGCATGCTGGCCCGCGACGCCCACCGCATCGCCCAGGGCAATCTGGAACACCGTATTGAGTGGAGCAGCCGCGATGACTTTGGCATACTCGCCACTGAACTGAGCCGCATTGCCATAAGGCTGCGCGAACTGCGCGATACCGAAGCCGGCCGCCGGCAAATGGAGTTCCAACTTTCCGACGCCGTGCTCCAATCCATCTTTGAGCCCATCATCGTCACCGACGGCAAGGGCCACGTGCTCAAGGTGAACCAGGCCGCCGCAGAGCTGCTCGGCGAAGCCGCAAGCGACCGCATGGCGCTCACCAACACCCCCGGCGGCGACAAGATCCTCAACGCCATCCGCAACGCCGTCTCCATGCAAAAAGCAGTCGCCACTGAAGACGAGGCCTCCATGCTGCCCATGCGCATTGGCAAGCAGGAGCGCAGCTATCGCCTCCGCACAACCCCCATGCGCGACTCAGAAGGCCGCCTCCTGGGCACCGTGACCACCCTGGAAGACGTCACCACCCTCCAGGATACCGACCGCTTTAAAACCCAATTCATCGCCGTCGCCAGCCAAAAGCTGCGCGGGCCGCTCCTCCAGTTGCGCCGCGGCCTCTATGCCCTCGGCCAGGGCTTCGGCGGAGAGTTGCACCCTCTCCAGGCCGAACTGGTCGCCTCGGCCAGCAGCGAAACCGAAAAGCTCGACGACCTCATGCGCGATCTGATCGAAGTCTCCGAGCTCGACACTGGCAAGCGCGAACTCAAGATCGAGCAGGTGCGGCCCTTGCTCGCGCTCCACAATGTCCGCGACCGCTATTGCGAAGAGGCCGCCCAGAAGCACATTCGCGTCGATATCAATGCTTACGCCGACCTCTCCGTCGTCAAGGCGGACAGGCGCGCTTTGCGCTCAATCCTCGACAACCTGCTTTCCAACGCCATCCGCTACACGCCGCAAGACGGCGAGATTCAGCTGGCCGCCGAAGAGATCAAGGACTTTGTCCAGTTCACGGTCCGCGACAACGGCCGTGGCATCGAGGCCGAACGCCTCAGCACTATCTTCGACCGCTTCAACACCTTCTCTGAAAAAGGTTCTGGACTCGGTCTGGCCCTGGTCCGTCGCCTGGTTGAGTCGCTGGGCGGCCAGATCGCCGTCGAGAGCCGCCTCGGCAACGGCACCACATTCCGATTCACTCTTCCGGTGGCTGTTGCGAGTGAAGTTCGGCATCCTGTCGAGGTGGGCTAAACAATGGCGGAGATCGTACTGGAAAAGAAGCCGGAACAAGCCAAATTGCGCATCTATCTCGGTGCCGCGCCGGGCGTAGGCAAGACCTACGACATGCTGAACGACGCCCACCGCATGAAGCACCAGTTGGGCGTCGATGTGGTCATCGGCCTGGTCGAGCCACATAGCCGCACGGAGACGCAGGCGCGCATCCGCGACCTTGAGATCGTGCCCGAGCGCGTGATTCCCTACCGCGGCGTCAACCTGAAAGAGATGGACGTCGACGCCATCATTGCCCGCCATCCCCACACGGTAGTCGTCGACGAACTGGCCCACACCAACGTTCCCGGCAGCAAGAACCGCAAGCGCTACGAAGACGTTCTGGAACTGCTTGAAGCCGGCATCAACGTCATGACGGCCGTCAACATCCAGCATCTCGAAACGCTCAACGACGCCGTCAACCGCTCGGCAAACACCGTCATCCGCGAAACCGTTCCCGACAACTTCTTCAAGCGCGCCGACGAAGTGGTCAACGTGGACGTGACCGTCGACGAACTCCGCTCGCGCCTGCGCCAGGGGAAGATCTACGCCGCCGAAAAGGTTGAGCAATCGCTGGCCAACTTCTTCCGCAAAGGCAACCTGAACCTGCTCCGCGAACTAGCTCTGCGCACCACCGCCGAGCAGGTCAGTAGCCGCGCCAGCGAATACCGCCGCACCCAGGGTCTGGAACAGGCGCCCATCCCGGAAAAAGTCATGGTCTGCCTCAGCACGCGTCCCGGAACCGAACGCCTGCTCCGCATGGGCGCTCGGGTGGCCGGCCGCCTGGCCAGCAACTGGTACGCCGTTTACGTCCGCCGCCCCGACGACGACAAGGGCCACGGCGACCCGGATGCCTTTCACCGCCTCGAAGAATTCGAGCGCATGGCCCGCGACCTCGGCGCCAACGTGGTCAACCTTACCGACAGCAACATCTCCGACGCTCTCATCCGTTTTGCCCAGCAGGAGAGTATCTCCCACGTGGTCTTCGGCCAGTCGGCCCGCTCGCGCTGGGACATCCTCTGGCGCGGTTCCGTGCTCAATCGCTTCCTCTCCGAGGTCCGCGACGTCACCGTGCAAGTTGTCCCCATGAACAAGCCCCTCCGCCGCGGCTGAGATGCGATTCAGCAGCGAAGAATCAGAACCGGCTCGCGTCTTCCTCGTCGCTCGCATCGGGCGCGCGTGCAATTCGCGTCAGTTCTCCGCGGTCAAGCCAGATCAGCAGGCACGTGTCGCACGAGTCCACAATCACATTGCCCGGCCCTGAATAGAAATGTGTATCCATGCGCCCGTGGCACTTCGGGCATTGAATCGTCCGCTTCAAGTCTCCCCGGTCGGGCGGCGTCTGCACCGCCGGGCTACTCGCACCCTTCCGCAGCTCTTCGATCACGGGCTGCAGCACCGGCATGGGCAGCAGCAGCCCATGACACTCCTTGCAAAAGAGCACCGGAATCTTCGCAATCGCCGCATGAACCAGCGGCACATTGCACAGCGGACATGCCAAGTCCGCGTCGTCCCCATCGCCTGAAACCCGCACGCCATCGTCCTCGTCCGGATAGAAGACAGCATGGCAATACTCGCACTGAAAACCCTCCGTATCCGGCTTGAGTACGATCGGACCGCCGCAGGAGGGACAGTTCATTGGGGCTTCCCGCAATCCGCGCAAAACTTCGAGCGTGCCGGAATCGGCTTTCCACACTCGATGCAGAACTTCGTATCTGCTGAAGCAGCATCAGGCGCCGTCGCAATCGGCGCAACTGCCGACGATTTCAACGACGCCGCAAGCACCTGCGCCACGGCAGCCCCGGCGCCGAGCCCCATACCCACGCCCGCGCCCCCACCGGTATTGGCCGCCGCCAGATCCAGCGACTCGGCCGCGGCGTACTGCGTATAGCGGCCCACATCGCCCACCATGCCCATGCCGATGCGCTGGTCCAGTACCTTCGCAAGTTCCTCCGGCAGCGAGACGTTCTCCACCACAAACTGATTCAGTTCCAGCCCAAGCTCGGCAAACACCGGCTTCACCTGCCCCCCGATCTTCTCTGCAAGCGCGGCCTGGTTGGCCGCCAGGTCAAGAAACGGCAGATTGCTGCCTGCAAAAGCCCCCGTCATGTGCGCCAGAATCGTGTCGCGCAGTTGCCCTTCAAGATCGGCTGTAAAGTAACACTCGCGCGTGCCGCTTACCTGGTTGAAAAAGATGCGAGGATCGGCGATGCGGTAGGAGTAGATGCCGAAGCAGCGTAGCCGAACCGCCCCAAACTCCCGGTCGCGGATCGTGATCGGCGTCGCCGTGCCCCACTTCTGGTCGATCTGCAGGCGCGTCGAAAAGAAGTAGACCTCCGATTTGAACGGTGACTCGAAGTCCTTGTCCCAGTTCATCAAATCGGTCAGGATGGGCAAATTACGCGTGTTGAGCGTGTGCAGACCAGGACCGAAGACATCGGCGATTCTGCCCTCGTTGACGAACGCCGCCACCTGCGATTCGCTCACCGTCAGTTGGCCACCGTTCTGGATCTCCAGATCGCGCATCGGGTAGCGATAAGCCAGAATGCCGTCCTGCGGCTCGTTCCACTCAATGACGTCGATGAACTGCTTCGCGAGAAAATTGATCAGAGTCATGGAAATCTCCTCAGTGTGACCCTAACATGCGTTGCATTTCCGGCGAATAACACGAAGGCGGCAGCAGCCAGTCCATGGTCCAGGCAAGTTTTCGTCTGCCAAAAAAGAGGGGGCGCTTAGCCCCCTCTCTCGTAAACAATTCAAATCCGGATTTATGGCACCGTAAACGGCCGCAGTCCGTCGGTCGGAAAGAGTCCCGTAGGCCCAGCCACCGTCGAAGGCTGCGAACGGAACATGTAGTGAATCGAGAAACCAGCAGACGCGGACGAGTAGTTGCGTGTATTGTTGGCGCCAAAGAACCCGCCCGCAAACCAGTGCGGGCTGATCTGGTAGGCCACCTGGCCGCGCAAATCGTAGTTCGGGCCTACGTTGGTCACGTCGGGCAGCATCAGGTTGTTCTGGCCGGTCTCGACCGATTTGTCGCTCGCGAGCGGCCACAGCGCCGTCCGGTTCTCCTGGAATGCCTGCACGCCCAACCCGCCCACAATGTTGTAGTGCCAGTTGGTCAGGTAGTGCCCCGTAAACGTGAAGGGCACATTGCCCAGGAAGTAGCCCTGCGGACTGAAGTACCCGCCCATGCCGTGCGTAAAGGCGTTCTGGTTGTTGGCGTAGCGCATCGCGAAGAAGTTCACGCCGATGCTCAAGTTGCCGTACTCCGGCGAGGTGAACAGTCGCCAGTAGGCACCGCCGTTGCCGTCCACGCGATTGTTGTTCTGAACGTTGTAACCAGTCAGGTACTGGCCTCCCGCGGCCAGGTAGAAGCCTGAGGTCGCGTCCCCGTGTACATACTGCACATTGCCATGGTTCGCGACCACGCCACCCCATATCTGTCCCAGGTGGGCGAGTGTGCTGCCTGCCGGGTCGCGGAGTCCCGCGTAGGAAAGCTGGCTGTCTTTCACCGGGTCGCGCGAAACGCTGATCGTGATCGGGCCGTTGCCGGGCCTGAAGACGCCCCGCGCCGTGAAGGTGGAGACCAGAAAACCGTAAGGCGTGTATCCGCCTGCGATGGCCGCGTGGGGAAACGCCAGCTGCACCTCGCCCCCTATCCCCACAGCGTTCTGCTGCGCGGGCGGCGTCACATCGGTTGCGGTGAGAGTTCCGATCGGCTCCGGAATCGTGACTAGTTTGTTCCCGGCTGTTGTCGACTGCAGAACAGAGATTGTCGCGCTACCGTCAGCTTGGCCGGAGTCAAGGAAAACGGGCCTGGCGACGATCGTGAACCGGCCGTGGTACCCGAGGGGCATCGACACCTCGAACGGAGCTTCCAGAGCCGCAAGATGATCATAGCCGAGCGTGCCACTCCGGTAGTTGATATAGCCCGAACCGCCGAGCCAGCCGCTATAGCCGCTCTCAATCGAGCGCAACTGCATTTCGGCTTCGTCGCGCGGGCTCACGGGGTTGGCCCCGCGCTGGATACGGACCCACGGCCCACGCAGCGGAGGCAGATTGCGCTGTTCGAGTTCCTGATCGCTCAAACCCGCGCCCGTCGGAGCCGGCACAGGCTGCTGTGCCTGCGCATCGTAGGGCGTCTCGCTCGGCGGGGGAATTTCAACCGGAACCGCAGCGGGCGCCTGGGGAGCATTGTTCAGCGCTGGAGTGTTGCCCAGAGTGGCGTTCGTCGGCTGGCTGGCCCTATGCGTTGCCGGCTTGGTCTGCTTTCTGCGTTTTGCGGACGCTTTGGCCGCGTGCCTTGAAACGGGCGGCGTCGCGGCGGAGGGCTTCTCTGCCGGAGCCGTCTGCTGCCGCGGAACCGAGTATGCGCCCGTCACCGCTTCCTGCGCGGAAGGTGTGTACTGCGCAACCGAGTATTGGCCCGCGTTGGCGGTTGCCTGCCCAGCAGCAGCGCTCGACGAAGCCGGAGAATTGACTGGCGTACTGAACTGCGCGCTGACCGGCGGCGCGACCGCAGCGTTCGCCAGCGTGTGCACCCGAGATGCCGAGCCCTGCGTCAGTTGGCTATCGGTCTCCTCGGCAAAACGAGCCTGTACCTGCGCGGCCATCGTGCCCATGGGCTGAGACGAAATCCGCAGTCCCTGCGCCGGAGCCGGCAAGGTCTCCGGCTCGACTGAATCGACAGTCTGTTCTGAGGTCGGCAGTTTCACCGTGCCCGAGTAACTTTGCGCTTTGGTAGCAGCTTTGCGACGGGGCGCCGGATGAACCGGCTTTTCGTTTTGCGCTGTCTGTGCAGACGGCAAATCCTGTGTCTGGCTCTGCTCAATGAAAACCGGCTGCGCGGGCGCACTTGCCTGCCGCGCGTTTTGCGGAATGTAAATCGGTGCATTGCTGGCCGCGGTTCCCTGCCTCGGGCCTGGCTCTGGCGCAGCGTAAGCTCCAGCGCCCGCCGGCATCGGCAGTGGATTGTCCGACGGCGTTTCGCGCCATTGACGCTGTGGCGCAGTTGCCGCTGGCGGCCCGGACAGCCCAACCGGAGCCTGGCTCTGCGGCGTATACGAAGACAAAGGTGGTAGCTTGCTTGGCAGCGGATCGCGGCGCGGATCGAGCATGCGCTTGGTGTCACCCGGCGCGGGCGCATGATAAGCCCCCGGCGGATAGACCAGCCCGTTGTCCAGGCTCTTCATGGACGCGCCCGGAGGCATGGCGACAAGCGCTGCACGCCAGAAGTCGGCTGCGCGCTGGTTGTTGCCGCGAGCCTGTTCGAAACGCGCGGCCAGTCCCAGAATCTGCGGATCGGCAGGATAGCGCGCAAGCGCTTGGCGCAACCACGCTTCGGCCTGGGCCATGTCCGTGGCCGCAAGCGCCGCCGAGATCGCACCCTGGTAGTCGCCCGAGCTCGCGCTATCCATGGGAATGGTCTTGAAAAGAGTCACTGCGTCGCTTGCCCGACCTACCCGTGCATACGCGCCCGCAACTGCCCTGCGGACATCCATGTTGTCCGGGTAGTCCAGCGATGCGGCCTGCAAAATCTCGACGCCGCGCAGCAGATTGCCGCCGTCCATTGCCGTAATTGCGCGACGCACAGCCCAGTCCGCCCATAGCGTCTCCACCTGCTGCCGTTGCTCGGCGGTCACATCGGCACGCGCGTCCAGACGCAACAGCACCGGATAAAGCCCCACGTCGTCCTTCAGGTTATAGAACAGCCACGCGTGCTGAATCTCGAGTCCAGTCGGAGCCGATGCACGATGCAGCAGATAGTAGTTCTCCACCCGGTTGAGATAGTCGCCGGCGCGTGCCGAGTCGCCGACAGCGACATAGAGGCTCGCAACACCCTGCACAAATTCGATGTCCGCTTCAAGCTGCCGGCGCACATCGGGCGGAATCTTGTCGAGCGTCTGCAGGGCTTCGGCGTTGCGGTTGCCCGCCATCAACGAGAAGAGCAGTCCCTTCCATGCATCGGAGGCCATCGAGTGCGGTGCATTCGGTGTAATCGGCACAGCGGGCGCCCCTGAATACTGCGCCATCAGCATCTTCGCCGCGGCGATTCCATTCACACCGTTCCCCGCATCGCCGTAGGCCAGCCGCAGATAAGTAATCTGTCCCTGCGACTGCCCGCCCTGTAGGCCACCAAGACCATTGGGATGATAAACGCCGTCGTGCATCACCAATCCGCCGTTCGCCGACTGGCTCGAAGGCGCGTTGCCAATGACGAGATGAATTGCGCTCTGCTGGTGGAACAGTTGCGGGTTGGGCGCCTGCGTGGAAGGAATAATCCGGACAGCGGGATTCGAATCCGGCAGGTTGGCCGGCTGCGTGTCGCTTGTCGAAGAAGCGTTGTTCCCTGTCGCTGACGGCGTTTGTTGCGGCGCCGTCTGCGAGGGCACCACCGGAGCCGAGCCCTGGTACGGATCGAATCCATACGCGGGCAGCGGCGGCACTTTGGTTGTCTTGGCGAAGGGCTCGTCGTTGGGATCGAGGAGCCGATGCAGATCGGCTGCCGTCACAGCGCGATGAGCCCGCACGTCCTGTTCGGGATAGACAAGTTCGTGGGCCAGCCGGTCCACGGGAGTAGTGGCAGGCATAGCCGCCAGCGAAGCGCGCCAGTATTCGGCCGCGCGCTGATTGTCGCCGCGAGCCATCTCGTAACGAGCCGCCAGCGCAAGAATCGCCGGATCGCGCGTGTAGCGGTCCAGCGCCTGGCGCAGCCACAACTCGGCCTGCGTCCTGTCGTTGGCCTGAAGCGCCGCTCCAATCGCGCCCTGAAAATCACCCGAGGTCGCGTCCTGCATCGGGATGGCCTTGTAAAGCGCCAGTGACTCCTTGGCGCGGCCCACCCGCGCATAGCCGCCAGCCACTGCCTTGCGCACCGTCAGGTTGTCAGGAAATGCCTGCAAAGCGGCGTCAAGAATATCCACCGCGCGCCGCGGATTGCCGTTCTCCATCGCAGCCGTTGCGCGCCGCACACTCCAGTTGGCCCAGATGTTCTGCACCGTCTCGCGCTGCGACGCGGTCAGGTCACCGCGGCCGCCAAGGCGCATCAGTGCCGGATAGAGCGCGCGGTCGTCTCCTGTGTTGTAGAGCAGCCAGGCGTTCTGTACGTCGATGTTCGGCGGCGGCAAAGTCTTGAGCTTGGCATAATGAGCCTGCACGCGGCTCATGTATTGCACGGCGTGGGCAATGTCTCCATTGGCCTCGTAAATGCTCGCTTCGCTCTGCTCAAACTCAACGTCGTTTTCAAGCTGCTTGCGCACGGCGGCAGGAATCAGCGCCATTTCCTGCAGCGCCTCCGAGTTGCGGTTGGTCGCCAGCAGTGTCGAGATCAGGCCCTTCCAGGCGTCGGCTCGGCCGGGATCGCTCTGCAGCACGCGCCGATAGATCGCGTACGCCTGCTCCGTGTTGTTGCGCATCAGGTAGACGCCCGCCAGTTGCAATTCGAGCGCGACGCTGGGCTGGCCGCCGGCCGCAATTTGCACCTTCGCCGAGCGCTCCAGCAGCCCCTGCGCGACTTCAAGTTGATTCGCCTGCTGATAGATCGCGCCCAGCATCGCGAGGAACCCCGGATCGCCGAGCGCCGACTCGTAGGTGGCCGGCGGCATCTTCTCCACATCGGAGATCGCCAGCGCATCCTGCCCCATCTCGTGATGCGCGCTCACCAAGCCCATCCACGCCGAAATGCTGGCCGGATTGGCCGCGAGGATCTGCCCATACAGCGCGGCGGCCTGGTCGTAACGCTTGGCCTCCATCAAAATGCCCGCGTATTGCAGCTTGGTATCTGTCTTGAGGCTTATGCCATCGGCGGGAAAAGGCAGCGACAGCGCCTCGGCCAGCACGCGCTGAGCATCCGCGCTGCGGCCCTGTGCCTGATAAATAATCGCCAAACTGCGCAGGTACTCGGGATCTTTGGTCAGTGCTGTCTTAACGTGCGCCGGAAAACGCGCCGAAGTGGCCAGCGCCTTCTGGTTCTGGTTATCGTGCGCATAGGCCAGGAACAGTCCGCGCCAGCCATCCAGATTGCCGGGCTCAACCTTGATCAACTGCTCATAGACGCCCGCGGCTTGCGGATACTGCTGCTCTTTGGCCAGCAGCCCGCCAAGTCCGTTCAGGGCCTCTGTGCTGCGCGGGTTCATGGCCAGGGCGGCCTTGTATTTGGCTGCCGCCACGTCGAGGCGGTTCGCGTCGAAGGCCTGCGTTGCTTCGGACATCACGTACCAAAAGCGCGAAGTATCCAGCGCCTTCTCGACCGTCGCTGCCTTGTAGCCGTTCTGCTCCGCCTGCGTCAGATAGCGGATGGCATCGCCAAAGTCTTTCTGCTGCATGCGCAAAAAGCCCATGCCCGCCGCAACGCGGCCGTTCCCCGGCTCCTGCTGAAGCAGCGCAGTGAAACGCGCCTGCGCCTCATCCAGGCGGTGCGCGTTCAGAGCCGCAAAGGCCACGCGCTCTGTCGGCGTGCGCGCAATGCCGGAGTTCATCCGCGCTAGTTTTGCTTCATTCGCCTTCAGGTTCTTGGCAACCTCGGTGTCCTGCGGATGGCCTTTGAGGTATTGGCGCAACTCCGCCGCCGATGCCGGATTGGCTGAACCCCAGATCAGCGCCTGGCGCAGAGCTACCTGCGCCTCGGAGTCCTGCGGATGCGCTTGCAGTATGCGGACGCCCTCGGCGCGGGTTCTGGCATCGTAGGTCAGCAGCACGCCCAATGCAACGGCGTAGCTCGCGTTGCCGCGGTTGCGGTCAGCCTGCGAGCGCATTCCAGCCACGGCCGCGGCCTTGCCGGTAGCGGTTGCATAGAGAGTCTGAAAATAGGCAATGGCAACCTCGCCATCGGGAGGACTGTCTCCGTACAACTGCCGGTAGATGCTCATGGCCTCTTCAGCCTTGCCCTGCCTCGCAAGCTCGCCGGCATGGCGAAGCTGATCGCTCTGCGTCTTCGAGCTGCTCAACTGCTCGATCCTGCCAATGTTCGGGTCGCTCGGATGGGCGCGGCGCAAACGGTCCAGCGCTTCGTTCGCCTTGTCGGCTGCGCCCATCAGCTTATAGTCCTTGGCCAGGCCAGCCAGCGCTTCAGAGTTGTTCGGGTCCGAAAGCAGAATCTGCTGCCACAACTGAACGGCCATGTCGGGACGGCCGCGCGACTCAAGAGTGCGGGCTTTGTCTACCAGCGCGTTGCGCGCCGAATCGTTCGCGCCGGCCACGGGCTTCTTTTGAGCCAGACCTGCCTGCATCGCCAAAAGCAGGCAACCCATCAGCAGAACCGAACTTTTTCGCCACGCCCCGCGGACAACCCTCATTGGCGCTTCCATTCTACTTTTAATTCGCCCCCCGGGCCAAATCGGAATCTGCCGTCCAAAAAACCCGTGGCGAACAAGGCAAGATTCTGATCGTAGTACGATAAGTCCTTCCCATACAATCCGGTGGCCTCATCCTTCATCAAACTCATACGAATAATCTGGCGGCTGCTGATCCGTGACTGATCGGGAAACGCACGCAGGTACGGCAGCACCGCGGCCGAAAATCCTACTGGTCCATCTTGCGCCATCGGAACACCCTCGTCACTTACCTTTTCCGGGGGGGCATCATGATTGCCAAGATAGGCGTACATCGCCCAGTTTGCGTTCACAATCTGCGTGCGCATGCCGCTGCCTGGGTCCATCATGCCCGCCCACAGATAGACGCGGATTGCGTCGTATCCTCCGCCGGGGCCGTTATTGCTCTCCATGCTGCCCGGTTTCTCGATTGCTACCGGATAAAAGCCGTCGCCGGGAAAATATCCCACCCAATCCATGGCAAATCCGTGGCGGGCGCTCTGCTGCAACAGGCGAGGGATGTTGCCCGCAATCTGTCCCCACGGACCGTCAGGGTCCACTGCCGCCAGGCGCTGAAACTGAAAAACAGGAAGATAGCTGGGATTCAGCGTCCAATTCTGATCGTGCTGAAAGCCCGTGGGGCCGGGCAGCAGCATAGGGCCAAAGCCCGGCAAGTTGGCCACTTCCGTGGCGGCGATCTGCGCCAGCATCTTCCGGCCAAGATTCGCATATTGGGGATTGTTCCAAAGCCGGCCGGCTTCAATCAGCGTGTACGCCATCCAGGCATCGGCATCCGAGGCCGGGGCCGCGTCCAGTATCTTCCAGACCCCGTCCTTATCCTTGCCCCACAGCCAGGCCGGCAGATGCGTTTCCAAATCGCCGTTGGCCAGGTTTGTCTGGGTCCATGCCAGAATGCGGTTAAAGCGCGCGCCGTCATTATCGGCTAGCGCAAAAAACAAGGCATAGGCCTGGCCTTCAGACGTAGTGTGCTGGTCGCCTTTAGGATCGAAGACGCGGCCCTGGGCATCGATGAATCGCGCCGCGTAAGTGTCCCACAGAGACCATGAACCCTGCTTGCATCCGCCGGTTACGCAGAGCATCGACAAAAACATGGCTGCCAACAAATACTTCCCTGGCCGGGACTTCCAAAAGCCCATCGCACGAGTCCTCAGGAAAGAAGCGCGTGCAGCAGTTCCACAGCTCAACCCGCCACGGGCTCCTTCGAGTACTAAATGTTCTGTCTATGTAGCATACAGGCTGATTTCATGCGGTTAATAAGGATATTTGCGGGCATGCCCAGACTAAGCAACAGCGGCCGCGCAAATTCGCGCGGCCGCTGATTTTCCATTCCCCGTTCCCTGCTTTTCAGTCTTCAATCATCTTCAAACGCGCCCTGGCCCTGACGCGCAGCCATTGCCTCGTCCAGATCGCCACCAGGAATGCCAGAATCACGACGATCACGGCAACCAGCCACGGCACCCGCTTGAGCCACAGTCCCAGCCGCGTCCACCACGGCAAAACGCCCACGTGATAGACATTGGAACCGATCCGGAAAGACTGGAACTGGATTCCGTGCAAAACCGCAACCGACCCAGAAATGTCGCTGGCCTGCTGCACCTTCAGGAACGTGTCCATGAACGGCTCGAAGTCGCTCGCGTCCCGCAAGTGGATCGCGACAATGCTGCGTTTGCCGCCAGGATCGTAGGGGGACTCGACACCTTCAATGAGCGCGTCGGGCGTTCCGGATGCGGTCAGGTCGCCAGACTCCGTGTGCTCTTCTAAGGATCTCAGCTTCCACCAGGCATGATGCAACACCGGAGAAAAGAAGCCCTGCGTGTCGTGGACCTGGATCTGGCCGCTGTGCAGGGCAACCGGGAGACTCCCGGACAGCTTGTCAAAGCCAGGCTGATCGTCGCCGGTGCCGACAATCAGAAAATCGTTCCCCGCGCCGCCGTGTAGAGCGTCTGGACCAGCAACAGTCACCCGCAACGCCGGAAAACCTGTCTGCCTGCCAAAGTGCCCCATCAGCGTTACAAAGGTCTCGATCTCTTGCCCGGTCGGCGTGGGCGGCAGCACTACTGTAGTCTCGCTCAGGTCGGCAAAGCGCGTGAACGGGAAGCCGGCGTTCGAAAACAGTTCAAGATTCGGCATCGGCGCATAGTGAGAATAGCCGCGAAGATCCAGATAGGAATCGCGCAGGATGGCGCCTTGCATGTTGATCGGCGTCGTATCCTGGCAACCGCCCTTCTTCAAAAGTTGAAACGTGAAATCGAACGAAAGCGAGTTCGAAAACGGGCGCAGATTCACCACCGGTACCGGCACGTCCTTCTGCGTAGTGCGCGAAGCTTCCTGCCCTGGGATCAGCGGAACCGAATCGAGAAAGGCATTGTTGATGCGGATCTGCAGGCTCGAAATAGGCCCGATCGGAATCGAGTTGTAGCGGTACGCCAGCTTCAACTTCGCGTTCGGCTTATCGGCGTAAAAGATGTCCGGCGGAATGCGGAAATACACATTCAGCGGCGCCGTCCCATCCCCCTGCAACTGCTCCGACGATGTGTAATCCCACAGCGGAATCGTCTGGTCGACGCGCGCCCACCGCGGTGCCGCATCGGCCTCCTGCTTGGCCGGCAGTTTGATGGCGCCGATCACAGCCTGTCCGCCTGCCAGCATGTCGCTGTGCAGAGCCACGGCCTGCGCGGCAATCACGGCCTGGTCCCCGTCGGCTCCGGCAATAATCAGTATCTTGCTGTAGGGATCGTTGGGATTGGTGCGCATGGCCACCGTTGGCTCGTTCACGCTCGGCAGTCCCAGGCTCGCGGGCAAACTCGCCGCGCTGTCGGCGATCAGTATTGCGTTACCCTGTGGAATCGCCCCGATATGAACCGGGAAACGCACCGGCCTGCTCTCGGAGAGCATTCCAAAATAGCTGGTGACGATACCCGCGGCCTGAATCGCCTTGTACGAAGGCGTGCCCGCAAACACCACCGGAACGCTCGGCGGCTGAATCACCGCAGGGTCCAGAAACGGCATCGGCAACTGCTTCACGTCGTCGGCCAGCGGCAGCAGATCGCCGCGAATATCCAAAACGGTCGTGCGATGGACGCGCGCCCAAAGCGTCGTGTTCGCCGGGTCCTCGCAAACCATGGTGTAGTGCCCGATGAACTCGATCGTCAGCGTGTTGTTGTGCACCAGCAGGTCGGTCGGAATCGTGAACTCCGCCTCCGCATCCCGGCCGTCCGAGCCGCCCACCTGCCCCGGCGTCGGCTGGATGGTCGCAAACAGAGTCCCGTTCAGGATCAGCTTTATGTGGCTGAGCTGCGGCAACAGGCTCGGAGAGAACGCATAGTAGATATGGATCTTTGCGGTACGCACAACGTGTGTCTCTGGCAGCGTGAAGTAGACGCTGTGCATCGAGTCAATGCCGTGCAGTTCAACCTGCGGCGAGCCGGCATCGTTCAGCGTAAATGTGTCCTGATAATGTCCTGCGCCGACGGGAGCATTCTGGTCGCCGCTTGCGCTCGCAGCCGTGGCCTTCGCACTCGTCTTCGCTGCGGTCTTCGCGGTCGCGGCAGGGTGCTCGCTTTGTCCGCGCAGATTCTGAGCGCCGCCCAGCAGCAGCGCGGTCAGCGCAACAATCGCCGAGGTGCGCGCGATTGAAAGCGACTTGGGCTTGCCCGCCACCTCGTCTTCGTTGGTAAACAGGCTCCGGAAGGTCGAAACCAGTCCATGCATCGAAATCTGGAAGATGCGGCCGAGGCTGTGCAGCACATTGTCGCTCTCGCGAGATTCGCCCCAACCTAGCCAGGAGTCCGCCCGTGAATAAAGCACCATCGTCAACACTTCCTCTTCGGCTATCGTCAAGTTCTCAAAACGCACCCGCACGATCGATCCTTCCGAGGAGACCACCGTCGCGGGCATATCTGTTCCGGAAGCCGGCGAAGGAAAGGCCAGCCGTACCACCGTCTCCGGCGCAATGTCCAACGCTTCTTTGAGCCGGATGCTGGTGCCCCCGCTGGACATGTTGATTGTCTCTCCCGCAATCGCGCTTCCGTCCGGCATTTTGGCCGTTACCGGGGTTACTACGCTGATGCGGACTGTCGTCCGCAGTTGCTTCAGCTCGCGCGCCACCGCCGTGCACACACCCAGGATAATCACGTTAAAGCAGCACCAGAGCACGTTCATCAGCACTGTGCCCTGCCGGTCCCGATCCCAGATGAAAAAGCGCGGAATCGCGATCAGCAGCCCGGCCAGGTTGAACACGAGCATCACTAGGAACGGCTGCGCGATCCTGGCGTCAAAGAACGTGCGCCTCACGACGCCACCTTTGGCCGTCACGTTGAACTTGCCGAACTTGGGATTGATCAGCGCCATCATGGTGGGCAGCAGAATATACGGAGACAGAACCGTCTCGTAGATCTCGTTCCAGAACGAGTGCCGGTGCTCACCCTGAATCCTCGAGTTGGTCACGTTGGAAAGTGTCAGGTGCGGCAGCGCATAGGCAAGGATGGCCGCCCAGTATCCGGGAATATTCGTGTGGTTCAGCAGAAGATAAATCAACGGCGCGGTCAGAAAGATCAGCCGCGGCACCGCATAGAGAAAATGCGCCATCGCATTGAAGTAGCAGAGCCGCTGCGCAAAGGTGAGTCCCGGCGCAAACAGCGGGTTGTCGGTGCGCAGAATCTGAATCATCCCCCGCGCCCAGCGAATGCGCTGGCCCACGTGCGCCGAAAGCCGCTCCGTGGCCAGACCCGCCGCCTGCGGAATGTTCACATAGGCCGTGCCCCAGCCGTTCATCTGCATGCGCAGCGAAGTATGCGCGTCCTCGGTCACCGTCTCCACCGCGATGCCGCCCACGTCGTCCAGCGCCTCGCGCCGCAGCACCGCGCACGAGCCGCAGAAAAACGACGCGTTCCAGAAGTCGTTGCCGTCCTGCACCACGCCATAGAACAGTTCGCCCTCGTTGGGAATAATGTGGAACTGGCCCAGGTTGCGCTCGAACGGGTCGGGCGAATAGAAGTGATGCGGCGTCTGCAGCATCGCCAGCTTGCGGTCGCGCAGAAACCAGCCCACCGTCATCTGCAGAAAACTGCGCGTCGGCACATGGTCGCAATCGAAGATGGCCACTAGCGGCGAGCTCATGGTCTTGAGCGCCGAGTTGATGTTGCCCGCCTTGGCGTACTTGTTGTCCGGCCGTGTCTTGTACCCGATTCCGGCCTCGAAGGCAAAACGCTCGAACTCTTTGCGGCGGCCGTCGTCCAGAAGGTATATATGCAGCTTGTCCGCCGGCCAATCCATGTTCAACGCGCCCAGAACCGAATAGCGCACCACGTCCAGCGGCTCATTATACGTAGGAATCAGAACATCGACGTGAGGCCAGTCGTCCGTGTTCTCCGGAAGCGCCACCGGCGCCCGCCGCAACGGCCAGATCGTCTGAAAGTATCCCAGGAACAGAATGACGAAGGCATAGGCCTCCGCAAGAAGAAGGCTCAGGATAAAGAATGCATCCAGGGCTCCCCAATGACTCGCCGGATCCCCAAAGAACTGCACCACCTGCAAAATGCGCCAGTATCCATAGCGAAAGGTGCAGAACATCGACATCATCATCAGGGCGAGCGTCACCAGGTAGGAGTCCGAGCTGCGCGCCATGGCCAGGGCCATCAGCAGACTCAGCAGTCCCAGAACCGCCTGTTGCGGCCAGGTCAGCGGAAGAACGGCAAGGAAGCAGAACACTGCCGCCGCGGCAAGCAGAAAGAGCAGCCTGAAAATTTTGGTGAAAAGATTTTCCCCTGCCCCGATGTCCTGCCAAAGGCCTGATGCTGTCATCGCTCACTCCAGCGCACACCGCGATACGTCGTGCTCGCGGGCGCGGATTGACTCTTGACCCATCCGGCAAGGCTGCCGAAGTCCTCGGCCACAATCGAATTGGGCGCGTAATCCATCACCGTCATTCCCTCGGCCAGGGCTTCGCTCACGGCCGGCGCACGGCGCAGCACGAAAGGCAAAAGCCGTTCGCCCAACTGCTCGCGCAACACCTCGCGAATATCCAGATGCAGCGGCAGCGACGGATCAAACTGGTTCAGAACGTAAAACGGCATTGCCGGCTTCGAAGGCGGCGTGCCGTTGTGCTGGAAGAAACTGTCGATCGAACTGACGCTCACCACCGAATTCATGTCGGGAATCATCGGCACCACCACCAAGGGCGACATGCGGATCACGCGCCGCGTGGTTGCCCCCGATGCGGTCGCCAGATCGACGATGACGCGGCTCACCCCCCGCGAATGCGTGCCGATCTCGGCTGTCAAAGCCTCCTGGCCGGATGTCTCCGGTCCCAATCCCTCCGGATCGATCGTGATCATTTGTATCGGCGCGTCGCCGCTCGCTCCGGGAGGCGTGAACGTCCTCAACAACCCGGGACGCTGATCGCGGGCGCCGAAGAAGAACGGCAGCAAGCCATAGGCCGCGGTATCGACCAGCAGCACGCGCTCGCCCCGCGCGGAAAGAGCCCGGCCCAGCGTGGCAACCATACTAGTTTTGCCAACTCCGCCGGCTAGCGAGAAAACTGCCACCACCGGCGCGCGCGCAGGCGGAGGAACGGGAGCAGCCTCGACCGGCGCGCCGGTTGCCTCAAAAACGCTGCGCAGCGCGTACCAGCGCGAGGTCAGCCGATCACGCGAGCCTTGCAGCGTGTCTTCCGGTGCCTGGGGCGCTACCGGCCGGCCGGCCAGTTCCGCGCGGTCTGGCATCAGCCAGGCTGGACGGGCTGCATTCTCTCGTGAATCGGCCGGGGCCGCGGGAATGCGCGGATAACTTTCTTCGCGCATGGCAGTACTCTGCGGCTGACTTGCCGCCTGCCGCTCCGAAGAAGGCCGCACATAGCTTGGGTAATCGAACGAAGGTGGAACCTGCGGAGCAATCGGCGCAGCGGTCTGTGGCGATGGGCTCGGAGCCGTGAACGAGGAAAAACGGTCGCGCCTCGTCTGCTGCCATACGGCCTGCTGCGCAGCCTCGGCCTGTTGAGCCGAGCGTTGTGCCGCCTGTTCGGCGGCTTGCTGTGAGGCTTGACGGGCAACCTCCTGAGCGGCCTGCTCCGCGGCCAGGTGGGCTGCGCGCTGCGCGGCTTGTTGCGTGGCCGCCCGCTGTGCGGCCTCTTGTGCCGCTTGCTGCGCCGCCTGTTGCCTGGCTCGCTCGGCAGCTAGCTCCGCATGACGGGCTTCTTCCTCGGCCCGTGCTGCCTCTGCCATGCGCTGCATCGCGACGCCACGCTCGGTTTCAAAGTGCTGCTCGGGGGGGGGCTGTCCTTTTGCCTGATTTTCTTCCATGGCCTGCTGCACTCGGACACGCGCATTCTCTCGCGTCTGCGCGCGCGCCGCTGAAAAATCCCGATACTTTGCACCATGCAGATTGGCCCACGAATACAGCGTGGCCACATCCTCTGGCGTATCATCCTGGTCGTACAGCGGTCCCCGATCAGTCATACCCCACCCCAGAACCTTCCGCTGTCACTTCCGATTCCCCGCATACCCAAATTCTCTATGAGGCTTTTAAGATACGGAAGGCAAGACCGACTCGCCAAAACGGAGGATCTCCTCTCTCGGAATCCTAGTCGCCCACTGTTGACTGGACAATAACACTTGCTCGGTTGCGTCCCTACCACTTTCCTGTCATGCGAAAGCGACGAACTGCCTCATTTTGTTCGCGATGCGCGAATTCATGACCAGCCAGTAACTGGTTCTCACAGAGAGTTGATTACCATGGTACCACCGACTAAGAGTACCTGCCTTCAAGCGCAATTGAAGCACGCCTCCATAAGAAAAAATAGAAGGTGATTAGGAGATAGCCCCCAGCACGATCTTCCCTGCAAGCACCGAATCCCTCCCTGTGTTAACTTTGATTCAGCGGCCTTGAACGAGCTCGTAGCTCAGTTGGTAGAGCAACGCCCTTTTAAGGCGTGGGTCCTGGGTTCGAGTCCCAGCGAGCTCACCATCCTCCGGCCGCGGTTTCCCTTTCCACCCAAATCTTGTCCAGCCAACGGAAACCTCTCTAGCGCGTGCTATGCAGGCTCTAGGTCGGCATTAGCCGCTCCAACGGCGGAAGTAAGGCCACGAACTCCGTACTGTACTCCTTCAGCAACTGCTTCACCCGCTCCGGATCGCCAGAGCGCACGATCAGCCCGACCTGACCGGGTTTATTTACGCGGGCAACAATCTCCGGCGCGTCGAATCCCGCCATGTCCGGCTGGGCCGTCTGGGCAACGCAAAACACACTTCCCGCGCAGGTCTCAAAGCTGTCCGGCAGAACATACGCTTCGCCGCGCAGGTTCTCGACTTCCAGCCGCGCCCACTCCCGCCACAGGTTCACCCCCGTAGCCGTCTCCACCTGCTCGGCAATGAACGCTCCACCCACCCTGGCCGCGATCTCAAGAAAGTAGGTGCGCCCGTCCTGCACGCGAATGTATTCGCCATGAGTCACGCCGCGCACCATGCCCAGTGATGGAGCCAGGCTGCTATTCAGCGCCATCAGCTCTTTCGCATCGAGGCTGCCGCGGTCGACCGTGTGTGAGGTAAACACGTCGCCCTCGTGCATCCCCTTGCACATCCCCTTCAGCGGCGACCGCCCATACTGATGCACCGCCTCAAACTTTACCTCGCACTCGCTCACGATCGAGTCCACATGAAAAATGTCGCCAGCCACAAACTGCTCCAGCAAGTAGCGGCTCTGCTCGTCGCCCAGATCCTCCAGCGTCCGCCACAACTGCTCGCTGTCCTCGATCCGGCGAATCTCCAGCGCCGAGGCCTCCCGGCGCGGCTTCAGCAGCCACGGTGGCGGAACGCGTTCCATAAACTCCCGCAGTTCGTCGTAGTTCAGCACCCGGCAGAACTCCGGAACCAGAAAGCCCAGCGCGCGCGCGATCACCCGCATCGCCAGCTTGTCGCGATAGCAGCCCGCCGTCGTGCAACCCATGCCGGGTATGCGCATGTGCTCGCGTATCTGCGCCGCCGTTTCCAGATCGAACTCGTCCAGGGCCACAATCCGATCGAACCGCCGGCCCCGCGCCATCCAGGAAACTGTGTTTAGAATCTGCTCGCGGTTCAGCCCCGCGGGCATGGTGACCAGGTCTTCCAGCACCTCACGCGGCCAGTTCGCATCGCGATGCTTATCGAGCGTCAGCAGCGTGGTCCTCACGCCCATCTGCGCACACTGGCGCAGAAAATCATGGCCTTTTTCGTAGCTGGCAATACAGAGAAAGCGTTCGCGTACATCCATCGTTGGCCACCCCGTTCCAATCACCGGCAACGCTCCAGACACCTGGCGTCGCGCTTCAAGCCCAGGCAAGATGCGTATAGCTTGGACTGCCCGGCAAGGATCGTTCTAACATAGAGCCTGCAAATCCAACCGGCCTCCAGGCGCCTAGGATAACTCAGAATGATCGCAGTCATGCTCTCCGCTGCCGCAATTGTCGAACTGCAAGACCAGCGAACCCGCGCATGGCACCAGGAAAACCATGACCCGCGTGAAACCGGTGATGCCCCGGCAGACCGCTGGCTCGGCTCCGTCGCCCGTCAGCATCGCGCCAATTTCGAGCTCTGGCACATTGAAGACGAAGCCCGCAACCCCGGCGTTACCGATGCCGAGCTTGCTGCTGTAAAGCACCGCATCGACCACACCAACCAGCGCCGTAACGACCTGGCCGAAGCGCTCGACGCCGCCCTCCTCCACTCGCTCCAGCCCAGCGGCCTGCCCAACCCCGCCGCCCCGCTCCACTCCGAGTCCCCCGGCCTCATCATCGACCGGCTCTCCATTCTCGCGCTCAAGATCTACCACACCCGCGAAGAGGCCGAGCGTGCGGACGCGCCCCCCGGCCACGCCGACCGTAATCGCGAGCGCCTGGCCATTCTCCTCCAGCAGCGCGCCGACTTGGCCGCCTGCCTCGACGAGCTGTGGCGCGAGACCCTCGCCGGCACCCGGCAATTCAAGCTCTACCGCCAATTGAAGATGTACAATGACCCCTCTCTGAACCCGGCAATCTATCGCAAACAGTCAGGCCAAACCCCTCTCAAGCCGATCACCTGACGTTCTTCACAGCGACCCCCCATTGACGTCTTACGGGGTTATGCGTATAAAAGGGGCCTGAGTAGCGTTATTCCCGTGCGCAGGCTTCAAGCTGGAGCAATCCGGTCAGATCAGGCGTACCGGAAAACGCACTACTGGCAAACACATGACGCAAGAGGCTCGATCCGCGGCGACCGGCCGCACAAAAACTCACTCCCAGGCCGCCAAATCTGACGGCCATTCCTCCACGGGCACGGGACCCGCTTTCCAGCACTATCAGGCTGCGGTGCTACTGCTGCAACAGGGAAAATTCGAGAAGGCGCTGGCCGCCTTTGAGAAGCTGCTCCTCACCGCACCCGCCGAAATCAAGGAACGCTGCCAGATGTACATCGTCACCTGCCAGCGGCAAATGGAAAGACCCAGTCTGACCTTCGCCACGCCCGAGGAACACTACGACTACGCCGTCTCGCAGTTGAACACCGGCTACTACGAGGAGGCCCGCGAGCAGTTCAACAACATCCTCGCCACCTACCCCACCGCCGACTACGCCTTTTACGGCCTCGCCTTGCTCGACGCCATCACAGGCCAGCCGCAGGATTGCCTCAACAATCTCGCCCGAGCCATCGAAATGAACCCCCGCAACCGCCTGCAGGCGCGCGTCGACAACGATTTCCAGAGCATGGTGGACGACCCCCGCTTTACTGAATTGCTGTATCCTGAAATTCCGTAAGGCTTGATATTGGACTCCTCCTCCCCCGTGAACGGCCATCCCGCCCCAGCATCCTCACCCGGTGCCGAAGCCTCTGCTGTGTCCCGCCCCATGCGCGTCGTCGCCATCGGTGGCGGAACCGGCCTGTCCACGCTCTTGCGCGGCTTGCGCCGTCATGTCGTCGCCCCCGGCCAAACCAGCGCTGAACCCGGCCAGATCGCCGACCTCGCCGCGGTCGTCACCGTCACCGACGACGGCGGCTCCTCCGGCCGCCTCCGCCGCGGCTTCAACATGCTCCCTCCCGGAGACCTGCGCAACTGCATGGTGGCCCTCAGTGAAGAACAGGACCTCCTCGCCCGCCTCTTCAACCATCGCTTCCAAGGCGGCGACGCGCTCAAAGGACACAACTTCGGCAATCTCTTCGTCGCCGCGCTCACTGAGATCACCGGCGACTTCGCCCAGGCCATTCAACTCTCCTCAAAGATTCTTGCCACCCGTGGGCACATCTACCCCGCCACCACGGCCAACACCACCCTCGTCGCGGAGATGGACGACGGCTCCTTCGTCCGCGGCGAAACCAAAATCACCGCCAGCCGCCGCCGCATCGTCGAACTCACGCTCGATCCCCCCAACCCCGCCCCCATGCCGGAGACCAGGGATGCCATCGAGCGCGCCGACCTCATCACCGTGGGCCCCGGCTCCCTCTACACTTCGCTCATCACCAATCTCCTCGTCGAAGGCATTCCCGCCGCTCTCGCCCACGCCCGCGGCCTGCGCGTCTATGTCTGCAACCTGATGACCCAGGCCAACGAGAGCCTCGGCCTCACCGCCGCAGACCACATCGAGCGCATCTACGAACACACCCGCGCCCCCATCTTCGACTGCGCCCTGGTCAACACCGCTCCCTTCTCGCCGGAGACCCTGGCCCGCTACGAAGCCGAAGGCGCCTCTCCCATCGTCGCCGACATCGAGCGCATCCAGGCCCTCGGCGTCCGCTGCATCGCCGGCGACTTCGCCAGCGAAGAAGCCGTCGTCCGCCACGAATCCGCTCGCGTCACCGGCGCTCTGCTCGCCCTCGGCCGCACCGCCACCCATACATAAACCCTGCAAAATGAGTTGAGATTTACAGGCTGCGAAAAAACTCCAATTGCGGCGCTGTTTTGAAAGGGCACGACTTCAATCGTGCCGTATCTGTCGGTAAAGGAACCCCCCGGCTGGACACGTCGCAAAATCAACGAGGGCTTTACAGGCTGCGGAAAAACTCCTCCGGGCGGTAGGCCGGGGATTTATCCCCGGTATAAGTGCAATGGAATGAATAGGGCTTTAGCCCCTGAGGTATGCTTTTCAGTCTCCCACCGGCTTCACCGACCCGCGGGGAATGAAACTGTGCCCCATCCATCGGACGTCTTTGTTTTTGTCCGATGGGTGGGAGTCCGTAGAACTTCATGACGACATCGCGTTT
>Ga0181535_10000884_pt1 | contig 41738 bp, 37 predicted proteins | sample PEATcosm2014_Bin_44_FD_119774 | JGI IMG/M metagenome (GOLD analysis project Ga0181535, IMG submission 119774) | Peatland microbial communities from MTU Mesocosm Facility, Houghton, MI, USA - PEATcosm2014_Bin17_30_metaG | ecosystem: Environmental > Terrestrial > Soil > Wetlands > Peat | place... | reverse complement strand
TCCGAATATCAGCCATGTTTTTCGCCAGGATCAGCATCTCTATTTGCTCTATGAGGTCTATGATCCGACGCGCGCAAAACTTGCGGAGAACCAGCCCAAGGGGACCAAAGCTGGCATCAATCTGTTGAGCAGCCTCGAGCTGATCCAGGGATCGGTGAAGGTGTACGAGACGCCGCTGGTGCAGGCGAAGGCGACGAATGTAGATGGGCGGAACGCAGTGTCTATCGAACTGGACGTGCCGCTGACTGGGCTGAAACCTGGCCCCTATGTGTGCCAGTTGAACGTGGTGGATGATGCGGGTGGAAGCTTTGCGTTTCCGCGATTCGCAGTGCTGGTGCGGGAGGCTGCGCTCCCTGTTCCAGCGGCCACTCCGGCTGCTGCGGCACCATCCTCGGAGTAGGTTCTCCATTTCTTCGCTCGAAGATCGCGAGACGACACGGGTATCAAGATGTAGACCTCGGTGATTCTGGCTCGCAGATTCGGATCGATTCCCGCGTATGATGCGGGGATAGCGAGGTCAGAATGGGCAAACAAAGCACTAGTAAGGTCGCCGTGATTACGGGGGCAACAGGCGGGATCGGGACAGCAATCGCGAAGTCGCTGTCGCGTGCCGGGTACTTGCTGGTGCTGAATGCGCCCTCGAGTGAAAAGCTCAACACAGTCGCATCGGAACTCGATGGGCCTTGCGTGGTTGTTGCCGGGAACTTGCGCGCCGAGTCGACTCCTTCAACGCTGCTGGCCGCAGCGTTGAATAACTTTGGGCGTTGCGATGTGTGTTTCAACAACAGTGGGTTGATTGAGGCCGGTACGGTAGAAGCGGTGGATATCGAGCGCATCTGCAACATGGTGAGGGTGAACGTGGAAGGTGCGTTTCGCATGGCATACACCTTCCTGCAGTACTTTGTGCAGCAAGGGCGAGGGCACCTCTTCAACACATCGAGCATTCTGGGCAGAAAAGTGCGGCCGCCGGTGGGCGCGTACGCGGCAACCAAGTTTGCGATAGAAGCATTCTCAGAGGCTTTGCGGATGGAACTAAGCAAGTCCGAGGTGCGCATCTCCAGCATCGAGCCGGGGCTAGTGCGGACTGGCTACCAGGATCGCTGGGAAGTGCCGCCCGCGATGCTGATGGGGATGGAAGAGCCGCTGGAGGCAGAGGAGATTGCCAGGATGGTGTTGGTGATTCTGGAGGAACCAGCCCACCTGCGCATTCCGCAGCATGCGATCCTACCCAGGGAGCGCGCGCTGGCGCTGACCTAGCCTGCATCGGCGGATTTGATTTTGTCGGTCTTCGGATCGTCGTACGGACAATGACGGCAACCTGAGCCGCAGCAGTATCCGCGCTTCAAGTGGAACGTTGCCGTGAAGACGAGATTCGGCCCCTCCATGTAATAGTCCTCGGGTTCGAGAATGGGTACAGAGGCTGGAGCGGGCGGGCGGTTTTCGTCCATGGTTCTATTCTCGATCATCAATTCCCGAAGATCAGGGCGCCTGCTGGGCGGCGTCTAAAATCGAAGCATGACCTTGAGTGCGCAGGATCGTGCCCGCCGCGTCAAAATCATCTTATTCGACGTGGACGGTGTTCTGACCGACGGAACCATCTGGCTGGTCCCATCGCCCAGCCCTGCTTCGAGCAGCCCTGAAACCCAGGCGCATCTTGCGAAGCACGCGGATCGCGCGGGGTTCGGCACGCATTCGGCGACCATGACGGAAGCGAAGGGCTACAGCGCGCATGATGGCACGGCTATTTCTCTGGCGCGGCTGGGCGGCATGAAGTGCGGCGTGATTACCAAACGGATTAGTGAGACGGTGGCTACGCGATCGCGCGATTTGAAGCTTGAATTTGTCTACATGGGCCAGGCTTTCAAGATGCAGGCCGTCCGCGAGATTATGCAAAAAGAAGGGGTCACGCTCGAAGAGATTGCGTACGTTGGCGACGATGTGATCGATCTCCCTGTCATGCGGGAGTGTGGCTTTGCGGTAGCCGTGGCGAATGCGCGCGCGCAGGTGAAAGCCGAAGCGCACTATGTGACGCCCAACGCTGGGGGGTATGGCGCCGGGCGGGATGCGGTGGAGTTCATCCTGGAAGCAAAGGGTCTTCTTGAGAGAGTCATCGCCGAGTATATCGATGAGCGCAATCCGATCTCTCCTTCGATGGATATTGGCAGGGGCGGGAATCTCGCCTAGCAGACTCGGCCAAGCGTTCACAATGCGCGCATCAGGCTCAGGACGAGAATGACCAGGACAACGAGACTCACACCTGCATAGAGTCTGTCCCTTTCGAGAGCAAAGCCTACGACCGCCAAAGCGACACGCGCCACTGGTGTGAAAATCAAGAGCAGAAGTCCGAATTGAATTAAGCCTTCGCTGTTTAGGTGCGCTGCAGACTCCAGCCCCCCTCTGGCAGACTGCACGATGGCTCCGCCGGCCGCGAACTGGCGATAGCTGACCCGGTCTGCGTGATGCCGCACAAGATACAGAACACCGCCCGCGAAGACCGTGGCCGCGGAAAGCAAGACTCCGGCACGAAGCAGGTTGCCAATGTTGGTTTCAAGGCGCCGGTCGTCCAATGATCTATACCTTTCCTGTGAGGCCGTTCACGATCATTTCAATGGCAAGGGCCAGCACCACGCATCCGAAGATAATGCGCAAGGTGCGCACACGAGCCTGAATCAGAACTTTTGTTCCGAAGAACGCCCCGGCGAGCACGCCTAACATTACCGGCATTGCAACGCGGGGATCGATATAGCCGCGGCTCAGATAGACACCTGCGCTGGCTGCCGCTGTCACTCCAATCATGAAGTTGCTGGTTGTAGTGGAGACCTTAAATGGAATCTTCATTGCGCGGTCCATCGCAATCACTTTCAGTGCACCGGAGCCGATTCCCAATAATCCTGAGAGTGTGCCTGCCCCGAACATGAGGCCGAATCCGGTCGGTACATTCCGCACTCCATAATTCTGACGGCCTCCGTCGACGGGGTAGGTGCTGCCGAGCCTCAAGCGTTTGCCGAGCGCGTCCGACTCGGTTGGGCCGGCGGTTTCCGGCTCGGACGTGAAGAACGATTGACAGGCGGCCTGGAGAAGAACGAATCCAAATACAATCGCGATTACGTGAGTGGTGACGTGCACGGCCAGAATGGCACCGACGATCGCGCCCACTGTCGTGGCGATTTCAAGCAGCATTCCCACGCGGATATTGGAATAGCCTTCGCGGACATAGGCGGCGGCTGCTCCTGACGACGTCGCTATGACCGAGACCAGCGAGGCTCCGATCGCGTATTTGATATCGACTCCCAGGGCAAGCGCCAGCACCGGTACGATGACGACACCGCCGCCGAGGCCGGTGAGCGAGCCGAGAAACCCTGCGATGGTCGACATGGCCAGAACCACGAGTGTGAATGTTAATGCTGTCATGAAAGGAATTGATCGCTGCGAGACATTGCAGGCAAGTGAGTGACCTGCTCATTCTATCTTTATTGGACCAGCTGGCCGCAGCTGCCACTCAGTATTGGATGCGGGGTTAGAGCGGCCAAGAAACGGAAAGACAGTGTCGATGAGTTCATTGCGGAGCGTGAGACGCAGGTCGCACGGGGCGTCAGGCGAATTAGATATGGACGGTACTTGCCTCGTGCGTTTCTTCACAGGTCAAAGATCCCGGCGCGCTCGGAGTTATTGGATTGGGATGGATGAAGGCTGGTACACGCGCAGGACTGATGCAACTGAGAATTGTCGAACCGATGATACGAAGGTCGGAAGAGGCAGTGGCCCTGCACATATAGCAGAGATCGAGCTTTACCTTCTTCGGCTTAATATGCTCCGCGTAAAATCGGTCGATCTGTTGCCGGTGAATGTGGCGCAAGATCTCTTCTTCGCTGCGGAAGGCGATGGTTGCCAATCCAGTGATTCCAGGCCGGTACGACATGTCGAAGATTGCAGCATACTGCGGCAGCTTTGGCCGCGGGCCGACGAGGCTCATATCGCCACGGAGGACGTTGTAAAACTGCGGTAATTCATCGAGCTTGAATCTTCGCATCCATCGGCCGAAAGGAGTCACTCGCCGGTCGCCGCCCCTGGTGAGTCCGGGGCAGGTCTGGTTTGCGTTCGTTTCTGCCATGCTGCGGAACTTGTAGATCCGGAACAGGCGGCCATCGCGGCCGAGCCGCTCCTGGGAGAAGAATGCTTTCCCATGTGATGTAAATCGCACACATGCGGCAAGGATGCCCATGGGAATGGCAAAGATGAGGAGCGCAAAGAGCGCAACAGAAATATCGAGGATCCGGCGAGTGCGAGACAGGCTCCACTGACTCGCGGGGGGCCTCCTTAGACATGTTTTTGCAGCCACAGAGTTGTTTTGTTCACACGGTGGAGAACCAAGGCACAAGTAATCCAACATAGAAATTCCTTCGATAAAAGAATCTATTTGAAGATGCATTAGCGTTTTCTATGAGCAACTCTTGCATTATTGATTTGATGCTTGGCTCACTATAGATGGAACGGAATTGGAGCTCGGTATTGCCCGTCACAAGAAGGCGTGTGGAAAACGCACAGAAGCAGCGGGTCTCGTAGCGAAGGGGTTGAGTCAATGACATGGCAATCGGTTCGGTTTCAACACCTACGAAGATTTTCGTTGACATCTACGAAATACTTCGTATAAAGTGGCAAACATCATGACGAAGTCCTCCAAATCCTTGCCACGACCGACCGAAGCTGAGCTTGAGCTGCTGCGGATCCTGTGGGAGAAGGAGCCGGCAACGGTTCGAGAGATCTACGATGCTCTGAATCTTCAACGCCCTTCCGGATACACAACGGTGCTCAAGATGCTGCAAATTATGACGGTGAAAGGGCTGGTAGTTCGGGATGAGGCCAACCGCGCTCACGTCTACCGCGCAGCGCTCAGCCAGGACGTTACGCAGAGCGAGATTCTCAAGGACCTGAGCGTGCGTCTTTTTTCCGGCTCAGCTGCTCAGCTCGCATTGCATGCTCTCGCGATGGAACCGGCGAGTGCCGGCGAACTAGAAGCCATCCGCGTCCTTATCGATAGAAAACGCTCAACTGTCGAAACGAACTCTGCCCAAAAAGGAAAACATCAGCCATGAGCCACCCGCTTGACGCCATCGCATGGACTCTCATTCATTTCTGCTGGCAGGCCGCCGCTATTGCTGGAATCTATCGCCTGTCGACCGTTCTGCTTGCTCGCAGTACGAGCCAGACCCGCTATTTGATCGCGGTCGTGGCGATGTTGATGATGGTGGGTGCAGCAGTCGGGACGTTCGCATCGCAAATGCGTTCGGCCACGCCTTCCCCGGCTCTGCGCAACGCCGCTTCAACAATAGAGGATGCATCGCTTGCGCTGCCGCGTACGATTGCGCCGGGTCTCATCTCTCAGCACCAAGGTGTTGCCGGCTCGACGCAGGCCAACCTGTTGCGCTGGATCGACGGATTTTGGGTGCTTGGCGTGGTCGTGCTCTCCGTGCGCAGCCTGGGAGGCTGGTGGATGATTCAGAGATTGCGCGCCACTGCCATTGAGGACGCCCCCGAACAAGTGCGCGAAAGCTTCCGACGCATCTTCACAGTGATGGGCCTCAGGCGACCTGTGCTCTTACGAGTGTCGAGTGCAGTCGCGGGGCCCATCACTGTGGGAGCGCTACGAGCCCTCGTGCTGCTGCCGCTCTCGGCGATCACGCTGCTTGGTCCCGACGAGCTTGAAATGGTGTTGGCGCATGAGCTGGCTCACGTGCGCCGCGCGGACTTCCTCTGCAATCTTTTGCAGACGTTGGTGGAGACTCTGTTCTTCTTTCATCCGGCCGTTTGGTGGATGGGTAATCGCATACGCCATGAACGCGAACTCTGCTGCGACGATCTCGCGCTGAAGGTCTGCCCGAATCCTGTAACCTATGCCACCGCGCTCTTCCGGCTTGAGGAGCAGCGCGCTCGCCACTGGAGGCTTGCCATGGCACTTGATGGACATCAAACTCCGCAAACCTTGCGTCTCAGAATTGCCCGCATTCTTGGGGAACCCGTTGCCCGGTCTGGCGGGCGGCCTGTGCAGCCTTTTTCGCTGGTTGTTGCCTGCGTTGCTCTCGCGATTTCGTTGACGGCGGCACGCCCAGTTGTCGCAAGCCTGAATCCTGCACATTTGCCGGCGTCAACTCATATTGCCTCTATTCAGGTGAGTGCGCCCCAGGTAAAAGTCATCAAGCCTGTTCTTGCCGCGACGACGCATCTCGTTTCCCCTGGTGCTGTGCTGGAGGCTGCTTCAGAATCGCAAGAGAAACAGCCGGACGCGGCACAGCCGAGGGCTAGTTACATCGACCGCATGAAAGATGCCGGCTACGACGTCGATCTCGACAAGCTGATTGCGATGAAAGTGCAGAATGTCACGCCCGAGTATGCGCAGGGAATGGCGCAAGCCGGCTTTGGAAAACCATCGGCCGACGAACTCATCGCGTGCAAGATACAAGGCGTTACGCCCGAGTATCTCGCGGAACTGAAACAGCAGGGCTTTCAGGTGAAGAGCTTCCAGGACGCAATCTCGTTTCGCATCTTTGGAGTTACGCCGGAATTTGTTGCGGGTATGAAGAACGCGGGTTTCTCTGACCTCACTTCTCAGCAATTAGTCGCGCTCCGTGTCCAGGGCGTCACGCCGGAATATGCACAGGAGATTGCCCGCGAGTATCCTGGCGCGTCGGTGGAAGATGTCATTAAAACCCGCATCTTCCGCATCGATGCGCCGTTTATTGAGTCGGCGAAAAAGCACGGGTTCACTCATCTTTCGCTCGAAAAACTGGTACAGCTGCGGATCACCGGTTTGCTCGACGACGAATCTGTGAAGCAATAGGTCAATTAAGATCCCATTTTCTCTTGTCGTAATCAAGGTGCTTGCCCCTCGGTTAGTGCACCCCGGTTGCGGCGACGGTCGAACTACGCCTCTTTCCAGGCACGCAGCAACGGGAGATTCCGATGAACACGCATCGACTTCATGTTCCCCTCGTCCTTATGGCCTCGGCCATTACCGCGCTCCAATCCGCTGCGCTCGAGCCGGTGCATGCGGCATGCGCGATCAGTGCCAACGAGCGGCCCGATAAATTTCGTCTCCACATCGATAGTGGGGATTGCGGGAGCGAGCATTCTCATTGGGGGTCAAACTATAGCGAAGAATCAATCGACCGGTTCAGAGGAATTACACCCAAAGATCTGGCGCAAGACGGATCGCAACTGACTGCAACGCTGGCAGCGGAGGCGGGCACATTGACGTGCTCCGGCGCGGTGCACGGTGGTTCGCTTGTGGGTGAATCCATCTTTGTTCCCGACGCCCCATTCGCCGCGCGCATGGAGCAGATGGGGTTCTCCGGCCTCGACTCCGAGAAGCTGCAAACCTGTGCGTTGGTCAATGTCGAGAGCCAATGGGTGCATTCGCTGCAGCAGATCGGGGTTCAAGGACTCACCGTTGACACCCTAATTCCCCTACGCATCTTCAACGTCGACCCTGCCTATGTCCACAGCATAACGTCGCTCGGCTACGATCTTCCCTCGGCAGATCAACTCATTGCGATGCGCGTGCAGGGGGTCGATGCCGCGGAAGTGCGTGAGATCCGCGCGCTTGGATATCAACCCACTTTCGACGAGTTGATTCAGATTCGCATATTCAAAATCACTCCGGATTTCATCCGACAAATGAAAGCTCGCAGTCTCAAGGACCTCACGATTGGAAAGCTGGTACAGATTCGGATCTTCAAGCTCGCGGATTAAACCTGTTGCAGCAGAACCACGTGTTCATCGGACTCCAGTCAATAGCTCTTTTGCGATTGATCTCCTCGGTCAATGACCGTGCGCGCGCATATCCTCCTCAAAAAGCGCCAGTTCCGCTTGAATCGCATTTGGGATGGTTGCTTTGGCGCTCAGGCGCGATGTCCCATCTTTGAAAAAAACTATTCATAGTGTGTCAACAGTCACAAGGCCGTAGATAAATCGAGATCATAATTGTCCCAGTTTTAGTCGGTACTATCTTCCTTGACTCTCGGAAATGGACTCATCGTTTCCTTGAGAAAAACAAATCTAGTTTCAGGGCTATTGGCATTGGCCACGATGCAGTACGGGAGCGCGGAATTGGTTGCGACTCAGAAATTGCAAAGTATCCTTCGATCGATGGTTCTCTCCACCTCCGCATATGCAAGTCCTACTTACAAAACAATTGTGCTGTAGGTCTCCTGTGCTGTCAGCGAAAACGACAAGCGTCTCTAAGCTAGAGACGAGCTATCGAAAAAAGTAGACATGCACCAGGTGACACAATCCGAGCGTCTAGGTTGGTTCAAACAATGGATACTTCGTGGCGTGCATTGCAGGTTGTTGCTAACCATGAAAAGCGGGTCGTACAGCATTTAACGGCACGCTCATTAGAGCACTACCTTCCACTTTATTCGCAGAAATCGCATTGGACAGATCGCACCGTGGTTCTGGAGCGGCCCTTATTTCCAGGATATGTGTTTGTCAGATTCATTCAACCAAACAAGTTCACCGTAGTGTCTACACCTGGCGTGCTCCATTTAGTAGGAAACGGACCCGCGGCCGCGATCTCTTGCATTGAAATGGAGAAGATCCGAGCGGCCCTGACAGCCGGATACCGCCTTCAGCCGCATCCTCGTGTCGACGTCGGGATGCGGGTGCGGATCCGAAGCGGCATTTTTGAGGGGACCGAAGGACTCGTCACAGATCTGCGTCAAGGTTATAAGGTAGTGCTCGCACTCTCGGGTGTCGAGCAGTGCTTCTCGCTTGAAGTACAAAGTCACGATATCGAGACCTTGACTACGTGGCCCGCTCGCACGGCAAACAGCTCTTCGTCTCACTGATCTTCACTCACTGGCGAGTGACCCTCGATGCGGTAGTTCCAGCGCGCGACAAGGTGACCATCAACCGAATGATTCCGACATCATCACTGGTGTGTTATTTGTCACAGGTCTTAGCCCCTAGTAGGATAACTGCGGCGGCTAGTCAAGCACTCGCGTTCGTAATACATACGTCGTCGAGATGCGCGAAGCAAAAAGTCATTCAGCGAAAATATAACCTGATCAAAATGCAGGCGATAATAGCCGCAGTAAACCATATCGGGACTTTTCCACAATGGTACGATTGTCATCCATGTGTAAGTCATTCTTATTGCTTTTCCACAATCGACCTTGCTAGGGTTCGTACAACGTCATTAGTACATATCATCGCGCAAAGGGCTGAGGGTTATCTCAGCCGACGTGAAGTTAGTTGACGCATTTCTCTGCGCGAACAGATGGCTGACCATTGCGATGAGTCGAGCTTTGCCGGTTAAGGAATCTGGGGCAAAGGGGGGCGAAGCCTGTCTCAGGCTCTCCTCACGTCTGGAATCTTTTTTGTGAAGGCTTTAAGAAGGATCCGAGCCAATCTGCATCGGATGCCCATTCATAATTCATTTTCAATGTGCAACCGCCAGAGTAAATACTAGCGGCGCCAGGAATCCGCATGACAGTGCAGAACCCGCGGTCGCGCATGATAAGTATTCGTCTCTCGGAAGACGAATACCTCAGCCTGAAACAACTTTGTCTGGTCACGGGTGCCCGAAGCGTATCGGAACTGACCCGGGATGCAATGCGCGTCGTACTTAAGGGCGCAACCAGAGACGACGTGCTCGGTCTTCGAATGGAGGAATTCAGGGCTTTGTTGAAAAGCCTGGATCGGAAGATCGATGAGTTGGCTGCCGGAATAACATCGTTCAAATCGGGACAGAATGTGGCGAATGAGCCTGGAACTGAGAACAATTGTGTCGATCTCGATCCACTCGATAAGACCTGTATTAAGTAAACGCGCGTGTCAGGCATGGTCGGTGGAAAGGTAATCACTGCCGGGAAAACATCTCGAGCGGTGTCGAATATGGGCAAATTCAATAATAACGAGACCTTCAACGTTTAGGAGAAAGACATGCCTGCAAGATGGGCGACCATTCGACTGTTTAATGCGCGACGTGCGGGGCGTCGAGTTCTGGGGTATCTAGCGGACTTGTCGGTTTTCTCACTTGCGACGCTCGTGGCTTTTGAGCTGCGTTTCGATGGTACCGTGCCCTCGCAATATCTTCATCTCATGGGGACTGCAATTTGCACTTGGGCTGCCGCAAAGTCGATGGCCTTCATCATCGGGTCTGTAAGGTGGGGGCACTGGAGATATACGTCAGTAAACGACGTCGTGCGGATTGTCTTGGCGAATTCGTTGGGGTCTTTGTTCGGTGGCACGATCATTGTATTCTTGCTCGGATTGGGCACGATCCCGCGGTCCGTCTATGTTCTGGATTGGCTAGTCTCCTGTCTTTTGACTTTAGGTACTCGATTGGGGGTTCGGTTGATCGTCACCGCTCGGAGGGCCGGTCGAGCCGGAGGCAAACAGACGAGGACACTGATTTACGGTGCAGGAGCCGCGGGACTTGCTCTGGTGCGAGAATTGCAGCAAAACGAATCCTTGATGTGTGAGGTCACGGGCTTGATCGATGACGACCCGCGGAAGAGCGATCTTGTCTTCCAAGGAAAGCACGTGTTGGGACCGGGGGAATCTTTGAGCAAATGGGTTGAGAAGCGGCAGATCAAGAGAGTGCTCATTGCGATCCCTTCCGCGACCGGACCGCAGATGGTGCGTATCTTAGAGCTGGTCACGAGCGCCAAGGTGGAATACAAGATGGTGCCGAGTTTGGGGGAACTTCTTCAGGATGGAGATTTGGGAAGACAGATTCGAGATGTCGCCGTAGAAGACCTGCTGGGAAGGAAGCCGGTTCAACTTGACTTGGAACGAATTCGGGAGCGCATCCAGGGAAGAGTCGTTATGGTGACCGGCGCCGCAGGCTCGATAGGATCGGAGATCTGCCGGCAAGTCGCAAGATTCCGACCGCTAGCTCTCGTTGGTTTTGACGAGGCTGAAACTCCTCTTTTTCATATTGACAGAGAGATGGCTAAGTCAAGTCCAAGCGTAGTCTTTCATGCGGAGATCGGAACCATCACGAATCCCGACTGCCTGGAACGGGTAATGAAACGCTACCATCCCACGATCCTCTATCATGCTGCAGCGTACAAACATGTTCCTTTAATGGAGAAGCACGTGTTCGCTGCCGTCGAAACGAACATTTTTGGTACATGGAATGTAGCTCGGGCTGCGTCTGAGCATGGCGTGAAAGATTTTGTGATGATCTCCACGGATAAGGCAGTTCGACCGACCAGCGTGATGGGTGCCACGAAGCGCGCGGCAGAGTTGCTGATCCGATCGCTCCAAATGGATGGTGGAACCAAGTTTGTCGCAGTGCGTTTTGGGAATGTTTTGGGGAGTAACGGGAGCGTTGTTCCAATTTTCAAGGAACAGATTGCATCGGGCGGCCCACTGACCGTGACTCACCCGGAAATGAGCCGCTACTTCATGACCATCCCTGAGGCGTCGCAGTTAGTATTGCAGGCATTCTCTATTGGCAAAGGTGGCGAGATATTCGTACTGGATATGGGCGAACCGGTAAAGATCGCGGATCTGGCCAGGAGTCTTATCCTTCTCTCGGGACTCCAGCCCGGATACGACATCGAGATCCGATATACCGGTCTTCGCCCTGGAGAAAAGATGTTTGAAGAATTGAATCTACAGGACGAGCGTTTGGTGCCAACCTCGCACCCCAAGATTAGAAGCTACGTCAGCGATCAAAATCTGGATGCGCTTCACATTCAAGCGTCACTGCGCAATCTGCATCAAATTGCCGAACGGCAAGATGTGGCCAGTCTGGTGCTGACACTGAAGGAACTGATCCCAGACTATAATCCTGGTTCCGAATTGCTAAAGACTGCGTTGTCAACCAAGCCAAACCATGTAGGCCTGGCGGTGGTGCTAAAACAAATGCCCGCCTCCCTGTTGAATTAGGGGCATTCACAGGCCATCTTGTTTAGGTCGAACGCGAAAAACTTAGACACTGTGGAATTTGCTCCATTGCCACGAAAAAACTAAGAAAACACCCGGATTCATCACACCTAACTGCCCCGCTGAACAAGCGGTAGAGCCGCGATTTCTGATGCCGTTGCCGGGCTCTCCCAACCACCGTTTCATCTGGGAAATTCCCTCACTTTATGACGCAAAAGCTGTTTCTCCTCATTCTGCTGCCATATACCGTTTGCTGGGGCCAGTCCGTCCTGACGACACCGATTGAGTCGACGCGGTCCGTCCAGAATTCTACAGCCGCGGCCTCCCCGGATGCAGAGACTCCGAACCAGGCGTTCCGCTCCGGGGGTGAGAAGACATACACCGATGGCGCCGGTGCCAAGTTACCGCCATTCACGACGCCGAATCCTGCTCCATCGAGAATTGTCGGTCCGCTGACCACGAAGTCCGATTTCGAGCGGTTTGCCGAGGATGGAACCGGACGGCGGCTTCCGGTGTACGGGCGTCGATTGTTTGATGAAGTTCCCACGACCTTCGCGCCCGTGGAGCGTGTTCCGGTTCCGGCCGACTATGTTCTGGGGCCCGGCGATGAGTTATTGATACGGGCCTGGGGAAAGATCGACCTTGATTCCCGCGTTACAGTTGACAGAAACGGACAGGTCTATTTACCCAAACTTGGGACGCTGAACGTAGCTGGTTTGCGCTATGACCAACTTGAGGGGTATTTGCATTCAGCAGTCAGCGCTCTTTTCAAAGACTTCGAACTGAATGTCGCCATGGGGCAACTTCGGTCTATCCAGATTTTTGTCCTTGGCTGTGCCCGCCAGCCTGGCTCTTACACGGTCGGCTCCTTGAGTACGTTAGTCAACGCGCTCTTTGCGTCCGGTGGGCCTTCGGCGACAGGTACGATGCGGCATATTCAGCTAAGACGCGGTAACCGGACACTTATCGAATTTGACGTTTACGACCTGGCACAAAAGGGATAAGTCTCACGATGTTCAGCTGCTGCCGGGAGACGTGATCTATATTCCTCACGTGGGCGCGCAAGTTGCAATTACTGGGAGTGTTAACGAACCAGGAATCTATGAACTGAAGGACGAAATGACCGTCGCCGCCGCCCTCGAAGGCGCGGGAGGATTGACGAGTTTGGCCGGCGCGCAGCGCGCACTCCTGGAGCGGATCGAGAATCGCAACGCCCGTGTGGTAGAAGAGTTCCCGCTGGACACGCAGGGTATGCGAAGGCAACTAGCGGACGGGGATCTTTTGCGGATTTTTCCACTCTCGCCAAAGTTTGAGAACGCGGTGATGCTGCGAGGGAGTGTTGCCCAACCTGGCCGCTATGCCTGGAAAGCGGGGATGCATGTTTCTGACCTGATCCCATCCCAGGAATTCTTAGTCACTCGCGATTTTTGGAACGGGCAAAACGAACTGGTTCCGGGCAGTGTGGATCATGCATTTCGGACTGAACGCGCCGATCAGTCCATTAACCCGCGTCCCGACCAGTTCATGAACCAGCGATCCGAGCAGTCGGAGAACCCGCGCCCTGATCAGTTCATGGACCAGCGCCCCGACCAGTTCGGCAACCAGGGCATCGATCGGAACACGAACGAGCACCCAGGCCAGTCTATAAGCCATAGTCCCAATCAATACGAGAACCCGCTGACGAACCAGCTCGTTACTGCGAGAACCTCGATGATCGAGTCCGTGGGCAAGAACAGCGCTGAAATCAACTGGGAATATGCGGTCATTGAGCGACTCGATGATCAGGATCTAAGCACCCGCCTGATTCCATTCCGGCTCGCCAGCGCCATTAACGATCCCGCGTCTGGCGATAACCAATTATTGAAAGCTGGGGATGTCGTTACGATTTTCTCTCGCGCCGATCTCGATTTGCCTATGGAAAAGCACGCATCTTTCATCCGGGTAGGCGGAGAAGTGAATGCCCCCGGTGTCTACCGTGTCAATCCGGGCGAGACTTTGAGAGATGTTGTCGTTCGAGCGGGAGGACTCACATCGCACTCCTATCTCTACGCATCACGGCTGACGCGTGTTTCGACCCGGCACGCACAAGAAGAGCAGCTCAAGAAATCGTCAGAACAGATGCAACGAGAGCTCGTCTCCAAATATGCAAATGCTGCTCCCTCGACTGGCCAGACCGCGAACGACCAGCAGGCACAGCTGGGTATGCAGCAGGCCGCGCTCGCGAGACTCTTTGCGATCCAGCCAACAGGCCAAGTCGTCTTGCAAATGAAGCCCGAAGCTGCGAGCGTAAGCGACATTCCGGATTTACCAATCGAGGATCAAGATGCGTTCTATGTTCCTGCGCGGCTGAGTACGGTTCAGGTCACGGGAGCCGTCTACAACGCGAACGCCTTTCGTCATCAGGCTGGACGACAACTTTATGCTTATTTGAACGACGCAGGCGGCCCAACCAGGGACGCGGATACGAAGCGAATCTTCGTAATTCGCGCAGACGGAACCGTTGTCAGCAAACAGAGCCGAAGTGCTCATCTGCACGGCGATTTTGAAAAGCTAAGGTTGTTCCCCGGCGATGCAATTGTTGTCCCGGAAAGGTTCAAGGCGCCGGGCGGTATTCGGGGAATTCAGGACTTTACACAGATTATCTCCCAATCTGCACTTACAGCCGCAGCGCTCGGCGCGGTTCTCCCGTAAAGGTGTTACCGATGACCGTACAGGATTCTTACTCAAGCTGGACTGTTGACGCATTAGAGGAAACCCCAATATCTAACGGCGATGGTGTCGCGCGTTATGGCACGCCAATCGAGGTTCTTAAGCTGCTCGCCTGTCACAAACGGCTGATTTTGGCAGTTACAGGCGCTGCTATTTTGGTCGGCTTGGTTTACGGCCTTACTTTGCCCACACTCTACAAAGCAACAACCAAAATCATGACTCCACAGCAATCGCCGTCGTCGGCTTCTCTGTTGATGAGTCAGCTGGCAAACTCGGGGGCGGGCCCTTTGGCAGCTGCAGCGAGCGGTGGATTGGGACTCAGGAACCCGAATGACATCTACATGGGAATGCTGAATTCGCGGCCTGTCGCGGATGCAATCATTGGACAATTTGGACTCGCGAAGGAGTATCGAACCAAAACCATGTCGGATGCGCGAAAAAAGTTGGCTGACAACACCGAACTGACATCGGAGAAGAGCGGCTTTATTGCAATCTCCGTCACGGACATAGACGGGAAACGCGCTGCTGAGATAGCCAACTCCTACACCGAGGAATTACGCCTTCTCACAAAGATGCTTGCGGTGACTGAAGCCTCGCAGCGGCGGCTCTTCTACGAGGACCAACTGAAGCATGCCAAGGAGGATTTGATCGCGGCCGAGATTTCGTTCCAACAGATCCAGCAAAAGAAAGGCCTCGTTCAGCTTGACGCTCAGGCGAAGGCCCTCATAGCAAATCTTGCCGCCCTCCACACCCAGGTCGCCGCCAAACAGGTAGAAGTGCAGGCGATTCGCTCCTATTCGACTGAACTCAATCCTGACGTGCGATTGGCAGAGAATGAGCTTTCTTCGTTGCAAGCCGAGGCTGCGCGGCTGGAGAAGAGCAATCGCGGACCAGTTGTCGGGGATCTGGACTTACAGGATGTTGCGGGTGCTGGATCGGATTATCTTCGTGCCGAGCATGAGCTTCAGTACCGGCAGATCATGTTCGATCTCTTGTTGAAACAATATGACGCAGCCAGGTTGGATGAAGCCAAAAATGGAATTGTCGTGCAGGTCGTGGAAACCGCAATACCGCCCGACCGAAAATTCTCTCCGCATCGAGCGTCGATCGTATTGATATTCGCGGTTCTGGGACTGCTGGGAGCATGCTCGTATCTCTTTGTATGCAGTGTCGCGCACAGGCTTGTCGAAAGTCATCCAATGCTGCCAGCGCGCGGTGGGAGCTTCGCCAGCGGCCAAGGGCATCGAAATTCCGTCGGCGTCCATAAACAATTGGCGGAGCAACCCCAGCCACCACGAACTAGTCAAGGAGCGCACACGTGATTGCCGAAATCTCATGCTCTCATCTGGACGCATTCATCCAGAAGTTAGAAACCAGAAGCCTCAAGGTCGGCGTCGTCGGGCTCGGCTATGTTGGCCTCCCTCTCGCCCGTTTGTTCACGAGCCGAGGATTCAAAGTTCTCGGATTGGATATAGACCAAGCGAAGATACGGAAGCTCATGAGCGGGGAAACCTATATCGCCCATATTCCCGCGTCGGTTATTCAGGAGATGCGCAATGACAACCGGCTGGTGGCTACCTCCGATTTCTCGTGCGTCGAGGAAGCAGACACGCTGAGCATATGCGTTCCCACGCCGCTGGACAAAATGAAGCAGCCCGATTTGACCGCTGTCCGAAAAACTGCGGAGTCATTGGTCCCGCACCTTCGGCCCGGGCAACTGATTATTCTGGAAAGCACAACCTACCCAGGAACGACCACAGAGGTTGTGGTCCCAATCCTGGAACAATCCGGATTAAGAATCGGAGAAGAGCTGTTCATAGGGTATTCCCCAGAGCGGGAAGATCCAGCAAATCCGCAATTCATGGCACGAACCATTCCTAAAATTGTAGGCGCGAACGATCCTTCGTCGCGACTCGCACTCGAAGCGTTTTATGGAGCGGTATTCGACAAGATCGTCCCGGTGTCCTCGTGCGAAGCAGCGGAAATGTCGAAGATTCTCGAGAACATCTATCGTTGCGTAAACATTGCCCTGATCAATGAACTGAAACTTCTTTGCCAACGCATGGGCCTCAACATCTGGGAAATCGTTGACGCGGCGAAGACAAAGCCTTTCGGATTCCAGGCATTCTATCCGGGGCCGGGACTTGGCGGCCACTGTATTCCCATCGATCCTTTTTACCTCTCATGGAAGGCGCGTGAGTTTGACTTTTCCACGCGCTTTATTGAACTGGCCGGGGAAATCAACACCAATATGCCGTTCGAAATAGTAGCTCGCGTGTTGGAACACTTGAACGCGCGGGGAATTGCAGGGAATTCCGCGCGGATACTGGTGCTTGGACTGGCCTACAAGAAGAACGTCGACGACTGTCGCGAATCGCCCTCTATCAAGATTCTGAAACTTCTTGCGGAACGCGGTGTCGCGCTGTCTTATTTCGATCCCAATGTGACAGGCTACGTGTCCCATCGGTATGGACGGCTACCGGGAGTGGAACTGTCTGAATTATCCGACGATGCTCTCCGGAACGCCGACGCGACGCTGATCCTTACCGATCACGACGCGTTTGACTATCACCGCATCGTCAGCCTTTCCTCCGCAGTCATTGACACACGCAACGCCACGCGGGCCGTTGTCGCGCACAGGGAAAAGATTGTTCTCGCTTGAAAAAAAGGAGACGAGGTGTCGCCGAAAATTGCAGTTGTAGGAAGCGGTTACTGGGGAAAGAACCTGGTCCGCAACTTTTTTGAACTCGGGGCGCTGAGCGTCGTTTGTGACGACAGCCCGGTAGTGGAGACCAATATCCGAGCCAAGTACCCGCAAATCGACTATTGTCGGGACTTCGCGGCTCTTCTCGGCAACGGCAACATCCATGGAATCGTTCTTGCTACGCCGGCAGCGCTGCATTTTGAGATGGCCAAACGGGTGCTTCTGGCGGGCAAAGACGTACTCGTGGAAAAGCCACTGGCGCTCAGCGTCGCAGAGGGTGCCGAACTGGTTGAACTCGCATCTCGCCTCAACCGCGTCCTGATGGTGGGGCATATCCTGCAATATCATCCAGCTATCCACAAGCTGAAGGAACTTATCGACAATGGCTCCCTGGGACAAATGGAGTACGTCTACTCGAACCGCCTTAACATTGGCAAGATTCGCGCCGAGGAAAACATACTTTGGAGCTTTGCACCGCACGACATCAGCGTACTGCTCTGCTTGTTGGGAGAACGTCCGCAATCGGTCGTTTGCGAAGGCGGCAACTATCTCAGCCGGGACGTGGCCGATGTCACGGTCAGCCAGTTCACTTTCGCGAACGGCGTGCGCGCACACATTTTTGTTAGTTGGCTTCACCCGTTCAAGGAACAGCGCCTGGTTGTGGTTGGTTCGGAAAAAATGGCGGTATTCGATGACAACGCGGTAGAGAGGCTTGTCTTGTACTCGCACCGCGTGGAGTGGAAAGGGAGAATTCCGAACGCAGTAAAGGCCGAGGCGGAGTCCGTCTCTCTTGACGCTACAGAACCACTCAAGAACGAGTGCATGGAGTTTCTCGATTGCGTTGCGTCGCGCCGGATTCCGCTCACCGATGGTTGCGAGGGTCTTCGGGTCCTGCAGGTGCTGAAAGCTTGTCAGAAGTCGATGGAGAGCCACGCGGCCGTATCCATGGCGGAGGAACCAGAACCTCCCAAAAGGCTTTTCTTCGCTCATCCAACAGCCGTGATCGACGAGCCGTGTGAGATCGGAGCCGACACGAAGATCTGGCACTTCTCGCATGTTCTTCAGGGAGCGAAAATCGGCCGGAACTGCATCTTCGGCCAGAATTGCCAGATCGCCGGAGACGTGATCATTGGGAACAATGTCAAAGTTCAGAACAACGTCTCGATCTACACGGGTACGGTGATCGAGGACGACGTATTTCTCGGCCCGTCTTGTGTTCTTACCAACGTGACCAATCCCCGCTCCCAGGTGAATCGACACTCACTCTACGAAAGGACAACCTTCCGCCGCGGCGCGACGGTCGGGGCAAACGCAACGATCGTGTGCGGCATAGAACTCGGCCGTTATTGCTTCATAGGCGCGGGAGCTGTGGTCACTAAGGATGTTCCTGACTATGCGTTGATGTTGGGCAATCCGGCCCGGCAGATTGGCTGGATGAGCCGGCATGGTCACCGCTTGATCGATTCGGACCTCAATGATGTCATGAAATGCCCCGAGAGCGGCTTGCGTTACAAGGAAGTCCGACCCGGCGTTCTCTGCTGTTTGGATCTCGATGAAGAGGTACCGTTGTCGGCCGGGTTGAGCACCGGCTCGAAAAGCTACGACGAATTCAAGACACCGATGGATGCGCAAGAGGTTCTCAAATGAAAGTGCCGCTTCTTGATTTGAAAGCGCAGTTCGCCACCATTCGCGAGGAGATTCTCGCGGCCGTGACGGATGTGCTCGATTCGCAGATATGCATTGGTGGAACAAAGGTAGCTGAACTGGAGCATGAAGTGGCAGCGATGAGCGGCTGCAAATATGCGGTTGGCGTATCCAGCGGAACAGATGCGCTGCTGTGCAGCATGATGGCTCTCGGTCTCGGCAGCGGTGACGAGGTCATTACTACGCCGTTTACGTTCTTTGCAACAGCCGGTTCGATCGTCCGGGCGGGAGCCACGCCGGTATTTGCAGATATCGACCCGAAAACGTACAACATCGATCCGGGGCTCATCGAGAATCTTGTCACTTCTCGCACGAAGGCGATTGTGCCGGTGCATCTTTTCGGTCAGATGTGCGACATGGATCCAATTATGGAGGTTGCGAGGAAATTCGGTCTCTTTGTCATAGAGGATGCCGCGCAATCGATTACCGCCACCTACAAGGGGTGCAAGGCGGGGAGCATTGGGACGGCTGGCTGCTTCAGCTTCTTTCCGAGCAAAAACCTTGGCGCCGCGGGCGACGGCGGGATGATCGTAACCAACGATGAGATGCTTTACGACCGTCTCGCAGTGATGCGCAACCACGGAGCAAAGCCTAAGTACTTTCATAAGTATGTTGGCGGCAATTTCCGGCTCGATCCCATCCAGGCAGCGATCTTGACAGTTAAATTGCCTCATCTTGAAGAGTGGTCCGCGGCGCGCCGACGCAATGCAGAATACTACGATCGCCGATTTGAAGGAACATCCTTGGGCATACCTGTAATCAGGCCGGACTGCGTAAGCATCTTCAACCAATATGTTATTCGGGTCGCAAATCGAGACCGTCTAAAGGCAAAACTCAAGTTAGAGGGCATCGAGACCGAGATTTACTACCCCCGATCTCTGCACGAACAGGAATGCTTTGACAGTCTTGGCTATGCGCCGGTCGATTTTCCAGAATCCGCTGACGCGGCGGCGCAGGTGCTCGCGCTGCCCATATATCCCGAACTCACTGATGAGATGCTGCAATCTGTAGCGGATTGCGTTTTGGCTTTCGAGTCAGCGTTTGCCGTGCAGGCATAGGTGCAAGGACGATGCTAAGCAACTGCCGAACGAAGATGCAACCGAGCCATCCGTGCATACGCGCCGCAGTGCGCAGGGCCGGACAATCATAGGACCGTATCGCGCGATATTGGCGACAGCAGGTTCTCCGGCACCAACGCCCTCGACAGCGGACGCAACAGGAGAGACGAGATGAATGTCTCAGTTCAACAAACGAATGGGCCGGATGTTCAATGCCCGCCTACCAACCTCGCCACCGGCGGTGCTTCAGCGGAGTGGAATCCCCGACTGGTTTCGAGCGTCAAGTCGAAACCAGTACGACTTGCTCGGCAGCTTGCGCGGCAACTTATAGAGCCGGGGCTGCGCAACGAACCGCGCCGGGTAAAGTGGATCAGGAGAATTCTTCTTAACATCCCGACTGGAGCAAGCATCCTCGATGCCGGTTGCGGAGAGCAGCAATTCCGAACGTTTTGCTCGCACCTTAGGTACACCGGCCAGGATTTTGCGCAATATGACGGTGTCGGTGACAGTCGCGGCCTTCAGACTGGTTCGTGGGATCAGGCGAGACTTGACATTGTCTCGGACATCGTTTCAATACCGCGTCCAGCCGGCGCCTTCGAAGCAATCATGTGCACCGAGGTATTCGAGCATATTCCCGATCCCATCGCGGCGGTCAAGGAGTTCTCAAGGCTGATCAAGCCAGGCGGATATCTCGTTCTCACAGCGCCATTCTGCTCGCTTTCTCATTTCACGCCATACCACTTCCAAACGGGATTCAATCGCTATTGGTACGAACACCATCTTCCGGCGCACGGCTTCGCGATTGAGGAACTGGAAACGAACGGAAACTTCTTTGAATACCTCGCGCAGGAACTGGTCCGCTTGCCTTCTGTAGCTTTCAACTCCACTTCGAAATCGGCGGGCGTTCTCACTTGGGCAGCCTTCGCATTCTTCGGATTGCCACTGATCCAGCTGATGGGGTTTCTTGGCCGAAGGGATCAAAAATCTTCTAACTTGCTTTGCTTCGGGTATCACGTCCTGGCAAGAAAGATGTAGCTGTTAAAGCCAGGGTGCAAGGACTGTCAATAACACGCAATTTTGCCGAGGAACATTCAATTCTCACGAAGGCATGGCTACTGAACGGATGACACGTCATCAAATGCTTCGAGTGCGGCGCATAGCCCCGGAGGCATTGCTTGTCATCGTCGGCCAGGTCGTAGCCGCAGCCGGAAACATATTTGGAATTCGTGTGCTTACCACGCTCTTGCGTCCAGCCGCCTATGGTGAATTTGCGTTGGCGCTTACTGGAGCGTTACTGGCTCAGCAACTGATTCTGGGTCCAATCGGAACGGCATCCATTCGATACTTCTCCACCGCGGTGGAGGATCACAAGCTGCACAGCTATACGCGTTCCATTCTGACAATGTTCGCCGTGGGCACATTCATATTGGCGGCGATCTCAGTAGCTCTAGGGGTCGTGTTTCTGGCCACCGGCCACAGACCTTGGCTCTCAACTCTTCCCCCGGCCTTCGCGTTCGCGTGGATATCGTCTGCGAGCTCAATGCTCGATGGTATCCAGAATGCGGCACGGCAGAGGGTTATCGTCGCAGTTCATCAAGGTTCCGGTGCATGGCTTCGGCTTGCAATTGTGGTTGCCGTGGCCAGAGTCGTCACGACCGACAGCAATTCAATTCTCTGGTCGTATTCGGCCGCTTACGTTCTTGTGATTGGATCGCAGCTATTCTTTCTACGGCGCACACTTTATCGGATGGGATGGGTGGTGCAGGCGCACGCACCATCAACCCGATCAATGCTGGGAGCCATGTGGAAATATACATGGCCGTTTTCGGTGTGGGGCATTTTCACATGGATTCAGTCTTCTTCAGACCGTTGGGCGCTCGGCGCATTTGCGGGTCTGCAGCAGGTCGGACTCTATCAGTCGCTCTACCAGATTGGGTACTATCCGATCGCCATACTCACGCAATTCCTTTTGCAGGTGTGTACGCCCATCGTATTTCAAAGAGCGGGAAGCGGCACAGATTCAAAGCGCCGGCTTCTTGCGGAAGAACTCAACAACAGCCTTACTTGGGTCGTTCTTGCGGCGACCGTTCTAGGGGCGCTCTTGTCCTACTTGGGAGGCCATCGGCTGCTTGCGTTGGTGTTGGCGCCAGAGTACCGTTCTCACTCGTCTCTGATCACGATCATGATTGTTGCTTCTGGATGCTTTGCGGCGGGACAGGTAGCCTCATTGAACTTGATGACATCTTTCTCAACACGGCGTCTGATTGCACCCAAGACGGTAACTGCGATTGTTGGCACGGTGTTCATAACTATGGGCGCGTCGTATCGTGGAACGATTGGAGTCGCATTGGGACAGGCGTTTTTTTCGATCGGCTATCTAGCTTGGATATTATGTCTTACGCGAAGCAGTGCTGAAGAGTTGTGCCGGAGCATGAGGCCTGCCGACTAATGTGGATCGATGATATGGGGATTGGCTTTCTAATCGTCCTCTGTACCGCCATTCCTGTCTGCGTTTTGGTGGCGCTGGTACTGTGCGCTCATTGCCGCGGCCAGCGTTTGCGCGCAGCAGTCCTAGGGGTAACGCTGATCCATGAGATTGTCTTGACAGGCTATCCCGGCTTGTACGAAGCAATCACAAAGTTCAGGATCGAGAAGACGCTTGAGATTGCGCCATATCGGCTTCTCATGGTGTACATAGGAGAAGCCGTCTTTGTGATTCTTTTCTCCTTCATGTTGTCTTATGGCGGCAACAACCCCAATCGGGAGCGGAATCGACGACCCACATCGAATGCTTTTCTGAATCGAGACAACATATTCCTATCATTTCTTGTCATTGCTGCAGCCGGTTTATATGCAGGTCAGTTTTTGAATCCGACTTTGGACTACCAAGACCTTGCAAACCATTACCAAATCGCGAATAACTCGACACTATCAGCCTACGTAATTGATTGGGGCGGCACAGTGGTGCGATGGCCCGGCTTGTTTGCGGCAGGATTTGTTGTCGTGAATCGGTCTGTCCGAAGAATTGTCTGGATCGCCGGCGTAGTCGTTCTCTTTGCAGAGTTAGTCTATAGCATGGTAAATGGAACCCGCGGCGGCGTTGTATGGGTGGTTAGCGCGATTGGAATGGCAGGTTACTACAAGCATAACAAGCGGCTTCTGGTTTGGGCCAGCATCTTGACCTTCGCATTGTTGCCGCTTTTGTCGTGGATGCACACGAACATGAGATACGTCACTCTTGAAGCGCCCCAGGGAACCAAGAACTGGATGATGATGCCGGCGCTGATTGAGGGGATAATCCACCGCGAAGTGCTCGAGAGTTCGTCGGTCGGATCGAGTTTTGCGGAAGCCTGGGCCATCCGAGCGGCGGGTCCCCTTGATTCTACAGTTCTCTACGGGCTCTACGACAAAGGCGATGCTGCATACCTCAGGCCGATTCTTGGTGCAATGTTGCTTCCGATTCCTCATACATTGTGGTCCGACAAGCCGATGGCTGGAAGCACCGACAGCACAAATCTGGGAAGTGCTATTTATCGAGTTCAGCAGGAGAAACCGGACAGTGCCTTCTACGACATGGGGCCGGTTTTGGCTTCGGCGCACGCTTATTGGGAAGGGGGCTGGATTTGGCTGTGCGTCGCTGCGCTGATGACCGGGTGGATTTGGAATAAGCTCTTTGCCTGGGCCGAGCACGCGCAAAGTGACTCCGTCGCCGTCATTGTTTTGGTCTTTACGGCTGGATTGCCCATCGACGGCTTCTTTACCGCTTTGACGCCAATCTTCGCATATGTCCGGCTGCTATGGATTGCGCTTCTTCCACTGTCACTTATCTTGATGGTGCTCAAGGGACGAATGCGGAGGAACGACTCGTCGGGCCCTACCGTTGCGATCGAACTCACTGGAAGGTAAGTTTGGCGACATATATCAAGCGCATTTGCTCATGGGCCTCAGCGTTTGCGAGTTGGTGGCAATCGCGACGGGTGCGGGTCGACTGGCGGTTTTCGACGCAAGCGAGTCTGCCGATCGACGGTCCAAGCGGATCAACACTTGACGTCCCTGAGTTGAGTGCAGGTTAACTATGACAAATATGCCATGTCTATCAGAGCCAACGGTGAGTGTAATCGTGGCGGCGTACAACGCGGAGCGCTATATCTCGGAGGCCCTAAAGAGCATCTTCGCGCAGACATTCACGGACTTCGAGGTCATCGTCGTAGATGACGGATCAACCGATCGCACGTTTGACATTGTTCATGAACATCCCGGGGTGCGCCATCTGCGCCAGGTGAATCAAGGTCAGCCGGCGGCGCGGAATGCGGGCATCCGGGCAGCGCGGGGAAGATATCTCTCATTTCTTGACGCGGATGACTTGTGGCTCCCGTTGAAGCTTGAGAAACAGGTGGCCTATCTACTCAACCATTCGGATGCGAAATGGGTCTATTGCGATGCAGTCCTCTTCGATTCCGATATGCACACCGTTCTCGGACGTATCGGCAAAGAAGTGACGCTGCACGCGGGTGACGTCTTGAATCAGCTTTTCCTTCTTTCCTTCATTCCATCGCCAACGCCAGTGATCGCGCGTGAGGTATTTGAAGAAGTCGGACTGTTCGATGAATCGCCTGCGCTACGCATTGGCGAGGACTGGAACATGTGGTTACGGATTGCCGCGCGCTATCCTCTGGGGGTAGTTCGTGAGCCCCTCGCATTCGTGCGCGTCCACAGCCGCAGTATGACTCAGGCGGCAAGTGCGGACGCGGTATACCACTCAAAGCGGAACATCGTGGAGCAGGCGGCTGCGCGGAACAAGGAGAGGCTTCACGATCTGAAACCGCGTGCCCTGGCGGCTCTTGCGGTCGGCGCAGGACTGCGTTATCTAAAGTCAGGCCGCGGCAGCGAGGCCCGTACCATGTTTCGCGAGGCCGCTCGTGAGCGACCGGGCGGCATCTATAACTACTGTTTTATTGCAGCGACTTATATGCCCGCATTTGTTCCTGCGGCCTTGCACATGTTCCGCCGATGGTTCCAAAGCCGCAGATCGGAGCAGGCAGACGCGCACTGGACATCGCTTTTCGGAGACAAAAGCCTGATATGAAATTGTGCTTGCTGGCTAACGCGAGAAGTATTCATACGCGTCGATGGGCATCGCACCTTTCCCGGCGGGGCCACGACGTGACGGTATTGTCACTCAGCGAAGGGGAGATTCCGGGCGCTACCGTGAGGCGGGTAGGTCCAGAGCCTGGAACGTGTGGAAGGCTGGCGTACCTTTTTGCGGTGATTCCCGTCCGCAGAACCTTGAAGGCTCTGAAACCCGACGTGGTGCACGCCCATTACGCAGGCGGATACGGCTTCCTGGGCGCACTGGCTGGTTGGCATCCCCTGATTATTTCAGCATGGGGCAGCGATGTGCTCGTAGTCCCAGGCGCCGAGCCGTTCATGAAGTGGGTAATCACGCGATGTCTGGGCCAGGCCGACCTGATCACTTCCGTGGCGACGCATATGTCCGCTTCGATTCGGGCGCTTGGAGTAACTGGAAGAATCCTCACATTGCCGTTTGGGGTCGATACCGATCTGTTCCGTCCCGCTAATGGGGCAAATGGGAAACTCGAAGCCGCTCCGCTGATTGTGAGCACCAGGCATCTGGAGCCAATCTACAATGTCGGCCTGTTGATTGAAGCGCTGCCGGAGATATTGTCGGCATTTCCCAGCGCAACCGTGGCGATTCTGGGGGATGGATCGCTACGTCAGGAATTGGAGCGCCGAGTCAGAGAACTGGGTGTCGAACGGAGCGTCTCGTTTACCGGCAGAGTGACAGAACGGGAGATTGCTCGCTATCTATCAAAAGCCGCAATTTGCGTATCCACATCCCTTTCAGACGGGAATAACATCTCGTTGAACGAAGCCATGGCATGTGGAGCGTTTCCGGTGGTGACGGACATTCCGGCGAACCGGGAGTGGATCGAGAACGGGCGCGGAGGCTTTCTGGTTGACACCAAGGACCCGCGCGACCTGGCCAACCGAGTAGTCGAAGCACTCCGATCCCCGAACGTGATGTCTGCAGCTGCAGAGCTGAATTGGGAGGTTGTCAGAAACAGGGCTTCCTGGCAGGCGTCAATGACACGGGTCGAGTCGGAGTATTGCTTAGTCGCACAGAAATATAGCCACGGGGCAAACTCCCTGACCGCATGATAGACCGCAATGCCGATAACATCCCGCGCCGATCGAACTCAGGCGTCACAAGCGAAGCTCGTTGAATGCCAACAAGCGCTATTTACGCCATCTACAATCTTCGCAAAGCGACGAGGACCGATAGGACACTGAGCAGCAATTATGAAACTGTCCTATGGAAGCCGGGGCCTTTCTCGGTTGTTCCGCCGACGTTGACGAGCCGATTTTGTGTGTGGTGGCTCTTCTCCTGTTGCGGCATCATGCGGAGCGGGCTGTACCGTGTCCTCTTGATCATGGAGAATAACATCGTTGTCCATCGGTCCTGCTTAGTTCCGAAGTACTTTCGCTGGCCATTCATGGCGAGTGCGGATTTGCAGATCTCATCGACCTGGACCCATCCCGCGCATCGAGGCCGCGGTCTGGCGACATATGCTTTGCAATATTTTGTGAATGGCTATTCCGGCTCCGGAAGAGCCCTGTGGTACGTCACCCGGGCGGAAAACGCCAGTTCCATTGCCGTATGTCGCGCGTGTTGTTTCGAACTGGCAACCTATGCGCGCAGAACACACCGGTGGGGCAGCCTCCTGCTAGGCAGATTCGTACCGACCTCGACCGAGATACTAAATGAAAATCTGGCTCCTCACTATCGGTGAGCCTGTACCCTTCGGTGCAGGTTCGCGGGACCGGCTTCACAGAACCGGGTCCTTCGCCCGCTTCCTTGCTTCCTGCGGCCATGAAGTTGTGTGGTGGACTTCGGCGTTCGATCATTTTCGCAAGGAGCATCTGGCGCCGGAAGATGCCGCAATCGCAGAGCCCGGAGGGCTGCGTATCCAGCTTCTGCGCGGCTGCGGTTATCGGCGCAACGTGTCCTTGGCGCGTTTTTTTGACCATGCTCAAGTGGCCCGTAGATTCAGGATGCTTAGCCGCTCGGAGTCAGTCCCCGACATCATCGTATCGGCTCTTCCGACCGTCGAAATGTGTTTAGCGGCTGCGGACTACGGAGTGCGATGCGGAGTGCCGACAGTCATCGATCTTCGTGACATGTGGCCCGATGTCATGGCCGAAGTTGCTCCGGCGTGGCTACGACCTTCTGCGCGGATGGTGCTTGCGCCCTTATTCAAACAAGCGCGCCGAGCATGCTTATCCGCTACTGCTTTGATCGGCATCACAGAGGATTTTGTCGATTGGGGGGTGCGCCGAGGCCGGCGTTCGCGAAGCAAATTGGACTGTGCCTTTCCTTTCGCCTATAGTGCCGCGGTTCCGAGCGGAGAAGAGCTTCGCGTAGCGGAAGCATTCTGGGATACGAAGGGCGTGCATGCAAACGCATCTGAATTTGTGGTGTGCTATTTCGGCAATGTCGGTTTGCAACTGGATCTTTCTCATGTGATCGAATCGGCGCGCCGGCTGTCGGCGAGCGGCCAGCTCGTGAGATTCGTTTTGTGCGGCGAAGGGGAGCGGCTGAAGGAATACCGTCGCGCCGCAATAGGCATCCAGAATGTGCTGTTTCCTGGTTGGGTGAATCGTGCGGGGATCGTCAGTCTCATGCGGAGGTCATCCGTCGGCCTGGATCCTCTGCCTGAACGTCACGACTTTCTAGCTTCGATTAATAACAAGGCCATCGAGTACTTAAGCGCCGGCCTCCCGATTGTGTCGAGTCCCAAGCGCGGTGTGCTTTGTAACATGCTTGAGCAAGAAGGTTGCGGCGTCAGTTACGTCTCAGGCGATGCGGGCTCTTTAACTGAGTGCCTCGCGCATCTCGCCGCGCACCGGGAAGAACTGAGACCCATGAGGGCAAATGCGCTCTCCCTGTTCCGTCAGAAGTTCAGTGCCGATGTCGTTTATCCGGCAATGGCCAATCATCTGACGGTAATTCGGGAAACGTTTCTGCGAGACCAGCTATCGCATGTTGAAGTTCTGCACGGGCGGTGAACAGTTGAAAGCTTTTGCAGACATGGAGGGCAGCGATCCTTTCGATTCCGCGGTTGGCTGCGATTCATTCGTTGGGGGTTCACCTTACATCCCGGTCGACAGTTGGGTCTATCCGGCCGTCCTTCGCCTTTACTCGTTGGGCTATGTGGATACTGTCTACCTGGGCATGCGCCCCTGGACGCGCAGCAGTCTGAGCCACATGCTCGAAGAAGCCGGGCCCATTATCGAGGATGGCGGTGCGTATGTGGATCCAACCTTGAATGAGGCGCGGGGAATCTACAAGGCACTCGTCAACGAATCGCAATATAACCCCCAAATGCCCTGTCCTGTTCGGACCGGCAGCATTCACGTTGAGTCCCTTTACACGGAAGCGCGCGCACTTAGCGGAACGCCGATGCGCGATAGCTATCACCTTGGATCGACTGTGATCAACGACTACGGCCGGCCCTATGAGAAGGGCGTCACTAACTACTCCGGCGCCAGCGGTTATGCTTCATCCGGCCGATATCTGCTCTATGTGCGCGGTGAGTTTCAGGGCGCGCCTTCAGCGGCGGGCTACTCCGCCCCACTTACCCAGACCTTGAGCGATATCGACGGCACATACTTTATCGATCCAATTACAATGCTTCCGGTCTATGGTCCGCAGGATACCATCCCGATGGGACCGATCGGCGCTGTCAGCCATGGACGAGTAATCGAAGCTTATGCCTCCGCCAGCCTGTTGAACCATGTGATCTCCTTTGGTAAGCAGGATGAGTGGCTCGGCCCCGGCCAGGGCGGCGCCATGGCTTATTCCAACAACGCGGAGAACATCTATGCTTTCCGCATCAACCGCATCGAGCCTCTCCACATTCCCGCTCTCTCTATAATCACCGGTCCCTTCCGTTACGAATTCCTGGTCGGCTCGCTTACCGGTCACAACTATATCCCGAACCCAACCCCGGCAAGGCCCGGCGATGTGATCAATCCTGGCAACCCCTGGGTGCATGTCGAAAAGGTTAGTTTCCGTCCCACCCGGAACCTTGAATTCGGCTTTGAGCGCACTGTGATCTGGGGTGGCAAGGGACATGTACCGATCACGTTCCACACCTTTCTAAGGAGTTTTTTCAGCGTCACGGCGCCCACTGACGCCGTGAAGTTCAGCACCCAGGACCCCGGCGCGCGGTTTGGCGCGTTCGATTTCTCCTACCGTCTTCCCTTTCTCCGGAACTGGCTCACTCTCTACACCGATTCCGAAGCCCATGACGAAGTCTCGCCCACCGACAATCCGCGTCGATCCTGCTACCGGCCTGGCCTATATCTCTCCCATTTTCCCGGCATTCCCAAGCTGGACCTGCGCGTGGAGGCCGTCAACACCGACTCCTCCACACCCGAAAGCCAAGGTGGCCATTTTCAATACTATGAAACGGTCCAGGTGCAGGGTTACACAAACAATGGCGCGCTCTTCGGCGACTGGATCGGACGCGAAGACAAGGGCGGACAAGCTTGGATTACCTATCACCTAAGCGGCAACGAATGGATTCAGCTTGGCCTTCGCAATCAAAAGGCCGCCAAAGATTTCATTCCCGGCGGCACTACGCTCAACGACATTGAATTTCAAATGGTCAAGCGAATACGGAAAGAGATTGAAATTGATGGCACGTTCGACTACGAAAGCTGGGCGGCTCCAATCTACAACATCGCAAATCCGGTCAATCTTCCCAGCCACGAAACGGTGACCTCGACGACTGTTCGAGTGACCTGGCGCCCAAGATGGAAGAGTACTCTCTAGCCTGCTTGCGGAGTTAGATGCGTCGGAAAAACTTTGAGCTCCGCTTTGAGGTTCGTGATACAGACCGGGCAGTTACAACACGAAAATCAACTCAGAGAGTTCAGATCTTCATGAAGAATTCAAGCGCGACAAACTCTCGAAACCACCAAGGTATTTTTATTCAAGCGTCTCCGCTATGATCCAATCCGCGTCCAATGAGGGTTTAGCCGTATCCTCGATTCCTCCTGTGGACTCTGTGGATCGAGCAATTCAACGCGCGCGCCGGCTTCTTCCCTTCTTCGCATTAGCGACTATACCCTTTTGTGTTCTGTGCCTCTATGTCGCTATCTCCGATTTACGCGACTACCCTGGAGTCGACCTTCGCCCAAAGGTTGCGGGTGCTCGTGCTCTTGCGGTTGGGATCGATCCGTACGAACCAAATGCGTCTGCTCAGCCAGGGGAATATTTTAAGTCGAATACAGTACCGAACTATACTTCAGCTCTTCTGGCATTGTTCATCCCGCTGAGCGGGCTGCCCTTCGAGACACAACGAACGATCTATTTCTGGCTGGACTGGGTACTTGCAGCAGGAGCGTTCTATCTGACACAGAGGGCTTTCTGTATGCGGCGCGAACGAGTCTATTTTTTCTGGATAGTCTATGCCATCTTCATTCTATGCAGTTATTCGTTTCGCTTTCATCTTGAGCGCGGCCAGTATTACATGCTCTTACTGTTCCTCACGAGTTATGCCGCCGCATCGATCCAAAATAGCTGGACGAGCTGGCCCTCTTGCGTGCCCGTAGCGCTGTTACTGCTCATACGCCCGACTTATCTGCTGATCCTTCCCGTCGCGTTCGCTTGCCTGGGCGCAAGAAAATGGAGCCTCCGAGTTATCAGCATTGCCATCGTGATGTTCACGATGACATTGCATTATGGCGGGATTCAGCGATGGATCGAGTTCGTTCAGGTTGTCCATGCGGTAGGCGCACAACACCTTGAAACAAGCAAAACCCTCTGCTGCGTTCCGCGCAGAGCGCCCGATTATCCTGCTCACAACGTAATCGAAAAGACAGACTTCGCCAAAATGCTTCCGCCGCACGCGGTTAACGGCACTTTTGTCGGAATGGTCTCGCTTGGATTCGTGCACGCAAGCAGAGAATATCCCTCTGTCTGCGGCTTATTCTCAACGAAATGGATTGCCAGAGTAAGCTACGTCTTCATTGGACTTATTCTGACGGGAGGATTGGCGGTTATCCGGAGCGCGCGAAATAGAATAGTGAGCCGGAATGTATTGATCGCTTTCATGGTGCTATGGCCGTTGATCCTCGAGATCTTCGGACCGGAGCGCTATTTCTATACTGCGGTGGTTGAGGTGCTGCCATTATCGATGCTTGTGCTCGATCGAGATGTCTTTCGACACGAGTCGCGCTCAAGCGCGGGAATCTGTCGATGGCTGTCATTGCTCGCCCTGGGAGTCTTGCCGCCCGCGATATTTCAGCTATTGCCGTATATGCGCTTTGTTTCATCGTTGATGAGTGTCTTGATTTCACTTGTTTTGCCGGTTAGCCTTGCAATGTTCTGCGTCTACACGGTACTGACATCTCCCAAATGTATAGGCGATGTCCATGTCTAGCTTCTAGTCGTCCCGCGCTCCGATCAACTCGCGGGCATCCCGCCTATTGTTATTCTTGGCCTGACGCCCGAAGTTATCGGTAATGGCGACAATGCTTGCCACGCGCTCCAAGCTAGAATCTCATTCGGACCGACGCCTGAAGCTGACGGGCTGGCCCTGTGAAATTGGGTGTAGCAAACGTTGGATTGGCGGGGCTGCCAATTCCATCGCCGAACTGATGGGGAATGGGGCCGAGAAAGTCCGGAGCTCCATACACCTGGTCGATGCTCTGCACATTGCGGTGATTGAACAGATTGAAACCCTCAATGGCAGACTCGATCGAAAGATGTTCAGCAGGATGAAACACCCGCTGCAGGCGCATGTCGCTGTCATAGTTCGATGCGCCGCGATACGAGTTCCGTCCCACGGTTCCGGTTCGATCGGAGAATGGGAAGCCATCGCCGAGCACATTGAAACCGGCCAGGATGGAGTAGTAGCGCGGGCTCTGCAGCGTGTTCAACATCGAGAGCCTCAGATTGCGCAGAGCCTGCGGCCAGTTTTCAGGGCTCTCCGCAACGAACGACAGCGTGGCGCGGTGGCGGATGTCGTTGTCTCCCACGGAACGGTCTCCCGAAGGGTCAAGGTAATTCTGCGGCGTGTCAGTCAGCTGTACATCGGTCGCGATGTCAATCGACTTCGAGTAGGTGTAGTTCGCGAGGACGCTGTAATGACTGGCGAAGGCCTTCCGCACGCTGACAATGCCGCTGTTGTAGATCGAGAATCCAGAGGGTGTCGCAATCAGTGCGAAGCCGAAGCGCGGATCCGCGGGCGCGAATGACTGACGCCCATCGGGCAGCGTCCCGTCCGGCAGTCCGTTGACGCTGAAGTACACCGGCAGGTCGAGCGCATGAAGATACTGGTAGCCGGTCGTCAGGATCCATCCGCCGCCAAGCTGGCTTTCCACTTCGAGACTTGCCTGCTCCGAGTAGGGGTTCGGGAATTTTCGCTGAATGTATCCCAGCGGGAATTGCTGGAGGATTTCCGGCGACGGATATGTGCCAGTGGTCGCAAAGCTGCGAAATGCCTGTGAAGCAAGGAATGGGCCCGAGACACCAACGACTCCCGACGGTCCGAGCCCCACAACGCCGTTGGCGGTGTTGAAGTCGGGCACGAGCGGATTGTTCATCGAGGTGAAGGCTGATGCGCCTTGCCAGCCCACCATCAGATCGCTGTAATCCCATGGTCCGGTGAAGAGACCAAACCCTGCGCGAACGACCTGCTTGCCACCGCGCAACGAATAAGCGAAGCCAACTCTAGGTTGAACGTTTGTAGAGTTGGTGGGATTCATTGGTCCGGTCACGCGCACGTCAGACGCGGAGGGAAACAGGTCGAAGTCGTAACGGAGTCCTGCCGTGACCGTGAGCTTTTGAGTCGCCTTCCACTCATCCTGCCCATAGAAGTTCACTTGGCGATGCCAGAAATGCAGCTTAGTTGCGTTCACAAAGTCCTGCGCAGCAGAGCCGGCATAGAGCGACCCTGCAAAAGGCAATGGGCGGGCCGGAATTTGCTGGCCAAAATACGAACTCGGCTCAAGAAAGAGGAACTGCACAGGAGTGCCGGGGCCGAACGGGGGACCTGCGAACTCGCCGGCTCCAAAGAAGCTCTGGGGGGTGAAGATGGCGCCGCCGGGACTGAAGAATGTGGTGTCAGCCGCGATCCAGACTGGCTCAAACCCGCCGCCGACCTTAATGGAGTGTGCTCCACGAACCCAGGTAAGGTTCTGCTGAAACTCGAAGTGCGGCTCGCTGTAATAGGAAACGCTGCCGGTGAATCCGCCCGAGACCAGCGTGTCTGAAACATCGAGCGTGGGCTCGTAGCCTGCACCTTTCGGCGTCATGTGAAAGACACGGTCGCCAAAGGAAAGGACGCTTTCCGAGGTCCAGTGCGGGCCGAAGAGGTGCAGAAAGTTTCCATAAACCGTCTGGTCGCGAACCGGATTGTCACGATACGTCGAAGGAAGGCCTTGTCCGGGCGCCGCGGTGGGAATGTCGCCTTTGCGATCGTTGGTGAAGAGATAACTGACATTCAGAATGCTGCGGTCGCTGAGATTGTGCGTAAGTTTTCCGATGGCCTTGTCGTAGTCGTCGGTTTCAAGCGCCGAATTCAATTGCTCCGGCTGCAGCCCGAACTGCTCCTTGACCTGATTAATGCTGGGCGTTCCGGGGCCCATGCAGTTCGGAGTATCGATGCAGCCAAGGATGAAGCTCGAGTAGATAGGGGATTCTGCGCGGCGCTGGCCTTCATATCCAGTGAAGTAGAAGGTCTTCGACCGGCGGATGGGACCGCCGGCCTCGGCGCCGAATTGGTTGGCCCGCAAAGTATGCAGCCCCGGCGCGGAGAGGGCATTGTCGGCGTCGAGCGCGTCGTTGCGGAAATACTCATATGCGGATCCGTGCAGGCTGTTGGTTCCGGACTTGGTGATTGTGTTGACCACGGAACCGAGATTGCGTCCGTTGTCCGCGGCATAGGGCCCATCCACAACGCGAAATTCTTCGACCCAGTCGAGAGACGGACTGACATGCTGTACGCCCGATAAACTCACCGAATAATCGGCGCCATCCAGCCCGAAGGCGGAGCTGTGTGTTTCCCGCAACCCACCGAAGCTGAGCTGGAGTACAGTCTCCTGAAACGGCGACTGCGCTCCGGTGGCGGTGCTGCGGCCCACGTTGGCAGTGGGCGTGAGCAGCACAAGATCGATGAAATCTCTCCCGGCAATGGGAAGATCTGAGATCTGACTCGGAGGAATCACCTGGCTCGATTCGGTCTTATCTGCGTCGATACCCGCACCAAATGTGCTGGAGACGGTTACGCTCTGTTGCACCGAAGCGATGCCAAGGCGAACCGGCACCGAGGCAGTCTGGCCCACTGTAAGCGTGAGCTGTCGATCCCACGCGCTGAAACCTTCCCTGTTTACAGTGAGGCGATAGTCGCCCGCCGTGAGTGACGTGAGCACCGCCAGGCCTGCGCGGTCAGTCACCTGGCTGCGCGCGATCCCAAGGTCAGGGTTGCTGACGGAGACATTTGCTCCATGCACAACGCTGCCGGAAGGATCGGTAACGGTAACGTTTAGAGTCGCTAGTTGCTGCGCGGAAACAACAGCAACGCTTAGAAGAAACAGAGACACAGCGTACAGCAGCTTTCTGGTCATATTCGGCTCTCACAGAATGGGTTCGAAATTCGTCTTCGGAATAGCCCGCAGCTTTTCTTGTCAGCCATCAGTTTTTTTGATCGAGAATTTCCGGCGCCGAGACAGCTCTAGACGCCCGTGCCGGACGCATTGATACCTGCCAACCGGTTTTTCGGCTCGTAGCCGCTAAGCGCCAGCCGTTTGCCATGCATGCAATGCACCTCGTCCGACACCGGATGAACGCCGGAGGTAGTCACCCATCGGTTGTAGAAGTTAAAGAGTGCGACGACCATGATTGTGTAGTAGATTGCTTCGTCGCTCCAGCCGATCTGGTGCAGCTCGGCGATGTCTTTCTCGCGCATCTCCGGCAATTCGCGCGTCATCTTCGCGGCGAATCGCATTAGCGCTTTTTCAGGCTCCGGCAGCGTTGAAGATTCCAGGTCGTCGAGAACGTCGCGCACCAATTTCTCGCTCCCTAGCATTTCGGCGGCTACCGCGGCGTGCGAACGCCAGCAGAATTCACACCGATTTGTCCACGAAGTGTAAGCGGCAATCAATTCGCGTAAACCGCCGCTAATGGGTGCGGGACTGCGCATCACGCCCTCAGTGAAACTCGCGAGATGCGACGTAACTTCCGGCCGGAATGCGAAGAGATGCCAGATCTGCCAATGCTCGCGGCTTGTTGACTTGGCCGCTCGGATGAGGTCGGCGTAAGGACTTGGCTGCGGATTTGCCTCCACATCCGGAAGCCAGGTGGGAGCTTGCTCAATTGTTTTCAAGTGCGACTCCTTTCGCTTGAGTCAGGAGAGAATCTGAACCGGCCTCTGTCGCCAGCTCTTCAGGCACAGTTGCTCGCGCGACATAGCGATAAACCGGCAGCGCGAACATTGCGAGCGCGCCTATCAAGGTAGCCGCGCAGAAGATGTTGAGAATGCCGGTGTACGAACCCGTGGCGTCGTAGATGTGACCAACGATCAGCGGCGCAACGGCGCCGGCAACGGCGAAGAAGGTATAGACAAGCCCATAGAGTGTCGAGAAGGATCGCAGGCCGAAGTAGCGGCGCAGCATGTATGGAATCAGGTCAAGTTCGCACCCAGCGCCAAGTCCTGCGATGAATGCGGCCGGCGCGGCAGCCGAGAATGTGGATGCGTGGGACAGGAGCAGCATGCCTGCACCGGCAGCAAGCAACGAGGCAACGGCGATGTAGGAGCCTTGCAGGTAATCGAGCAGCCAGCCCAGAATAAACCGGCCAACCACACTGGAAACGCCCAACAGCGACGCGGTGAAAGCAACATCGCGCGGGGTCAATCCATGTTCGCTCAACATCGGTGCGAGATGCGCGAGCGCCCCATTCTCACTTAGGGATAAGGCGCACACGCCGAGCGCCAGCAGCCAGAAGCTGATGGATGCGAGCGCCTGAGGCCAAGCGATTCCGCTCGTGTCGCCCGATTGCGTCGGGTTCGCTTTTGCGAGGTCAGTTGCACTCTTTGGCGCACGAGCGAACAAGAATGTGAGCGGTGCCCCCACAAGCAGCGGGAAGGCGGCGAGCACCAGATAGGTATGTCGCCATCCAATTGCCGGAATCAGATACTGCACCAGCGGCGGAATCAGCAGCGAGCCCACGCCCGATCCCGCCACCACGATCGAAAGGCCCGCTCCGAGCCGACGCTCAAACCATCCTGTGACAATTCGTGCATAGCCGAGTTGACAGGTCCCTGTGCCGGCGATTCCAATGAAAACCGCACTCGCGTAAAGCTGCGCCAAATGCGGAGTGAGATATGCGAGAGAAGCAAGTCCCAAGCCCAGAGCCACCATCATTGCGGCAACAAGCTTCCGGGGCTCGATGCGGTCGAAGAGCCTGCCCATGAATGGAGAGCAGATGGCTACCGAGATGGCTGCGAGACTGAATGCGCGCGCGATCTGTTCGTTGTTCCACCCGAATTCGTGCTGTAGCGGCTTCACCATGAAGCTGAAGCTATAGATGAAAACTGTCGCGAAGCCCGTCAGGACCCCAATGTGACAGACCGCGGCCACACGCCAGCCCTGATAGCTGATATCGTTTTCAGCCGCGCACAAAGCGGAGCTTTCCGGCCCGCGTGTCAAACTCATGGGGAAGCTGAACCTCCGTCCAGGGGAAGTCCGGACGAGTATCGGGATTATCCTGGATTGCGATGGAGCGCGCATCTATCGCGAGATGGGAATTTCTCTCCATCTTTCGAATGATGTGTCCTGCACCGTTCGTCGAGTACCTTCCGAGTGCGGAACATGGGCGAAGTCGCGCCTTGTCCGACGAGTCTCTCGTAAAAGAATGAGGAATAGCTTTCAACATGGCCTACATTGAGCTGCCCATTGCCCCGCAACTCGGCCGCGAATTTCCAGGGATCGTCGGAACGATGACCTTTCGACCGGAAACCGCTGCGCCCCTGAATGAACTGGTGAACATCCTGCTACGAGGCGAGAGCACACTCTCACGGGGCGAGCGGGAGCTAATCGCCACGCACGTTTCGTGGCGCAACGACTGCTACTTCTGCCAAACGATCCATGGCGCGGTTGCGGCAGCACAGTTGAATCACGATGAAGCACTGGTGCAAAAGGTAAAGACAGATTGGATCAACGCGGAGATTTCTCCCAAGCTCAAAGCCCTGCTGAACATCGCAGGTAAAGTTCAACAGGATGGAAAGCTGGTGACGGAAGGTGACGTGGCCGCAGCCCGGCGAGAAGGCGCGACGGATCTCGAGATTCACGACACGGTGCTCATCGCCGCGATGTTCTGTATGTGCAATCGCTACGTGGACGGCCTGGGCACCTGGGCGCCACGGGATCCGGATATCTATCGCGCACGAGCGAGCGAGATTGTTGAGCACGGTTACTCCGAAGTCACCGAGATGGCGACGGCGCAAATCGCTCTGCCCCGTTAGCGGCCAAGTGCCGAACGACGAAGCCACGCACAATTAGGATAGCGGTATGATTGGACTACTTGACGGAAGCGCCGTTCATTGGTGACTAATAGAGTGAAGGAAGAGGTAAGACTTATGTCAGACCAGCAAGTTGTCGCGAATCAGAAAAAGATCCTCAGCCATCAGGCGTCCATTCTGAAAAACCAGAAGTCGATCCTTGCCAACCAGGCAGTCATCAAGAAGAACCGAGGCTCACTCCGCGAGATTCTCGCGAATCAGAAAGAGATCCTTGCAAATCAGAAAACGATTCTGGCAGCTTTAAAGAAGTAACTCGCTCAAAGCTGAATCCTGGCCGAATGAACCGCCCGCGCCGGGGAAGAATGCAGCTGTCTCTGACAGGTCTCCAACGCTCTCAACGAATCCAGAATCTATGGAGTGCGTCCGCTCCCGGCGGCTTGCCTGACTATTGAAAGACGCAGGTCCGCTCTCTGCGGCGTCAAGGGGGCTCACCGGCTACGCAAGTACCCTTTGTGCGGCGATAACTAAAAAGAGGATTTTAGCGAAGCCAATTATATTCATCCTCGTCGGCACTACTTCTTTCAGAAGGGCATCATTATCCTTCAAAGGAACAATGTACATTGCCAACGCAGTCGTCGTGATTATTGCGCACCTGCTTAGAACAAGTCCGTCGCGGGCGGGAATGTCAGCAATAGACTGAGACTGAGAAGGGCAAAAGCAATGATGTTGATCCGTGCGAGAGCAACGGTCTGCTTTCGCCAACGCCATTCAAGAGTCGCCCACGCAGCGAGCCAGAGAAGAATGGCTGCTGTGGTTACGCCAGACAGAGGTCCGGTTGGCTTATAGAAGACCGACAGATTCTTCACATAGACGGACTTGTCCGCGAGAATCGAAAACAACGCAACCGCGAACGAACCAATACCGGCTGAAAGAATGGCGGCCGCTCCGGAACCGTTGGGAATGATTGTCGAGTTGGGAATGGCCGCGGTGTCTTCCTGGGCAATAGCAGTTTGCAAGCTCATGGCTTCTCTCCTTGAACCAGGTAAACCGTTTGGCCGCCCTCGACAGGCGCGTTCTTGTTCAGCATCGCGCCAAAAAAGCCGGCGATGCCTGCGGCCACAAGCGAAGTCACAAGGAACACTTGAAGCGCGGAGCGAAGCTGCGGATGAAACCTCAGATCTCGGCCGTACTTGATCACGATCACCGCAGCCATGGTGATTGCGATGGGCACGAGCCACGCGACGTGCTCCTTCCACTCCATTCCGATCGAGTGCCACGCCCTTGTCGCCGGATTTGACAGAAGAAGCGCGCGTGGGAAGCCGGCAAGCTGCGCGGCGCCAACCGAAGCAGGGGCTCGATACCACGGATAGATGATGTACGTCCCGGAGAGAACGGTGAGCCATGCCAGCGCGGCCATGGCGGTTAGGTAGGCGCCGAGAAAGCGATCTCTTCGAGGCGGAACATTCGTTTGAGCTTCCGTCGAAAAGCGTAGATACAGCAGGACGATAGCGCCTGAGCAAGCCAGCAGATAGAGTGCGCCGAAGCCCATGCCGTGGACAAGTGTCCAGAGACTGCGCGTGGTGATTTCCATTGGTCACGACCTCCCGTGGGAATGTGCGGACAAAGGATGTGCGGGGGCGCACTGTTTTTTGGGAAGTGTCTGGCGGCGCCTGATGCCGCGAACGCCGCCAGAGAAGGTTAGAAGTTGATCTTCGCGGCTAACTGAATCTGGCGCTCAAGCCGCTGGAACACAGGTTCGCTACCCGCCGAAGAGACCTTTCCGAAGGTGCCCGCGCCAAAAGTAGCTCCCGGATTGTTGAACTGCGGCGTGTTGAGCAGATTGAAGAACTCCGCACGCAATTGCAGAACCTTCGCTTCAGTCAAGTGGGTATTCTTGAAGATCGAAAAATCAACGTTCTTCGTGCCCGGACCTTGAAGGATATTGCGTCCCGAGTCTCCCCAGGTCCCCGCGGTAGCATTCGCGAAGGCCGCGGTATTAAACCATTCCGCAAGTCTGCGCTGGCCGCTCGGCAATGACCCGTTGCCGTCTCCGGCAACGAGTCGCGCCCTGGGCGTAAGACCGTCGCCGACTCCGCTCGAGGAGGAGACAGAGAACGGAAAGCCGTCGTAGTACTGGAGAATGGTATTCAATTGCCATCCCTGCACAACCGGCTTGAGTATGCCGGAACCTTGGAACGGAAGTTCATAGGTTGCGCTGGCGACAAAGCGATTCGGAATATTCTCGTCTGAATTGCCGTAGTCATAACCAATATCGTAAGGGTTGGTGACGCTACCTGGGCTGCCGGTGCTTTCGTCGAGAGCGTGACTGTAGGTGTATGAGGCGAGGAAGCCCACACCATGTGCGCGGCGCTCGGCCGTAACCTGGAGTGCGTTGTAGTTGGAGATTTGGTGGGTCTCAAGGTCGCTGATCTGGGCGAAGAACGGATAGGGGCGGACGGCGGATACGGTGGTTGCCCCCCCGACTCCCAATTGACCGGCATTAATGTCCCTCAGATGGTCCAAGTGAACTCCCTTGGTCCCAACATAAGCAAACTTAAGCACGGTCGAGAACGGAATCTGCTGTTCGAAGGACGCATGCCACTGCTCGCTGTAGGGCGTCTTCGCATTTGGGTCTTGGGAAAAAGCCGGCGTGTTAGGCCGCAATGCACTGCCGGAAGTAACAACCGTGTGGGCATATCCATTCGCGGCAAAATTGAAAGGCGTGCCGGTCGTGTCTGCTCCGTAAGTGGACGAGTTATTGAACGCCCAGTAATTGTCGATTGGAACATTGGCCGACAATCCGCTCGAATTGGTGACGTTTGGCGCCGAGTAATAGATGCCATAGCCCGCGTGGAAGACGGTCTTGTTCGTCACCCGGTAGGCAAAACCAAAACGGGGCGCGAAGTTCAGGTTATTACCGCTCAGGCCGCTGCCCGGAACGCCGTTGGTTCCCACCTGCTCGAGAGCCGTGGTCGATAGGGAAGGAACAAAGTCATATTCCTTGTTGTGGGCTTCGCTCCAGGGCCAGCCGAGGAAGTTCTCGTAGCGGAGTCCGAGATTCAGCGTCAGCCTGCTGGTGACCCTGTAGTTGTCCTGCCCGTAGAAGGCGAGATCGCCCTGCCGCAAGCCAACCGTGCCGCTGGGAAGGGAATAGGTCCCACTCGATGGGGTTCCAAAGAGCAGATCGCTCCAAGCCAGTCCGGTGTAATGCGTGCCGTAGGCCTCGGAGCCGTGTTCCGCCCCGGTCTGGTACATGTTGTATTCGAGGCGCACAAACTCAAAGCCGACATCCAGCGAGTGTTTGCCGCGCACCAGATTGACGTTGTCGTCGGTCTGGTAATTATTGGTTCCGATCTGCGTAGGACTGTTGCCGGCGTCGCCAATCGGCGTATAGCCGGAGAAACTCATCACCGGCAATCCATCGGACCTGGGATTGCCGGCAATCTCTACGCCCGGTATGCCGAGTTGGGTGGGAAGATTCAATCCAGCGTCCCAGTTCTCCGCATTGACGAAGAATCGGGACCAGCCAACGCGCACCGTGTTGATCGTGGTCGGTGAGAAGATGTGTGTTTCACTGAGAACCGCCTGATGTGCCGGGTTCGTTGCGGGTCCGCAGATGACGCTACCCACCAGAGGCACAGGCAGAATGCCTGGCTGGCTGACAGTATCCAACGACTGACTATAGCGAAGGAAGCCGCTGTCGCGCTCCGTGAACTTACGATCCACCTTCACGTCGAAAGCGTCTCCGTTGTCGATGCGCAGAGGGTTAAATAAAAAGTTATTGGCAATCGTAGCGCCTGCTACGTTAGGAGTCGCATATTGCTCATAGAACTTCAAAACATTCGCGCCGGTTGAGTCGATGAGCGGGTCGTTCAATGGAACGAAGTTATTGGCATATGCCGCATGTGTCTTCGGATTCTTGATGGATCCTGCCGGATAGGCGGAGAAGTCGTAGCCGGTGGATGTGATCTTGACGTCCGGGACACTCTCTAAGTCTGTCTGGCCCTGGGCAAGACGCGACCCCGCGTAGTCTGCGAAGAAGAAAGTCCTGGGATTCGCCTGCTTGAAAAACACCGGACCGCCAAAGGTGACGCCGAACTGGTTCTCCCGGAGTGG
>Ga0181535_10000880_pt1 | contig 41792 bp, 40 predicted proteins | sample PEATcosm2014_Bin_44_FD_119774 | JGI IMG/M metagenome (GOLD analysis project Ga0181535, IMG submission 119774) | Peatland microbial communities from MTU Mesocosm Facility, Houghton, MI, USA - PEATcosm2014_Bin17_30_metaG | ecosystem: Environmental > Terrestrial > Soil > Wetlands > Peat | place... | reverse complement strand
CTGTGGGCATCGCCAACCTGCTCAGCCTGCGGCGAGAGCTGTCGCTGCGCGCGTTCTTTCCGCTCATCATTTTGGCCGCGATCTTTGGCACCTTTATGTCGCAGCAGGTTTGGGGATCGACCTACTCGATCTGGCCGCTGCTTGCGCTGCTCATCGCGGAGCTGCTCGCATTCCTGGCGCCGCTTGCCGATCGCGCAGCCTCGCGTTGGATGGCTCCCGCCCTCGCGGCGCTCATCTGCATCACGCTGCTTGTTTGCGGAGGGCTCTACACTGCCAGTGAAGAACGGCTTTCCTACATCAACCTTCCGGACGCACCGGTCGAGCACTCGGCGTTCCCCGAGCTTGAAGGGATGGCCACGCCGGGTCCGTATTTGCCGGAATTCGACGAACTACTGCGCTATGCTCAGGCGAATATTCCGCGCGACGACGGCGTGATCCTGATCCCCGGCGAGGATCCGTTTTACTTTGCCTCTGGCCGCGTGCCGCGGTTTCCGGTACTGCTCTTCGATCCCACGACCGATCCATATTCACCCGCCGAGGCTGCGGCTTTGGCGCGGACCCAGAGTATCCGCTGGCTGATTGTGAAGCGCGATCTGCAGATCAAGTCTGACCCGACGCCGGATCGCTCCGCGTTGATGAATTTGCTGATGCAGGAATATGCGCCGGTCGCACATCTGCGCGGATACGACGTCTACCGCCGCTGACCACCGGTTGCGACGATGGGTGTCGAGGCACGCTCTTTCACTCCCATAATCGCCAGCCACAATCCTAGCCCGCACTCGGCGATGAACATGACCGGATAGAGGGGGTAGGTCCACTTCTCATAGCCGGGAAGGAACCACATCTGGACAAGGCAAATCATCAGCGAGATGCCATCGAGGATCAATAGAATGCCGAAGATCTTTGGCAAAAGGCGCGACTTGATCACAAGGTAGCCGAGAGGAAACAGCCACGCCGCGTAAAACAACCCGCAAACCATCCCTCCGTTGCCGCTTAACTTCAGAAAGACGAGACCCAGCGTCTGCAGCTGATCCGGTTTGAATGCGCTCAACGCCGTCGAACCCGTGTAGATCGTTAACGCGGAAAAATGCAACAGCAAATCGACGCATTCGATGGCAACTCCCACAGCATTCAGCAAGAGAAATAGGAGTGCAAGATTGCTGTTGACCGGCTTGAAGAGAACGTAGAGGGCCCACGCTGCCAGCAGAAACAACAGGGCCGCGACCAACTCCAAAGTCACACCAAGGCGAAAGACACCCTGCGATGCGACGATCGCGTTGGCAGTGGCCCCGGCTTCTCCCCAAGCGATGGGGTGGCCCTGAATGAAAGTGGAAGTGGCAAAGGTGACGATGAAGGCAAGGTAGAGCAGCCCGGCCATTCTCGCAATCCCGCATTGAGACATCAGGTTCACTTCGTCGCTCATGATCCCCTGTCCTTTCGCGCACATCCACCGCTTGCGGGCGGCTCGCAGCCTATTCCGAGAAATCGAATTCGTAAAGTGGGTGAGATTGTGGGCCTGAGTGTGCGTTAGCGCTTAGCGGTTTTGGCTCGCCCAGATTTTTTCAGCTCTTCCCAATCCTTCACTGTCTGGTCCGCGTACTCCACACCGAATTCGGCGATCGCTCCCGGAAATGCTTCGCCGGTGCCGATATAGCCGGCAATCGTCTGCGCGTCACCCGATCGCGCGTGGCCGCGGGCGAGCAGCTCTCCGCAAACCTCCGCGTACGCCTTGAGATTGGCGCCGGCGAGATCTGTGATCGCAATCGACCCCTTGTGGTCGTTGAGCTGGCGGACAAGATACTGCCGGTTGCCGATGTGGGTCCAGCCGAGAAATGGATCAGTCTGGATCTGCATGTATCTCTGCCCCTCGGCCGTGCGCTTTCCGTTGTGCGCGGAAGGATGTGCGTCGGGCAGATACGGCGCGTAGGCCGACGCGACCTCTTCCTTTATCTGCAAGAACAACGGATCGCCCGGCCCGTTGCCTTCCAAATAGATGACGTAGTCGCGCAAGCCCACCGAGCCGGTGCCGACAACTTTGAAGGCCACATCGATGGGCCGGTAGAAGTCGAGCAGGTGTTGCCGCTGCGGCTCCAGCATTTCGCGATACGGGATCAGCGCGCCTATGACCGCTGCGGCGCGCGCGCCCGTAACGCGCCAGAGCGTCGGCTTCATTTCCCTGAAGCGGCGGCGAGCGCCCGGCCTCGACGAAGCAGACTTCGAAGAACTGCGCCGCGACGAAACCGGAATGGTGAGCTGATGGAGCGTGTGTTGTGGCGTTGCGCGCTCGGCCTTCGAGAGAGCGTCGTGCACCGGTCTGGCCAGGTCGAGCCGGTGCACGAGAAAATGATTCACTTCCAGATGCGGCATGCGTGCGAACGCGCGCATTTGGCCAGCGTAACGTTCAATGCAGGCCTGAGCGGCCTTGCGCGCGGTTCCATCCTTGTGTCCGGCGGCGCGGCCGGCCAGCACAATTGAAGCCGCCATGCGCTTCAAATCCCACTCGAAAGGGCCGCGAATGGTCTCATCAAAATCATTGAGGTCGAAGACCAGCCGGCCATCGGGCGCGGCATACGCGCCCAGGTTGCGAACATGGGCGTCGCCGCACAGCTGGCTTACGATGCCGGTCGACGGAAGCTGCGCCAGGTCGGCGGCCATCACCGGCGCCGCGCCGCGAAAATACCCGAACGGCGACTCTGCCATGAGCTGATACTTGAGCTGGATCAGCGGCGGAACGCGCCCGCGCATCGATCGCGCTACCAGTTCCAGTGCCTTGGCCGGCCGCGCCTTGGGGTGGAGCGCTTCATGCTGGTGTCGGCCCACCTGCTTGCGCCGCGCCTGGCCAAGTGCGCGCCGTTCTTCGGGAGTTGCCCAGTGCATACTGCGCAACATACACTGTCGACCCTCGCGGGACCAAACCGCGCAACGGGCTCAAGGCATCACCGGAAATGCTTCTACCATTCCACACATGGTCATTGGGATGGCGGGCGCGCCGGCAGCGGATCATGGATGCTCTTCGGCATAGGCGGAAGCGGCGGCCGGGGTCCGCCAGTGGGCTGCGGTTGCGGCTGAGGCCGAGGGAATTGCGGGACCTCCGTCTGATCGAAAAGAAAATTCACCGGATGGCCCATCTGGATCGTGAGACGGCGCGCGATCTCATTTCCGTAAGGCGTGCCGTCCAGCTCCGCGCGCGGCATCCGCACTTCGGTCAGTGAGTCTCGCGGGCCAACGTACAGGAGCGCGTCCGCCGCATCCGATAACTTCAACGGCGTTGCGGGAGCCATGCCGCCGGTGACCACCGGCATCGCCGGAAGATCGCCAACCCAGTTGCCGGCAAGCGCCACAATTGCGGGTACCGGCCAGGAGTCAAAGCGTTGGTCCAGATTGTCGTATCCGCCTATCGCGTTCGTTCCGAAAACAACCAGGTAAGGAATCGTGCCGGCAGAGCGTATTGTGCTCTCCACCAGACCCGTGCCATTCCGCCGTAGGAAGTGGCCTGAGCCCATAATCAGCAATGCGTGATGGTCCTTTGCCAGGACTTCGTCCTTCACCACCTGCGCATACCACTCGTCGCGGTGCGCCAGGTATGGACCAACATCCTCGGCGTCGTTGATCTTCTCCCAATCGCCATAGGGGTCACCAAGAACAATGCGGATCTGGTGTTTCCCACGGTGCTTCATGTTTGCCGCGCGAACCGCCGCGTAAAACTCCCCATACACGGGCGAAGGGGGGCCGACGGAACCAATCATGTTGCGCCAGGCTTTCTCGACCTGCCCCATCGGAACATCCTCGCCCGCAATGTAACGATCGACTGACTTTTGATAGAGCGAGTTGCCAAATTCCACAACGATATCGTCCACTCGCTGATCGAATTCCCGGTTTTTCACCAACACATTCAGCCACTCGTATTCCTGCTTGTCGCCGTGCGCTTCGCCGAGCATCACGATCTGGTGAGCTCCGATTGCCTCGATCATCGCGACCGTCGCGCCTTGAACATTCGGCTGCGAAGTTTGTGGCTCAGCGGATGATTGTGCGCCCGCTGGCAAGAGCTGCGTGGACTGAAATCCGCTCGGCCCGGAATCGCTGCGCCATGAAGCCAGCACAATGTGCGCTGATTTGCGAGAGACTTTGATCTCGCTTTCATCGCTCACGGCCAAAGTCCCGGCCCCGGGCACTTCCGATCCCCTGCGCGCACCGGGGTGTCGCCCCGAGTACGAAAGTGCAAGCAAATCGTGCTTAGAAGGGCCTTGAACCATGTGGACTTCGCGGTAATTTCTGCTGTAGCCAAACCAGGTGAAAAGTGCTCCAAAGGCAACGGCTGAAAACATCGCTCCGTAGGCAATGGCTCTCAGGTTTGGAACCCCTTGTTGGAGGACGTCGAATTGCGGAGCCACATGGGAGCTGTGCGCCGGTACCACGACAAGCACCGCATCGGAGCGGCGACGCGCGCGCGGAAGAGAGGCGGCAAGGTCGACCGCAAGGTCGGCCCAGAGCCGAACCTTTGCCCATGCTCCTTGTTCGTCGCGCACCCGATCGCGGACGAGTTGCATTGCTTCCTCTCCAAAAGACGCACGGAATTGTGCGGGATAGAGGCGCAACATCAAGGCGTACATCTTCTCAGACATAATCACCTCTCAGAATGTTCCTGGCGCGCGCAACGCGCAACACGTCTGCGAGTTTTTCGGCTTCAGATCGGACCCGTTTTCGACCGCTGGGAGTCAACCGGTAGTATCGTCTCCGCTCGTGACCGGGTTCCGCATCGCCGCGCCGGGTGACCTCTTCAATCAACTCCTCCTCCAGCATCGCCTGGATCGAGCTATATAAAGTTCCCGGCCCCAGGCGCATATTGCCGCTGGTCTGCTCTTCGACCTGTCGCATAATGCTGTAACCGTGACGTTCCCCGTCAGAAAGAGAGAGCAGGATTTGAAACGCCGCCGAGGGCAATGGATCAAGTTTTCGCTTTGGCATGTATGCTCGATGATCGATATATCGATAAGCGACTGTAGTGCAGGCCTGCCGAATTTGTCAAGAGGGTTGTGCGCTTCAATGAAGCGGCATTTCGACGCGCCCTGGCGTCTCCCTCTCAATCGGTGTGATTTACACTGAGTCATCCGGATTTACCGGCCCACCTCCGATCGCTGCAGTCGCTCTATTCCCTCCGGGCCGGATTCCACGCCGAAGATCGAGTTTGCGAGAGGCCCCTTGACGCGAAAAGCCGCCATCCTGTTTTTGGCTCTCGTCGCCTTTGCGCCGGCCACTCTTCCGGTCACTGCGCAGGCGCCTGAAAAACCGCTTACGATCGACGCCATCTTCGCCCATGGGTCCCTGATCGTCAATCCGCCCGACCAGCTGACCTGGTCTCCCGACGGAAAGCATCTAACCTACCTCGACGGCGGTGAACTCATCGATGTGGATCCCGCGACCGGCAAGACCCATGTTCTCGTGAGTGCGGCGAAGATGGAGAATCTGAACAGCAAAAACGACTCCGAGAAGGACCGCGACCATCGCCAACGCTACAATCTGGCCAGCTATATCTGGTCTCCCGACTGCACGCACATTCTTTTCGACTCCAACGGCCGTCTGTGGCTTTACGATCTGCGCAACGGCGTTGGAGTGGAAATAGGTTTTTCAGACCTGCTCTCAGGCGACGATCCCAAGTTCTCTCCCGATGGTTGGTCGATATCCTTCATTAAGAACCACGGCCTTGCGGTTATCTCGCTACGGGAACCCGGCACGCCCACCGTGCCGCTCGCACCCGCGCCCGATCCATCCTCTGTCAATGGTGAGCATTTCCTGAACGGCGAAGTGGATTGGGTGTACGAGGAAGAGCTCGACGTCCGCAGCAACTACTTCTGGTCGCCTGACTCGAAGAAGATTGCTTATTTGCAAATGAACGAGACTCAAGTGCCGAGGTATCCGCTCACCGACTGGCTTCCGAATCATGTTGCGGTCGATTGGCAACGCTATCCGCAGCCGGGCGACCCCAATCCCGATGTGCACCTGGGCGTGGTTCCGGCGCATGGCGGCAAGACACTGTGGATCAAGATCCCGTTGCATGGCGGCGACGACTATATTCCTCGGTTCGGCTGGGTGGATAGCAAAACGGTCTGGGTGGAGTCGCTGACGCGCGATCAAAAGCACCTCGAGCTCTTCTTTGCCGACGTCGATTACGGCGAGGGGCGCCAAGTGCTCGAGATCAGCGACGATAAGTTTCTCGATGACAATTACGACGTGTCGGTGGGCGACGGCGCCATCGTCCTCACCAGCTGGGGCGATGGGCACAATCACATTTACTTCTATAGCTACGACAAATCGAAGCCGCTCGCGGCGGATGCAAAGCTTGATCGCCAACTGACCAGCGGCGATTTCGATGTCAGCGAGGTGTATAACGTTGACACCGTGCACAAGGTTGTGGACTACGCGTCCAATGAAGGCAATCCGCTGGAACAGCAGGTCTGGCAGGTGAACTTCGCGGGCCAGCGCAGGCAGTTGAGCACCGGCGCAGGATTTCACCAGGCCACATTCTCTCCCGATGGCGTCTCATTCACCGACAAATCCTCGACGCGTATGACGCTGCCGGCGATCCGCGTCTGCAGGATTCCCGGTACGTCAGGTGACGCATGCCGCGTATTTTGGCAGGCCAGCGCGCTTGACTCCTACCATCTGCAGGCGCCGCAGCCGCTCGAATTAAAGGCGCACGACGGAACCAGCCTCTACGCCACGCTTCTGCTTCCACCCGGCGCAACCAACCCGGCCAGCACACCGTTGATTGTGAATCCCTACGGAGGGCCCCACGACCAGGCCGTCGTGAACCAATGGAGCAATCATTTGTTGTTCGATGAGCTGCTCGCCCAGCGTGGTTTCGCCGTGCTCCATGCCGACAATCGCGGCATGGGCAGCCGCGGGCGCACATTCGCGCAGGCAGCGTATCGCAACTTCGGCCCCGTACAGCTTGAAGACCAATCGACCGTGATCGACGTGGCGCTCGCCCAGTATCCGCAACTCGATCCAAAACGACTGGGTTGGTGGGGCTGGAGCTGGGGCGGCACGTTTACTTTGTATGCCATGACGCACTCTCCGCGCTTCCGCGCCGGCGTGGCCGTCGCCCCCGTCACTGACTGGCGGGATTACGATTCGATTTATACCGAGCGCTATCTTGGCATTCCAACTGAGGATTCAGATGGCTATCACGATTTTTCCGTGGTGAATGCGGCTGCGGACTTGAAAGGCCGCCTGTTGCTGGCACACGGAACCGGCGATGACAACGTGCACTTTGAAAACACGGTGCAATTCGTCCAGAAGCTCATTGACGCCGGCGTTCCCTACGATCTGCAAGTTTTTCCGCGCAAGACGCATTCGATTGCGGGACCTGAGTCACAGGCCGAGCTGTACAACCGGATCTTGGCGCAGTTTGAGGCCTGGTTGAAGCCGGAAGCTCCGGCCGTCGGCGCGAACTAATCCTGCATTAGACTTCGCGGCGATTGAATAGTTCGTCTTTCTTGCTCTTGGGGCAGTGCGTGCACTCGAGGCACGCGACGAGCAACACACCGACTCCCAGCGTGACAAGCACGGCGAGCAGGCTTCCATTCACCGCGACCCAATGTGCCAGGGTGTGCATCTTCGGTCACCATTCCGGGTTGCGATCCGGCCATCCAGCGGATTCGGATCTTCAAAAATGCTACCCACCATTTACATTAGACGCTATTCCCCTCTTTTGAGTCAGTAACTAACCCGTTCGGGTTGTCCACAGTATTTTTGAGACCCTAAATTCCGTTGCAAATTGGCAAATAAAAGGCGAAAATAGGCTTGACGAAGATGGCCGCCCAACCAAATCCGCTGCTCGCGCTCAATGCCGAGGAATGGCCAGAGGAGCTCGAGAACCTTCGATTTGCTGGCAACGAGGCTCCTGAAGCCTCCGAACCGGCGTCCGGCGACGGTTCTTTGCAGGGGTCTCCGCTCAATTGGCTTTTCGTCGATCTGAACTCGTACTTTGCGTCGGTCGAGCAGCAGGTGCGGCCCGAGCTTCGCGGCCGCCCCGTCGGGGTCGTACCCATGATGGCCGACACCACGGTGTGCATTGCTGCCAGCTATGAAGCCAAGGCCTTCGGCGTACGCACCGGCACAATTGTTGCCGACGCGAAGCGCATGTGTCCCGAGATTGTTCTCGTTGAGGGCCGCCACGAGATCTATACCGAATATCATCATCGCGTCGTCGAAGCCGTTGAAAGCTGCGTGCCCTTTACAGCCGTTTGCTCCATCGACGAAATGGCCTGCCGTTTGATTGGCCGAGAGCGGCCGCTGCTGAAGGCGCTCGATCTTGGCATTCGCGTTAAAACGGCGATCCGCGAAAAAGTGGGCGAGTACCTGCGCAGCTCTGTTGGCCTGGCAACGAATCGCTATCTCGCCAAAATCGCCAGCGATATGGAAAAGCCCAACGGCCTCGTCGCGCTGCCGCTCGACATTTTCCCCGAAGCATTGCACCAGCTCACCCTGCGCGATCTGCCCGGCATAGGCGCGCGGACTGAAAAGCGCCTGAACGAAAAGGGCATCCACACCATGGACGATCTGCTCTCGCTCGACCGCGAAAAGACCGGCGAGATTTGGGGATCGGTGTGGGGCGAGCGGCTGTTTCACTGGCTCGCGGGCGAGGATTTCGAGATGGGCGAGCTGGAACATCAGAAATCCATCAGCCACTCGCATGTGTTGTCGCCAGAAATGCGCACAGCGGAAAAGGCTTGGGCTGTGGCTCACAAGCTCTTGCACAAAGCCGCCATGCGCCTGCGCTCCGCGGATCTTTGGGCCAGCCACATCGGCCTGGCGATTGGGTTTGCCGTTCCGCGCGGCTCGAACATGCCCGTCTCGCGCTTCGGCGCGCCCACGCGCGGCTGGCGCAGCGAAATCAAGCTGAGCGAATGCCAGGACAATCAAACGCTCATCGCCGCTCTGCGCCGGCTTTGGGAGTCGCGTCCGTCGGGCGGCGAGTACGAGCATCCCTACTTCATCGGCGTGCAATTGAACAACCTGGTTCCCGATCGCCTGCACACGCTCGCGCTCTTTGACGGGCTCGAAGAAGAGCAAAGCCGCACGCGCCTCAACGCGACAATGGATCAGATCAACGACAAATACGGCATGAGCACGCTGGCGCCCGCTGCGATGCTCACGGCGTACAAGGCCGCACCCACGCGCATCGCGTTCAACGCAATCCCGGATCTTTTCTAGTCAGTTGGGCACTTCCAAGCCTCGACTGGAACTGTGGAAAGTGCTTGATTTGTTTCGGTAGCAGCTCGCCTTCTTGACAAAAGTATCTTTTAGATATATCTAAAAGATATATATGAAAAGACCAAGCCAGACTTCCTACGTCATTCTTGGCTTTCTGTCGACTCAGCCCAGTCTGTCGGGATACGACATTCGCAAGGCCGTGCAGCAAAGCGTGGGACACTTCTGGAGCGAGAGCTATGGCCAGATCTACCCTGCGCTCAAGCAATTAGCGGCCGATGGGCTCATCGTTCCGAGCGGGCCCGTTTCCAAAGGCAAGCGCAAACGCCAGGAGTATTCCCTCACCGAAGCCGGCCGGGCCAGCCTCCGGCGCTGGCTGGCGCTTCCATTCCAGCACGATCCACCCCGCAACGAATTCCTCCTCAAGCTCTTTTTTGGACGCGAGGCAGCCCCTGGGGTGGTAGCCGGCCAAATTCATCAGATTCAGGAATCGAGCCGCCAATTACTCGCGACGCTGACAGAGATTGAAGCGGTCGTTCAAAATCATCCATCGCAAAACCCACATGAGCCTTACCAGATGCTTACCCTCAAGGCCGGAGTCGCTCTCGCCCGCACGACGCTCGATTGGTGCGAATCCGCATTGGCCACTCTTGCCGCAGCGGAAGCTGGAGCAGCGCCCCCACAACAGCCAGTCGACAAACCCGATCACACTCGAGCGTAAGGCCACGCTCGATGCGGACCGATGAAGAATGCACGCGGCCCAGCGAACAAGGAGAACGTCAAGATGCAATCGAATCTTCGAACCGCACGCGGGCCGCAAATCGTGGCCTGGGTCATCGCCGCCCTTTTCATTTCCGGATTCTTTGTACCGCTGGTTGGCATGTGGACGAACCCGGTCCTTGGAGTATGGTTCGTTGGGACGCAAAAACCCAGGCGCGGATTCTTCTGGATGTTGGCCTTCGCGTTTGTGCCCAGCCTCTTTACGCTCTTGCGCAAATTTCCGCACACCGGTCCGGAACAGGCTCTCGTTTACGCAGGTTCGTTATTTCTTGCAGCGGTGCTCGGTGTCCTGCCGTTCAGCTTCCACCGGCTTTCGAGTCGCCGGCTGCCTTGGCTCTTCGCCACGTTCCCCTATCCGCTGGCTTCAGTCGTTTTACAAATCCTGATTCAGCCGATGCTTGGACTGAACGCGACTCGCAATGACGCGCTTTTTGTATTTCTCGTTGGTTGGATTGCGGCCGCGATCGTGAGGATCTGGAACCGCGAGTTCGGCGACGCCAAAATCTCTTCGGCCGCTACTCTTTCAGCAGGAATCGTTGTTCTCGCCGCCGGCGATCTTCTCGTCCGCCGCTTCGCTGGTACTGCGCTGCTGGATCATTTGACTCTCAGCGCGATCTTCGCCTGGATATGCGTGGGAGCTGCGCTTTTTCTCGGCTGCTGGGCTCTCTTATGGCGCGAAAAGCGTCCGCGTTGGGCTTACAAGCCAGAGTCCGTCGCCCGGCTGCGGAGCCCATCGACGGGTAATGCATTGCGCATCATCGGCGAACAGGGCCGGGAAACTTTCGTCAGCAGTTCCGGCGAGCGGTTCCCGATTCGCAATGGAATTCCAGACTTTCTCGAGCCGCAGGATCTTACCGGCGACAACCTCAAATATAACCACCAATATGAAACCATCGGCGGCTTTTACGACGACACGCAGCGCGTCTATGCGGCGCTCAAAGGTGGCGACCTCGGTTCATTTTTTCGCAGCTACATGCGCCTGCTCGAGGCGAAGCCCGGTGATTCCGTGCTCGAAACTTCCGTCGGCACAGGCCTCAACTTCCAATACCTGCCGCGCGGCGTTGAGCTCTCCGGCATCGATCTCTCCAGTGAAATGCTCGCCGGGTGCCAACGCAACCTGCGCCGCTGGCAGATGGACGCCAATCTCTATCTGGGCAATGCCGAGAGTCTTCCCTTCGCCGATTCCAGTTTCGACGTCGTCTATCATGTGGGCGGAATCAACTTCTTCAACGATCGCGAAAAAGCCATCCGCGAGATGATTCGCGTCGCCAAGCCAGGAAGTTTACTGCTCATTGCCGATGAAACCGAGGATTACGTGAAGCAGGTGTACGAAAAGCAGCCAGGAGGGCTCTTCAAGAATCGCAAGCGACCCGTCCGGCCGCCGATCGATTTGTTGCCCGCCGAGATGTGCGAAGTCCGTCTGGACTCGGTGATGGACGGCCTGTTCTACGCGCTGACCTTCCGCAAACCTCTGGAAGCAGAATCGTCTGACCCAGTTTTAGCGGCCGACCTGGCTATATCAAACAGCGCCACGTGACCACGGAGCCGGGAGAAGGGGGGACAGAGCCATGTCATGCAGCTCGGGCAGCACCTCAACCCTCCCGGAGGGAGCGACGAGAATAGCCCAGGCCGGAGTCCGCCGTGGCGGACGACGCCCTGGGAAAACCGCGACATTGCGTATGCGCGCCCCGCAGGGCCGCGCGAACCCGAAACCTTAAATCAGTGCACCAGCCCCTTCGCATTCAGTTTCCCGATGCGCCCATGCGGCCCAACGACAAAAGGTAGCGACAGCGCGTTCCAATTCTTATCGGCGTCAGCCGCTTCGTGCATCGCCCCGTCGGGATGCAGCGCGCGCCAGTTTCTTCCGTCGTCCGTAGAAATGTCCGTGCCGTTGGGGCCGACGGTGATCCAAGTTTTGGATGCGGCATCGAATGCCACCGAGGACCGAAACCCGTACGGCAGAGTAGTGGCCGCAGTCCAATTGGTTCCGCCATCGGTGCTGAACGCCGAATTGCGGCTGGCGTCGTCTGGCTGGTCATACGCGCCACCAACCGCGATCACAATCGCAGTTTGGAGCCCGCTTTTCGCCGTGAATGGTCGGGCAGCCAGAGAAAAAATACCCGATGTGGCTGATCCTGATCCGACGGGCGCAGCGGCACTCCTCCATCCAATCGTGCAGTCGAAGATAGCGGGCCCGTTGGGATGACCTGGCGTCGGAGAACATTTCACGCCCGTTGTGTAAACATATGCCGTCGCAGCTCCGCCCGTGCCAAACATGAGGATTGACCCGCTGCTGGTGAAAGCTGAGTTGCTGGCTGCAAATGCGGTGTCGCCCTGATGGGCTTCGCGCCCCGCTTCTCCCGCAACAAACCATGATTCTCCCGCCGCCTCTGCGATGAAAATCTGGAATGCTCCATTCACCGGATCACTCAACACGTATAGATTCTTGTCTTCAGCTTGATAGATCGCGTCGAAGAATCCGACCTCATCCGGGTTCGTAAACACCAGCTTCCACGTGTGGCACCCATCCGTCGTCTTATACAGCCGCGACAAGTCGCCCTTCCCGCTCGACATCACAATCGCCGTGTTCGCGTCGAATGCCTGGATGCCGCGAAAATCAAGATGCTCCGCGTCCGGAGGAATCGTGCAAGTCTGCCACACGTAGCCGCCATCTTCCGTCCTCAGCACCGTTCCGTTCGTGCCTGAAGCCCACGCTACCCCCGCACCAACATTGTCGATGCCGCGCAGATCGGCAGTCGTGTGCGAGTCTTCCATCGCCCACTGCGCCCGCGCCGGGCCTCCGACCATCAACAAAAACGCAAACGGGAAACATGCGTACAACCGCGCCGTCCGGCTCATAGCGAACAGTGTAGGCCACAAGACATGGGTCAGCCTTTCAGGGACCAGGAACCAGAACATCTGCTCTCGCCCGGTCCAGCCTGATCTGGTCCAACCTTACCCCGAACTTTTCACCCGCGAATGCGTAATTCTCTGCATCCCGTTCCGCACTCCCGTGCGGATTAGAAGGTAGCAGCGAGTTTTATGGCCAACGACTGGCAGCCCGGCTTCGAACCACTCCCGGACTTCGAGCGGCTCTTTAACGAGCACCAGTCCATGGTATTTTCGCTTGCGCTGCGAATGACCGGTGACCGCGGCCTGGCCGAAGAAATCGCGCAAGATGTTTTTCTGGCTTTGGACGAGAATTTGAGCAAGATCGAAAGTCCCGAGCACGCTCGCTTCTGGCTGCGGCGCGTCGTGATAAGCCGCTCAACCGATGCGCTGCGCCGACGGCGTGCGCGCGGCTTCGGCCAGTGCGTCGAGATTGACGAAAATCACGGCGCCCAGGCGGAAGAGAGAAGCTCGCCCCTCGGCAGCCGCGTTGTAGCTTTGCTGGCCACGTTGCCGGAGGCGCACCGCGCGGCAATCATTCTCCGCTACCAGGAGGACCTGACGCCGGAAGAGATTGCGGCCACCCTCGGCGCGCCGCTGGCCACGGTGAAGAGCCATCTGCAGCGGGGATTGAAGATGTTGCGCACGAAGGCCGAAAGCCAGTTGAAGGAGTACATCCGTGCCGTTTGAATCAATGGACGAATTCGAATTCGAACGCGAGTTGCGCCAGAGCCTCGAGCGCCAGCCCGCACCCCTAAGCCTTAAGCGGAAGGTGATGGACCGCCGACAGCAGAGGCGCGGGCAGCTTCAATTCCGTCGCTCTGCCACACAGCACCGCACGCGCATGATCTGGCTCGAGCGCATTGCGGCTTCGCTCGTCGTAGCCGGAGTCGCGGGCAGCGCCGTCGTCGGCCATTACGCTGTCGAACATCGCAAGGGCGAGGAAGCCAAACAGCAGGTGTTTACCGCGCTCCGCATCACCAATCACGCGTTCCGGGTGATGAATGCGCAATTGCAGCGGCAAAACAAAGATTCGCAATAACCATTCGCGTAAACAGAAACTCGCAAGAAGGAAGAAGGAGAATCGAGCATGAAACATCGCATTGTCACAATCATCTTGGGAGCAGCGGCGCTGACTGCGCCCGCGCTGGCCCAGCAGTCGGATTCATCGATGAGCTGGTTTCTCGCGCCGCAAGTTCAAAAAGAACTGGCCGCGCGCGCTTCTGACGTCACTGAGGTCACACTGGGAAAAGACATGCTCGGATTCGCTGCGAAGTTCATGGACAAGAACGACAAGGATCAGGCTGCGGTAAAGCAATTGATCGAAGGGCTCGACGGCATCTACGTCCGCGATTACGAATTCGACAAGGAAGGCCAATACTCGATGGACGACGTCGCAAAAGTGCGCCAGGCATTTGGTGGTCCCGAATGGTCGCCCTTGGTGCACACACGCGAGCACAACGGCGCGGAGACGACAGACGTTCTGATGAAGATGGTGAACGGTGAGCCGCAGGGAATCTTTGTGCTGGACGCCGAGGCGAAGGAGCTGACCATCGTTCTGATTCTGGGTCCCATCCGCATGGATCAGTTGTCGGAGCTCCAAGGGCTGAGCGGGCTAAGCAAACTGGGCAACGTGGATTTGGGACAGAAGAGCAAGGCCACGAAGGACAACAAGGGCGAGAAGGGTGACAAGGGTGAGAAGTAGAAGAAAGGGGGGCGACCAATGAAGAGACACTTTTGGATTCCTGTTGGCTGCGCCGCACTGTGCGTACTATTGACCGCTCCATGGTGGGTTGTGCGAGCGGCCGGCGGCGAAGGCGGCTTTGACGGCGTCGTCGATTCCATTGAGTCGCACTATCACCAGCGCGCCATGCGCATTCCGCTGATGGGCCTGGCCAGCGTGGTGGCGGGCGTGGCCACGCATGGCGGCGTGGGCGGAGTGCATGTTGCCGAGTTCGAGCAATTCTCAGCGCCCGTGGATGGAGAAGAATTGAACCGGCTGGTCGAGGAGAAGCTCGGCCAGGGTTGGGATCGGATGATTCGCGAGACAAGCCGCCATGGCGGCGAGCAGACGCTGATCTTTTCGCACCCCGAGGGCAATCGCATGGAGCTCTTCATTCTCGATCTCGATGGCAGGGATCTGAATGTCGTCCAGGTTTCAGTCGATGCCGACCGGCTGAACGAGACCATCATCAAATACAAGCATCACGACGGGGATAAAAGCGCGTCCGATTGATGCGGGCGACAGCGTCGTGCGCCGGCACAATGATCGGACGAATCAACGCCCCTCTAATGCTGCGTCACGCTCAGCACATTCTGATCGGGATCTTTGAACCAGGCAATACGGGCTCCGCTGGGCGCCGTCCAGATTCCCTTCGGATCGCCGTCATTGACTCCGGGATAGCGTTGAAACTCAACTCCCGCCGCCGTCAATCGCTCCACCGTTTCGTCAATCGAATCCACACTCCAGCCCAACACCGTGAACGGCGCGGGATTGTGATCGTGCACCGTCGTTACTCTCAGCATGGTTCCATTGGCGTCGAAGACAAGCGCGAACGGTTTCTGATCTTCAATGAGCTTGAGCCCCAGAACGCCTTCGTAGAACGCCCACGCCTTCACGGGATCCGTGGTAGCGACAAACGCCACGAGCTTACACTTTCCAAGAATCGATTTCTGCGCCACGCTGCGCCTCCGCTGAGGGTTTGCATCGGATCGTCTATTTTGAGTTGACCCGCGTCATCAGGTCGACGAATTCTTTTTGGAAGCGCGGCAGATCCAGATCCATCTGCGCATGGACGAGGCGAACGCCGGTTGCCGGCTTCAGCGACTCGGGCCACGCAAGCGTATCGCCGTAGCTCGGGCCGTTGCTCAGGTCGACGTCCATATACACATCCACTTCCTTGGTGATGATTGCAGGGTCCATCCACGCGCATGCTTCGAGCTCGTCCCACATGTCCGTGCGCCGCTGGCTCCATGCCGCGACGTAACGCGCCGTCGGGGTTTGCGACTTCGCAATCGTGTCCAGCATTTCCTCGGTGAAGGGCGCCTTCACGGAAACATCTTCAGTGGTGACGTCGACCCGCGGCCAGTTGGCACGCAGCACGATGTGCGCTGCCTCGGGATCGAACCAGAAGTTGAACTCATGGCGCGGATCGGCGGCCTCAATATCGCTCGTCTGCGGATTGAGGCTGCCGCCCATGATCACGATGCCTTTGGTCAGCGACGCGAACTCTGGATCGATGGAGACGGCCAGCGCGATGTTGGTCAGCGGCCCGGCGGCGTAGATGGTCACCTCATGCGGATGCGCCCGCACTTCGCGAACAAGAAAGTGTGCGGCGTCTTCATCGAGCGGCTTCGTCGACGGCAGGCCTTCGAGCATGGGCGGAATCTCGTAGGGCCCGTGGGATTCAGGTTTGGCTGCGCCGGTTGCGGAAGTCGCCACGACCCCTCCCCATGCTCCAAGCCACGCCACTTTGCCGTAGAGAGCTTCCTGCATGCGCGTCCTTTCCTGGTCTCGGACGAGGGGAAAAACCGCACCGCGAACGACGGGAACATCGCTGTGACCGGTCAGCTCCAGCATGCGCAGGGTGTGCAGCGTCTCTTCATCGCGCCAAGCGTCGCCCGTCACCATGGTGATGCCCAGCACCTCGACGTCCGACGCCTGCAAGAGCGCAAGCATGGACATCTGGTCCGAACCACCCGGGCCGGCGCCGTCCTGATCGATCAGCACCATCCGCTTTTGCGCGGGGCATGTCGAAACACAAGCGAACGCGAGCAGCGCGAGAAAATGTTTCTTCATAAATTGGATTGTGGCACAGCGCGGCCTGAAAGAGAGCATAAGTGGCCCCTGGCCTCGCTTAACGTTGATTTCTTGTTCCCTTGGTCCCTTGTTCGCTCGGTCCCTGCTTTACCTCCGTCCAAACCCTCGCGGCTTGAACGCCGGGGCGACCGGCAGATCGGTCTTGCCTTCTGGATAAACCACGAGGAAGCGGTTCGCCCCTTCGCCCACGCTGGCAGTCTCAACACCCGGGAGCGTCCGGCAGACCATGTGCAGCATGCGCCGCTCGCGGCTGTTCATGGGAGGAAAGCTGTAGGGCACTCCGGTCTGGCGCACCTTTTCCGCAGCGGCCTCGGCGGAGAGCCGTAGCTCCTCAGCGCGCAGGGCCTTGAAGTTGCCGGCGTCAAAGCTGACCATGTGGTGCTCGTGATGGTCGAGACGCAGCATTTGCGCGGCCAGGGTCTCAAGCGCCCGCAGCAACTCGCCGTTGTGCTGGATCACGAGCGGCACATCGGGCCCGGCCAATTCAACCGAGATTTGCCGTGGCGCCGCGCCTTCGCCTTCACTCGCGCCGTCCGACGCGCTGATGCGGTACTTCAGGCGCATTCCGCCCAACTTGTTCAGGGTATTCAGGAATCCAGCGATTTTTTGTGCAGATTGCTGCAGGTCGTCGATTGGCATAACAAATAAGTATCGCAGAGCCGGGCGGCCCGGCACATTTAGGTTACAGGATAGAAGAGCAGTCAGTCAGCCCCTGAACGGCCTGTCGATCAGGCTGCATGCGGGACGCAAAATGCTACCGTTGATTTGGATCCTTCCGGGACCGCCTGGAACTCAATGTTGCGCAAGCCCTTCCACCTGTCGATGCGCCGCCTGCTTCCAACTCTGTTGTTGTTCGCGCTGATTGCCGGCGCGCCGCTCGCTCGCGCGCAGGGCGGACCGCCGTTTATTGGCGACGACCCAGGGACTCCCGGCAATCACCATTGGGAGATCAACTTTGGCTGGATCGCCAACCACAATCCCGGCCAGTCGTATTATGAGATTCCCGACGTCGACCTGAACTACGGCTGGGGCGATCGAATCCAGCTCAAATACGAGTTGCCCCTTGCGGCGGCTACGGATCCGAATCACTCAACGGGTGTAGGGCTCGGCGAATCGTACCCGGGAATCAAGTGGCGCTATTTTGAATACCATCGCGCCGGCCAGCCCAAGACGGATGAGAATCTGCTCTTTTCGCTGGGCACATACCCGCAGGCGATGATCAATAATCCCACCAGTTCCGTGCCGCGCGGTATCGTGCAGCCCGGCCCGCAATACTATCTGCCCATCGAAGCCACAGCACAAGTGGGATGGCTTGCGCTTAACGGAGAGGTAGGCCGATGGATCGGCAACAAAAATGTGCCCGATCAGTGGGGCCGCGGCTTGATCGCCGGACACGAATTCAACGATCGTACGGAGATCTACGCCGAGCTCTATGACTTGCAGGCGATCAATCGCATTGGTGACCAGGAGAAACAGCGCTCATTCACGCTCGATCTCGGCGGGCGCCAGACCCTTGGCCAATCCGGCCATCTTCGCCTGCTGTTTATGGGCGGCCGCGCCATTCAGGCGGTCACGCGCACCAACGGAGAGCCCAGTTGGATCGCCTACGTTGGACTTCAACTCCTGCTGGGACCCAAGGAAAAGGAAACGCCGGGCAACAAGCCCTGAGCGGCCGTGCCGTTCACGCTGGAGCTGCGACCGTCATGGGCCGAAGCCGCGGTTCATGTCCCAGAGAGGATAGTGCGGCAGCGCGCCGGCGGGATCGCGGATAAACAGGGCGGTTTGTGCCACGCGGTCACGCATGCGCTGTTTCGCCGCGGCTCCAACATCGCGGCGACCAAGCGCCGGGGCCTGCGCTCCGGAACGTACCGTGCCTTCAGATGGGATAAGACCTTCTGCAATCAGAAGCCGCTCTTCGCCGCGCAGCATGAACAAGTTGGATAGAGATTCGCGAAGGCGGCGGATCTTCTGCTTTCCGAAGCGCGTCTCCCAGCGTCTTTCGACGCCGGCAGTGACGTTGAAGTAGTTTTCGCGAGCCAGCTGGCCAAGCGGGGACAGGCGAACCGGTTTGCCGCGGTGCGGGGCCGGCGCCGATTCCACGACGATAAAAGGCTTGATCTGCCATCCGATCCCGGAGGTCTCTGGAGAACAACCGGTCAAGCGCGGAATCTCGCTTTCGGGAATTGGCTGATCGCTGAGCACGCGCAAAGTGTTCGCGCACAGCCACAATGGCACGCGCGATTCGCGCTGGAACTCCATCGTGAACGCGAACAGAAGTTGTGAAAGCAGCGCGGGCAACGGCAGAGCAACTGCGTCACGCGTCGTGCGCGTTTTGGATGTCAAGTCCATTTCCCATTGACCGGGAATTCCATGGGGCAAGTCGACATCCAGCTGGGCGGCGATGTCTTCGAGCGACACGCGGAGTGTTCCGATGGCGTCTGAGCCGAAGCGTGCCAGCCAACGATCTTCGATTTCATCGAGCAACAGCGTCCAGATTTCTATGGCCCGGCGGCCTTTTGCGGTGGGGCGAACGATCCAGCCGGAGCGAATGCGGCGACCACTGCCCCATCCATCGCGCAGAAGACGGCCGGCGAGGCGGTGGGGCCGCGCGGGGATGGGGCGATCGTCTGCGGAATCGGCTTCAAGCGTAATAAAACCCCAGCGCTCCAGGCAGCCCAATTCGAACTTCACCCTCTTCTCGGAAGACAGGGATTGAACAGCCAAGTTGCGCACAGACGAGCTGGCGCCTGCAAGGAAGCGCATCAAGGTGAACCAAATTACGAGGGACAGAGACGCTCCAGCGTAACCCGACTCCCGCATCTGTTTTTCAAACTTGTCGTCGAGTTCAAGCGTGAAAGCGATCAGCGCCTGCGACAACCAGGCAGACAGTGGGCGGTTGGATTCAACGGCCATTCTCGATTAGCTTACCCGCACTGGAGTTGGCCGTTCTACCGCGACGATGTGAACACTACGAAAGCAATGGCCGGAGCAAGGATTCTTGGCCGCGCCCCAAGCGGACTGCTAAGTCCGCGCCGCCGCAGGAGCCCGTCTAAAGAAAACTGCGCCACAGATTAGCAAACCAGTCACGAAGAATGTGATTGCGGCAATGGCCGTGATGACGGCGAAGTGCAGCACGGATCGAAATTCAAAGCTCGGGACGCCCATGCTCTTATACGACTTGAACATTCCGCCCATCAGCGCCAATGCAGGCACGACAATCGTGATGACGCGAATTTGACCCCGCGAATAGGGCTGTGCGGCCGGCAGTTCAGACGGCTCGGTTGCGCGATACCACATCCATATCCACACCACAACAACGGCCAGGCCCAACAGTGAGCTGCAGTCCTGCAGCACCTTGTACATATGCACATTTCCTTCCACGGGCAAGTGGATGGCCATCCTGAGGAAGCTTATATGCCGATACGGCCAATAGAACGGGTGTGTGAACGAATCCCAAAAAATATGCGTTGCTAACCCTACCAGGATGGAGACCACAATCAATGCCAGCCGCGCCGGTGGCCAGAAGGTAAAGCTGCTCGCCCTTGGTTTCAGTCGCGCGCGAAATCCCTTCGGCAAAAGGACGGTGAACGGCTGCTCAACAAAGGCATAAAACAGCCAAAGCGCGACCAGGCTCAAAGGCAAATCAACAAGAAACATGCCCTGCAGGGAGTGGGCGTAGAGTCCGTGCCCGCTGAGGAAGAAGAAATAAGCGAAATCGGGCGCGAAGCATCCTGCAAGGAGAGCCGACATTTCAAGGCGCGTTCTTTGAAAAGGCCATATGGCGGCTGCGTGAGAAAGCGTAAAAGGCATTGTTTCAAGTATCTCGCATGTCGCTCGAGGGTTCCGGATCGCTTGAGGCTTCGCCGCCGGTTGATGCGCTTGATATCATGCTGCTGAAAATGTTTCCAGGAGAAGTCGTCATGCGCCCGTTTTCCTTCGTGCCAGTTTGCTTTTTTGCTTTGGGATCTATCACTGCTAACGCGCAGATGGCACGGCAACTCACCGGCGAAGCCATCCAGAAGGCTGCTCCAGCCCAGGGGGCACTGCAGGCGCTCACACCGCCCATGGGCTGGAACAGCTGGAATTTCTTTCATGGCAATGTGACCGACAAGGACATTCGCAACGCCGCCGATCAACTCGTCGCCACCGGGATGAAAGATGCGGGCTACGTCTACGTCAACATCGACGACACCTGGGAGGGCGAGCGAGATGCCGATGGCGTGCTGCACACGAATGCAAAGTTCCCCGACATGAAAGCGCTGGCCGACTACGTGCACTCGAAGGGGCTCAAGCTCGGCATCTATTCATCACCAGGGCCGAAAACGTGCGCGGGTTTCGCCGCTTCGCTCGATCACGAGCCCCAGGACGCCGAGCTTTACGCTTCATGGGGTGTCGATTACCTCAAGTACGACCTATGCAGCTTTATCCCTGCGGTAATGCAGGCGCAGGCGCCCGCCGACAAAGCGGCACAGATGCGCTTGATGGTCGCGGCCTACGAGAAGATGGACAAGGCGCTCAAAGCGACGGGCCGTCCCATCATCTACTCGTTGTGCCAGTACGGGTGGGACGCGGTGTGGGAGTGGGGTCCGAAGGTCGGCGCCAATCTATGGCGCACTACGGGCGATATTCAGCCCAACTGGCAAAGCATCTACTCCATCCTCAACGAGCAAGCCGGGCTTGCGAAATATGCCGGACCCGGCCACTGGAACGATCCCGACATGCTCGAAGTCGGTAACGGCAAGCTGTCGCTTGCGGAGAATCGCACGCACTTTTCCATGTGGGCCATGCTGGCCGCGCCGCTGCTCGCCGGCAACGACCTACCCAACATGACGCCTGACGTCCGCGCGATCCTCACCAACCGCGACGTCATCGCCATCGATCAGGACCGCCTGGGCCGCGAAGCCACGCACGCCTACTCCGATGGCGAAGTCGACGTCTGGACGCGACATTTGGCAGATGGCTCCATGGCCATCGCCGTCCTGAATGCTGGATCTGACCGCTACTCCACACACCCATTTCACTTGAGCCTGGCCGCGCTCGGCCTGCATGGGCCGCAAAAGGGCAAGGACCTTTGGACGGGCAAGCAAATTACCCTGACCAACGATATGCCGCTTGAAATCGCGAGCCACGACATTCTGCTGGTGCGGATTCCGTCGCAAAAATAGACCCGCCATCGCGTCGCCATACGGCCTTTTCACCGGGCCAACGATATCGTCGCCGGAATCGCAGATTTTTATTTCTACTCACCACCAAAACCGGTTAGAGTAATCCCCAACGGCTCCCTCCCGCCGCACCATTTGTGACGCTTTGATTGCGCCGCTGTGGGGCTTGCTGTCCGTTATCGGATCAAGATCTTTTTGCCCATCCTTCAAGAGGCCTTGCCATGAGCGACATCAAATGCACCCGCTGCGGAGCGGCGAATGAGCCCAACGCCGCGTTCTGCGGAACCTGCGGAACGCCGCTTCCTAGTCAACTACCGCAGCCGCCTTCACCTCCAGCAAACCAGCCTTATTCCGTGCCTCAGCCGCCCGCGTCGAACCAGCCACAACCACCCGGCGCCTATGTACCACCGCCGCCGGGCGCGATTCCTGCCCCGCCGGGAGTCTATCCGCCGCCCCCCGGCGTTTATCCTCCCATGGGCCCCGGGGCACCCCCGCTCGGGGTCCAGGTGCTCGGAACCAACACCAAGTGGGCGATCGGGCTGGGCATTGCCGCCTTGTTCTGCTGCGGACCCTTCACCGCGATTCCGGGAATTTTTCTTGCCAAGAAAGACATGGACGATTTCGCCTCAGGGCGCGCGCCGTTTCTAAACGAGAGCTCGGCCAAGGTTGCGTTTTACCTGAACGTCGCTGCTTTGATTCTTTCCGTGATCGGGATCATTTTCTTTTGGGGCCGGGCATTTCACGGTCTTTGAGTCAACCAGGGAGGCCTCGATGTACGGCCGCGCCGACAAATCGGTTGCTGTGGGACTTCTGGCGATAGCCTGCTCGATTCTTGCCATTGCAGCCTGGCTCAAACCTGCGGCCATCGGCTATGGAACGCATATGCAGCTCGGCTTGCCGCCCTGCAATTTTTTGCGCCTCACGCATCTGCCCTGCCCCACGTGCGGCATGACGACGTGTTTTGCCTGGGCCATCCGCCTGCAATTTCGCAAGGCGTTCCTGGCCAATCCATTTGGCGTACTGGCGTTCTTCGGCACGGTCTCTCTCATTCCGTTGGCCATCGTTTTGCTTTGGCGCCGCATTTCGTTTCGCCGCATCACTGACCACGCATGGTTCAACAAAGCTGTCTATGCCTCGACTGCACTTTTATTTGCGAGCTGGGTTTTCAAGCTGGCGGAGTTTAAGTTCGCGGGTTATTGATCTCCCCGCCCTTCCATCGAAAAAGGAGTTTCTATGGCAACCATCGCACCTCCGCTGATTTGTCCGCACGGACATGGGCCCGGAGTGCCTGGTTCGCGATTCTGCACCTTTTGCGGGGCAGTGCTCATCGTCCCGGCTTCATCGGGGCAAGCATCCGCACCGCCTGTGAACTCGACGCCCGCCGTCGCGCCGCCGCAGGCAAATGGCGGATGGCAAGCTGTGAATACCGGGCCAGCGCAGGAAATGCCAGCACCTCCGGCCCAAACACCCGCCGCGCCTCAATGGCAATCCGCGCCGTCAACAGCAGTCCAGCCGCCGCAATGGCAGCCCGAGCCCGTGGCACCCGTTCCGCCAGTCTCGTCAGGCCCCATTCCGGCGCCGTCGTCTACGCAGGCCGCACCGGTCGCGTCAAACCAGCCAGTACCCTGCAAAACGTGCCATAACACCGGGACCGGGCTCGGCGAAGACGTTCTGGTCTGCCCTGAATGTAGTTGGCTACGTCCGCTGCTTCCCGGCTACCAGCTCGATCGCTCGGTTTTCCTCTGGGCGCAGGACGGACAGGCGATGACTCATCTGCAAAGCATCTCCGCGCTGCATACCGCCGCGAAGTCTGTCTCGGAGAAGGTAGGCCGTCCTTGGATCGAATCAACGTTCAACGGCATTCGCCTCGGCCCCAGGCAGTTCCCCGATATCTGGATTCGAGCCGTGCTGGCCGCGCGCATTCTGGGCCTGCCCCGGATGCCCGATGTCTATATCTCGGGCGATTCGCAGTGGAACACCTACACCTACGGCACCGACACCAGCGCGTTTATCGTCCTTGGCACGGCCATCCTCAACAACTTCCAGAATGACGATCTGCTCTTCGTTCTCGCGCGAGAGATGGGGCACTGCCGCGCCGGCCACGCACTCTGGAAAACGGTGGCTCGTTTCCTTGTCGGAGACGATAGCGTGCGCAAAGGTTTGCTCTCCGGCGGCGTGTTGAATGCCATCAGTCTCAGCCCCACAAAATGGGTTCAGGATGCGGTAGACCTGCCGCTGATGGCATGGTCTCGTCAGGCGGATATTACTGCGGATCGCGCAGCGCTACTCGCCATCGGCGATGAAGCTCTGGCGCGCCGGGTAATTTTGGCGTGGTCCATCCGCTCCGCTCGGCTGCTGAAGCAAGTCAACATCGAGGAATGGATGAAGCAGGAAGAAGCGAGCGACGATCAGATGACGCGCTTCTCAGAAATGACAACCACTTCCTCGATGTACACGACGCGGCGCCTGCGGTTGCTCAGCCAGTCGGCGCGCGAGCCTGAGCTCGTACGCTGGAGCCAGACCATTCAGCCGATTCGCAAGCGCCTCATGCCGCCGCCTCAGCCGCCAATCTCAGGCCTGACAGCTGCCGCGCCTGCGGTTCGGCGTCCTCTGACAGCTCCGGGCGCCGCACCGGCACATGCGCCCACTCTGGCGAGCGCCCCTGCGCCACCACCGCCGGACTCCATTCGCGTTCTGTGCAACAAATGCCAGACCGCGATGCGTATTCCTCTCTCCGCTTTGCGCGGCAAACCGTCGCTGAACGTGCGTTGTCCAAAATGCCAGAACATTTTTACACTGCGGCCGAAGTCCGCGTCTCAAGCATCGGCTCCTGGTACCGGAGCCAATCCAACCACCCCGCCGGTGTCCCCCTCCGCATCGGCAAAGCCGGTCGCCCCCCCGCCAACCGCATCTCAACAGGCAATGTCGGCGGCAACCGCCGGCAAAAAGCCAATGCCGGCTGCCGCGCCCGCGCCTTCGAGTGCAAAAGCAAAACTGCCCGCGAAGCCCGAACCGTCCGCCGCTACGCATAAACAAACAAGGTGACCCAAAAAGAAAAGAGAGGCTAATGTATGCCAGACGATCCTAATGAAGTTGTCGTGATTGTCCCCGATGCCGCGAACTCACCGGACGGCTCAACCCCCGCCGATACCGAACCTGAAATTGTAGAAATCTTCGATCCAGCGGCTGACCCTACCGGAAGCACCGATCCAGATGCGGTGGTCGTTGAGGCCGCCCCGGACGGCCAGGAAGAAGTCTTCGTCGTCGACCCTGACGCCATTGACCCGAATGCCGACCCAAGCGCTCAAACCGATCCAACAACTGACCCGACAAGCCAGACCGATCCCACGAGCGATCCCAGTGGCGACGCGCCAGCCGTGGTCGATCCCATCTCAACCACGCCCGGGGACAGCACGAGCGACCCGGGCCCCGATGGTTCTGTCGATCCCACCGGCAGCTATTCTGATCCCAGCGAAACGCCAGTTGCGGGCGATCCCGGTTCCGGCGATCCAGGCTCAGGTGATCCCGGCTCGGAAGGCTCAGTCGACCCAATCAGCTCATCAGAACCTGGAGACGGGTCGACATCGCCCGACGGCAGCGATCCAACTGATCCGACTGCGGGAAGCACCGACGATCCGTCTGCAGGAGGAGTGGTCGGCAACGATCCCGATTCGACTACCGCGACCGACTCCGACTCGACCAGCTCCACTGACCCATCGCAATTGACCAGCGATCAGGACACGCTCCAGCAGGACGAACAGCAAGAGGCTCAGGACGTCCAGTCCGGCGATTACACAGCCGCTTCCAACGATGCCCAGACGGCCTATCAGCAATCTGAAACCGTGGCCGATGAAGGCGGTCCCGACAACACCGACGAAACCTGGACAGCGCAGCTTGATGAAAGCTACGCCGCATCGGACCAGCAGACCGCGCAAGAGGACGCGACAACCGCCGCAAGTTACGCCGACGACACTACCGGCAATCCGGACACGGATGCAGCCGACGCGCAGCTCTATGGCGATGCCGCCGCGAACGAAGAACAAAGTGCCGACAACATCGGCGCCGAAGGCGAGTACGGAAGCTCAACCGGCGAGGAAATGGACACGCCGACCGATGCGGAGGATGCGCCGGTCGACGACACACCCGTTGATGACACGCCTGTTGATGATGCACCGGCCGATGACTCAACTGTCGACGACGATTCGTCGTCGAGCTGAAGCTAGATAGCCCGCCCGAGGCACACTGCGAACCAGCCCCGCTCGTCGGTCCAGGTTGCCTCGGCGCGGAATCCCGTCTCCGCAAGCAGCGCCTCGGCCTGTCCCGGCCGATATTTGTAGCTGTTCTCGGTGTGGATGGTCTCGCCGGCGGCGAATTCGACAGTCATGTCCAGCTCGCCCATACTCACCTGCTGGGCACAGCGGCTCACTAGGTGCATTTCCATTCGCGACTTCGCCTTGTTCCACACCGCGCGATGTGCGAAAGCTTCCGGATCGAAGTCCGCGTCGAGTTCGCGGTTCAGGCGCACCAGCATGTTGCGATTAAACTTCGCCGTTACGCCCTGCGCGTCATCGTAGGCCGCAACGAGCATGGCCTCGTCCTTCACAAGGTCGACACCCAAAAGCATCGAGTCGCCCCGATTCAACCCAGCCCGCACGCGATGCAACAGTCGCGCCGCCTGGTGCGGCTCAAAGTTCCCAATGCTCGATCCGATGTAGAGCACGAGGCGGCTCTCATCCGTGTCCATTGCGCCCAGGTGGAACTTGCGATCGTCGCCGTCGGTGTAATCCATTACGCGTGGCGCGACCGTCACACCGGAAATCTCGCGCTCGATGCACCGTTTCGCAACCTCCAGCGCGCTCGCCGAGACATCCACCGGCTCATAAACGACTGCATCCTGGCGCTCAACTGCGGCGCGCAGCAGCAGGCGTGTCTTCTCTGCCGATCCAGCGCCCAGCTCCGCGATGCGAAGCCGCCGGCCATCACTCGCCTGCTCGACAATCTCTCCCGAACCCAGGAAGAATATGCGGCGCTCGGTGCGCGTCACATAATATTCGGGCAGTCTGGTGATGGCCTCGAAGAGTTTCGAGCCTTCGCAATCGTAAAACAGCCACGCAGGCAGCCGTTTGGGCCGCGAGCCTAGTCCCTCTCGGACCACGCTGGCGACACGTTCGTCGATTTGTAAAGCTGGAACAGGGGAAGCTGCTGCGGTCATGGGCTCTCGGGTGATGCGACTTCAATTTGGATGCAACCGGGACACTTATGTCGCCAGCCGGATTCCGGAAAACTGCCATCGGGTTTCGGGAGAGAAGAAGTTGCGGTAGGTCGCTCGGATGTGCCGCTCCGGCGTTACGCAGGATCCGCCGCGCAAAACCATTTGCCCGCTCATGAATTTGCCGTTGTACTCGCCCAGCGCGCCATCAAGCGGTTTGAAACCGGGATAACCCAGGTACGCGCTGCTCGTCCACACCCAACAGTCCCCATACCACTTCGTGGCGTTCTTGTTTTGGATGAGATCGGTGGGCGGGAGCGGCATGAGGTTTCCAGAATCGAGCAAATTGCCTTCCACCGGCTTACCCTCGACCGCAGCCTCCCACTCAAATTCCGTGGGCAGTCGCAGACCGGCCCAGCGCGCGTAAGCGTCTGCCTCGTAATAACTGACCTGGCTCACAGGCACGGCTTCGAGTTCTTTGAGCGGGAACTCTCCGCGCAGTGTAAATACGCTCCACATGCCGTCGGTCTCGGTCCAGTAGAGAGGCGCGCGCCAGCGATTGGCCTTCACCGCGTCCCAGCCCGCAGAGAGCCACAGCTCTGGCTTGCGGTAACCGCCGTCAGCCATAAACTCCGCATACTCGCCGCACGTCACAAGCCTGTCGGCCAGTGAATAGGACTCAAGCCAAACGCGATGCCGCGGCATTTCATTGTCGAAGCAGAATCCCTCGCCGGAACTCCCTGCCTCCCTCAATCCACCGTCAAATTGCGCGAAGCCAAGCGGCCCGGCCTGGTCCCTTGTAGCGCCGGCGTCCTCGCCGGCTGTCGTGCGGGCGTCCTCGCCCGCATTCCTCAATTTCTGTTCCCTATTCCCCATTCCCTGTTCCCTGTACTTCGGTCTCAGCGGATTGGTATAAAACGCATTCAGAATGTCGGTCAGCAGCAATTCCTGGTGCTGCTCCTCGTGGTTTGCGCCGAGCTCGATGCGCCGCAACGCTTCGGGTTCGGGTTCGCGCTCAAATAGCCGCTCCATCGCGGCGTCCACGTGCTCGCGGTAACATCGAATCTCTTCGAGCCCTGGCCGCGAAAACGATGATCGCAGGCGCTTCTCGGGAAATGCCGAGAAACCTTCGTAATAGCTGTTGAAGAGCCATGGGAAGTCCTCGTTGAAGAGCCGGTAACCGGGCAGAAACTCCCGCAGGACGAATGATTCGAAGAACCATGCGGTGTGTGCCAGGTGCCACTTGGCCGGCGAGGCCTCAGGACACGACTGCACCATCATATCCTCGGCTGAAAGCGGCTCGCACAAACCGATCGAGCTGCGCCGTACTTGATTGAAACGGTTGAGAATCGCCGATCCGGCGCCGGATAAAGTGGTTGTACCCACGGTCCCCCTCCCGCATCCGCTGAGTGTAAAGCATTTCGATGCGGCGCACTGCGATTTTGACGCCTTTACCGCCTCGGAGTCGCATTTTGTGCGCGGCACCAATACCTACGTATCGAATCGCTCCTTTCCACGTGTGCGCTCGACCGCTACACTCCATTTGCCCGCCTCCTTTGGACTGGATAGGCCGATTTAACCGTTAATCCTACTGGTGTTACTGGCATTTGACTGTGAATGGTGGTTTAATCCCTGCCAGAGATTTTTAAAAGGGGCTTTCCCTTCTCAGGCGGAATGGCGGGAGAAAAGATGCTGAGGTCTGGTCCGCTGCGCATTCAAATCGGGGCACTTTTCGCGCTCTTTCTGGCGGTTCCGGGGAGTTTGCTGGCCCGGGCGAGCGGCCAGTCCGCGCCTCCCGCCCCTCCATCCGCTCCAGCCACCCCATCCGCTCAAAGCTCGACTGCCCTGGCCCGCACCCCGCCGACCGCCGAGGAACTCGGCGACTCGTTCACAGCCCGCCAGCACTATCAGGCTGCCATCGACGCGTACTCCAAAGCGCCTGAAATGACGGCTGTTCTTTGGAATAAGATGGGCATCGCCTACCAGATGATGTTCAATTCCAAAGACGCCACTCGCTGCTACAAGCAGTCGCTTCAAATGGATCCGCGTGATCCTCAGGTCCTGAACAATCTCGCCACGGTCTACGCCTCTGTCAAGGATTACGGTCAGGCCGACCGTCTCTACCGAAAGGCGCTCAAACTCGACCCCAAATCCGCGATTGTCCTGAAGAATCTTGGCACCAATCTGCTTGCCGAACACAAATACAACAAAGGCTGGGAGGCCTACCAGCAGGCTTTGGCCATCGATCCCGAGATCTTTTCCAACCATGACACTCCGTCTGTCGACAACCCATCTTCGATCGCGGACCGTGGCGCCATGAACTATTACATGGCGGCTGGCTGCGCGCGCGCAGGCTATGCCGATTGCGCACTGCAGTATTTGCGCATGGCACTGGACGAGGGATTTACAACGCGCAGGAAGGTCGCGAATGACGTTGAATTCGCCAGCTTGCGCTCGAACCCCGCCTTCAAACAACTCATTGAAGAACAGCAGCGCAGGCAGTAAGCCCCCTCAATCCAAGCCCCCTGGGTTCTCTCGTCGTCTCCTGACGCTCCTTGGGCGTCTATCTCTTAGGTTGGCTTTCCGCCTTCCCGGGTGAATTTGATGATGAACCGCCTCTTGCCCTCATTCGTGATTGCCGTTGCCTTCGCCGCGGCAGCCTGCGCTCAGGATCCCGGTTCCGCGCCCGCATCGGTCCAAAACCCAGGCCAGAGTGAAAACCCCGCGGCCGGCGGCTATAGCCAGCGCGGCGGCCGGGGTGGATACGGTGGTGGGATGGGTGGCGGCATGATCGGCCGCGGCCTGATGGGCACTGTCACAGCAGTAACCGCCGATCACTACACCATCAAGACCGACTCCGGCGATGTCTACACGATCCACTTCACCTCGGACACGCGGATGTTCAAGCGCCAGGCCAGAGCCGGAGGGCCGGGTGAGGGTTGGGGCGGGAATCAAGGCGCAGGCGGCGACCAGGCCGAGGGTGGACATCGCGGAATGGGCGGCGGCAATCCTCCGCAACAAATCAGCGCCACCGACATCAAGGCCGGTGACGTCATCAACGTCATGGGAGAGACTGACGCCACTGCAAAAAGCGTGAACGCCAGAGCCATCGCGCTCATGGATCAGCAAACTGTCGACCAGATCCACGCCATGGAGGCGAACTTCGGCAAGACCTGGCTGATGGGAAAGGTGACCGCCATTGACGGCACAAAGATTACCCTGATGGGCACGATCGACAGTGCGCCGCACACAATCGTTGCTGATGAGAACACTGAGTTCCGCAAGCGCCGCGATCCCATTACGCTTGCCGATATTCAGGTGGGCGACACCGTCCGCGCCGAAGGCGCACTGAAGGATGGAATCTTTACCGCGACCACGGTCAGCGTCTTTGGCATGCCGGGCGGCGAAACGCCACAGGTTCCGCGCGGCGCGCCACCATCAAGCACTTCGCCCCAATAACACGGCTCTATTCCACTGACTGCAGCGTCCACGCTCCGTTGCTCAGGACAAATGTAGCTTGCCGCAGCGCGCTCAACTTGTTGCCGGGATTGTGCGCCATGTCTGCGAGTGGTTGCGGCAATCCATCAAGATTCACGTCTTCAGTAAACGACGCGATTCTCGTGTCACCCACCGACTGAATATCTCCCACATCCCGCGCCTTCAAATGATTCGTCGCCACGCTCTGGACGACGATGACAAAGTGCGGATCGGTCGGGCTGTCGGGGCGCCATTGAATCACGCTTCCACCGCCCGCCAACGTGACGACCTTCTTGCCGTCGGGCGTCAGCGTAAAGTCGCCCCAGTATCCGTTCGGATATCTTTTCGTTTCCGTCCAGTATTTGGCCGTCACTCCCTGCTGCATGCCTGTATCGTTCACCGTCACGCTCACTGGCGCAGCAGCGGTCTGGTCATACTTGGCCTGAATCATCGTCAATGCCTGGGCCTGCGTCAGATCCGGCGCCGACTTGCATCCCGCCATCCACAATCCGCTCGCCAACGAAACCAGAACTCCCAAAACCTGCAACTTCACCGCGTTTTTCACATTCCCTCCCTAAACCACCTGAGTGGCCCGGATGATTAGACAGCGTTGAACGGCACGCATTCTTTCGCCCCGCCATTTTTCATCTACTTTCCTCCGCTGTCAATGGAATTGAAAGTGACCCCGCTCACAGGTCAACGTGCGAGAGGCAACCGAGGGAACGCAGATTGACGGATGGGAATCATTCATGTCTCGCCTGCTGGGCTCAGGACTGGACCGCGTAGAAGCTCAATGCCGCATCGCCTTGCTCGAGCAAGCGAGTTCGCCTCAGGCTGCCGTACCGCTCGCCGAGCGCGGACTTCCGCCGGTGTTCGGCAATCACCACCGCACTTGGCGCCAGGATCGTCTGCGTCGTTCCGCCCAGCAATTCCAACGCGATGGAGTACTCTTCGGCCTCGTCATACGGAGGGTCAAGAAACACTACTTCGTTTTTTTCTTGTCTTGGATTGGGTCCGATGACCGAACGAAGAAACGCGCTTACGCTTTTTCTGTGCACGCTCACGCCCTCGCCGATTCCAAGCCGCGCCAAATTCCCATCCAGAACCTTCAGCGCCGCCGCAGCGCGCTCCACAAACGCAACGCGCGCGGCCCCACGGCTCAGCGCCTCCAGCCCCACCGCGCCCGAGCCGGCATAGAGATCAAGAAAAGCGGCGCCCTGAATCCGGGGCGCAAGCACGTTGAAGAGCGTCTCGCGCAAACGGTCACTGGTGGGACGCGTGCTCATTCCCGGCGGTGCGGCGAGCGTGCGCGAGCGGTACGTTCCGGCGATAATGCGCATCGCCAACCAGCATAGCGGAACCGCACGCATCCGGAGCTTCACTCTTTCACTTCTTCTCCTTCACTCTTTCACCCTTCCACTCCCATTGCTCCCCGGCCTTCCCACCTTCCTCTACAATCGATCTATGCGTGGCTGGTCCATTCCGCTGGGCCGATGGTTGGGTGTGGAGATGCGCGTCCACATCTTCTTCCCTCTGCTCATCCTGGTTTTGTTTGCCATCAGCGGTTCTGACGGTTGGCCTCGCGCCCTTGTGCTTTTTCTTCTTCTTGTGGCGGCCGTGGCCGTGCGTGAGACGGCACGGATCATCGCGGCGGCGTGGCTGGGCCTTCGCCTCCGTGCCATTCTGCTCTTGCCCATTGGCGGCCTGTTTGCCTACGCCAATCCCGAGAGTCAGGAGATCGCGAGTCAAGGCAGCGGCCAGTTTGTCCTCGCGCTGGCCGGTCCTCTCGCGAACATCGGCGCGGCGCTCACCGCCGCAGGCATCATCCTTGGCGCCAGCAGCGGTGTGCCGCTCTTCGATCATCCCTTCATCACGGCTGGCCACCTGCTGCGCTCAATGGTGTGGATGCAGGCATCGCTGGGCGTTTTGCACTCTTCCCTGCTTATCCCCTCGATTGCGGCCGCCTCATCCGCAACAAATTCGCGCGGACCCATGGATCTGCGCAGGCCAGCCGCGCCGTATCCGGCCTCGGCCAGGTGCTCGCTCTTGCTGCCATCCTCGGCGGCATGTGGGCGCAGGAGCCATGGCTCATCCTCGCCGGCTTCTTCATCATGATCGGCGCACAAATCGAGGATCAGGGCGTCTTCTTCCAGTCCGTCGTTGACACCGTGCGTATGCGCGAAGTCATGCTCACCGACTTTGCCACGCTCTCGCCGTCTGACACGCTCGCGGACGCGCTCTACCGCTGCGTGCACTCGCTGCAGGAAGATTTTCCCGTGGTGCGCGGCCCGCAACTGGTCGGCATCGTATCGCGCCAGCGCATCCTCGAGGCGTTGCGCAACGACGGCAACGGCTACGTTCAGTCCGTCATGTCGCGCGCGTTCCAGGTCGCCCGGCCAGAAGACACGCTCGGCACCACCATTCGCCGCCTCACCGCAGGCCACGGCCTCGCGCTCATTCCCATTACCGAAAGCGGGAAAGTCGTCGGCATCGTCAGCGTGCAGAACCTGATGAGTTCGATGTCTCTGCTCGCCGAGCAACGCCGCATCGAGCGCCAAGAAGCTGAGAACTAGTGGCTGCTATGAGCGATTAGCTGATAGACGGCCAACCCAATTTTGTCCGGCGGATCGACGTATCGGTTTCATTAAAAGCAGATTCGTTCGCAGGTTCGGCCCACGCTGATGAGGAGCGCGGTAAGTGCGGAGGCGATATGAGCATCCTGAGTAGGAGATTGTTTCAAGCCGCTTGCATCATGCTTTTGGTGGCGTTGCTCCCTCGCGGATTGGCGCAGACGTCTCGGCCGTTGCGAGAGCGAGTACCGAGCGCCGATCCGAAAAACTACGGTGCCGTGAAGGAAGGAAAAGATTGGAGGAATCCCTACCTGATTGTCTGCGCTAACGGAATAGAAGTTCTTGGAGTGACTAATACCGAGAGCCCGATTACTGTTGATTCAGTTGCGCCACTCTTGGACGGTTTACCGGATTCGGCATGGCCCTACGGGCTTATTGCGGCGGTTCAGGATAACGGAATATTGTCGTCGGAGCGGGACCGGCCGCTGATTGAAGCGAATCGAACGCAGCTCATCCGACTACTTAATAAGCTTGGGATCGCGATAGAGCTCTGGCCCTCTGCATAAGATCAGGCCCAGCGAAGGCGTGACCCTCCCTTAACGAGCCAATACGCAGACTGGTTGCCCCATCCTTCCGCAGCCCTATCGCGGCACGGGTCGGAAAGCGCAACGTAAACTTACGTCAGCATGGAACCCCTCGCCCCCGGCCTCTACCTCGTCGCCACTCCCATCGGAAATCTTGGCGACATCACCCTCCGCGCGCTGGAAGTTCTTCGCAACGTCGAACGCATTGCCTGCGAAGACACGCGCCAAACCCAAAAACTTCTCAATCATTTCCAGATCGAGAAAAAAACCGTCAGTTGCCACGAGCACAATGAACACGCCCGCACCACAGAACTCATCCAGGACGTAAAAGCGGGAAAGGCGATCGCTCTCGTCTCCGACGCTGGCACTCCGGGCGTGAGCGATCCCGGCTCGTGGCTCGTTCGCGAAGCCATCGCCGCTGGCGTTCATGTCTTTCCCATTCCTGGCGCCAATGCTGCTGTGAGCGCGCTGATTGCTTCGGGATTGCCCGCTGACGAATTTGAATTTCTCGGATTCCTTCCGGAGAAGGCAGGCGCGCGCCGCACGAAACTCGAAAATCTCGCCGACCCAAGCGAATCCGCGCGGACCCTGATTTTTTACGAAGCGCCGCACCGATTGCTCGATACGCTCACCGATCTCGAATCCATTTTTGGGCCGCAGCTTCAAGTCGTCGTAGCCCGCGAGCTCACCAAGATTCACGAAGAGTTTCTGCGCGGTACTGTCGCCGCAGTTCGCAGCGAGCTCGCCGGCCGTGACCGCATCCGCGGCGAAATCACATTGCTCATCGAAATCCCCGCGCGAACATCCTCACCGGACGGCGCACTGGGCGCGGCCAACGCGCGCGAAACGATCTCCACCCGCGTCGCCCGCATGACCGCCGAAGCCGGCGTCGACGAGAAGGAAGCGCTCAAGCGACTGGCTCGCGAGCTCGGCCGATCCAAAAGCGAGGTTTACCGCGAACTGCAGCGCGAGCGCGCCCGCAAGTGAGCCCCGATCGGATTTGGCGAGTTCGGCGCCTTGTCAAGAGCCGGCAACCCGTCTTCCAGCAACATCTCTCTGATTCCGCTCGAAATATATTTCTCCTGAAGTTTGCCGGTAATTCTGGCCTTTTGGCGCATACTCATCTCATGAACGAGAAAAGCCCAACCTGCGGCGAAACCAGATGCTCGAAACTCGAAGACCGCCCGAGATTTGGCACGCGGGAGTCTCATTTTTGTGGTGGGTCTGGGGCATTTCCGGCTGCATCCGGAGACACGAAAAGAATGAAATAAAAAAAATGGTGTGATTCGCCAAATATTCGCCACTTAAGTTATTTAGAATCAATAAACCGCATTCGGAAAAGTCGAAAATGTGCACGCAAATCCATCGAATTGAGGACAGACAAAGCCTTTAAAATCAATAGGCCGTACCTGAATTTGCACCTGGGCGTGATTACTCCTTAACTATCTCATTTCATGATGTTTGTTTCATTTCTTTGCTCTCATTCGGCCCGTCGCTCCGTTCACCGTTCACAGCCCACCGTTCACGATTCGCCGCCCACAGTTTTTGCCACCTCAACCAGCGTCGAGTAGAACGTTGCGCCGCCACCGATATCGGTCAACCGCTCGCTTGTGAGCGCGTTGATGTTCGCGCCGTCCGGGTGCAACTTGGCCCAGTCGAGACGTGCAGCGACCACCCCGGCAGGCAGGCTCGCGTTCAGCATCGCCGTGAGTTCAAGGGACCCGCGGTCGTTGAAAACTCGCACGCGCTCGCCCTCAACAACGCCGCGCAACTCGGCGTCGACCGGATGAATTTCGAGCTTCTGGCTTGTCCGCGCTTCCATCTTGCGGTGGCCGGGCAAATTCGCGAACGTCGAGTTCATGTAGTTGTCGCTCTTGCGCGCCAGCAGTTCGAGAGGATATTTCTTGGCCGTCTCGCCCCAACGCGATTCGAACGGCGGAACGAAATTCGGAAGACCGTCCTGGCCCGCTGCAGCAAGCGTTTCCGAGAAGAATTCGATCTTGCCCGACGGCGTTGCAACTCGTCCAGAAGTAAAAGGGCGGAGCCCATCGCGATGAAACGCCAGTGGAATGTGCCCTTCGCGCTCCAGATCTTCGAAGGTGATGTGCTCCATGTTCGCTTTCTTCGAGTGGCCGTCTTCGCCAATCGAAAGCGCCTGGCGGATCATCTCCTCCGGCGTGTCACGGAAGCAGGCTTCGGTGAATCCCATGCGTTGCGCAAGCCGGCCAAAGAGCCAAACATTGGAGCGCGCGTCGCCTGGCGGTTCAATGGCTTGCATCGAGAGCTGCACGAAGTAGTGTCCGTATGCGCCCTGCACATCCGTGTGCTCAAGGAACGTTGTCGCCGGCAAAATGTAGTCGGCGTAATCGGTGGTGTCAGTAAAGAACTGCTCATGAACGACGGTAAAGAGATCGTCTCGCATCAATCCGCGGCAGACCGCGTTGTGATTCGGCGCAATCGCTCCGGGATTCGAGCTGTAGACGAAGAGCGCGTGCACCGCGGGGCCGTCTTCGGCGCGTGAGCCAAGCTCGGTTAATGCGCGACCAAGCTCAGACATGTTGACCACTCGCGCAAGCCGACCGATGGGCGAGGCCAGCGCCAGATCGGGCCGCTCGAGAGCCTTCTTGTCCCACTGAAAAGCGCCCGAAGTCGAAAGCTGTCCGCCGCCGCCGCGATGTTTCCACGCGCCGGTGAGCGCGGGCAGCATGGCGATGGCGCGCACGGCTGTGCCGCCGTTCTGGCTTCGCTGCACGCCGTAGTTCAGGCGCAACATTGCCGGGCGCGTCGTAGCGTATTCTCGCGCCAGTTGCTCGATCTCCGCCGCGGTCATACCCGTCCATGCGGCTACTCGCTCCGGCGTGTACTCTCGTGCGCGTTCCGCCAGCAGCTCGAAGCCATGAGTCATTTCCTCAATGTAGGCGCGGTCTTCAAGACCCTCGTTCAGGATCACGTGCATCATGCCCAGCGCGAGCGCAGCGTCAGTGCCGGGACGAATCGCGATGTGCCAATCGGCGACCGCTGCGGTGCGGGTGCGGTAGGGATCGATGACGATGAGCCGCGCACCGTTGCGCCGTGCCTCCTCAACGAACGGCCAGAGATGAATGTTGTTGCCGTGGATGTTCGCGCCCCACGCGATGATGAGCTTGGCGAGCCGCACGTCTTCGGTCGGCGTGCCGAACTTCCTGCCGTAAACCAGGTTCCAGGCTTGTCCACCGGCCTCAGAGCAAATCGTGCGATCGAGCTGGCTTGCGCCCAGTCGATGAAAGAAACGGCGGTCCATCGATCCATAACCGAGCACGCCGATAGTCCCGGCGTAGCTGTAGGGCAGAATCGACTCTGGACCGTAGCGGTCGGCGATCTCCTTGAGCCGCACGGCGATTGCGTCGAGTGCTTCATCCCAGCTGACGCGCTCGTAGGATTCGTGCTCGCTGCCACGTTGCAGCGGACCTTTCGCCACGCCGGCTTTGCGGCGCAGCGGATAAAGGACCCGGTCTGACGCATAGACGCGATCGAGATACTTGGCCACCTTGCCGCATAGAAATCCGCGCGTGACCGGCTGCGAGGGATCGCCCTCGACTTTCACCGCGCGGCCTTCTTCATTCACAGTCACCAGCACCGCACACGAGTCGGGGCAGTCATGCGAGCAGACTGTGTGAACGATGCGGAACGGCGCGGATGCAGCCATGGAGTGATTGTAAGCTGAGCTCGGTTCCTGACGCGCTGTACACTGGACACGCTATGAGTTGCCTCTTTTGCAAGATCGCATCCGGCGAAATTCCATCCGCGCCCGTGTATCAGGACGACCTGGTTTACGCGTTCGCCGATATCAACCCCAAGGCGCCGGTTCACGTGCTGGTGATCCCGCGCGAACATGTTGGTTCGCTGGCCGAGGCCGTCGATGAACATCGGCCGTTGCTCGGGCACCTGATGTGGGTTGCGGCGGAGATTGCGCGCAACAAGGGATTGGGAAACGGCTACCGCGTGGTGGTGAATAGCGGGGAAGACGGCGGGCAGACCGTAGACCATCTTCACCTGCACGTAATGGGAGGCCGTCAAATGAACTGGCCGCCAGGCTAAGAGGCAAGGACCAAGGGAACATGAAAAAGGAAGAGGCGCGCCGAGTGGGCGCGCCTCATGTTTTGGTTCTTGCAGTCCCTGCCTTTAGAACGCTGGCTGCTGTGAAACTTCCTCTTCCTCTTCCACGCCGTAGCGGCGAAGAAGAATGGGCAAGCTTTGTGAGAAAGCCGAGCGCGGCATGACCGAATCGCATCCCGCCTCGACGGCCTTCATCTTCAGGTCGCCCTGCAGGTGATTCAGAAAGCCAATGATGGAGACGGCCTTCTTGAATTTGGATTTGAATTTGGGAATCAACGTCATGGGCTTGGCGTTCAGATTGTTGAGATCGAAGACCAGCAACGCGGGCTTCTCGTTTTCCGGCGCCTCGTAGATCCGCGCGATCGCGTCCTTGTTCTCACCTTTGATGAATTCCACTTTCACGCCGAGTTTGCGCGCCGTCTCCTGAATCTTGGCGAGGAAAAAGAGATCCTCAATGAAACAGAAGATGCGCGTGGGAGCGTCTTCGCGGATGGGGGCCGGAGGCTGCGCGGAATAAATGTCGGGATAGTACCCGCTGCTATGACCGTTGCTCGCGGTGGGAATGGTGGAGGGAGGCCCGTCGGCAACGTTGCCATTCACCACGCGATAACTGTGGTCCATGGGGCCAACAAATGCGCGGGGTCCCTTCTGGCGTCCTCTGCGCTTGCCTTGCGGCGGGCCAGAGATGCTATTGCCGGGCTGCATCGGAGGAGCCGAGCTCTTTTGGAAGAATTTCTTTTTCTTGCGGCTCTGATGTTGGTGCTGAGGCTTGTGCTGCGGGGGATGCGATTGATGCGGAGCCTGCGTTGGCGGCAAATCCGACGCCTGTCCTTGAGGCTGTTGGCCTTGCATCCCAGCCTGCTGGCTCGACTTGTTCTTGCGGCGGCGGCGACGGCGCCGATGCCCATGCGACTGCACCTGACCGTTGTCAGGAGAAGGCCCCTGTTCAGGCTGGGGCTGCGTCGGTTCTGTTGTCATAATGCGTATGCTTCCTGGTACTTTGCTTTCCGTTGTATTGAATTGCGCGTTTTACTCTTGGTTGAGCCTTTGAATGACCTTGCGCAGGTGCTCTCCGGATTCTTCCGGAATGGAGCGCAGAATAATCAATTCACTGCTCAATTCGTAAACTGGTGCAGACCGTTTCCTTCCCCGCGAGGTCTTTTCCTCTTTGAGGGATAAGAGTCTCGACTGCGGAGCGACGACATGCTGCGCGAATGGTCCTCAAGCTGGCCCCGCGCCTCTGACTCTTGTAGTTCAACCCCTTGAGCGTCTTAGAGAATGCGATTGCTGCTTCATACGCGGGAGCCGTCCATCAGCTCCATCCGACCGCCGGAATTTCCCGGCGCAGCTTCTGCTTTTCTCGGAGAATGCCCTTTCCTATGTGAGCCTTCATCGCGTGCAGCTTGAAAACAATCAGACTGTTGGACGATGATTTGCTTGCTCCGCGGCGAGCTTGCTCTACCCACACCCGGGTGGCCTGCGTCAGCCGCTTGATAGGCAACTCCGATAGTACAGGGAAGGTCACCCTCTGGCAAGTGGGGGGTTCGAGGAGGAACCGCCTTAAGTAATAGGTCCGGCAATCATAAGGTCCAACCAAGCGGCGACCGAAATGCAGATTGAGAATCGGCCCTCGGTGCGCAAAACGCCACTCCTTATGAGAGTGGCGTTTCGTGTGGGCCTTCGGCTCGAAAGCTGGTCACTGGCCTCCCGGCGAGTTGACGAGCGGGCCGATTGCTCCCCCTGGGATTGCGGGCTTCCCGGATGGCTCATCCCTTCGTTAAGGACCGCTCATTGGCGGTTGCTCTGCCGGGTGCCCGGTGTTGATCAGGCTCGCTTCGCGTTTCGTTGAGCGGCCCGGAACATCACTGGCGCTAATAGATTAGCAATCGAAGGACCGTTGGCAACCTCGTTTGTTTACATCGATTTATGCGCATCGCCGACGAGATTTTTTCTGAATTCTGGGAGCGAAAAGGCGAAAATCCTTCAAAAAAACGTAGAGGCGATGGCGGGAGCTAGCTCAGCGCTGGCAGTTGGGGCAATAGTGAGTGCCACGGCCGGCGACGATTATCCGGCGAATAGGTGTTTGGCAACGCCGGCATGGCTCGCCGGTGCGCTGGTAAACGCAGTGCTCTAGCTGAAAAAAACCTCGTTCGCCGTCCGCGTCGACATAATCAGAGACCGAAGAGCCGCCTAACCGGATCGCATGGGTCAGGATTTCGCGCAAGGACTTGCGCAGCCGTTCGATCTCTGGACGAGTGACGCGGTTGGCCCGCCGACGCGGGCGAATGCCTGCTTGAAAGAGGCTTTCGTCGGCGTAGATGTTGCCGACCCCTGCGAGCAGGCTTTGGTTAAGCAGAGCCGCTTTGATCGGCAAACGGCGGCCGCGGAAAAGTGCCGCAAATTCATCCTCGCCGATGGAGAGTGGTTCATCGCCGGGCGCGCCGAATGGGGCCTCGCGACCCAGATCGCGGAATTCGAGGCGTCCGAACCGTCGCGGATCGACGAAGCGCAGCTCACGGCCACTTGCAAGGAAGAGCCTCGCATGAGTATGAGTCGCGAGGGGAATTTCGGCCGAAGTTACCAGCAAGCGTCCCGTCATGCCAAGATGAACGATCCATTGAGCGCAAGGCCTTCGCGCTTCGCGCTCGTGCTCGGACGCCGAGGAGCCCAATTCAGCAACGATGTGCTTTCCCGTTCGGTGAACCGCGAGAATCGTGCGGCCGGTAAGCCCCTTGGCCTGGCGCGCGCGTGGCGATTTGAAGGGCTGAGGTAGACGGCTGAACCAGACCTGAACAATGCGGTCGCCGCGAACACGCTTGTCAACGCCGCGAGCAATTGTCTCCACCTCAGGCAGTTCCGGCATCGGCTCATTGTAGAGGATGGCGTTTCGCAGGCAGTAACCTGCGCTTTGACGGATTCTTACCGAGGATTCTCGGCCAGTTCGGATTCGTCTTCTGCCAAGCGGCTCTGGAGGGCTCCCCACTGCTCCAGGTAGACCACTCCAAGCACGAGACCGAAGAGGAAGACTCCCACAGAAGCACCCTCAATGACATCAAGATCGCGGTCCTCCGCCGGAGTTTGATACACCGTGGTCCCATGAATGCCGCGCGGCACAACGCGATTGACTTCCGGGGCAGGCCACCTGGGCATGGTGTCAAGGTAATGCGTGGAGATCATCGCCGAAACGATGAGGCCAGCCAGGCCTGGCAATAGAAACAGCAGCGCGAAGAACTTGAGCACGGCTAATCTCGCAGTTGTCATCGTTGTCACCTCAAGGCAATCCAGAGCTTCGGGCCGAATTTCAGGCAGGATCGCGAGGGAACGCTGGGAGGCGCTGTTCCTGATTAAAGTCTAGACCCGAATTCGGGCTCAAGTCACAAACATTTGCAAACCCACGCACTGTATAAGCCAGTGCGTTCCGAATAAAACTAATCGCGGTTTGCCGAAGCAGTTCGACCGCAGCATCGCGATCGGAGCTTTGAGCCAAGAGAATCTAAACTGAATGCAGACCATGACCGCACTAGACGCTGCAACGGACACCATCGCCGCTATCTCCACTCCACCTGGGCGCGGCGGCATTGGAATTGTGCGCTTGAGCGGGCCACAGGCCTTGTCGATCGCGGTTCAACTTGTCCGCCCGCATCAACCCCTGGAGCACGCGCATGCGCGACTGGCCGATGTACTCGATCCGGTAGTCGCAGATGGACCGCGCATCGATGAAGCACTTGTGACTTTCTTCGCCTCGCCGAATTCATATACAGCTGAAGATCTGATTGAGATTGCCGCGCACGGTTCGCCGGTGGTGCTGGAGATTGTGCTTCGACGCGCCTTGGAATTAGGCGCTCGGCTGGCCGAGCCCGGGGAATTCACGCAGCGCGCTTTCTTGGCCGGCCGACTTGATCTGACCCAGGCCGAAGCCGTTCGCGACCTAATCGATGCGCAGACCCTCACACAGGCTCGGCAAGCGGCCAGCCAGATGGGGGGAGCCCTGAG
>Ga0181535_10000877_pt1 | contig 41882 bp, 35 predicted proteins | sample PEATcosm2014_Bin_44_FD_119774 | JGI IMG/M metagenome (GOLD analysis project Ga0181535, IMG submission 119774) | Peatland microbial communities from MTU Mesocosm Facility, Houghton, MI, USA - PEATcosm2014_Bin17_30_metaG | ecosystem: Environmental > Terrestrial > Soil > Wetlands > Peat | place... | reverse complement strand
GTCGAACTCACCCTCGCGCTGCATTCCGTCTTCGATACCCCAACCGACAAACTTGTCTTCGACGTCAGCCATCAAGCCTACATTCACAAGATACTGACTGGCCGCCGCGAGCGTTTCGAAACCATACGTCAGCCCGGCGGACTCAACGGCTTCATGCTCCGCACCGAAAGCGACCACGACTGCTACGGAGCAGGGCACGCCGGTACCGCGCTCTCCGCAGCCCTGGGCATGGCCGTCGCGCGCGATCTCGCCGGAGGCCGCGAACATGTCGTCGCCGTTGCCGGGGACGCCGCCTTCACCAATGGCATCTCGTTCGAAGCCCTCAACAATATCGCCGAGCAGACCAAGCGCCTCATCGTCGTCCTCAACGACAACGAATGGTCCATCGATCGCAACGTCGGCGCCATCGCCCGCTACTTTCATCGCATCGTCACCAACGAGCGTGTCCGCAGCTTCCACGAGTCGGCCGCGAAGCTGGTCGAGCGCTTCGGCGGCAAGACTGCCGTCACCGTTGTTCGCCGTGCTGAAGAAGCTGCCAAGAGCATGCTCTGGCCTTCAATCCTCTTCGAAGAGTTCGGCCTGCAATACTTCGGCCCCATCGATGGCCATAATATTCCGTTGCTCATCGAGACCTTTCAGTTCCTCAAAAAAGAAGAGCGCCCCGTTCTGCTCCACATCCTCACCGAGAAGGGCCGTGGTTTTCAGCCTGCACTCGACCTGCAGAAAAAATTCCATGGTCTCGGCCCCTACGACCCGGAAACGGGCAAGACCCTCACCGGCCAAACCACCTACTCCGAGTCCTTCGCCAAAACGTTGGTTCAGCTCGCGGACGCCGACCCGCGCGTCGTCGCTATCACCGCGGCCATGCCCAACGGCACCGGCCTCGATCTCTTCCGCCCCGCTCATCCGCGCCGCTACTTCGACGTGGGCATCGCCGAAGAGCACGCCGTGGTCTTCGCGGCCGGCATGGCCACCCGCGGTTTCCGGCCTGTCTGCGCCATCTACTCCACATTCCTGCAGCGCGCCTTCGACCCCCTTGTGCACGATGTCGCGCTGCAGAAACTTCCGGTACTCTTCTGCATGGACCGCGCCGGTCTCTCTGGCGACGATGGCCCCACCCATCACGGCCTCTTCGACATCGCCTATCTGCGCGGCGTGCCTGAAATGACCCTCATGGCGCCAAAGGACGAAGACGAACTCGCCGACATGATGAAGACCGCGCTCGATCTGCCCGGTCCCAGCGCCATCCGTTATCCGCGCGGCGCCGTCGCCGGTGTTGCACGCAAGCCCGCCCCCGAAGCAATTCCCGTGGGCAAAGCCGAAGTTCTCGTCGACGGTTCAGACGTCGCCATTCTCGGCCTCGGGAATATGATCTCCCTCGCCGGCGAACTCGGCGTGCACCTCGATCGCGAAGGCTTCTCCGCTGCAGTCATCAATCCACGCTTCGTCAAACCTCTCGACAGCGAAATGCTGGCCCAGTACGCGCGCCGAGTCGCCGCCTTTGTCACCTTTGAAGATCACGTCAAGATGGGCGGCTTCGGCTCGGCAGTGATCGAAGCTCTCGACGAGATGGGAGTGTCGGTCCCGGTCGTCCGCATCGGCTGGCCCGATCAGTTCATCGAGCACGGCAAGGTCGACGCCCTCCGCGCCAAATACGGCCTCACCGTCGATGCGGCCCTCTGTGAGGTGCTGCCGCTGCTCGCTGGCCGCAAACGGCCCACCTTGGTCGCCAGCTAGAACTGTTCTGGCCGAGACCACCAGAAAGCATCCCTGCAAGTTAACAGGTAACTGGATGACAGCGCTCTAGTGGCGGCTCTCTGAGGCGCTGGCCGAGACGATGGGCAGGTCTCCCTGTCCGAGTTTGCGATGAAAAAACGCAAGCACGAGGCTGTAGAGGCTGTGGGCCAGCTCTGGATCGTAGCGAGGGCCTTCGTCGCGCATGAAGGCGTGAGCACCGTTGACCTCGTGCCAGCTCAGACGCAGCCCCATTTCATTGAGTCGGGCAAGCACTCTCATGCGGCCGTCAAGGGGGATGTGCGGGTCCTGGCGGCCCCAGATCATGACCAGTTCGCCTTGAATGTCCTTGGCACGCTCGAGCGAGTCGTCGTTCATGCCTTCGCCCAGGCTGCCTTTGTGGATGTCGGTCGCATAAAAGCAGGCGCTGCCGACAACGTCGGGATTCATCGCCGCGCGGAAGGCCAGGTGGCCGCCGATGCAGATGCCCAGTGCGCCGAGCTTGCCGGTGCAATCGAGCCGGGCGGCAAGGTGGTCGAGAACGGCGCGGGCGTCGGCGTCGTAGCTGGCCAGCTTCTTTGTGGTCTTGAGCGCATTACCGCGGTCAGAGCCTTTCTGGTCGTAGGCGAAGACCGTGCCTGCCGGCTCAAAATCGTGATAGATCTCGGGCATCGCCACGATGAAGCCGTGCCCGGCAAAGAAAGTCGCGGTTCGCCGGATAGGCGCGGTAATCTGAAAAATCTCCGAGTAAAAGACGATGCCGGGATAACGTCCCGGAGCTGCGGGGCGAACGATGTGAGTCCGCATCGGTCCATACGGTGTATCAAGTGTGACAAATTCGTCGTTGATGACGATCATGGCCTGCGGCTCCTTCTCGCTTTTTTGTTTGCGCGCCATTTGGCAGGGTCTTCTTTGCTTGCTTCAGCCGACATCATCTTAGTTCAGTACCGCTTGGGTCAGTTCTTGGCTTGCCAGCCCGAGCTGCGTGTGCGAGTGCGGCACGGCTGTCACGTTCGAGTTCTCAAAACACAAATGGGATCAGCCGCCGTGTGCGCCCCATGTATTCGCGGTAAGGCGAGCCCAACCCTTCTAGGAGCGCTCGTTCCTCGATGGCGATGCGGTACGCATACGCGGCTGCAAGACAGAGCACAGGCAGGAACATTGCGAGCCAGTTTGTCATCGTCATCCCGAGGCCAATGTTCGCCACCAGCGAGCCCAGGTAGGATGGATGGCGGATCCAACGATAAGGGCCCCGCTCGACGACATGCTGGCCGGTCGAAACAGCGACGTCATAGGTGAAAAACCGGCCCAGGATTCGCATCGAGTAGAAACGGAAGAGATTGCCGCTTAGCCAGACCGCAATCCCCGCATCAAATAAGGCTCTCCAATGGGTATGGATGGAGAGGCCTGGGAAGGCAATGGCCACGCTGAATCCAATCATCATTGCCAGATTTGCCGCTCCGATCACAATGAGCTTCGATCCCTTATCCGATTTCTGCGCCGTCTTTCCTGAACGCAGCAGCGCGGAGAGAACTATCTCGGGCACAATGCAGAGCCAGAATGTAGTTATCCAAACGGCAAAGTATGCGGGATGAGCGTCAAACGCTTCGGGCAATCTCATGGGGCAGTCGTGTCGATGCGGTCATGAGAACCGTACCACTGCTTCGGCAATCGAATGCCAGGAGTATCGAAGTTGCTCCACCGAAGCACAGCTTCCCTGGGCACCAAGCTGACTCCGCCAACCCCTCTCGCACGCCTCAATCGATTTACATCCCCGCCCGACTGGTTATGCGACAATCCTCATCAGACCTCGTATGCGACACACCCGCTTCTTTCAGGCTTTGATCTCAGTTTGGATCGCAGCCGCAAGTCTCGCCTGGTCGTCGCAGACTCCCCAAATCAATCCCTATCCCCCTCTCGTCGCCCCGCTGGCCCTCGTCGGCGGAACCCTCATCGACCTCACCAACTGGGGCCGCTCGGCGCGCGATCTGCACGACGCCGTTGTGATTGTCGACCAGGGAAAAATCGTGGCCGTCGGCGCCCGCGCCGACTTGCCCATCCCGCCCAACGCCCGCATTCTCGACTGCACCGGCAAATACCTCATCCCTGGTCTCATCGATGGCTTCGCTGGCATGAATTCACAAGGGCAGGCCAATGCCTTTCTCTACATGGGCGTCACCACTGTAGTGGCCAGCGCCGATCAGCGACGCGGACCTATCGACGTCAATGCCAACCTCAAGCCGCACCTCTATCTGCTCGACTCCATCGGATCGACGGACAACTGGAGCCTGCTCATGGCTCAGCCCAGTTGGGCTGCCAGACTCCGCGAAGGCGCGCATCCGGTTGAGCTCAGCCCCGACGATACCGCACACCAGCTTGAAGACACCGCGCACCTGGGCACCCGCGTCGTATGGATAGGCAGCGACATCACCGCCGCCAACACGCAGTGGATTGTTGCCCACGCTCATCAGCTCGGACTCGTCACCTACGGCGAGTTCGTGGCCACGCCCTATACGGTCGGCATCGACGCCGGCGTCGACGTTCTGCTCCACATGAGCCGCTACGAGCTCGGCATCATTCCCGACGAGCTACAGCGTCCCCTCGTCGAAGATCCCAGCGGCGCGGCCGCTAACACCGCCTACGACTACGCCGAACATCTGCCCCCCGGTGACATCCACGTCCGCACCTACGCTCGCTTTATCGCCACGCACCATGCGGCGTTGATGCCCATGTTCAGCCTCTTTTTCCAGAGTCTGCCCGAACACCGCAATCTCTGGCGCGAGCCCGCGGCCTCTCTACTCGATCCGGCCAACATGTTCGATCCGCCCGATCGCGCCACCGGCGAGATGAACTATCCGCTCTCGCCGTGGACCCGCCGCCTACCCGTGATCGCGCAGCGCTACTTCGAGGAAGGGCAGCGGAAGAAAGCCGACCAGAGCGCGATGCGTCTCTGGCAGATCAACGAAACCATCTTCAACTCCTCCCCTCACTATCTCGCTGCCTCAGGCGCACCCGTCATGGGATCGTTTCCCGGCATCTCCGAGCACGTCGAGCTCGAGATGCTGGTGCGCCTCGGTCTCTCCTCGCGTGAAGCTCTGGCTGCGGCCACCAATAACTACGCGCTGCAATTTGGCTGGAACGAGCTCGGCCTCATTGCTCCCGGCCGCCGTGCCGACATCCTTGTCCTCGACTCCGACCCCACCCTCAGCGTATGGAACGCCCGCCACATCACCACCCTCCTCCTCGACGGTACCGTCATCGATCGCGACGCTCTCCTGCACCCGAAAAAGTGAAACCCGCTGCGTGGATCGGGCTCTAAAAGGGGGGCACTGCTTTCCAGGCTGAGCAAAGAAGATAACTGCGCATGTCGGTTTGTGTCAGGGCACGACTTCAGTCGTGCCGCCGCTGCCCATGATTGAAAGTCTGGGCTTTAACCCCTGTGGGATGCTGGCTGCTGCCCCGATACAACGGGCTCTGGGAGCCGCCCCGCCACAGTACCACCGGTCACGGCCCCGCCCACCGGGCCGCAGCTCCTGACGTAAGATGATGAAGACGGCCTGTGCGCTCTTTGGGTCGCCGTTCAACATGACCGAATCGCCGGCACGATCCTTACCGCAGCGCCACAACAAGCTCCTTATCCTTATAGCTGTGTATAAGAGCGTTCAGGCTCTGCTGTTCGTCGCCGTCGGCATCGGCGCTCTTCGCCTGCTCCACCAGGACGTGGGCGACGTCCTCGACAACCTCCGCGAAGCGCTCCACTTCAGCCCTGAGTCGCGCCTCGTCAACTTCCTCCTCGACAAAGCCTCGCTTATCGACGATCCCATGCTGCGCCGCATCGGCGCCGTGGCCTTCAGCTACGCGGCTCTCAGCTTCGCCGAGGGCATCGGCCTCTACCTCGAGAAGGCCTGGGGCGAACTGCTCACCCTCCTTATCACAGCCTCATTCCTGCCCTGGGAGATCTTCGAGGTCTTCCACCGCCTCACTTGGCTGCGCGTCGGCCTGCTCATCATCAATACCCTGGTTCTTTTCTATCTATTGAAGCTTGTCGCCAGCCGCAAGAAGCTGGCCGAGGAACCACGAGAGTCCGCCGCAGACGCCAAGTCGGCCTAGATGCTGCTGGATGCGGTGCGAACGTTGACCGATGGGTAATCCTTGATTGGACACGACACCCCCGGAATATTCATCGGGGCAAGCTCCATTCTGAATTCGGTCTATAGCCGAAAGAGGTTGTCGTCTCCGCCGTAGTGAGGCGAGAAACCCAACCGAGCGGACGAAATGCCCGAGCGTATACTCCGTTCACGGAACTCGATGCGATTCGACGCACTCCGAATGACCAGGCGTTTTCCCTCTTATCTGGCTCTAGCCTGCGCCGCCCCCAGTCTGGCATATGCGCAACCGGCGGTGACGCAGGTGCCCGCTGAGGTCCAACACACGGCCTCTGTGGCCACCCGAGACAACGCCGAAGGGCTAATCAAGCTGGATGTGACGGTTGCGGACGCCGCAGGCAAGGCAGTACCTGGTCTGGAATTGGCAGATTTCAATTTGCTCGAAAATGGCCGGACACAAAGAATCATTTCGTTTCAGGCATTCGATGGCCGGGAAGCGCAAACCGAGCCGCCTGTAAAAATCATTTTGCTTATCGACACACTCGATCTGCCAGTCGATCTGGCTCGCCGAGAACGCGATGCAGTGGAAACCTACCTGCGCAAAGATGGTGGTCATCTCGCTCACCCGATAACGGTCTTCCTTTTGTCCGAAACTGGATTGTGGACGGTCCAACATCCTTCGGGTGACGGGAATATATTGGCTCGGGAGATTGAACACAGCGATCTGACTGTGGTTCGCTATAACCGCGGTTGGCGGAAAGGAACGGTGCCCGCCACAGGGGATTTCAAGGACACTCCTTCGGAGTCGGCCTTGAAGGCTCTCGGTCAAATCGCAACCGATGAAAGAAGGAGGCCGGGCAGAAAGCTGTTGCTATGGGTCGGTCCCGGCTGGGGGATCGGGAGCGGCGCATTTGCGGAGGCCAAAGCTGGTTCGCCAATATGGCAAACGTTTGACGCTGTCTGGTGGTTCTCGACACTGCTTCGCGAAGCGCGTTTGGCCCTCTATAGCTTTACAGTCGGAGAAATCGATCCCAGTTCCTTATCGACTGCACCTGACTCGAATCCCGCCCTAGCTCAGAGGCAGATCTATAAGGGTTACCTCGATGGAGTACGGAACCCGCACAAAGCCAATTTTATGAACCTATACCGAAAGGTGCTCGCGGTTCAGAGCGGTGGCCGCGTGCTCAATGAGGGCTTCGACCTGGTCCAGGAGATCGAGAGTTGCGTTCGAGATGCCGGACCCTTTTACAGAATCTCCTTTGACCCTTTTCCCGCAGACAATCCCAATGAATATCGCGATTTGAAGGTCATGATTGACCGACCCGGGGTGATCGCTCGAACCAATACCGGCTTCTATGACCAGCCGTACTATTCGATTGATCAGATTCCTCCACCCATGAGCGTCTCTGTTGAACAACTCGAACAGCTGTTGATCAAGACGCGGGGTGATTCGGACGAAGAGCTCGCAAAGCAACTCTCGAAGCTCACGCTCACCGAGCGGCTGAGCCAAGCCAGGCTTGCATCATGGAGCGAGAAAGCGCACGGCAAGCGAGTCGAAGAAGAACTCCGCATCCTTGCCGATTCATCCGCGTTTTTGGAGCCCCCAGCGAATGAGGTCCCAATCGAGCCTCCTCCGGACCTTAAAGTACAACAGCACATGCTTTCCCTGACAACAGCGTACTTAGACACGACAATCCACAGACTGCCGGACCTCTTCGCCAGGCAAACCACGATCCGATATCAGGAAACGCCGATGTACCTTGAAGCCGGAACAAGCGTCAATTATCGACCGCTGCACGTGACTGACAGTTGGTCGACCACCGTGCACTATCGGAGAGGATTTGAGGTGGTGGAAACAAAGCCGCCAAAGAGAAAGCCCAAAGAGCCCCAATTGATCACCTATGGAGTCTTCGGCCCAGCGCTTGAAGGCTTGCTGAACGACATTAAGCAAAATGGCGGATTCACCTGGAGCCGGTGGGAACGAGGCACACTCGGCCGCGTGGCCGTGTTTCAAAACGTAATCCCAACGGGCCGGACGCAGTACCAGGAATGGCTTTGCTGCCTTCCCGATGGGGACGGCGAAGAAGCATTCGATCGATACACGGGCTATCACGAAGAAATCGCCGTCGATCCCGACAGTGGAGTTGTCTTGCGCTTCGAGGTCAAGGCCGATCCGAAATCGACAAGTCCGCTGGCCCGATCCGACATCCTGATTGAATACGGTCCTGTCGAGATTGGTGGAAAGACTTACATTTGTCCCCAGAGAAGCATCTCCATCATGCGGGCGCGGTCCGTGCGGATTCTGAGCGAATGGGATGAAACATTCAGGACATATGGTCCCTATGCCACCATGCTCAACGACATCAGCTTCGATCAGTACCACATCTTCCGATCGGAATCTCACGTGCTCAGCGATTTCACTCCAAACGCAAAGTAATCCGCCACGATTCCGAACTCATCCTCTTGGAGTGTGGAGTCTTGGTTTTCGAGGATCCCGGTTGGATCCACCTCAACCCGTCGCACATTGCTTGATCAACGTTCCCGCGCCTTCGGTATAGATGACATTCTGCATTCTCTTGGTCGCCGGTGGCAGGATTTGTGTTCCGTCTGAATTTCGCCCGACTTCGCTTTTTGTTCCCCTTACACCCTCCAGCGCACTCTGACAAGGCCCCGACCGCGAGGGAACCATAATCCTAAACACTAGATATTGGGGTTTTGAGCCGATCGCGCTCTATAGAAGGGATTTTCCGCTGAAAACTGCACCATTTCCGGTGCGGCGATTCACTTTTCTCCACAGGATGTCCATTTTCTTGTACCTGCCAGACAACAGCGTGGGCTATTATCCCCGAAGTGGACCATAATGGAGTCAAGTGGTAACCAGGGGAAGAATCAGTGTGAAAACGCACTGAATTCCTTCACTGTACACCGGTTTGAGCGGGCACGGAGTCGACATGAATCACTCTCGGCACCTCGATCACGGGATTTCCCTGCGGCGAACTAAGGCGCAGAAACGTTGGTTAGAGCTATGTATCGCGGAAATCATCCAGCCAAAGTCGATGAAAAGGGAAGACTTAAAGTTCCCTCCGCCTTCAAGGCTCTGCTTGACGCCTCCAGTGTCACCCAGTTTTTTGTCACCAGCACCAACGGCAGGTCCGCTGAGATCTGGCCCCTTCCTGAGTGGGAGAAGGTGGAGCAAAAGCTCCTTAAGGTCAGCGCTCTCGACCCAGCCGTGGAGCAGTACCTGAATCTCGTCAACTACTACGGCCAGCAAGTGGAGATGGACAGCCAGGGCCGCATTCTTTTGCCCCAGTTGCTGCGCACCAAGGCAAGGCTCGATGCAGAAGTCAACGTGATGGGCAAGTTGAAGTTCATTGAAGTGCACAACAAGGAAGTCTTTGAGAAGGAGCAGCTGCCGCCCGAGGGCATCTCTCCCGAGAACAAGCAAAAGGTTTCGGGCCTATTGAACGACTCGGAATGAAGGTTTATCCGGGGTCCGGCAACAGGTTTTCGTCGCTGGACAAAATGCCCCCCAGGGGGAGTACATGACGAAGTCAGAACGCCATGTACCGGTTCTTTTACAAGATGCGATTGAGTATCTCCATGTGCGTCGTGGCGCAACCATAGCCGACTGCACGCTCGGACTCGCAGGGCATTCTTCTGAGATTGCTCGCGGGCTCGGCCCAGAAGGTCATTTGATCGGCTTCGATCGCGATCCTGAAGCGCTGGCCCTGGCTCAAGCTCGGCTGAACGAAGTCGCCGCAGAGCTCGGTCCGGAGGCTCCGAAGATCACGCTGTTGGGCGAAGCCTTCAGCACGATCGGTCAGCACGTTCCGCCGGCATCGCTCGACGGCCTGCTCGCCGACTTCGGCGCCAGCAGCCTGCAGTTCGACGAAGCGCACAGGGGATTCAGTTTTTCGGCAGATGGCCCATTGGACATGCGTCAGGACACGCGCCAGGGTATGACTGCCGCACAAGTGGTGAATGAGGCGAACGAGCACGAGCTCGCAGACCTCATTTACGAATACGGAGAGGAAAGGAGGTCGCGGAGAATCGCCAGAGCCATTGTTCGAGGGCGACCGCTGACAACAACCGGGCAACTTGCCCGCCTTGTTGCCACAGCCGCCCCGGCAATGAAATCGGACCGCATTCATCCAGCAACTCGAACCTTTCAGGCACTTCGTATTTATGTGAACCGGGAGCTCGACGAAATCCGCGCGCTGCTCGAGGCCGCACCAACGTTGCTTAAGCCCTCAGGCCGCCTGGTCGTCATCAGCTTCCATTCGTTGGAAGATCGCATCGCGAAGGACAGTTTGCGCGAAGGCGCACACAAAGGCATCTGGGCAGTTTTGACAAAGAAGCCGGTCACGCCGGACGAAGACGAAATCAACCGCAACCCGCGCTCCCGCAGCGCCAAACTCAGAGCAGCAGAAAAGCAGTAACAAATTCACAGTTCTTAGTTCTCAGTTTCGACGCAAGGAGCACGTATGGCGGCATGCACGACAACCTTTGATCTTGGCCCGGCGGTCAACTGGCCGCCAGCCGTTGCCAACCACAACGCTGAGCTGCTCGCGCAGCAGCCGATGCGCCGTCGTGGCGTGCGCACCCCCGAGATCATGTTCACCCGCCACCTCGACAACGCCCGCCTCGTCAAGGCGTCCGATCCAGTGCGTGTGCGCCAGATGCGCATCTTCGCCGCGACGCTTACCGTGTTGTTCTCCCTGGTGATGGTCTATGGCCTGCAGCACTTCAGAGCCATTGAGGGTTCCTACCGCGTCGAATCGGAGAAACAGCAACTCGATCAGTTGCGCGAAGAGAATCGCCAGCTTCGTCTTTCCGAAGCGCAGCTCTCGCAGCCGGGACGCCTCGATACACTCGCGCACCAGCTGGGCCTTGCCGCACCCGATCCGAGTCAGGTTGTGCGTCCCTCGGCACAGCCCGAAACCAGTGCTCCCGTCTACGCAAAGCTCACCCCCCCTCCTCCACCGCTTAAATAGGCAAGTACATACACTAGATGGCTAGTTCAGTCGCACCCTCCCCCATCATGCAACCAACCCAACCACGCGCCGCGCGAATGCGCGGCGCGGCAACCCGCACCGCACTCATGAAGCAGAGGCGCTTTTGGCTCATCTGCTCCTTCTTCGCCCTGTGGGCTGTCGCGATCGCTGTTCGCCTGTTCCTGTTGCAGATCGTCCACCACTCCGACTACATCGAACGCGCGCAGAAACAGCAGCAGCGCACCTTTGAGGTCGCACCGCGCCGCGGCATTCTCTACGACCGCAACATGCGCGAACTTGCCATGACCGTGCAGGTCGACTCCATCTACGCCGTCCCCAACGAGATCGACGACAAAGACAAGCCTGCTCTGGCCCAGAAGCTCGCCGCGATCGTCCACGTCGACCCGGCTGACGCGCAGACTTCCGAGAATGAAATCCTCAAGCGCCTCAAGGAAGGCCGTGGCTTTGCCTGGATCGCACGCCGTGTGACGCCCGAAGTCTCCAAACGTGTTCACGACCTCAATCTAGACGGCGTGTACTTCCAAAAGGAATTTCAGCGGTCTTATCCCAACACCGATATCGCCGCGCAGGTCCTCGGTTACGTCGGCATTGACGACAACGGCCTTGGCGGACTCGAACAGAAATTCGACACCCGCCTGCATGGCACGCCGGGCCAGATGCTCACCGCCGTCGATGCACGCCGTCACGTCCTTGGTTCCGTCGAGCACGAGCCCCAGCCGGGACAGAACCTCCAGCTCACCATCGACTCCAACATTCAGTTCATGGCCGAATCCGCACTCGATCATGCAATGGAGAAGACGCACGCCGATAACGGCACTATCGTCGTGCAGGACGTGCACACCGGCCAGATCCTTGCGCTGGCGATTCGCCCCACCTTCGATCCCAACGATTTTCGCCACACCACGCCGAAGCTGCTCAAAGATCACGCCGTCAGCGACGTCTATGAGCCCGGCTCTGTCTTCAAGCTCGTCACGTATTCCTCGGCGCTCGACGCCAACCTCGCCAAGCCCGATGAGATGATCGATTGCCAGGGCGGCAAGATCACGCTCGCCGGCCGCGTCATTCACGACAATCAAGGCGAGCACCTCGGCGTCGTTCCCCTGCATGAGGCGCTCGAGCAATCAAGCGACGTTGCCGCCGTCAAGCTTGCCCTCAGAGTCGGTCCCGACCGCTTCTATCAATACATACGCGACTTCGGCTTCGGCAGTCTTACTGGCGTGGAACTCCCTGGCGAGACGCGCGGCCTGCTACGGCCGACCAGTAAATGGAACGGTTCCTCCATCGGATCCCTAGCGATCGGCCAGGAAGTCGGTGTCACGCCGGTCCAGCTCGTCTCGATGGTTTCGACCATCGCCAACGGGGGAACCTATCTTCCGCCGAGAATCCTTTTCACGCCCGCCACAGCGCCCGACCAGAAGTCTGCCCCACAGCAGGGGCCTCAGCCATTCAGATCCAATGAGGAACTTCCCAACCCGCTTCCCTCCGGCGCTCATCGCGTCATCTCCGAGATGGCGGCGGCACAAATGCGCAAAATGATGGAAGGCGTTGTCCTCTATGGCAGCGGCAAGCCCGCACAGCTCAACGGCTATTCAGCCGGCGGAAAGACAGGCACCGCACAGAAGATCGACCCCGCCACCCACCTCTATTCGAAGACGATGCACATCGCGTCATTCGCAGGCATCGCGCCAGTCAACAATCCGGCCATCGCTGTCGCCGTCGTCATCGACAACCCAAGGTCCGGCCCGTCCTATTACGGCACCGCCGTCTCCGCGCCCGTGTTTGGCGACGTCGCGCAGCAGGTCCTCGAGTATCTCGGCGTCCCCCACGACATCGACGTAAAGCCTCCCAAGACGGCGAAGGAGAAGGCCGTCGATCTCGTCGAAGACGACTCCGACGCCGATCAGGAGCAGGTCAACTCGCTCTTCGCTGCCGTCAACGATCTTCCCGCCGACGACCCGCTGCGCAATCCGCAACCGGTAGCGCAGCCCGCCGCAGTTCCGTTCGCGCTCGCTGCGAATCAAACGTCGGCTCCACCGCAGGTCCCGGCGAAGCCGACCGTCGTCAACCCCGACAGCGCGTCTCCGTCGGCAGCTCTCGATCCAAAGTCCACCACACCACAGGCCTCTGCGCCTCCGCACGATGGTGCTGGCTCCACGCAGGTCTCGGCAAAGTTGGCCGCACCGCAGGTGTCGCAGGTGGTGACCATCAGCGACGGTAAAAAGCTCACCGTGCCCTCGCTCGTCGGTCTGCCCTTGCGCAAGGTGATCGAGATGGCCGCAACTGCGGGCCTCAACGTCGAGATCGTCGGAGACGGCATCGCGCGCGAGCAAGCGCCCGCCCCCGGCACGAAGGTCCCCAACGGCACCAGGATCGTCGTCCGCTTCTCTCGCTAACCGGATCGCTGCTTCTGCTCGTTTGCGTTGTTTCGACTTGCACGAACATGGCTGCCCCATCCAAGCGCAGTTCGGGTGGGAAAGCAACGAACCCAACCCAGCCACCGTCACCGCACTACAATCAACCTTCGATCATGTTCTGGAAAGACCTCATCGCCGAAGTTACCGCCGTCGGTTCATCCGGGGACTCCGCCGCGCCCATCACTGGTATCGAGTACGATTCGCGCCGCGTCAAGCACGGAGCCGTCTTTGTCGCCATGAAAGGCGGCACCACCGACGGCAATCGCTTCGTCGACAAAGCCCTCGCTGCCGGCGCCCTTGGCATCATCACCGACTCATCGCCCACCTTCGACCATCTCCTCGTCTACAACCCTGAGATCCCTGTCCTCGAAGTCGAACACGGCCGTCGCGCTTTAGCTGAAGCCTCCGCCGCCTTCTTCGGCCATCCTGAAAAAGCGCTCGCAGCCACCGCCATCACCGGTACCAACGGCAAGACCACCACCGCCTATCTCACCGAGCAGCTCTTCAACATCGCCGCCCGCAAAACAGTCCTCGTCGGCACCATCGAGTACCACGTTGCCGGCGAGGTTCGCCCCTCGCTGCACACCACGCCCGAGCCCCGCGATCTCTTCGAACTCATGCACGAAGGCGTTCAGCGTGGCGCTACCGAGCTCGTCACCGAAGTCTCCTCGCACGCCCTCGACCAGGGCCGCAGCTACGGCATTCCCTTCGACGTCGCCGTCTTCACCAACCTCACGCGCGACCACCTCGACTACCACGGCACGATGGAGAACTACTTCGCCGCCAAGCGTCTTCTCTTCGATGGCACGCGTTATCCCGCGCCGCGTGTCGCGATCCTGAATGAACATGACCCGCATACGCGCAGGCTCGCTGCAGCGGCCCGCAGGGCCGGAGCCGAAGTCCGCACCTACGGCATCGGCCCCGAGACCTCCGCCGATTTTCGCGCCACCGGCTTCACTCTGACGCCCGCCGGCGTCACGCTCACCCTCGAAACACCCGCCGGATCCGCCACTGTCCAATCGCACCTCGCCGGCGAAGTCAACATCCTCAACCTGCTCGCCGCCTTCACCGCGGCCCACGCCCGAGGAATTGAATTCAGCAGCCTCATCAGCTTCGCGCCACTCCTTAAACCAGTCCCCGGCCGCTTTCAGCCCGTCGATGCAGGTCAGCCATTCACGGTCATCGTCGACTACGCGCATACCGACGACGCGCTGCGCAATCTCACCTCCCTTGCCCGCCAGATGACTCCTCACGGCAAGATCGTCACCCTCTTCGGATGCGGCGGCGATCGCGACCGCACCAAACGCCCTAAGATGGGCTTCGCCGCAGGGGAGGGAAGCGACTTCGTCGTCGCTACCAGCGACAATCCCCGCTCCGAAGACCCGCGCGCCATCCTCGCCGAAATCGAGCCGGGTCTGCTGCAATCCGAGGCTCGCTACACTGTCGAGCCCGACCGCACCGCCGCAATCCACCTCGCCCTCGCTGAAGCCAAACCGGGCGACACGGTCTTGATCGCCGGCAAAGGCCACGAGAAGGAGCAGATTCTCGCCGACCGCACCATTCCCTTCGACGACGCCGACGTCGCTCTTTCGGCGCTCCACGAATTGGGATACCGTAAAGAACAATGAAGCTCACGCTCGCAGAAGCAGCCATCGGTGCAGGCGCAGTCCTTGAAGCGCCCTCGAGTATCGTCCATGCCGGAGCGCTTGTGGCCTCCGGTTACTCGATTGACTCGCGTACCGTCGCTCCCGGTGAGCTCTTCTTTGCCGTCAAGGGAGACCGCTTCGACGGCCACGACTTCATCGTCGCTGCCGCCAAGCGCGGCGCATTGGCTGCAGTCGTCTCGCGCGCCAAAGTCGCCGGTCTCCCCGACGATGCGCTCTCCATTCCGCTTCTCATCGCCGACGACACGCTCATCGCCCTGCAGTCTCTCGCGCATCATGTGCGCCGCCACTGGGGAAAACACGTCGTCGCCGTTACCGGCTCTGCGGGCAAGACCACCACGAAAGAGGCCATCGCCGCCGCGCTCGGCGCACGATTCAATGTACTCAAGTCGCAAGGCAATCTGAATAACGCTTTCGGACTTCCGCTCCAGCTTCTTCGTCTCGAGCTCGAGAATGACTACGCCGTGGTCGAGATGGGCATGAACCACCTCGGTGAAATCGCTGCCCTCGCCCGCATCGCCGCGCCCGACTGGGGCGTCGTCACCAACGTCGGCACCGCGCACATTGAAAACTTCGCTGAAGGTCAGGCCGGCATCGCCCGCGCAAAATACGAGCTCATCGCTGGGCTACCTGCCAACGGGACCGCATTCCTCAACTGCGCCGATCCCTTCGTCTCGCAGTTTGGCCGCGACTTCCCTGGCAAGGTCGTCTATTTCGGTGCTGGGCCCTGCGCCGATCCGCAAATCATCATCCAGCGCGAAGACACTTCCGGCCTCCACGTGCATTTCCGCGCTCACGATCGTGAAGGCAATCTCACGCTCCATCTTCTCGGCGCGCATAATGCGTCCAATGCGATGGCAGGACTCGCGGTCGCGCTCGAAGCTGGCGTCGATCTCGATGCGGCCGTCCGTGCACTCGAAACACTTGCTCCCGGAGACAAGCGCGGCGAAGTACTCTCAGTCAATGGAGCGACCATTCTCAACGACAGCTACAACTCCAACCCTGAAGCTCTGCAATCCATGATCCGCACGCTGGCCGCGTATCCGGCCAAGCGGCGCATTCTTGTCGCGGGAGAGATGCTCGAGCTTGGCGCGCACGCGCATGATCTGCACGCGGCCTGCGGCAAGGCCGCTGCCGAAGCGCATCTCGACATGGTTGTCGGTGTACGCGGCAACGCCGAACACATCGCGACGGCCGCTTGCGCCGCCGGCGTCGAGGCTATCTTTCTGCCCGATGCCGCAGCCGCCGGCGAATGGCTCAAACAGAATTTGCGCGCGGGCGATGTCGCTCTCGTCAAAGGCTCGCGCGGTGTACATCTCGAAAAAACTCTCGAAATCCTGAACCCTGGCTTTCAATCCCCGGAGTCCCATTGATCTTCAGAAAATTCCCCGCCCTCTTCCTGCTTTCAATCGCGTTCCTCATCGCGGCGAAAGCTTCCGCCGAGGTCCCCGCGGCATGGACCAACCCCTTCCCAGCTTTCCGCATCGCCGGCGACGCAACACAGGGTCTCTACTACGTCGGCAGCGAAGACCTCGCCGCATACCTCATCGTCACGCCTGCGGGCGACATCCTCATCAACAGCAACCTTGTGTCCTCGCCGCCGCTGATCAAAAAGAGCGTCGAGACGCTCGGCTTCCATTGGAGCGACATCAAGATTCTGCTCATCAGCCATGCGCATTATGACCACTGCGCCGGCAGCGCCGAGATTCTTCGCGAGACCCATGCGAAGTATGAAGTCATGGCGCAGGATGTTTCGGTCGTCCAGTCCGGCGGCCACACCGACTTCAACTACGCGACCGACAAATCAATGGGTTTTCCGCCCGCGCACGTCGATCGCCTTCTGCACGACGGCAGCATGGTTTCGCTCGCCGGCGTCACGCTCACCGCGCATCTCACCGCTGGCCACACCAAGGGAACCACGACCTGGACCTTCGACATGCCCGACTCGGGTCGTACCCGCCATGTCGTCATTGTCGGCAGCCCCAACGTCAATCCCGGCTACAAACTCGTGCACAACGCGCGCTATCCGCAGATTGCCGTCGACTACAAGCACGAATTCGAAGTTTTGAGGAAACTGCCATGCGACATATTCCTTGGCGCGCACGGCGGCTACTTCGGCCTTGCCGAGAAGTACCCGCGCTTCAAGGCTGGCAACCGCAATGCGTTCATCGATCCCGCCGGCTACCAGGCCTACATCGTAGACCGCCAACAGGCCTTCGAAGCCGAACTTAAGAAACAATCCGCCGCGCAGCATTAATTCCGATCCGGTCGATCTCTTCTTTCGGATCGTCAACTCGAACAGTGGGGTCCCTCAGATGCCTCAGCTGCGGGCATAGGTGAAGCGGATTACTGCTTCTGCGTCGCGCAGTCGTAGACGGCTCTACCAATCCGTGCAATTACCCGGAATCGAGTGGCCTCATCAGCCGTCGAATCGGTTACGAATACAGCGATCGCGAGCCGCCGTCCGTCCGGCAACGTAATTAGCGCGATGTCATTGGTGGCCGCCGCAATGCCGTTGTCCACGTCCGAGCTTCCGCTCTTGTGGGCCACTTTGACTCCATCCGGGAGATCGCCATCGAGGCGGCCAGACGGCACGGTCATCCACTGCAGAAGCAATGCAGTGTGTTCTCGAGTCAGAGGCGAATGATCGCTGATCGTACGAAGAAGCCGAATGGCCCCTTGCGGTTCAAACCAGTTTCGATATTGAAGCGGATGATCGCCATGAAGGGCGCGTTCGTCGTCCCGTAGCTGAAGCCCCGTGATGCCCAGAGAGGCAATGTAATCACCGACTACGTTCGCACCGCCCGCAAGGCGAAGCAGCATGTCGGCAGCCGTATTGTCGCTGAGCGTGACCGTCATCTGCAGGAGGTCTCGCAGAGGCACGTCGACACCAGCTTGAGGATATTTGTCCTGGAGCGGACTGTGCGGCCTGGGCAAAATCAGATCTGACTTCAGGAAGGGGATCGGTTGGTCCAGCGTGAACTTTCCCTGTTCCACCTGATGAAGGATCGTGAGCGCAAGCGGCAATTTAAAGACAGACTGCATCGGAGGCTGCGCGCTCGGATCGAGGTCGCAGTTCAGCGACGTGCCGGGCAACGAGCAGGCGACCGATACCTCTCCATGCGCGTCCGCCGCAAGGGTACGAATCTGTTGCTGCAGCGGCTGCTGTGCGATCGCAGGGATGACAAAGAGGGCAAGTATCAAGTAAAGACGCATTCTCAATGCATATAAAGCGAATCGGAACACGTCAATGATCCTGTAGATTCCTTTTGCTCATGCGGAGATTTATCGGACTCTTCACCCTGCAACGATCCGCTCGTCTTCCCGCACAACGCGCGTTTTACCATCGCACAGCTGACGCCTTATTGGATCGCCTCAATCAAGACCGCCGCGCACTAATCGCGGGCCCCGTTTCATGTCTGGCGATGGGATCGGTGATTCAGATCAATTGATGCTGCTGGGGTTATGCCAGCAGGCACCCGCTGCGATCAGAGCGTCTGCCTGTTTCGGCCCCCAGGTGCCGCGCTTATAAGGGCGCACGCGGGGATGGTGTTTGAGTACTTGATCGACCACGACCCATGCTGCTTCCACCGCGTCCTCGCGCGTAAAGAGGCCTCCGTCGCCCTTCATTGCGTCGCCCAGGAGCCGTTCATAGGGCGTTTCTTCCCCCGGCTGCTGCTCGAGCAAATACAATTCGCGTTGCTCCCCGATAAACTCCTCGCCTGCGCGCTTCACGCGAGCAGCGAGCCCGATTTCTGCATTCGGAGAGAGCCGGAAGCGAAGGTAGTTTCCCTGGCACTTGGCTGCCACTGCGTCTGCAAAGAGCTTTTGCGGCGGTGCTTTCAGCTCCACAAGAACCTCGGTTGCGGTATCTGGCAGATACTTGCCCGAGCGCAGACACCACGGAACGCCGTCCCAACGCCATGAGTCGATCGAAAGTCGAAGAGCGCAATACGTCTCGACATCGGAGTTTTTCGCTACGTCTTTTTCCTGTCGATAACCCTCGTATTGGCCGCGCACCATGTCTTCGGGTTTCAAAGGACGCATCGCCTTGAATACCGTGGCCTTCTCTGTTTGCACTGCGGCGAGATGCTGGCCTGCCGGCGGTTCCATGGCAAGCAGCGCGACGATCTGAAAAAGATGATTCTGGATGACGTCTCGCAAGCAACCGGCGGATTCGTAAAATGCGCCGCGCGTCCCCACGCCGAAGTTTTCAGACAGGGTGATCTGGACACTGGAGATGTAGTTGCGGTTCCAGATCGGTTCAAGGAATGAATTGGCGAAGCGGAAGTAAAGGATATTCATGATCGCTTCCTTCCCGAGGAAGTGATCGATGCGAAAGATCGAGTCTTCAGGGAAAACCGACCGTGCCACTCGGTTCAGCGCACGAGCCGAAGCCAGGTCACGCCCAAACGGCTTCTCCACGATCACGCGCGCATTCTCAGCCAACCCGGCTGCGCCCAGCCCCTGGATAACGGTCCCAAACAGCGAGGGCGGAATGGCGAGATAATGTGCGGGACGACGCGTTTTACCGAGCTCTTCCTTGATCGTCGCGAACGTTTTGCTGTCGTTGTAATCCCCGCTCACGTACCTGAGTAGCGACAGAAGATGCTGGAAGGCCCGCTTGTTATCGATCCCGCCGGACTGCTTGATGCTTTGTGTCACGCGCCTCTGCAGGCGCTCAAGAGACCATTTCGGAAAGGCGACACCGATGACGGGAACGTTGAGAGTTCCGCGTTTCACCATCGCATAGAGTGCGGGGAAGATCATCTTGTGGGCGAGATCCCCGGTCACGCCATAGACCACAAGAGCATCGGAATGGGAAGTGGGCATCAGGCACCCTTCTGGTGAGCGGCCGCCGTTTGCCAGTGGCCACCGAGTTTGTCTTGCTATCCGATGATAGCTTCCCGGCGCAGAACGAACCCTGTTGAAGGAGTGCCATGACGTGAGCGGAGACCGAAAGTCTAGTCGATCTGTCTTAGCGATACGCGGTCTTTGTAGCTCGTCCCTCCACCGACAACGATGAGATACCTCGAATGATTGTGAAGAACGATGCTTCCTGCGCCTTCAAACGTGGAGTAGCCTGGATTGCCCGGTGAGCGCGTATCGGGGCCCATTTCTTCATGCTGATGCGCGATCACCTGATAGTTGTGAGCGCCTTCACTATTCAATTCAATATGCACTGTCCGTTGGCCTTCCCCATGCGGAAGAACCATCTTCTGAGCAGCATTCTTGTCAAATGCGAGCGAGAACTCATCGAAGGTGGGAACAAAGTCGACAGCTTCGGGGATAGGGATGGGATGAACTTCAACAGTGATCGAGACTGAATCCGGTCGCAGAACATTGGCATCGGGCTTTAAAGGCGCTTCTTGCGCATGGCCCGCATCTGCCCGCACCACAACCGGCTTCTGTGGAATCATGGCTCGATGCGCAGAGTGCCATCCCAGCCACACAATGAGGACTCCCACAGCACCCAGGGGAACCATAATGTAACGAAACCACCACCGGATTTCACTTTCTCTCTGATCGTCCGCCATGTTGACGGAATTGTACTATCGATTCGAAGCAGCAGCTCCCATCGCTTCGCCGCCGTACAACAGTAGTCAAGATGCTGCGCTTTCCGAGAAGGGACGATGCGACAGGCCTTGCGAGCGCGATCCGGGATCGCTCTCAATACATCGTTGCTCACCGTAGCGGTCCCAACGGAACCGAACAGAGCCGCGAGTTTCGAACCCTGATCCGGGTTAGTCATTATGGTGTGACCGGCTCGATGCGCTAGTCGTGGGTTAGGCTGAGTTTGTTTGACGAACTACAGTCCAGAGCCACAAGCGGAGGGAACCGGTCATGAGAGAGAAGTTACGATTTTTGGGTTTGGATGTCCACGCCGAAACGATAGCGGTAGCCGTCGCCGAGCCGGATGGCGAGGTACGCAGCCTGGGCACGATCGCCAACCGGGAAGATTCGATTCGCAAGTTCATCAAGAAGCTTGGTTCGCCAGAGCAGCTGCGTGCCTGCTACGAAGCTGGCCCGACAGGCTTCGTGGTGTACTGGCAACTGACGCAGTTGGGCGTCGAGTGCGCGGTGGTGGCGCCAACGCTGGTTCCGAAGAAGCCCGGAGACCGGGTGAAGACTGACCGGCGGGACGCGTTGAAGCTGGCGCGCAGTCACCGCTCTGACGATCTGACCGCGGTGTGGGTTCCGGATGAAGGCTCAGAAGCATTGCGCGATCTGGTCCGACAGCGGGAGGCTTCCAAGCAGGATCAGTTACGCGCACGGCACCGGCTGACGAAGTTCCTGCTGCGCTCGGGCCATCGTCCGCCGCCGGCAGTAAAGGCCTGGACGGAGCGTTACATGGAGTGGCTTCAGCAGATCCATTACACGCAACCGGCACAGGAAGCCACGCTGGTAGATTGCTTGAACGAAGTCGAGCACATGGGAGCGCGAGTCAGACGATTGGAAGAGGCCATCCTGGAAGTGGTGAAGCTGGCTCCACAGCCCATGCAGGAAGTGATCCGAGGTCTACAGGCTCTGCGTGGTGTGGCTCATATCTCGGCCGTGTCGATCGCAACCGAGCTGGGCAACATCACCTCTCGGTTCCAGAGTGCTCGGAAGTTGATGGGCTATGGCGGGACGTTTCCAAGCGAAGACTCCAGCGGCAAGCGCATTCGAAGAGGCGGCATTACCAAGTCCGGCAACGCGCACCTCAGACGAATCGTAGTCGAATCAGCATGGAGCTATCGGCACCGGCCATGGATCGGAGCTAAGTTGCGCAGACGACAGGAAGGGGTTCCTGCAGAGATCACCGAGATTGCATGGAAAGCGCAGAACCGGCTCCACCGCCGCTACATGAAACTGATGGCTACAGGCAAGGATCAGAGGAAGATCATGACGGCTATCGGACGAGAACTACTGGGCTTCATCTGGGCCATCGGGATCAAGGCCGAAGCAGCCTGCAAACAACAAATGGCGGCATGACGAGAACCGAAAGAACAAAAGCAAAAGACTTCTCCAAATAAGGAAAAAGCAAAACAAATCAACCAATGAACAACCATCTCCAACTCGAGGACAGGGTCAGCCGCAGCCGGAGCAAGCACGAAGGAGAACCCTCGGCGGAAGTATGCGACAGGCCCAGCCGGACTCGCGCGGTTAGTCAGAGGCAGCTCCCGACGGATCATGATTATGCGGTTTCGACCCGCGAATATCAGCTTGATCAATCGTCGCCATTACCTGCCACGGCTGCTGCTGACCTTGTCCTCGAAAAGACAAAGACAAAAACCACCCACCGATTTGCAGCTATTGACAGGGTCACACCATATCACTTCCGGATCGGCCACAACTCAGACACGACCGGGAAATGCGAGAGAGAGATAGGTAATCGACGGCAGCAAGAGCCTCTCTGGGTGCAAATCGGCATTGGACACAGCGTGAGAAGTGAAAGCCCGCGAATCATTGCAACTCGCGGGCTCTCCTCTCAAGGGATCCAACCACCTGAGCGGAACAAAGACTAGTCGAATTTGAGTTTTTCAATGTCGAAGCCCTTATTGATCGGCCCCGGCCGGGGGAAATCACAGTTTTCAATCTTTTGAAAGCAGAACGAAATCTTCTCAATCGGATTATCGTTCCCGCCGTTTCCCCCGCCGGTTGGTGCACCTGAATTTGCAACCTGCGCGAAGGCCCGCTGTTCGGTCATGGTCATCGAAACAACCAGAGGCAGGGCAACGGCACCCAGGCCTGCCAGAATCTGACGCCGGCTTGCATTGCGAAACAGCCCCGAAGTCTTGACCAGTTCCTTTTCCTGCAACTGCACAATCGCCTGCTCCGCAACCTCCTCGGTGATTGCAGGATTGCAGGTACGCCGCATATCTTCTGCCACGGCGGCGAGCGTGGTTTGGCTGCTGCAGGCATCCCATGCCGCACCAGCAGTCGGGTTCAATGCGAAGACCTTCTCGTTGCTCGAATCGACAATCACCTTCGAGCCATCGGGAAGTCCGTTAACGACCAGATTATTTGTATCTCTTCGTTCAATTTGCATGTATCTCTCCAGTCGAGGCGACCGGGGAATCGCGTCGTAAATTCTTCAAACCTTGCATGAAGCATGGCCCATCTTAGCCATTGATGAAATAGGTATTTAGTAATGGGATAAGGTGTCGTCGTAACACGCCCTGACATTACGTTCCGAGAGCCTACAACCGGCCTTTGCGTGAGTCAGGTCCGAGGCTTTGAGTGAAGTTAGTTCGGAAAGCTCGCCCGCTCAAGAGACTGCAACCGAATTAAGAATTGCTTAGAGCAAAGTGACTGTCGTCACAGATGCTCATCGATCGCGGTCATGAGTGTCATGCGCATTTGGAGTCGCTGCTTCTGGGGCCTGCCGCTCCGGGGAACTCTCGGCTGCTGTCATGAATCCGCGTTCGATGAGCTTGCGAATTATACCCAGGCATTCAGTAGCGGCTTTATCTGGGGAGGAGCTGGCCTTGGAGGCGAATTCGAGAATCGCCGAAACGGTGGTCCTCGAACCGTCACATAGCGAGAGAAACTCGGCCACTTGCGGCTGCACCTCGAGAGGACGTGGAAAACCGCTGGTTAGACGCAGTGTGAGCGTCTCGGCCTTCCAGTTACCTTCCGATATCGTGCAGCTCTGCTCGAGGCGGACGTCCTGCGCCAACCGTGGATGAATTGTGAGCAGTTTCTCAGCGGTGTCGCATTTGCCCAGAAGATCCTGTGCGGCAAATGTGGACAGAATCATCTCGCTTAGGTCTCCCGTCGGATTCGACGGGACTTCTTCCATTCGAACGAAGTTCTTGCCTTCTCTACGGCGCAAAACAACCAACCCGTCATGAATCGCCTGCACGCCTCGATGCCGGTAGTAGTGCATGTATTTGTCATAGCTGGCGGCGTCTTGCGAAGCGTCATGCGACGTCTCGCGAATACGACGCTGGGCGTATTCTTCCGGATCCCGGGTGAAGTTTTTCATCACCCACGCGTCGCATCCTGTCCCTTCAAGCCACTCGCCCAGCCGCTCTTCCCAGGGTTCCCCTTTGACCTGCACCCATTCGCAGAGCATCTCCATGTAACCATCCTCGTTGAGGTACTCCCGAGCTTCTTTCACCAGACGGCGGCAGAGACCGTCCAGTTCCATCGAGTTATCACAAAATAGATGATCGGTCTGCGGGGTGATAAAAAAGGGTGGATTGGAAAGGATCAGGTCGAAGCGGCGGCCTGCGACAGGCGCAAAGCAGTCCCCTTCGACGGTCTCAATGTTTTCTATGCCATTCAGATGCGCGTTGAAGCGCGCAAATGCAGTGGCGCGCGGGTTGAGATCGGTGGCCACCACGGAGTCGCTGAAGTGTGCCGCCGCAAGGCTCAATATGCCGCTGCCCGTTCCCAGATCCAGGGTCGCGCGCGAGTGCCTGCGCACTGCAAAACGATGAAGAGATCTGCTTGTGGGGTTGGGCCAAAGAACCAGTTCAGCATACTTTCGCTCGATCGCACTGGCATGGTCCGAGGCTGCAAAAAAGCCGTCGAAGTGTAGCAGCATCGCGGCAGGGAGCAGGGAATTGCCTTCGGCCTTCAGGAGCCCGGATTCGAGCAGAAGAGCAAGGATCTCGCCGGGAATGACGGTGACGGCCCGGTCCCTTTGCTGTGCAATGCCGACCCAGAACCAGCGAAGCAGTGCGTTTAGCGGTGTGTGTTCCGAGGTCCGATCGAGCAGGCGAGCCTCGTTCCTGAGTTGCCGGGAGGGCAGCTCTGCGGCTCCGAGGTGCTTTTGCAGGTTCCCTTCCGTATAGCCGGTCTCTTCGAAGAACTTTCGAAGTCGTCGGGAGGAGTCCGCATCGAGCAGCCTAAGCATGAAGATTCCGCATTAGCATCGTTGCTTGAAAAAGAGGTTGGCAAAGCGGGTCCCCGCCTGGTGATAATTGGCCGTTGGTCCTATTCGTCATGTGGCACCATCGTCTCTCGCTCAATGGCCCTCTATGCGATCGGTGCGGAATACCATTGCGCGGCGCAAAGGCGAAGCGATGAGGGATTTGCATGGCCCTAATTATCGTCGATTTGCAGCCGCATTGATTTCTTGCCGGCGGATCAGCCACCATGCGTCAGCGACACTGTTTCAATCCGCGGCGGGGATCTTTGCTGCGTCGTCAACGATTACCACCGCAACGTCAGCCTTTCGGCTCTCGATTTTTAGGCCCAATTGATCTTCGAGAGCTCTCTTCCACGCTGTAAATGCGTCGGTGCCCAGCTCGGGTCGGAGATCCACGCTGAAATCATAAATGCCTTGCAGTCCTGTTTTGTCCAGAACAGGGATTGGAGACCCACCGGCCCTCACCGGAACGTTGGGACTATCTGCCGCAGGGATAGAGAATTGGACCGCGAGAAGATCGGCAAAGTGGCGCATATCTCCGCGAAAGCGAAAACCCGATCCGCGAGTCGCCGCGCTTTCTGGCGTGATCGGATGGATTCGTGGGCCCCCTTGTCCGATCGTTAATTCGTACACGCGCATCGGGCGAGTGTCGCTGTGCTCCTTCAAATGGAAACGCTCGGAGAGAAGGCTGCGAATCATAAGGAGAATCTGTTCCTTGTTCGCGCCCTCAGGCACCCGCGCAGAAATGTCGTATTCGTTATCGTCGAGCCAGGGTGGCCCGAACACCTGATCGAACTGACACTGCCACGCTTCAGCAACGAGTCGTCTCAGCGTGACGTTTCGACCGGTGAATCCGCCAAGCGAATAGGTTATCTGGTTGTTGTAGTCCGGGCCGACTTCGTGTTGACTGGGCCTGACTGAAGCGACTTCAAACGATGACGGCGTGGCTTGCCCTCGTGCAAATGCAACAACGCTCAGCTGGACGACAAGTGCTGTGACAAACGACAGGTGCATGCGGTTCAGGATAGTGTGCGCGGCTGCTTTCCCGCCACTGGTCGAGTTCCGAGCGGTTGACCCCCAACCGGAGGGCTGAGGCGGCGGACCATGCCAGTAGTTACCTTCCGCAAACAGTCCAATCTGCACCTTCCAATGTGGCTCGCAGTGGCGACTGCCAACTCCGCTGCTGCGTCCCGCAACCTCCGGGGGCTCCACAGACAGGGCCCCGACAAACAGGTCTTCGTTTGTGGGTGGAGACCGGTCTTCGTCTGTGGGTGGCTGCACCACGCCCGTTAACCTCGTGCACACCTGACCCCCTGTAGAATCGACTCAATCTTCACGCCTGTCCGGCCCCTGGAGTCCTCTTGCTTTACTGGCTGCTCTACGAAAAGCTGTTCCCGTTCTTTCATCCCCTCCGCATCTTTCGCTACCTCACGTTTCGGACAGCCTTCGCTTCGTTCACGGCACTTCTGATCTCCCTCTTCATCGGGCCCTACGTCATCCAGAAGCTCCGCGAGTTCCAGATCGGCCAGTACATTCGTGAAGAGGGCCCCAAGTCGCACCAGAAAAAGTCAGGTACGCCCACCATGGGCGGCTTGCTCATCGTCGTCGCCATCGTCCTGCCCACATTGCTCTGGGCCGACCCCGCCAACCCCTTCGTCTGGATTTGCGTTCTCTCCACGCTCGCCTTCGGCGCGATTGGCTTCGCCGATGACTACATCAAGGTCATCATGAAACGCAATCTCGGCCTCACCGCGCGCGCCAAGCTCTTCTGGCAAACCGTGGTCGCGGTGGGAGTGGCCTCCGCCCTCGCCATCCTCACGCAGTTCCGCATGTTCTCGACCGAGCTGACCGTTCCGTTTCTCAAGAGCTGGCACCCCAACCTCATCTGGCACTGGCCGTCGACAATTCCATTCCTGGGTTTCCTCGCCTTCGTGCCCTTCGTTGCCTTTGTTGTCTTCTTCCTGCTCGGCTCGTCCAACGCGGTCAATCTCACCGACGGTCTTGACGGTCTCGCCATCGGCTGCACCATCATCGCGGCCGGCGCTTTCGCCGTTCTCACCTACGTCACCAGCAGCATCGTCTACGCCGACTACCTCGAAATTCAACGCATGCCCATGGTCGCCGAGCTTACCGTTTACTGCGGTTCCATGGTCGGCGCCTCCATCGGCTTTCTCTGGTACAACGCCCACCCGGCGGAAATCTTCATGGGCGACGTCGGATCACTGGCGTTGGGTGGGGCCATCGGCACCGTGGCCGTCGTCATTCGCCAGGAACTGCTGCTCCCCTTCGTCGGCGGCGTCTTTATCATCGAAGCGCTCTCGGTCATCCTCCAGGTCGGCAGCTACAAATTCCGCAATAAGAAACGCATCTTCAAAATGGCCCCTCTGCATCACCACTTCGAGCAGCTCGGCTGGAGCGAATCCAAAGTCATCGTCCGCTTCTGGATTCTTGCCCTGATCTTCGCGCTGCTGGCCCTCACCACCCTCAAGCTCCGCTAGAGCCAGCCCCGAAATTCATCGCCCCCGGGTTCCCCGGACCCCGCCCGCACAGTGCACAATAGAGAGGTCGAGAAAACCGGGATCGCTCCAATGATGGAACTCAAAGGCAAGAAAGTCCTCGTCGTCGGACTCGGCAAATCCGGGCTGGCCGCCGCTCTGTTTTTGCGCCGCCATGGCGCGCAGGTCACCGTCTCCGATGTGCGCAGCGCCGAAGCCCTCGCTAAAGACATTCCCGCCCTACTCGATGAGGGCATCATGGTCGAGGCCGGCGGCCACGGCCTGCTCACCTTCCGCCGCCAGGACCTCATCGTCGTCAGCCCTGGTGTTCCGCTCGACACGCCTGAACTGACCCAGGCCCGCAACTTCGGACGCCCCATCATCGGCGAACTCGAGCTCGCTGCCCGCTTCCTGCGTGGCAAGACCCTCGCCATTACCGGCTCCAACGGCAAAACCACCACCACCACCCTCGTCGGCGAGATCCTCGAAGAAGCACGGTTTAACACGCTCGTCGGCGGCAACATCGGTGTCCCCGTCGTCGCCATCATCGACGAAAGCACCCCCGAAACCTGGTCGGTCCTCGAAGTCTCCAGCTTCCAGCTCGAATCGACCGAGCAGTTTCATCCCGAGATCGCCGTCATCCTCAACATCACGCCTGACCACCTCGACCGTCACGGCACCTTCGAGAACTACGCCCGCGCCAAAGAGCGCATCTTTGCCGCGCAAACCCCCGACGACTTCCTCGTGCTCAACGCAGACAATGTCCGTGCTGCACAGGCTGCTCCACGCGCTCACTCCCGCGTCTACTGGTTCTCGCTCGATCGCACCGTGCCCCAGGGAGCCTGGGTTGAAGCCGGCCACGTCGTCTATCGCCCGTCGAAGGACACTGCCGCCGAACGCATCCTTCCACTCAGCTGCATCCCGCTCAAAGGCGAGCACAACGTCGAAAACGTCCTCGCCGCTGTCTGTGCTGCCCGCCTCGCCGGAGCGCCCGCGGATGCCATCCGCCGCGCCATCGAAAAGTTTAAGGCCGTCGAACACCGCCTCGAGTTCGTCACCACGGTCAACGGCGTCGAGTTCTTCAACGACTCCAAAGCAACCAATGTCGACGCTACCGCCAAGGCCGTCGCTGCCTTTAACGCCCCGATCCACCTCATCCTCGGCGGCAAAGACAAGAACTCCGACTACACCCAGCTCGCGCAACTCCTCCGCCAGCATGTGCGCGCCATCTATACCATCGGCTCGGCCGCCGCCAAAATAGAGTCGCAGCTGCGCGGCGTGGTCTCCCTCCACTCCTGCGAGACCCTCGACAAAGCCGTGACCGCTGCTGCCTCCGCAGCGCACCCCGGTGACGTCGTTCTCCTTGCCCCCGCCTGCTCCAGCTTCGACCAGTTCGAGAGCTACGAGCATCGCGGCCGCATCTTCAAAGAGCTGGTCAATGAGTGGCGCGGGGTCAGCGGTCTTCCCGTCGGCCGAGCAAAATAGCGCAGACCGTTAACCACCTGTATCCCTTCGCGCGCGTCCACAGGCCCAGCCACCCCGCACCTGCCTGATCCTGAAATCAGCGAATTTGTTGTCTCGTTTCGGATTGTGCGGCCTCTTCGATTCCGCACAATCCGAAACAGCAAGCATCCCGGCTCGCTGGCGCGAGACCCGAAACAAAACGCGGATCTTCGTCGCTCACGCGACCAAGACCCACCACCGCAAAGCCGGCGGTCCCATGATCGCCCCCCACGTTCGCGGACCGAACAAACCGGTCTTCATCGGCGAAACAAAACTCCCGCTTTCCCGCGATCCGAATGCGCGAAGCGAAGGAAGAGAAAAATGGCCAAGCGCATCGGCGTCGACAAATGGATCTTCTTCACCACCCTCACCCTCGTTGTCGTCGGCCTCGCCATGGTCTTCTCCGCCTCGGCCATCATTGCGCAGGAGCATTTCCACACCCCCTACGCCCTGCTTGGCCACCAGGCCGCCTGGGCCGTCGCCGGCGTCCTCCTCATGGTCGCCCTCATGTCCGTCGACTACGACCGCTACAACTCCCCGCGCTTCATCTTCACCGCCCTCGCCGTCACCACCGTGCTGCTCCTGCTCGTCTTCTTCTTCCGCAACGCCCAGCACGCCCATCGCTGGATCCTCATCGGCGGCTTCTCCTTCCAGCCCTCTGAAATTGCCAAGCCCGTCCTCATTCTCTTTCTTGCCTGGTTCCTCTCCTGCCGTCTCGACTGCATCACCGACTGGCGACGCACCCTCGTCCGCGCCGCCATCATCCCCGTCCTGTTTATTCTTCTCATCGTCAAGCAGCCCGACCTCGGCACCGCCCTCGTCCTCGCCGGCGTCACCGCCATGATGCTGCTCCTCGCCGGCATGGAGTGGCGCTACCTCCTGCTCGCCGTCGCCGTCGCCGCACCGCCTCTCGCCGCGCTGCTCTTCTGGGTCCCCTGGCGTCGCGCCCGCATGTTGGCCTTCCTCAACCCCTCGGCAGACCCCCAGGGAGCCAGCTTCCACATCAATCAATCCCTCATCGCCGTCGGGACGGGGGGATTGACTGGCCGCGGCTTCATGGAGGGCATGCAGAAACTCTTCTTCCTCCCCGAAGCATCCACGGATTTCATCTTTGCCAACGTTGCTGAAGAATTGGGATTTCTCGGCGCCATGCTCATCGTAGTGCTCTTCTGCATCCTCGGCTATAGGGGCCTGCGCACCGCCTACCGGTCTACTGATCCATTCGCTCGCCTCACCGCCTTCGGCATCACCACCGCCATTATTCTGCAGGCCTTCTTCAATATCAGCGTGGTCCTCTCGCTCCTCCCCACCAAGGGAATCCCTCTCCCCTTCATCTCCTCAGGAGGAACTTCGCTCTTCTTTACGTTAGCGAGTATTGGAATCCTGCTGAACATCAGTAAGCAGGTGGAGTGAGGGCTTTCGAAACATAGCTCGGGCGGGCGGCAAAAGGTGGTCTGGCCTCTGACCCCACCCCCCTCCCTCATTGGCAAAACAGTCAATAACCATCGTGCGCAAAATCCGCGCGCGCCTTGCAGAATATTTCGCTGTTGGATAAATGTGTCTTCGCGGCCACGCGAAACGCACTCGCATCTGCGAGCGGGCTCAAGCGTCCCAAAATACTCCGCTGCTCGGAAGGAAGGCCTGGACGGCGAGTCCTGACTAGCGAGTTGAAGAGGTCAAGCGGGCTTTCCACAGAGAGAAGAGGGTGAGTGCCGCGCCGATTCCCGCGAGCGTCGCACCTGTGCGCACTGTCAGCGCAGCCAGGTGCGGGTCGTAGCCGAATACGCCGAATGCCATGACTGCGCCGAGCAGCATGATGAATGCGTCGATCACGGCATTGCCGAGCCAAAACAGCTGGGTGATCCGGCTTTGCAGATTGATTGCAGTGGCAGAGCGCATGGCAGCACCTCGAGGTCTAAGAGCAGCCGATCGTACGGATCTGCTCTGAAGGGTGCTGCGATCTTATCGCTGCATCAGCACCTTCTCTCTCCCGGAGAAGTTGCAAACCCATTGCACTTCAGCGTTTGCGCGCTGCCCGCAAAGGAACCATGCGGCGGTTACCCGTGCGCGGATCGGCGTGTGACTGTACCTGCTGCACGGCCAGGATGGGGGCAGCCAAGGACTGTTCCTCTGTTTCACTCCTGCACAGATTCACTGCATTGAGGGCTTGTAAGCTAGAGGCAGGAGCAAATACCCAAACAGAACATGGCTGAATACAAGTATGCGACGCTGGCAGTGCATGCAGGGCAGGAACCTTGCCCGCTGACGGGCGCAGTGAATGTGCCTGTCTACCTTTCTTCGACGTTTGAACTGACCGGAATCGGCACGGATCGGGGCTGGGACTACTCGCGTGCCGGGAACCCGACGCGCGACCGGCTGGAGACGGCGCTGGCGGCGCTGGAGGGCGGCACGAGTGGCCATGCGTTCGCCAGCGGGATGGCAGCAATTCATGCACTCGTTGCGATGCTGCGTGCGGGCGATCACGTGGTGTGTTCGCGCGATGTGTATGCGGGGACGGTGCGGCTTTTCGATCAGATTGTCTCGGGCTACGGCATCGAGATCGAGTATGTAGACACAAGCGAACTGAGCGCTGTGGAACGGGCCATGCGGCCTTCGACAAAGCTGGTGCACATCGAAACGCCGTCGAATCCGCTGATGATTCTTACGGACATTGCCGGAGTGGCGAAGATTGCGCATGCGCACGGAGCCGAGGTGAGCGTGGACAATACGTTTCTGTCGCCGGCGTGGCAGAGTCCTTTGACTCTCGGAGCAGACGTGGTGATGCATTCGACGACCAAATATCTCAACGGCCACTCGGACGGGATTGGCGGGGCGCTCATCGGGACCAAGTCGGAGCACAAAGAGCGCTTTCTTCTGATCCAAAAGGCGGCAGGAACGATGCTGTCGCCGTTCGAGTGTTTCCTGGTCTTGCGCGGGATCAAGACGATGCCGCTGCGGATCAAGCAGCACGAGGAGAACGGCAGGGCGGTGGCTGAGTTTCTGGCCGGGCATCCCAAGGCGTCGAAGGTGGCGTATCCGGGATTGAAGACGCATCCGCAGCACGAGCTGGCAGCGCGGCAGCAGAAGGGGTTCGGCTCGATGATGAGCTTCGAGCTGAAATCGCGCGAGGAGGCGGCGCGGTTTTTGGGTGCGCTGGAGATTTTCCTGAATGCAGAGTCACTGGGAGGCGTGGAATCGCTGGCCTCGCACTCGGCCACGACAACCCATGCTTCGGTGAGCGCGGAGACGCGGGCAGCGATGGGGATTACGGAAGGGCGGATACGGCTCTCGGTGGGGATCGAGGACAAGGACGACTTGATCGCAGACCTGGAGCAGGCACTGGGGAAGGTGTAAACGCGCCCAGGAAGAGGGCTTCCCATCCCTTCGAAAAGGTATCCGAGAGGCATGGGTTGGTGTGATCCAGGTCGCGGGAGAACCGGCGTATGGCGATGTCGTCCGATGAACCTCTGCGGAAACTGATGCGTGCGATTGTAGCCGGCGATGAGGCCGCGGTGAAGAAGATGCTAGCGGCATCGCCGGAGCTTGCAGCGACGGCGTGTAGCAGCGGAGCGACACGGCAGAGCGCGAAGCCGTATTTCGAGGAGGCAGTCGGGCGCTACATTGTTGCCGGTGATACGGCTCTGCACATTGCGGCGGCAGCGTATCTCGAGACAATCGTGCGACTGCTGATCCGCGGCGGCGCACATGTCGATGCGAAGAACCGACTCGGGGCGATGCCGTTGCATGCGGCGGCGGCGGGGAGTCCGGGTTCGCAGCATTGGAACCCGCGGGCGCAGGCGGCAACGATTAAGACTCTCGTGCAGGCGGGCGCCGATCCGAATGGTACAGACAAGCGAGGCGTGGCGCCGCTGCATATAGCGGTGCGAACGCGCTGTGCGGCGGCGGCCAGGACGCTGCTGGAGTGCGGAGCCGATGCGGAGCGTCGGAACAAGAGCGGGTCAACGTCGATCACGCTTGCGCGGCTAACCACTGGCCGGGGCGGTTCGGGGTCGGTGGAAGCGAAAGAGCAGCAGCGGGAGATTCTCGAAGTGCTGGCGAAATACGCGTGAACCGAGTTCAAGCCGAGTCTTAGTGCACCGGCGCGGTAGCGGCGGCCTTCTTGGGGCGGTTCATCAGGAAGGGCAGCGGTACCAGGATGGTCGTGACCGCGACCATGACCCAGATGACATCGACATACGCGAGGAGGCGTGCCTGGATCTGGGCCATGCCGAAGATTTGTGCGCCGGCGTGATGGATAGCATCGGGCAGCGCCCAGCCGCGGTGCATCCAGGCACCGGCGAGGCCAGACTGCACGGTCTCGAAGCGCGGGCTGCCAGGCGCAGTATCGGGCGCGAGCATAGCGAGATGCTTTTGGCTCTGGCGCGCGAGGAGAGTGGTCACGAAGCTGATCCCGACGCTGCCTCCGAGATTGCGCATCAGGGCAGTGAGTCCGCTGACCTCGTTGTATTTCTCTTGCGGAATGCCGGCGTAGCAGAGCGTATTGATAGGGATGAACAGGAACGGCAGTCCCAACGCGATAAAGACGCGCCAGCTGACGGCCTGGCCGAAGCTGATGTTGGGATTGATGGTGGTCATGCGCCAGAGGCCGAATGTCGTGATGACAAATCCCATGGACACAAGGCGACGCGGATCGAATTTGGGCGCGAGCGCTCCGGCGACAGGGAAGAGAAACATGAGGACGAGCCCGCCGGAGGACACGGCCATGCCGGCCTGGCGTGCGGAGTAGCCCATGATCTCCTGCAAAAATTGCGGGATGAGAACGGTAGACGAGTAGAGCGCGACGCCGACCATGAACATGACGAGCTGGGTCATGCCGACGTTGCGGCGGCCGAAGAGGCGCAAATCAAGGACGGGATGCACGATGGAGAGCTCGCGCCAGAAGAAGAGAATGAGGCCGACGACGGCGACGACGGCGAGGGTGATGATGAAGTCCGAGCCGAACCAGTCGTCTTCCTGCCCCTTATCGAGCATCACCTGGAGGGCTCCGATGGAGACGATGAGGAGACCGAGGCCCCAGTAATCGATGCTCTCCTTCCGCTTGCGGATTTCGGCGAGGTAGGGCGGATCTTCGACGAGCCGGTTGGTGAGGAAGAGCGAGACGATGCCGACAGGGATATTCAAGAAGAAGATCCAGCGCCAGGTGTAGTTGTCGACGATCCAGCCGCCGACGGTGGGGCCGAGAACGGGTGCAGTCACGACGGCGACGCCATACATCGCGAAAGCCATGCTGCGCTTTTGTGGCGGGAAGGTGTCGGCCAGGATGGACTGCTCACTGGGTTGAAGTCCGCCGCCAGCGGCACCTTGCAGCACGCGAAAGAACACCAACATACCGAGCGAGGGCGCGAGGCCACAGAGCAGCGAGGCGATGGTGAAAAGGAAGACGCAGGTCATGTAGAAGCGCTTGCGTCCCATGCGATTGGCGATCCAGCCGCTGATGGGCAGCACCATGGCGTTGGCGACGAGATAGCTGGTGAGAACCCAAGTGGCTTCTTCGGGGCTGGCTGAGAGCGAGCCGCCGATGTGGGGCATGGCCACGTTGGCGATGGAGGTGTCGAGCGCCTCCATGAACGTGGCCAGCGTGACGGTGATGGCGATGGCCCAGGGATTGGCACGAGGCCGCCATGTTTCATGGAATGATGTTGCGGCGGCAGCCAATCGTCAGAGTACCTTTCGGCGTGATGGGGGTGCGCGGCGGAGGGCGCCGGAGGTCAGGGTACGGATCACGCTCTAGTACAGAGTATCGAATTTGGGCCCGCTGCAAGGCGGCGAGGATGCTGTGTCATGCTGAAGACAACATGACCGAAGGTACGGCAGGAGCGGAGATCGAGGCTACCGGAGACCGGCTTGTGTTGGGGATCGACACATGTGGGCCATCGGGGTCGGTGGCTCTCGCCCGGCTCGGAATCGCTGGTTTGGAGTTGCTGGGGCAGATCGAGCTAGCCGGCAAGACGTATTCGGCCGCGCTTGTGACGTCGGTCGGCGAGCTTCTGGCGAGGGCCGGAGCGAAGGTGGGTCAGCTCGGGGCGATTGTTGTCACCAGCGGGCCGGGGAGTTTTACCGGTGTGCGGGTTGGGCTGAGTGCCGTGAAGGGGCTGGCAGAGCCGAGTGGGATTCCCGTCGTGGCGGTTTCGCGGCTGGCCGTGCTGGCGCGGAAGGCGGGAGTGCAGTCGGCGGCGTTGGACGCGCATCGGCACGAAGTGTTTCTGCGGCTGGCCGGCGAGGCCGCAAAAGTGCGCGAGATCCTGGCCGGAGGGTCGGAACTGGATGGGATGATGCCTGAGCGCGTGGCAGTCTGCGATGACGCTGCAGCGGACTCATTGCAAGCTGCGTGGCCGGGCGTGGAGTTGGTGCGAGTTCCAGCGCCGAGCGCGAGCGATGCGATTGAGCTGGCTGTGCCGAAGATGCACGCAGGCGAGTTTGACGATCTCGCTCTGCTCGACGCGAATTATCTGCGGCGGTCGGATGCAGAGATATTTGGTGAACCAGCGCAGGCGATGGCGCGACGCGCATGACGATTCGTCCGATGCAGACTTCTGATGTGGATCGCGTTCTGGAGATCGCGGACAATCTTGCCCAGGCACCGCGATGGGCGCGCGAGGTGTATGAGACGGCGATCCGTCCAGGGAGCGCACCGCGCAGAATTGCTTTGGTGGCGGAAGAGTCGACACTGGGACTGGTCGGGTTTGCCGTGGCATCCTTCGTGATGCCTGAGGCAGAACTGGAGACGATCGGCGTTGCAGTCGCACGGCAGCGGAGTGGCATCGGGCGACAATTATTGTGGGAGACCAACCGAATTCTTGGCGGACTGGGCATCACGAAGGTGATTCTCGAGGTGCGGGAATCAAACAGGGCCGCGCGGCAGCTCTATAAGGCTGCAGGATTTGACAAAACCGGCCACCGGGCTAGCTATTATGTTGATCCTAAAGAAGATGCAATTATCATGTCCCTGAAACTAGCGGATTGAAAGCTCCTACAAACAGGCCAATGCCGCATTGATGCCTGAAACTGGGGCATTTGGTGAAGTGATTTCTGTCACGCTTGAACGTTTGTGTCCCCAAATTCCACAGTTCAAGTCCAATTCTGGAACTATTCCCGCTTGCCCTTTGCCTTCGAAGCGCGCTATATGTAAATGTTCCATTAAGGCGATTCCAGGGAGGAACGATCCAACCCTGGTTCGCCATCAACGCGGGGGTGCTTGATGGACGAAATAAAGGATGCCACGCTGGGTGAAGAACTTGATCGCCTGCACGCAGAACACCGTCGCTACGCTCAGCGGTTGGAAGAACTGATTCAGAAGCCGTATCTCTCCGTGGACGAGCAGCTCGAAGAGGTACGTTTGAAGAAGTTGAAACTTCATGCAAAGGACCTGATTTACGCGATCGAACACCGCGTTGCGGTGATGGCGTAGCGTTCTCGGTTTCTGAGATTGCAGGCGATCTGTCTCATGGCGGTTGGAACCGCTATCTTTGGGAGTTCCTGTCTTCTATTCCAATCAATAGCAGCAGTCGATTCGACCGTATAATCGTTAGGGGTTATGGTTCGTGACGGTTATATATACGGTGGAAGCCTGCTCGTTGTAGCGGCTTTGATTGCCTGGACCACGGGAAGTTCGGTCTGGGCCGTTCCCCCGCTTCTGCTGGCTGCATTCTTTCTCTGGTTTTTCCGTGATCCCCATCGCAATGTCCCTGCAGGAGACGGCCTGATTGTGTCGCCCGGCGATGGGCTGGTGACGGAGACAGTCACCATCTCAACTCCCCAAGGTCCCCGGCAACGGGTCAGCATTTTTCTCAGCGTCTTCGATGTGCATGTGAACCGCTCGCCGATCGCCGGCGTTTTGACAGAGGTTCGCTATCAAAAGGGACAGTATCTGAATGCGATGAACCCTTTGTCTGCCGAACGCAACGAACAGAACATTGTGACTGTGCGTGGGAAGAACTACGAGGTGACATTCAAGCAGATCGCAGGCCTGCTGGCGCGGCGCATCGTCTTCAACTTTGGCGAGGGGGCCCAGGTGGAGCGCGGGCAGCGCGTGGGGCTGATCAAATTTGGTTCGCGTGTCGATGTGCTTGTACCGGCGGAGGCGATGGTACGCGTGAAGGTGGGTGAGCGTGTGAAGGGCGGTTCGAGCGTGATTGCGATGATGCCGGAGGCAGAACCGATGGTGGTCAAGGCTGTGTTGGCAGATAAAGTGCCGGCCATGGCGCAAGGAGCGCACGCATGAACCATCGCGACCCGGAACTGGCTCGGGCGCGTGCGCAGGCACGGCTGCGGCGGGGAATGTTCCTGCTTCCCTCGCTGTTCACGGCGGGCAATATCGGCGCCGGCTATTTTTCCATCACGCAGACGATCGCTGCCATCAGCGCAAACGCCGATGCGCACACGCATCTGGATTGGGCGGCGATTGCGATTTTGTTTGCGATCCCGTTTGACGCGCTGGATGGGCGCATTGCGCGCATGACGAACACCGCGAGTGAGTTTGGCAAAGAGCTCGATTCGCTGGCGGATGTGATCACGTTTGGCGTCGCGCCCAGCCTTCTCGCGTACATCTGGGGTTTCTCGTTTCTGCCAGACTCGATGCAGACGCAACTGCACCAGCACCTGGTTCAGGCGGGTGGGTTCATCTGTTTTCTCTATCTGATCGGGGGAGCATCGCGGTTGGCGCGATTCAACATCAGTCACGATGCGCAGCCGCGTAATCCGGGACTGCCGGGCCGGAAATACTTTGTGGGGATGCCGATTCCAGCGGCGGCGGGGATATTGGCTGCGACAGTGCATTTCTTCGGGTCATATCCCGTGGAGGAATGGTGGGTCGCCGTTCCCTGGCTGCTTCTCGTGGGCCTGTGCGGATTCCTGATGGTGAGCACGTGGCGCTTCTGGTCGGGCAAGGAGATCAATCTCACCAAGCGCCATCCGTTCCAGCTACTCTTCGTGCTTTCGATCGTCGTATATGTTGCGGTCCGGTATTCGCAGGGCGTGCTGTTTTCCGGGGCGCTGCTTTACATGTTTTCAGGGATTTGGGCGCGAGCCGCGTATTCGTGGCAACGACGGCGCAGGTTTCCGTCGAGGGGCGGACCCGAGATCGAGAGCACGGGCACTCCGGAGCCGGACCCCGCCACACATTTGTAGTCATTCGGAAGAAGAACAAAAGGGAACATCGTGTACAGAATTGCGATCGCCGGTGCATCGACTTTGCTCGGAAAGGAGCTGAAGGAAGCTCTCTCCGAGTCGACGATGGCTGCCGCGAGCTTTGTTTTGCTGGATGAGGACGAAGCGCTGGGGACATTGGACCAGGTGGGCGACGAAGTGACCTTCGTTCAGCCCATTGTCCCGGAAGCCTTCGAGAAGACGGACTTCACATTCTTTTGCAGCTCGGCCGAGCTGACGCGGAAGCACTGGAAGCAGGCGCTTACGGCGGGGTCTTCGGTGCTCGATCTTTCGGGAGCGTTGGACCGGGAGACGGGAGTGCTGGTGCGAGCGCCATGGATTGGGACGGAGTCCGCAAGCGCTGACCTGTTTACCCCGGCCGTGATTCCGGCGCATTCGGCGGCGCTGGTGCTGGCGCTGATCATGGAACGCCTGCACCAGAAGGTGCCAGTGCAGTCGGCTGCGGCCACCTTGCTGCTGCCGGCGAGCGAATTCGGACGTGCCGCGATGGATGAGCTGCACCAGCAGACGATTAATCTGCTCAGCTTTCAGACCCTGCCGCGCGCCAAGTTTGACGCGCAGTCGGCCTACAACATGCTTTCGGGACTTGGAGAGAACGCGACGGCAAGTCTGATAGGCGTGGAGGCACGCGTGCGGCAGCATTTCTCGCAGTTGGCTGGGAACCGCTGGCCGCCGCTCGCGCTTCAGGCGATTCTTGCACCGGTGTTCCATGGGCACACATTTTCGATTTCTGTCGAGTTGGAGCGGGCGGTGGAGATCGCTGCTCTGGAGGACGCGTTGAGCGGCGAACACATGGACCTGGTTCTTGAAGACACGGACTCACCGTCGAACCTGGCAGCGACGGGTCAGAACGATGTGCTGGTCAGGCTGCGCTCTGAAGTCGGCGCGCGGAATCCGTCGGAGACAAGCCGCTTCTGGATCTGGGCCGCCTCGGACAATCTGCGGCTGCACGCGCAAAACGCCGTGGAGTGTGCGCTGGAGTTGCGCCGGCTGCGGCCGCAGGGGACCGTGCAGTAGACATGGTTCGCGCGCAATATCACTTCCGGATGTCGCCGGAGGGTTTTTGTGCGTGGGATGTGCGACGGCTCATCGAATTAACGCGCAGTTTCCCCGCGCTTCGTGTGGCTTTGACGGAGATTCGCGAGCTCGATGAGCCCTATTGGGCCGGCGAATGGGACAAACCAATGACCTGCCGGGCCGTCGTCGATCATGCGCGCCAGATGCAGGAGGTTGATCTCGCGCATCCGGTCATTCTGTCGAGCGACGGGCGGGTGATGGACGGGATGCACCGGATCTGCAAGGCGCTGCTCGAAGGGCGCGATTTCATCACAGCAGTGCAATTTATCGAGGATCCGCCACCGGATCATGTGGGAGCACGGCCGGAGGATTTGCCCTACGACGACTGAGCGCGATCAGCGGCGCTTAATGTCCTGCCAGAACTGCTCGATGTAGGAGTCGGTCATGCCGGCGATGTAATCGGCGACGGTGCGCGCGAGGCCTTCGGTTGGTATCTGTGATTGATGATCCTCCGGGAGCAGGGTCGGGTTGTTCATCAGTGCGGTGAACAGATTTTCGACCACTTCGGCGGCGTGCCGGTGCGCTTCTTCCATTCCAGGCGAGTTGTAGAAGTTGGCGTAGAGGAACGCCTTCGCGGTCGCGCGCTCGGACTCCATGGGAGAGCTCAGGGAGACGAGGCGGTTCGGTGCGCGGCGAATGTCGTCGAGGGTGGTTGCGCCGAGGGCTGCGACGCGCGTGCGCACCTCTTTCATCAGGTCGGCGACGAATGCGTTCAGGATACGGCGCAGGGCTTCATTGATGCGAATCTTGGGGCGCGCAGCAGGGTACCTGTCGAGCGTGAGATCGTCAAAGCGGCGAAAGAGAGGGAGGCAGTCGCGGACCTGATCGAGCGCGAGGATGCCGGAGTCGAGACCGTCGTCGAGGTCGGCAGCGAGGTAGGCGATCTCGTCGGCGAGGTCGATCAGTTGCGCTTCAAGGGGCGGTCGCGCCTCGAGAAAGTACCCGGCGAGTTCAGGATGGTTCTGAGCCGAGTAGTCGTGGGAGTGTTTGACGATGCCTTCGCGCACGGCGAGGGTGAGGTTGAGCCCCCGCCAGGCTGGTGAGCGTTCTTCAAACCAGGTGACAATCCGCAAGGCGTGCAGGTTGTGATCGAAGGCGAGGCCATGTGCACGGAGCGCGTGGTCGAGCGCCTTTTCGCCTGCGTGGCCGAAGGGCGGGTGTCCGATGTCGTGGGCCAGAGCCAGAGCTTCGGCGAGATCGACGTTTAGTCCCAGGGCTCGAGCCAGCGTGCGGGCGGTCTGTGTGACCTCGAGCGTATGCGTGAGCCGGGAACGGAAATGATCTCCTGGCGGCAGGCCGGGAAGACGTGCAAAAACCTGGGTTTTGCCGGCGAGGCGGCGAAAGGCGCGTGCGTGGAGAATGCGTGCGCTGTCGCGGGCAAACGGAGTGCGATAGGCGTGCGGGGCCTCGGGCCAGGAGCGCTGCGTGAGAATGTTGTCCGGGTCTGCGGCGACGGCGATTCCCGAGGGAAGCATGGCGTCGAGGTTGATCTCTACTGGTGGCATTCTGCGCGACCCAGCTTTCGTTATACCGCATGGGAGGATGGTGAGGTTCGCCCACGTCTTGCCCGCGCGATGGGGTATAGAATCCGCTGTTGCAAGGCATGGACAACAGTGTTGGCGCGGAGTACTATCCTGCCGACTCATTTTTAAGCGCCCGCGCGGGTTGTTTCTGCGGGCTTTGAGGAACGATTCACTAAGGACCAGGAGACAGGTATGAGATCGATAAAACGATTTGCGGTGATGGTTCTTGCGCTGGGGGTTACGGGTCTGACTGGTTGCGACCGGCACTCGAACAAGGAAGTCTTCTATCTGGTGGCGGCAAATTCGGCGTTGCCGTATTGGCAGACCGCCGCAGCCGGCTTCAATCACGCGGCGGCCCAGTTCAAGGTAACGGCCAGAGTGGTAGGACCCTCCAACTACGATCCACAGGCGGAATTGCAGGAGTTGCAGAAGGCTGTGGCTTCAAAACCGGGGGGCATTCTGATCTCAGTAGCGGATGTGTCGGTGCTGCAGCCGGAGATCGACGCGGCGATCCAGTCGGGAATTCCGGTGATCACCATCGACTCGGACGCTGCAGGAAGCCGCAGGCTCTACTTCATCGGGACCAACAACCTCGAGGCAGGACGCGTGGGCGGTCGTCGTCTGGTCGAGAAGCTCGGCGGAAAGGGCAATGTGGTCTTCTTCACTTTGGCGGGGCAGTCCAACATCGACGAGAGGCTGAAAGGCTTCAAGGACGTCCTGGCCGCGCGGCCCGAGATCAAGATCGTGGACGTGATCGATACCAAGAGTGATGCCAGCGTTGCCTACGACAAGGCGCAGGAACTCGTGGCCCTGACGGGGCCGAAGAAGATCGATGCCTTCGTTTGCCTGGAGTCGTCGGGCGGCAAGCCTGTATCTGATGCGATCAAGCGCGCCAACGCGACGGATCGCACGCTGATTGCCTGGGATGCGAACTCCGACACTCTGGACGGCATCAAGGCCGGAACGATCGACTCAACCATTGTGCAAAAGCCGTACGCAATGGGGTACTACGGTCTGAAGGCTCTGGACGAGATTTTCCACGCGCCGCCACCGCAATTGAGCAAGGACTTCAGCTCCGATCCGTTCTCGCCGTATCCGGTGTTTGTGGATACGGGCACTTCGCTGGTGGATAAGAACAACGTAGACCTCTACATCGCAGCGGCGGCGCAAGCGAAGTAGGCGGATATCCGGGGCTAAAGCCCTGTTTGCTCGGGATCGTTTCCAGGGACCTCAAGGTTCCCTGCTCCCCCGGACCACTGGAGGATGAGATCCGACGAGCAGAAGAAAGGCGGCCAGTTCATTG